>Ga0308410_1000341_pt1 | contig 24654 bp, 25 predicted proteins | sample HotsprOSTMatCore_FD_203467 | JGI IMG/M metagenome (GOLD analysis project Ga0308410, IMG submission 203467) | Hot spring phototrophic mat microbial communities from Octopus Spring, Yellowstone National Park, Wyoming, United States -... | ecosystem: Environmental > Aquatic > Thermal springs > Hot...
TCTTGTTACTTGCTACTGGCATTCATATCTTTAAAAATGGAGATGAGCTGGAGACATACAAAAATAGGTAAGGTGCATCCTAATTTGCCTTTCTATAAAAAATTTACACAAGAATGTTGACACTACCAAAGATTATCCTTTGTTGTATGTTTGGTGTTGTATATTTAAAAATTTACTTACTCATTTAACTAACAAAAAGGTAATAAGAGATTTCATAAAAAGAATAAAAGATTTAAATGAAGAATATATAGCAAAACACCTAGTAATATTTACTTTTACAAGCTCCAAAAATATACCGTGGGTACAAAAGAGAGATCTTTTTTGGGAGTGGAAACAAAATCCTTTATTTTTATTAAAAGAAGAAAAACCGCTTTTGTGGACTCAGTGGATACCTCAATTTTGCTGTGAACATCCGGAAATATTAAAAAAAGAATATCAGTCTCCTTCATTACTTTCTTCTCTTTGCGATTTATACTTACTCTTAAAAGAGATTAAAAGAGATGTAGTAAATGGAGATAGAAAAATGTTTCAAGAAAAAGTATTTAAAAATTTTATAGATTATTTAAACTTTCTTAATTCTAAAATATATGAAGATTTTTGGTCAAATTCTGAAAGTATGCAAAGATTAATCGAAATAGGTTTTCTTTTACCTGAAGCAGAATTTTGGAACAAAATAATAAAAGGATTAATACCTTATGATACACAAATAAATGGAAAGAAAAATGGAGAATTATATAAAATTTGGTTCCTTATAGAAACTTTAACAGACAATAAAGAAATAGAAAAAATTAAGGAAATAAAAGCTGGGGAAACTCCAGATTTTACTTTAATTACACAATCTAAAAAGATTGGGATAGAAATAGTAAGATATGATACTCCAGAGCAAATTAAAAAAATTGCAGAACAGGAAATTTCCCCATCTCCTAAAAAATTTGATCCTCTTAATATAACAGATAGTTTTAGTAATCGAGTGAAAGAAAGAATAGAAAAGAAAAGAGGTAAACTAAAAAATAAAAAATCTCAATATAATGAATTATGGCTTTATTTAGTACCTGGCTCTGAAGAAGCTTTTACAGAGGCAATTTTGGCTAAGGAGATAGAAAGGTATAAAAAAGAAAATGAACAAAGATTAAAATTTGAGAGATATCTTGATTTTTTCAGTAAAATATATTTAATTGAGAGTAAAATATATGATTTAGGTAGAAAAAAAGAATACTCAATAACCAAAGCTTCTTCAAAAGCGAAAGATTTGATTAGAAGAAAAATACAAAATTCAAATTAAAAGGAGTTATGTAAAGTAAAAAATTGAGATTTTTCAAATTTAGAGAAGTACTTATAAACAAACTAGAATTGGTTTAAGGATGGCAGAGTTGGTATACTGAACCCTATGAGGACTGGACACGCCAAAGGTGTAAAGGTTAAATTCTCTGTGCTTGGATACATGACTCCAGAGGAGCTTGAGGCAAGATATGAGTAAGATAGTACAAGAAAGGCAGCATGACCTCTACAACTTTAAGGCATAAAAAATGTCGACAAATGGGGGGCAGTACAAAATATTGATTTGGTTATTTTATGGTAAATCCTCTTTTGTGATTTTTTCATAGTTTTAAATTATAATAGTAAAATAATTGACCTTGTGGAAGGAGGGACAGATTTACGATATATACAGAATCTACAACCCCAAATTCGGGGGTATATACGAACCAAGTTCGCTTATAAACAAGTTATCTGCTCAGTGCGGGTAATAAAATATAAAGAAATAAGGATAAAATATATGTATGCGTGAGGACGAGCTGAAAATTTATCGAACATCCAGACACAATGGATTCAGAGTTGATTATGATAATTTTTATCAGCAAAGCAGGCTTTATACAAACTGGGGTAATCCAGTAGCTAATATACGTAGTAAAATATATTTTTTAAACCAATTTCGTTGTCGTCTTCCTAATACAATTGCTGACGAACTTCTACCTGTATTAGAGAAGGTATCTCCTCTTTTTACTCTGGTTCAAGGTGTCGAGATTCAGGATTTAAATGAAAGAGAAGAAATCTATCCAGTTATTCAAAAAATATTTGAAAGACTAAGGGGTGGTGTAGAAAGATTTAGAGGGACCGCTACAAGCAAGTTTATGCATATGACTTGCCCAAACTTTTTTGCTATGGCTGACAGTGTAATAACCGGTTACATGCAGCGCCACAATATTATTAACCACTATTTAAAGGTCAGTGAAGATTATATTAGGCTTTTAAAGTACTATTGCAATGAAATTAATGAGTTGTTAGAAGATGTTATGGATAGACATGGGGTCAATCGTTTAGATGCGATAAATCGGGTTAGGGAAAAGGATAATTACGCGGTAGGCTCTATTCTAAGAATCGTTGACAAACATTTCTATAGGCTTGCAACTCATTGAGAATATGAAGAAAATGCCACCATTTGATGAGATATGGAATCGTATTATCGCTCATGCTGGAGAAAATTTTTACACAAAAAAAGGACTTGAGTTTAGATACGAGATACACGGTAACATTTTCTGCCCAAGCCGAACAGACTACAACATTCCAAAAACTGATTTCGAAAAGGTTTATCCTCTCGTTCCTTTTGATGGCCCAGGTAGAATCAATAATATTGCCAGAGGCCCTTCCTATATTTGGGCAGTTCTTCACGACCGCAGAATTTCTAATGGAATGTGGTAATGAATATTTTATTGTACTCGCACCGACACAGATAACATGACGGAAAAGACGCTCGTCAAAACCCATAGGGCTTCTTTTCCGCCAAGAACGTAAGATCTGGGAATGGGTGCTTGCAAAGTGTAGAGGAGAAGAAGGTACAGCAAGATTTATAGGGGGGAAATTGATAATTTATTGGAAAAACTTAATTTATAAAAATAAAAATTCAAGGAGAATTCTATGAAAAACAACAAAATTGCAGTCATAGACATAGACAATACTCTTTGGGATTTTGCTACTGTTTTATATGAAAGGCTCTACAATAAGCTTGGCAGTATAGTGCCTTTCCCTTCAGAATGGCACAACTGGCATTTCTGGAAAGAGTTTTGCGATGCTGAGACTTTTTATAAAACAGTAAGAGAAATTCATCTTGAACAGGATAGATTTGGTATTTATCCAGATGCAAAAGAGTTTTTGCAAACACTTAAATCTATAGGGTTTCAGATTATAATAGCAAGTCATAGAGATATAAAAACTCATGAGCCGACTTTAGGATGGCTACAGAAACATAATCTTCCTTTTGACAGATTGCATCTAAGCCACGATAAAACTCAGCTTTTTTCTGCCTGCCATGTGTGTTGATGATTCTCCTGAAGTTTTGAAAGTCGCAAATGAAAGAGGATTACTTGCAACAGGACTTGAGTTTCCCTGGAATAAAGAAGTTGATATAAAATTGCATTCGAATCTGAAAGAGATTTTGAACTTTTTGTTAAGTTTTTAGCCACAGCAGTATATGAAATTATGATAAAATATCCTATGCCTTTCAGAGATTATGTTCAAAAGGTCATCCCTGAAATTAACTCTCCAGATAAGGTTTATGAGTTGTTCCGGGGTCTCGGTTATCCTGAAGACAAACTCCTTGACCCCTCTTACAAAAGAAGGATAGAAGATTTTGATTTTGCAAAGGAAGAAAAAGAAAAAATTATAAATATATATACTGTTTTTAACTATGATAAAAAACTTCAGATTTTTCTTATTGAGGTAAAAAGCCTCTCTACGCCATTTATAAGATACCTCACAAAACGATTATCAGAGAGATTTCACAACTTTCTACTCATACTTACAGCTGATTATAGAGAATACACCTTTGTCTTCCCTGAGTTTGAGCGAGTTGAGGTGGGCAGGCACAGGCTCAAGCTCACAAGACTCAATCTTGACAGAGAGAATACCTATCATACTGACCTACTTGCTATCTCAAATATTGGCATTAAAGGTGATGAGGAAAGCTGGCGTGATATATGGAGAAAATGGAAAGATGCTTTTAGTGTAAAGAAAGTTACAGATGAATTCTTTGAAGACTATAAAAACGCATTTTTTGAACTCAGGAAAACTTTTGAAAAACAAAAAATACCTGTTAAGCAGGCTCATGAACTAACACAGCAGTTTCTCAACAGGCTTATGTTTCTTTACTTCCTCTCAAAAAAAAGATGGCTTAATAATGACACAAAATTTATCAGATGGTATTGGGAGCGTTATAAAGAGGAAAAGCGAAAAGGGAATGTTGAAGAAGACTCATTTTATGATAAATGGCTAAAGATACTATTTCTTGAGGCATTCAATAATGGATATAGCCATCCATCATATCACCCATCTGATGTAAGAGAAATTCTTGCAGATGCTCCCTATCTGAATGGTGGTCTATTCCGTAGAAACGAACTTGACGAACTTCCATTTAAAATAACTGACAGTCTTTTTGAAATGGTCTTCAACTTCTTTGAAAAATATAACTTCACAATCAGAGAGGAACTTCCCCTTGATGTTGAAGTAGCTGTTGACCCAAAGATGATAGGTTATGTTTATGAATCCCTGTCAAATGTTGCAGAAGAGATTTACGAAAGGCAGGACCTTGGCATATTCTATACTCCGACCACAGAAGTAGATTTTATGTGTAGAAGGTCACTTGTTGAGTATCTTTCCAATCATCTATCTGATATTCCAAAAGAATGGATTTATAGACTCATCTTTGATGAAGATAAAGAAGAAGTATCCAGATATATTTCAAAGAATAATCTCTGGTATAGTCTTGAAGAACTTCTTGATAATCTCGCAGTAGTTGACCCTGCCTGCGGTAGCGGTGCCTTTCTTGTTGGTATGCTCCATGTTCTTACAGAACTTTATCATCTTATTTATGCCTTCATAAAAAGGGAGATGACAGATTTTGAACTCAAGAAGAAAATCATAGGCAATTCCCTTTATGGTGTTGATGTTATGCCATGGGCTGTTCATTCCGCTGAATTAAGGCTATGGCTTCAGCTAATAATAGAAGGAGAGATACCCTATGAGCAGAGAAAACTCTTTCCTCTTTTACCCAATCTTAATATGAAACTCAGGGTAGGAGATTCCCTTGTTCAGGAAGTAGGTGGTATAAACCTTCATATAAGAGATAGCAGGCTTTCTCCTGCTCTTAAAAGACAACTTTTAACCCTTAAAACTGAAAAGGAAAAATACTATAACAATGACCCTACTGCAAAATTTAAAAGTATTGAGGCATTACAACGGGAAGAGTTAAGGATATTTACAAATATTTTAGATGAAAGGATTATCAATATTCAGAAGGAGATTCAGGTTCTTGAATCAGAAAAGCGACATCTCCAAACAGACATGTTTGGGAAAACCAATCAAGAAGAACAGAAGTACTTCTTTGAGGAACAGATAAAGGCATTAAAGCAAGATATAGAGCGATTGAGGGAGACAAAGAGTAAGATACAATCGCCTGAACATAAACCCTTTGTTTGGGATATTGACTTTGCTGAGATATTCGGTGATAAAGGCGGATTTGACATTGTCATAGGCAATCCACCTTATGTAAGACAGGAAAAAATTGCTCCTCCCAATAAGCTAAGGTCAGAGGTAAGTCTTGAGGATAAGAAACAATACAAGGAAAAACTCCTTCGCTCAATTCAGGTGCATTATCCATTCATAAAGAAGATTGATAAAAAGAGCGACTACTACATTTATTTCTACTTTCACGGATTATCTTTGCTGAATGACAAAGGTATATTCTGTTTTATTACATCAAACTCATGGCTTGATGTTGGATATGGTAAGGACCTTCAGGAATTCCTTCTTAAATATTGCCATATAAAAGCAATATATGATAATGAGACAAAGAGAAGTTTTGAGCATGCAGATGTGAACACTATTATTGCCCTCCTTGGACCACCTCAAATTACAAAAAACGGCAAAGACTGGCATGCATTGAAAGAAACTGCTCGATTTGTCATGTTTAAAAAACCCTTTGAAGAAGTCATAAATACAAAAAACCTTCTTGCTATTGAGAAAGCTGATTCTATTTACAAGACGGAATCATACAGGGTGTATCCTGTGAAACAGGAGACTCTTCTTGAAGAAGGATGGGAGATTCCTGAAGAAGAGGAAGAGATTGCCACGCCTTCGGCTCGCAATGACAAAGAAAAAGCAGTCATTGAGAGGAGCAAAGGGATGAAGCAATCAGAGACCCTCTTGAAAGAGAAATTCTCTACTTGCAAATACGAAGGCAATAAATGGGGCGGAAAATATCTACGTGCCCCAGATATATTTTTTACAATCCTTGAAAAAGGCAAAGGAAAACTTGTCAGACTTGGGGATATAGCAGAGGTGAGAAGGGGTTTTACAACGGGAGCTAACGAATTTTTCTATTTTGATAAAGCAAAGATAAAGGAATGGGGGATAGAAGAGGAATTCCTGAAACCTGTAATAAAAAGTCCCCGTGAATGTAAGAGCATACTTATAAAGCCAGAAGATTTAAAGTATAAAGTATTTATGTGCCATAAGGACAAAAAAGACTTAAAAGGCACAAATACCCTAAAATATATTGAATGGGGAGAGAAACAGGGATTTCATAAAAGACCAACATGTGCGAGTCGACAGAGATGGTGGGATTTAGGAGAATGGGAGTTCCCTGACATGATATGGAGTGATGCATATAATGATAGATATGCAACCTTTAAGGTTCCTAAATCTCATTATGCAGATAAACGTTTTTTTTATATATATCCCCATGATAATAAATTGTTTGATATAACAAGATTGTATTTAAACTCTGTGATTATTCCTTTGTTCATAGAAATCGAAGGAATCGTTAATCTTGGAGAGGGGGTTATATATACAAATGTTTATTGGCTTAAAAAATTGCCTGTTTTTTATAACATGGAGATTACTTTTTCTTTAAAATCTTTTGAGGAAAAAAAGGTAAATAGTATTTTCACCGAACTCGGCATTAATCCAGCCCGTCCCATCCGTGAACAAAAGCCCAATCCCCTTCATGACCGCAAAGCCCTTGATGATATTGTCTTTGACATACTTGGTCTTACAGAAGACGAAAGAAATGAAGTCTACTGGGCGGTTTGTGAACTAGTAAAGAACAGGCTTGAGAAAGCAAAGAGTGTGTGAAGGATTTGATAGTTATTTAAAGGTGTAATGTATAATAAAAGAAAAAACAGGAGGTTATAAATGGGCAAATTGGTGACTCTACCGGAAATAAATATACCTGAAGAAGACTTAAAATTATTGCTCGCAATAAAGCTTCTTGATGAAGGATTAGTATCTCTCGGTAAGGCATCTGAGATAGCAGGGTATTCTGAAAAGGCATTTGTTGAAATATTATTACATAAGGGCGTAGCTCCAATAAAATATAAAAATCTAAATCTTGATAAAGAACTGTCTAATGCCTGACATAGTAATTGTTGATACCTCTGTATTAATAGCTCTTGAAAAGATAGATCTCCTACAGATTCTCTGTAAAATTTATAAAGAGATTATTTTGCCTGAAGCTGTTGTCAGAGAATTCGGCAATATTAATCTTGATTGTTATTCGTCGAGGAAAGTTGAAAGTACATTAGTTAATCTTCTAATAAGTGACTTAAATCTCGGCAGAGGAGAATCAGAAGTTATCGCTCTTGCCTATGAGAACAAACAGAGGTCCTTGATTGATGATTTAAAAGCACGAAAGGTGGCAGAAGATTTGGGATTGTCCATCAGTGGTAGCATAGGGGTTTTGCTAAAAGCTGAAAAACTTGGGATTATAGATAGTGCATTAAAAAAGACTCAGGAACTCAAAGATAAAGGGTTTTATGTCTCAAATGAACTACTTTCTGAAATCGCAAAACGCAAATTTTAAAACTTTTATACCTAAACCTCTAACCTTTGAACAAAAGCCCAATCTCCTTCCTGACCGCAAAGCCCTTGATGATATTGTCTTTGACATACTTGGACTTACAGAAGACGAAAGAAATGAAGTTTATTGGTCAGTCTGCGAGCTTGTGAAAAAGCGGCTTGAGAAGGCAAGGAGTGTATAAAGGGTGATACCAAAAAAGATTATAGACAACAGCGATATTAAGCTTGCTGATTTTCTAAACAGCATACTAAAGGAGATTCCAGAGACTCAGTTAGATATAGCAACTGCCTTTTTCAACATTCAAGCCTATGCCTTTGTGAAAGATAATATACAAGGTGTAAAAAGGTTTCGCCTTCTTCTTGGAAAGGCTCCTGAGATAAGGAACGATGTAACGCTTGGCGATATCCTCTTGAAATTTATTAAAGAAGAGGTAGAAGGATTTGACCTATCAAGAGAAAAAGATAATCTGGTAAAAAATTTTATCGGATTCTTAAATAAAGATAATGTTGAAATTCGCCTTTATGATAAAGAGTTTTTGCACGGTAAAGCATACATCTTTGACCAACTCGTAATTGTAGGTTCATCCAATTTCACGCCTTCAGGGCTTACTCATAATACTGAACTTAACTCTGTATCTCTTGAAGCAGAGGCACAATATGTAAGAACTCAATGGTTTGAAAAATTCTGGAATGAAGCAAAAGATTTCAAAAATGGGCTGATAAGACTTCTTGAGGAATCTCGATTTGGCACGAAAGAATACAGTCCCTATGATGTATTTATAAAATCACTCTATGAACTTCAGAAAGATGATATAAATATAGCAGAACCAGCTAAACAGAGTGATGACACCTTGCCGCCTTCAAGAGTCAATCTTGCTGAATTTCAGGAAGATGCAGTAAGAAGAATATTTACCCGTTTGAAAAAATACAGGGCTTGCATGGTAGCTGATTCTGTAGGACTTGGCAAGACATGGGTAGCAAAAAGAGTTATAGAAGAATTCGGTTTTTATAGAAGGAAAAAGTTTCTTATAGTATGCCCTGCCCAACTAAGAGGAATGTGGAGAGAAGCTGTCAAAGACCTTATACTTGCAGAAAGCATTATTTCACAGGAAGAACTTGCAGCTTCGGATTTTCTGGAGAAGGCTACGCAGGCAGTTGGAGGTGAACTTAAAGAGGTATCTTTAATAGTCGTAGATGAGAGTCACAATTTCAGAAATCCGCTTTCTAACAGATGGGAAAACCTCTTTACTCTTATTATGGACCACATAGCTCGGGGAGGCAATAGACCCTATATTTTATTCCTTACTGCAACTCCTATAAATAACACTATATGGGACCTTTACTGGCAGATCATGCTTCTTATGCTTTCAGACCAGAAGGCATTTATTAAAGAAGGAATCCCTGACCTTATGAAGTTCTTTAAAGATATAGATAAAGCAGGTGATCCAACTCTTTTAAATGACCTTATGAATGAAATATCTATAAGACGAACCAGAGACTATATCAAGCAGAATTATCCTGATGCTGAGATTAACGGGGTAAAGATTAAATTTCCAAAACGCATTCTCGAAAACATAAATTATCAACTTGATAGGGCATATCAGGGGCTTTACAGTGAGATATCAAAGACTATAAGTGAAAAACTCACCATGGCATATTACAGAATCCTTGAGTATAAAAAAACAGAAAAACTATCCCCTGCTGAAGAAATGACACTTGGAAGGATGGTAGCACTGGATGGAATTTTCAGAACAATACTTTTAAAGAGACTTGAAAGTAGTGTTGAGGCATTCAGAAAAAGCATTGCTAACCACATGCTGTTTCTTGAAAACTTAAAAGAATATCTCAATAAGGGCAAATTATTAACAAAAAAGACCTTTTATAGATATGTCTTAAACTTTGATGAAGATACTGACGAAAACTTTTTTGACGAACTTGAGGATATAAAAATAGAGGATTTTAAAAAAGAAGACCTTTTAATGGATATAGAGAAGGATATATCAATTTTTAAGGAAATGAATGACAGAGTAAGTTCTATTGATGCTCAGGCTGATTCAAAACTAAAGGAGCTCAAAAAAATATTGCTTAGACTCTGTGAAGATGGACAGGTTGTAGTTTTCACCTATTATGCAGATACATTGGATTACATCTATAAAAACTTATCTGAAGATATTCAATTTTCAAAATTTAAGATAGAAAAGATATCAGGCAGGATAACCTCTGCAAACAGACGCTCTGATATAGTCAATAATTTCATGAACGGAAATATTGATATACTTATAAGCACTGATGTGCTTTCTGAGGGTATGAATCTCCAAAAAGCAAGGTATCTTATAAACTATGACCTTCACTGGAATCCAACAAGGATGATACAGAGAGCTGGAAGGATAGACAGGATAGGTTCACCCTTTGATGAAATCTATGTCTATAACTTCTTTCCAGAGGAAGAATTGGAAGACCTATTGAGACTTGTAGAAGTGCTTCAGAATAAGATAAGAAGTATAGATAGTTCTATAGGACTTGATGCTACTGTTCTTGGAGAAGAGGTTAATCCAAAGGTATTTGGAATTATAAGGAGGATAAAAGACAAAGACGAGACTGTATTTGATGAGTTAGAACAGGAGGTCTTTGGGGGTGGAGAAAGATTTTATCAACCCTTAATGGATTATCTCAAGACAAGATTGGCTCAAGAACTTGAATCCATTCCTCTGGGTATTTACAGCGGACTTAGAAGGGGAATAAATGGTATATTTTTTTACCATAAATACGGTGATGACTTTCACTTCTGGCATTTGTATAATCTCACCACAGGGGAAATAATTAAGAATAAGACAAAGATACTTGACTTCATAGCATGCCCACTTGATGAAAAAAGGGTAATACCAGATTTCTTTGAGAAAGTTTATGATATAAATGAAGAAATTATTAAGGATATTGAAACAACTTATAAAGAGGTCGAGCAAAGTGAGTTAGTTGATCCCACCCTTGTGGAATTAACCCGTGACAGGAGCAAGAAGTTTGTATCAGACATTATAAGGGAGATAGACCTTGCATTAGACGAATATCTCCTTGACTTTCCTGAAGATAAAGAAGTTGAGAGAAGATGGGAAATTTTAAAAGAAAGGCTTTTAAGCACAGGACTAACAAAAAGGAGGCTTCAGAAATTAAGAGTATTGTGGAAGGATTATAAGAATAATCATAAAAACTGGAAAGAACTCATGAGAAATATTTCCGAGTTTATGGAAGGTAAATTATCAGTAGAAAAAGAAAAATTGCAACCATACAATCCATCTCTCCTAAGACTGGTAGCAATTGATTTTATCAGCTAACTTCTTGAGCCTTTTTAAAAATGCACTTTACTCTCACCAAACTTTTCATCAAACAGACATTTATACATCAAACTTTCTCAAACTTCCAAAACAAAAATCAAAAGGTAAAGATTACATTGAAGACGAAGTTATCGTAATGCTAAAACTCTCTTTCACTAAAACACCGTCATCTTTAAACAATTATGAAATAATTGAAAGGATTTCTTCAAAGCGATTCTTCTCTGAACTTATCCGCAAAGTTATAAACTGGTTCAACCCTTCCAAACAAACTCTCTAATTCAAGTTTCGCCAATAATCCCTAACTCCTCCTCCATTTCTCTGCCTCATTTTGACCAATAAAATAAATGGGAGCAACTACACTACCAAACCAATACCTAAGCACCTATTTGACTTTATGAAATCAGCCATAAGATTGTCCCCACCAAATACTATAAAAGGAGCACTTTTTTCAATGGGTTTTACTTAATTGTTCACTATTCAGCAACAACTTAAATTTCAACCTTTGCGTAATTTTAGTAAAATTGACTGGTTAATTGGTAGGGATGCTTTCCATAGATAGCAATATCAACAGTTTATAGATTGGCAATCGTTAGCCGTTAAAAAAACAAGCAATACCAATGGTTTATAACTGTGTCACTAAGTGTGTCACTAACTTATAAGAAATCATATAAACTACGGCAAAAATTGCCTTAGTAAAGTTATTGATTTTCCTGATGGTAAGGAATGATAAGAAATGGTAAAAAAGGCTTGGAAGGAATTGACGCGGAAGAGGTCGTGGGTTCGATACCCTCCGCGCCTATTAGAATTATCAAGGGTTTGCAAAAGTGGCACAGTAACAAAGTTTTAAGACTGTGTCAGTTTTTGTGTCAGTAGTTGCAAAAGTAGAATTATCAAGGGTTTATGCTATATTGTGTGTTTTCTGATAATCGGCTAATTGTTACCATTTAGGCATGGTATTTGCTAACAAGTAAGGAAAATTAACCAGTTGTTACATCTCAGGTATTGTTTAAAAGGTTTAGTAAATGCAACAGCTGTTACAATTCCAAAGTGTGTCAGTAAGTGTGTTAGTTTATGGAAGTTTTCTTTTATTTTTCAATAGCTTGTGATTGTTTTGAGAATATGCTATCAAGCACCGTTACTGCTTTTTGTTTATGTTCTGGTGCTAAATGAGAGTATCTAAGGGTCATCTTGATATCTTTATGTCCTAATAGTTCCTTTACTGTTGTTAAATCAACACCAGACATAACCAAATGAGAAGCAAAAGTATGTCTTAAGTCATGGAACCTGAAATCTTTAATTCCAGCTCTTTTTAATGCAGTATGGAAGCTTCTTTTAATATCTGTTAATCTTGTTCCTGTAAGTGGATTAACAAAGACATAATCTGTATTAATCCTTCTTTCTGTAAACATTCTTCTAAATAGGCTAAGTAATGTATCATTCATTGGTATTGTTCTACTTTCACCATTCTTTGAGATTTCAACATAGATGTATCCATTCCTTAAGTCAACATTATTCCATCTAAGAGATAGTATCTCTTCTCTTCTCATTCCTGTATTTAATGCAGTAAAGACAATTGGATAAAGATATTTATCACAAACTGAAAGAAGCTTGTTTATTTCTTCTTTTGTTAGATATCTAAGCCTTCTGTTATTGTTTTTCAGTGGTCTAATGCTGGATAGTCTTTTAAGGATATTCTCTTCAACCATGTTCCATTCAATGGCTTTTCTTAACATGTGCTTTAAGACTGTAATGTATTTGTTAACTGTTGCTGGTTTTTTATTCTCTTTAATTAAATCAACAATAAACTTTTCAACCTGAAATAGATTAATTTTTCTTAAAACAGTGTATCCAAACTTTTGTTCTAAGATAGGAACTATGTATTGTTTTCCTTTATTCCAGCATCTTTGGATTGATGCCCATTCTTTATATCTCTGTGCAAGTTCTTTAAATGTGTGGTTCTTGATTGTTATTCTTTCAGGATATTTACCATCAGCAACTTCTGATTTTCTTTTAGCAAGTAGTTTAAGAGCTTCATTTATGTTGCTGGTTCTTGCACTTTCTCTAACAACCTTTCCTGTTGGGTCTGTGTATCTTATCCAGTAGACAGAACCTCTTTTAAATATGCCTTTGTAGTTTTTCATTTTTTACCCCCTTTTATGTTTTTCTTCTAAGCAATCAAAAAGCTTTTTAAGTAATTCTGAAGGCTGTTTTCTTCCTGTTTCAAGCATCATAATGTAAACTCTTGTTACTCCAAGCATTTTTGCAAACTCTTTTTGTGTTAAACCTAAATACTTTCTTAAACCTTTTATTTCTTCTTTTCTCCATTGCTTCACATTTTATTATATGATAACTAAGTTATCTATGTCAAATAATTTTTTTAGATATAGCATATTTATAAGAAATAATTTTTTTTAAACAGTCTTTTCTGAGTCTGAATTAGTTGGTTTACTCGTTCTTCCGCTTCCAATTATGATTAATGTAGCACCAATGGAAGCCACTATCATGCAAACGGTTAGCCAAGTTTTATAAGGAATCCCTTTTTTCCCTGGTTCTGCTAAAAAAGTTACTCTTGCTACTGCTTCTTCTGTTGGAGAACCACGAAAGAGGATTGTTATGTGTCTGCTATTGAAAAATTCAGGATTCATCCCTTTAGAAATCATTATTTTTCGACATTCAGGAGTGTCATTAAAAGAATATAACTTAAAGATATCTTCTTTAGAAGGAGGAATAACACAACTACGCGGGATAGGGAAATCAACCTTTCCTTCAACAGGCTTTTTATGCCCAATTTCCCCCCTAAATATTATATCATATAGATTTCGTGGAGGATAAGGGTAATTAATACTAAAAAACCCTATGAGCGATGATGCTATACTTGCAACAATTAAAATCCACCCGATTATTTTAAAAGACATTGTTTGTTCCTCCTTTCTATTATTTAATTACCATATTGAACATTAAATTTTAAAATTTAGTTAATTATTAAAAAGTTGTAAAATTTCCACAAGTGCATCAATCGGAGAACCCTTATTAAATGGAAGCCACAGCTCCATTGACAAGGCTTTTAGTGTTTTCCCTGCTCTAAAAAATTCTTTTCCTTTTTTATCGTAAAATATCGCTTCTGACCATGAATATTTCCTTTCTTCTGGATTTATTTTGTATGGAACTACCATATAATTTGTTTTTTTTACTACATCAAGAATTTTTTTCTCTATCTTAGGATTTCCTACAAAAAGGGGGCTTACTTCTTTAATATATAATTTTTCTAAAAAGGATTTCGATTTAGCTTCAATTAAAACAAGAGCCTCTACTTCTCTGGTAGAAATCCATTTAACACTGGCAGGGTCGAAATAAAGTGAAGCTAATTCTGGATATTCATAAAATTTAACCCATTCCTCCCTTCTATCAGAATATATCAAGAGAAAGTTAAGAGCACATACTTTCCCTTCTTGCTGACATTTTTTGTCTTGCTTAAGACATATCCCCTCACAATCCATCAAACACTCAGAAAGTATTTCTTTACAGAAATGAGAATAATGTTCCATTTGCCCTAAATCCATTGCTTGAGCGTTAAGAGTAGGCAGAAAGATAAATAACCAAAGACAACAGAATTTTACTGCTATTTTCATAGTCCAGCAAACTGGATTTTTTTAAATATGTGCCAATGTTTTATCATGATTTCCCCCCTTTTTCTCTCTGTCATGCTTTTTATAACCATTTTTTTACTGTTTAAATACAATATTCAGTAAGAATTTATTGTTTAAATTTTTTCTTTTTCAATAAAGAGTGCCTTATCTATTTTAGAGAATATTTTTTGGTAGGCTTCAGCATCATAAATTGGTCTTGACCAAAGAACTCCACCTGTATTTGATAGACCTTTTGCTAATAAGTTAATTCTTATTTTAACAAACTTACCTTCGCCTCTAACTGTTGCGTTTGCCTCTATTCTTCTAACTGTCTGATAGCTACCTTGAGCACCTACCCAAAACCTTGTCCATTCATCAACTTCTTCTAAGTCTTTATAAGCAGTTACTAATCCTAATTTCTCGCTGGCATTACTAATAATAAATTCTTGGTCTTGCAATGATGCTATAACAGCTTTCATGGCTTCTTCAAAGTTTGCATTCTCATATTGCCTTGTTTGAATTTCTCTAATCTGTAATTCGCTCATATCAGGTGGTTTAGGTGGTGGTGTAACACACCCTGAAAGTAATAATGCCAATATTAGAATCAAAAGTCCAAAAATTTTAAAATTTACTCGCATGGTATGAAAAAGATTCTACCTTTTGATTTTTATCAAATTTAATTATAATTGTTAGTGTTTTCTGTGTTTGAGAATAAGCACCTGCACTTCTTTGGTAACTTCCACCAAATAGTCCAAGAATAAGAGATGTTCCAGGTGTCCCACCGCCTCCAGCTCCTCCACCAATTCCTCCAACATCTTTAGAGTAAAAGTATTCAGTAGATACCTTATCATATACCCATGTTTCTTTCCCTTCACTATCTCTTGTAACGATGTTTGGAGACCCAAGAGCTGAGACTACATCAGCTTGAGACATACCTACTTTAATTTCTTTTTGCACTATTCCAACTGTTAATTCTCTCTCTTGAGTAGAAGGCAAACTTTGATAATGCTGTGCAGGAGTCATACATCCAGATAAAACTAAACATGCAAGAAAAATAGTCACTAATGTAAACAATAACTTCATAATCTTATCCTTTGAACAAAGTTTAATTAATTTTTTTACAGAAAACAAATTTGAAATTTTTATAAGACTATAAAAATAACTTACTGACACAATTACTGACACAGTAGGAAAAAAGGCTTTATATTTCAATAAGTTACAAAGCAATTTCTTCCTATTGCAAGAAGAGGTCATATAGCTTTTTTAATCTTTTTTGGTTGTGGTAGTTTTCCTGTTTTAAGCCATTCCATTATTTCAGATTTAAGAAATCTGGTGTAATGCCCAACTTTATGGTAAGGTAACTCTCCAAATCTCACTTTATCATAAATCCAACTTTCAGGAACTTTAAGAAACTGAGCTAATCCTTTAACATCAAGAACTTCTTCTTGGTTGCTTCCTTGCTGTTTCAGGTAAGCAATAATCCTGTTTGCTATCTGTTCGCTTATCTTGTTAATAAGTTCTTGCAATAATTCTTCCATACTTACTCCTTAAGCCTTCAGCCTTACGCCTAAATAAGGCTTGTTTAAGACAATGGAATATGTAACAGTCTTTGCAATCTGTCTTAAAGCCATAGTAAGGTTCATGTAAGGTTATACAGCAACCAACAATTCTCTTCATTTCATAATTGCAACACTCCTTAATTATCCTTAAATCTTCTGAATTAATTGTTGTTTTTGTATCTATGGTTTCATAAAATCCATCAGGAATTGTTCCAGTGTTAGGGTAAGTATTGATATAGCTACCCTTATTGTTCTCTTGTTTGTATTGTTTTTTTTTCTGTTTCAGATATTCTCTTCTATAAATAGCCTTACAGGAATTGGAACAGAATTTTCTTAAGCCATAGTTTCTTACTGGAATTGGTTTATTGCATTGTTTACAAGTTCTCATTTAAAATGCTCCTAAGATTATCAGAAGGATAAAGACAAGGCTACCTAATGTTATAGAGACAGCTAATTCAATGATGGAATTTATAATGTCTCTCTTTGTTATTAAAAGCTTCATGTTTGTTTACCTCCTTGCTTTTATAATTTCGTTATATGTTGGTCTTTTTGTTACTTCCTCCTTTTTGATTTCTTGAACTATGGAGTAAATATCACAACCTTTTAGAATTTCAAAAAGATATTCAAATGGTTTTTCCTGTTTACAAGAGTAACAAAATGTTGTTCCTGTAAACTTGTTAATCAGTAACTTGCTTCCCCCACAAAATAGGCATGTTGACATGAAACCATCAGGATGAGGTCTTACAGGATGTTTCTTTTTTAGTGAATTTAAAAATTCTTTGAATACTTCAGTTCTCAGTTTACCCATCAAGGTAGTATCAGCTCCATAAAGCTTGATAAAGATATTTTGCTTTTCTGTTGGATTGTCTTTTTTATGGTTCTTATCTTCTTGTTTAATGGCAAGTCCTTTTTTAATAAGAATGCTTGCTTGCATTTCTTCTAAATCAACAACATCACCAGCCTTATATGTAGTGTCCCCTATTTTCAATGGCTTTTGAAACTTCACTAACATGTTAAGCCCTCCATCTTAAACAGCTCATCTACATCAATATACGTTTCACCATTAATGACAACCGTTGGTAAATCATCAGGTTTATGTGGGTTATTCTGTCTTGAATGGCTGATAATGTGTCCAATTGCAAACATTCTAAAGTCGGGGTCTTCATATAGTTCTGGATTTTCGATTTCATATTTTTCTAAAAGCTCTTCTGGAATAATAGGAACCTTCAACCTGAAAAAATCCTGATTTTTCAATGAGTTATTATTTTTTTTAGCCATTTGAGCCAGAGTTACATTTTTATCGCTGTAACTCTGGAAGAAATGTTGATTTAAAGCCAAATTTTCCAGAGTTACAAAATTTTTATTTTTAGTATCATTTACTATTCGCTCTTGTAAGTTATTGATTTTATTAGGCTTTTCGGTATCATATTTTTTTTCTGCTATATTTTCAGAAATTGTAACTCTGGCAGAGATGTTTGATTTTTCTTGATTTGTTCCAGAGTTACACACAAAAGTTGTAACTCTGGGTATCTTCCATCGCCAGCCGATGATTTTGTTTTTACTGTCTCTGACAGCTTCCTTTATAACATCCTTCAAATGTCTAAACGCTATGACTTTCAGGTTAGCACCGGAGATTCCGTATGGCTCAACAAGCTTCTTAATAGAGGTATAGTCCAATTCGTAGGGTTCTTTTAACAGTTCTTGCCGAATAAGATTTGCTACCTCCTCGCCTTGTGGGACGTGCCTACCGAAACTTTCTAAATTATCGCCCTTAACCCATTCAAATTTGTTCTCACTTGCAACAAAAGCCACAGATTCAGTGTTTTTAGTTTTTCTAAAATGAACTGCCGTTTTATTCTCCTGTTTCTCAAGCACAATTAACCTCTTAGCAATTGCAGTTATGCGACTATGTCCTGAGACTGCCAATCCAACATTAGTTGTATCCCGTTTGTTTAAATGCCAAACAGCAACGATTGCAATATTGTTTTCTTTTGCAAGTTTTGCCAATGGCTCAAGTATAGGCTTGACGCCCTCAAGAGACTTCTCCTCGGAAATGAGATAGGATGCGGGGTCTATTATAGCCAGTTCTGGCTTATATCTACTGATTTTATTTTTTATCTCGTAGAAACCCTCAGGCTCAAAAACCTTCATGTTCGGACTTCTCTTAAGTTCTGCTGCATCACACCATGAAGCAAGGTTTGCGGGGTCGTCCTCCAAACTGAAGTAGAAAACTGTTCCCTGTTCTGTTTCCCTAAACCCCTGTGCAGTGAAAATTGGGTCTCCATTTGCCTTTGTACAGCCTAATACTAAAGCCAATCTTGTCTTGCCCACACCCTCTCTTCCAGCCATGATTGTCAATCGCCCCTTAGGTATCCATTCTGGAACACACCATTCGGTTGCTTTCGGAACCACTTGGTCAAAAGGAATGCCCGAATTTTCTTTTATAAGTTTTAAAATTTCCTCTTTAATTTCTTCATCAGATTTGTTTTGAAGCCTTAAGAAATCAATGTAATCTGCTATGTCGGTTTTATCCCCCAGGTCTGGAATAAAAATGATTTCGGGGTCAGCTCCAATCTGTCTTAATGCTTTTGCTATAGATTTTGCATATTTTCTGCCCTGCTCATCATTGTCGGGTAAAATGAATACCCTCTTATTTTTCAATGGAAATAAAGCTTCAAGTATTTCTTTGTTGATTTTAATTGTAGCTCCTACGGGTAAAGTAGTAGCTGGTAAATTTAAGCACCAGAGTTCATCAACACATTTTTCGCCTTCCGCATAGAAAACCTCCTCTTTGCCTTCAATTTCGGGCAGTCTATACAGCAACAGAGGAATTTTACCCTTAACCAACCTCAGGACTTCTTTGCCATTTTCTGTGACTGGCTCATAGAAATAGAAGCACTTGTTCTTTTCCCCATTTTTGGTAAAATCCACTCTCAGTCTGAAATAAACCTTAATGTTGTCTGGGTCAACGGTATACGAGTATAAATACCAGTGTTCATCAATAATTTGTTGTTCATCATCTTGAATAGACTTCACATTAAATCTGAATTCACTTGTTCCATTATTCCCGTATCCATAATAACCCATAACTGCATTTAACCTGTATGGCTTCCTACAGGCAAAGCAATAACACCCACCATTCTTATAAATTGCCAGTGAGGGGTCACTGTCAGAATGATAGGGACACAATATCAGCCAGCCCCCTCTGAATTTTTTGATTTTCCAGTTGTTATTGTTATGTTTATAAAATTCAATAAAGTTTGTTACGAAATTTTCATTATGCAATCTTTTCCTCCAGTTAAGTATTAAAGTTAAGCAATTTTTTAACTCATAATTAAGTATAACGAGGTAAAAATATTTTGTCAAGTATTTTTATATTGAAAATTAAGTAAGTTAAGTGTTATAATTGATTAAAATTAATGTGTAAATAATAATAGGAATTTAAGATGAGAAATATAGTTGAAGCAATAATAACTTTAAGAGAGTTGCAAGGAATAAAACAAAGTGAAATAGCTGTGAAGCTTGGGATTTCAAGGTCTGCATTGAATCAATTTGAGAAGAAAAAAGCTACACTTTCAAAAGAGAATATTTTAGCATTAGCTGAAATTTTAAACTTAAATTCTGATTGGATAGCAAATAAATCTGATGTTTTGTTAAAAGGAAATGATGTAATTTTCATGAAAGCTAAGCATTCTCAAATTTTTCAAAAGTTTATGTTCTATGCAAAGAATGTTGAGTATCTATGTATCTTTAAACCTGATACAACACTAAAATATTTTGTTTCAAAAATTGTTAGAGAAAGTATTTTTGTTATAGCGGTTCGTTTTAAAAATGATACATACTGTATTATAAATGTAGACAATTTTATAAAATCTGTAAATGATTTTTATGTATATTTTGAGTCTATGTTTGAAAAACTATCTTTTGTTGGTATAAAAGCAAGCTATGTAATTTTAGAAGAATTTGAAAATAAAAAAGAAATTTTAAAAAAGATTGAAGAAAAAACAATTATGAAAGAAGAAATTAAAAACCTATATGAAATTGCAAATACTTTAAATGTAAATTTATCCCTCTCTGGTGAAGAAAAACACTTAATCCTGTGGTTAAGAAAAAATGATATTCCAATATCTGAAGTCTATAAATGCATAAAAGAAAAATATAGTTTTTAAACGATAACACTTCCCAAATACTTTTCAAAGTATTGTCAAAATTCTTTAAGCAAAAACGCTTAAAAGCATTAAATCCCAATACATTATGTATTTTTCGCTTGTCTACCCCCCTTTCTTCAAGGCTCATTGGTCTTCAAAAAGCGAAGCTTTTTCCTGAGGCGAAGCCGAAAGTATCAAATCTTGATAATGAGTCAGAACAATTCAGACCCTTCAAACAGATCATTAAACGCCTTAACAGAACTTATAAATACCATGTTAAACCTTCACACGGCTTTAACTGCTGTAATGGGGCTTTAGCTCTTATTACTCTGTTTGTTACCCATCATAATTTCTTGAGACCTTATATGTCCCTTAATTATAAAACACCTGTCCAACTGCAAGAGTTAGAAGGTATATATCGGGAGTATAATAAGAATTGTGGCTATTAATGAGTTGTTTGGGTAGAGGATAGAATAAGGCTTCAATGGGATAACACTGGTGCATACTGAACAAGCTCTATCACGGTAGGAATTTCTATCCGATAGGAGCTTGCATATTTGGTGTCTCTTCCAACTACATACTCCCTGCCTCCAACATTTACTTTCTCAACTTCCATGTTGGGGTCATCGGGAGGATAGGCAAGCTGTGTTGGAAATTTAAACTTAAACACATCTGAAAAACATTTGGTATACCCAAAACCTATGTCTAATCCTAAAACTTTCATAAAAAACCTCCTCATCTGAATAGATTTTGTTCTATAAAGTATACGGAATGAGAAGTAACCAAGTTTACCAAGTATGTTTTGGTCGACTTGGTAAACTTGGTTACCAGTTGACTTTGGTAACCTGTTCGACCCTTCACCAAAGTTACCTAATCAAAAAAGTCAACTGGTAACCCCCCTAAATAATGTTTGATATCACTTCCCCGATGTCCCCTATTTTTTGAATCAAAATTTTCCCCGATGTTACCCTTTTTAAAAGTTAACTTTTTTCCCCGATGTCCCCTTTTTTGGGGGTCACACAAAAATCTCAGGTTCAGGCATTTTATGTCTGCGTTTTTGAGTTTTTAGTCTTTCTTTTACCTTTTTTATCTGTGTTTTGATGTGTTGGATTAGCTTTTTATCTTTTTTAAGCTTGAATAAGCTAATTGCTTCAGAAACAATTTGTTTCGTGTATATTTTCTCCCCAAGCTCTCTTTTGTTTTTAACCCTTGAGTATATCCACATATCAAGTTTTGAATCACAGCCTGAAAGAGCTCGATTGACTATATTAGCTATGTTCTTTTTCTTCATACCTGAAAGCATTAACTCTATAAGTTCATGCTTTCTCCATACCCTATGAATTAAATCCAATATATATAAATCATTAACAGTTAAAGGATAGCTGATTATTCTGTGTTTGATGAAAAAGTTTATGTCTTTTTTTCTAAACCTTTTGAACTTTTTTAATACATCATCTATTGTTAGGTTGTTTTGTGTATCGGCTGTTAGATTGTTTTGTTTCTGCATAGTTTTATTTTACTTCTTTCTTTTACTTAAATAAAACTAAATCCTCCTCCTTCTCAGGCTCTTCCACGCTCTTATAAGAACGATACCACGAATCCAGTAACTGCTCTGCTGAATAAACTCCACGAGCTTTAAACCAGTCTCTCTTACGCTCATAATACCTCTTTACAGACTGCTCAAACAAATCATAAAGCTTTCTCCATCTCTTCATGTGCAATTCCAGTATCCCTGGTCTGCATATAAAAGGACATATCACACAGCCAATCCTGCTAAATCCTTCATCATAAAGGGAAGGATAAGGCAGGTTTTCTCTTTCAATGTATTCCCATACATCTGCCTCTGTCCAGAAAAAAATTGGGTAGTAATCAGTGGTTCGGCATTCTTTGTTAAAGTTTACCATGTCCCTTTTTGCACGCTTATATGACTCTTCAGAACGAACTCCAAGTATTACATGCTTGGAACCTCCCTTTGGAACATTGTGCTTTAACTTCGTGCAACACCATCTTTTGGTCTTTGTAGGTAATCCAACTTTTTCAAGCCATTGGAAGAAATTCCTTTTTGGGCGAAGCCATTTTACTTCAGGATAGTGCTTGAGAAGAAACCTTGTTACTTCAGGGGGGTCTATGGCAGTGTAGTTGTAAAATGCCTGATACTTTACGCCTGCTTTTTTGACTAAATCATATACTACAATGCTGTCTTTGCCACCTGAGAATTTGACTACATAGCCTTCAGGAGGTTCGTGAGATTTTATGAAGTCTATGGATTCACGAACTTTGTCATCCAGAAATAACAGGCTCATAGTATATATGCAACTTATGGTAACCATATTTTATAAGGAGATTTTTAAGTTTTCTGCTCGCTGATTTGCGTTCAATATTTTATGCATCATCAAAGAAGAAAGTAGAAGAATTTACAAAATCTTTTATAGAAAGATGGGGTAAAGAACTGCCATCAGCGGTTAAATCGCTGAAAAATTCAATAGAAAGTTGTCTAACTTTTTTTAATTTTCCAGAACAGGAATGGAATCGCTTCTGTCTGCCGAAAGGCAGGTAGGTCGCCTTATATAATAGAAAGACTGAATAAAGAATTTAAGCGGAGGACAAAATCTATGGAAATAGTTGCTGGAGAGACATCTTGTTACTTGCTACTGGCATTAATCTCAAAAGATGGAGATGAGCTGGAGACATACAAAAATAGGTAAGGTGCATCCTAATTTGCCTTTCTATAAAAAATTTACACAAGAATGTTGACACTACCCCAAAATATGAGGTTTAATTAAAAAATCTTATTCACATAAATTTAATTAGGAGACTCTTATGAATATATTTAATTTAGTGAAAACGGCTGAGAGCATAAAGTCAGAGTTTAGAGAACTTTTAAAGGCGGGATTAAATATTGAGAAGTTAGAAAAATTTTTTCAAGAATATTGGGAATTTTTCAATCCAAATTTAACAGATAATATAATGGAAAACTATAATTTACTTGGAGAATCAAAATATGTTTTAGATAGTTTGGTTAAAATGTTGAAAGAAAAGTTATCTTCAGTTTCTTCAGAAAAAACTATTCAAACTTTAGAAGATTTGTTTGAAAAGATGAGTAATTATCCTACTTTCTACTATCCTATTTTTATCAGAATATTTTATAATGAAATTGATTGGTTAATAACAAGGGATTGGATTACAAGGGATTGGATTATCAGATATAATGAAAAAGATTAGGTAGTGTAAAATATTTTGTGTAAATTTTTATAGGGTAAAGAAGGATGTACCTCCTGTAAAATATTAATGACAAAAATTAAAAGAAGGAGGCACATCCATGGAATTAAAAATTAGTGTATCAGAAGCTGTAGAATTAATCAAGGAGATTAAAACAATGCCTGAGAAAATTTTTAATTACATTGAGAGCAGTCTCAGGGAATCGGTAGGCTCATTTTTAAGTGAACTCATGCAACAGGAACTTACTGTTCATCTTGGAAGGCAGAGATATGAAAGAAAGCAAGACAGCAAAAACTATCGTAATGGTACATATCCAAGAGAATTTTATTTAAAAAACATAGGTCAAGTAGAAGTAAAAGTTCCCAGGGATAGAAATGGAGAGTTTAAAAGTAAAGTTTTACCGAGAAGTAAAAGGTATGAAGACCGACTCAGAGAAGATATATCAGCAATGTATCTGACAGGGATAAGCACAAGAACACTATCCATTTTAAGTAAAAAGCTCATAGGAAGGAAAATTTCTCATGAAGAGGTAAGCAAAGCAACAGAAAAAATGAAGGAAGCTGTTGAGAATTGGCGAACGAGGGATGTCTCTTCAGAGGAGATAAAATATTTATTTATAGATGGAGTTAACTTCAGGATGAGAGTAGGTGGTAGCGTTCAGATTGTTCCTGTATTGGTTGTTATAGGGGTAAGGGATGATAACACAAGATGTGTTCTTTGTCTTCAATCAGGTGATAAAGAGTCAGCAACAGCATGGAGGGAAGTATTTAAAGATCTGAAATCAAGGGGTCTTGATATCAGTTCAGTAAGACTTGGTGTAATGGATGGATTAACAGGACTGCAAGTAGTGTTTAAAGAGGAATTCCCGAATGCTAAGATACAGAGGTGTCAGGTACATGTAGCGAGGAATATACTTGCAAAGGTT
>Ga0308410_1000345_pt1 | contig 24565 bp, 18 predicted proteins | sample HotsprOSTMatCore_FD_203467 | JGI IMG/M metagenome (GOLD analysis project Ga0308410, IMG submission 203467) | Hot spring phototrophic mat microbial communities from Octopus Spring, Yellowstone National Park, Wyoming, United States -... | ecosystem: Environmental > Aquatic > Thermal springs > Hot...
GCCTCGCTGCCAGTCTTCCACCAATTTTGGCCGTTTTTCCACTTCGTCATTTTTGGCTTCCCGAGCCAGCCACGCTGATACCCCTTGTCCTAAAATGCCGCGAATATTCGACAATGTCAGGAACCGCACCGTGAACAAATCGCTGCCGTACTTGCGGATAAATTCTCGCATCCGCTTCCATTCTGGCGCTTCCAGCACCGATTCCAGTGTCGATAACCGCAAACTTTGGCTGTGCTCCAGCCACAACGACTGAAATGAATCGGCAATTTGCTGCAAGGCGTCAGCCAAAGATCCCTCCTCAGCGGCGGCATCGGGCCAATCCTCGGCGGAATGTAAGATAGTCTCCACCACTCCTTGCATCGCTGTCCGAAACAGTTGATCAAAGGAACTGACTCTCCGGCCGCCCGGCGGCGTATTCCGTTCCATCGCCCGGGCTAATCGCGTCAGATGATACGTTTCCCGCAGCAAGCCGATTCGCGGCAATCGTGCCAGCAACGATTCCAACATCTGCAACGCCGTCTGAGCACGAATGGCCGGCAGCGGCGCGCCCCCTTCCGCGGGCGGAGACACCAGCAATGGTTCATAGCGAAAAATACTAACAAACCGAGGGAGCCATTGTTGCGCAGCTTCAGCATCTCCGCGCGAAACCGCCCGTTCCAGATGGACAGCAGCACCTTCCCACGAGGCAAGGTCGATGGTTGGGCCGCTGCCCTCGGCCGCCGGAGAAATTCCCCCGGGACCGCTTGCTTCCGTTTTGGCCGAGGGTGCCGGCAGCGGCAACGACTTGTCTCGGATGAGAACAGCGGTTAATGATCGGGCCGCGGCGGCCATTTCGACGCAGGTTTGCGTCGTCAAGTCCAGTAAATGCCCCTTCACCGCCCGACGGCGATCGTATTCAATGACTGCCTCCAGACCGCCTGTCGGTTCCGGAACCTGGACCGAATGAAACCATTCCGCCAGTTGCCGCAACCCGGTTAAGTTCTCACGCGCCGTTCGCAACCATTCGCTGACGGCAGCGAACGCCTGTTCATCGGATGATGGCCAGAGATCGGGCCAGGCCGCCACTCGCCAAAGACGGGCTATTGCTGCGAGAAAACGGAGTCGCTCTTCCACACGATCGGTGTCGGCGTCGAGAACAAAATCGCCGAATGGCTGCGGCCCATCGTCGGCCAGTGCCCCCTCCACACCATCGTCGGCGGAATCCTTGAAAGTGACTTCCTCGTAAGCTGTTGTGAAACCCTCATCCTCGGCCTCGGTGTCCACCGCGGGTTTCCGGGGATTTTCCGGTGTTTCATAACGCCGTTTCAGATCCGAAACATGCCAGCGATCCTCGGCATTGGCTTCAAGTAATTCGAAAAAGCGACGAATCAACGCGGGCCGATCGCCCACGGACAGTCCACGGGGACTCGTTACTCCTCGCAACCAGCGAAACGCCAGCCGAAAGAACGAGGCGGAGGGATCTTGCAACGGGACGGTATCGGCATTGCTCAGCCAAGTCACCAGCAAGGCCAACGCTGCCCGAAAATCGTGCTGATCCAGAAGAACCTCAATCACCTGGGCGTAAGCAGCGGGCGTCTTGAAGGCATCACGATGCTTTCTCCAGAAACCGGGATCAGCCGAACCGCCTGTCTTCCACAGCGCTAAGGCCTTTGCCACGTGCTCGGCGGCAGCCGCTCGCTCGGCTCCGTTCACCTTCGGCAGATCACTGACGGTAGTTGTCGCAAAACGATCCCACCACTCCGCAAACCGGTTCATCCCCACCCGCAAGCGTTCTTGGCTGACACTATCCTCGATTGAAACCGCCGTGGAAAGCCCCTCGGCATACAGTTCCAGTTGCCGACCGACTGTCAAAATCAACTCTTCTGCACGCGGGTCCCGAACCGAATCTTCTCGACCCGGAAAGGTGGGAAATAAGCCTTGAAAGCCGAGAATATTCCAGGGATCGATCAAGGCACCACACTCAATCCCCCGATGTAACAGTGACTCCGCTTCTTCAAGAGCCGCGGCCGTCTCAGCGGGCCGATTCGCCCGTGCCGCAAAACTCGCCTCGGTTTGCCGAGTCCGGATGGCACAACTGAGGCGAACCGACGGGGCGTTGATGCGTGCGGCACGAGCCCGTGCTGCCTGCGGATAACCCATCGCCGCGTAGAAGAGTCCCAGCCGGCGTTCTTGCAGGTGTAATGCCCGTTCCGATGCAATCGCCGCATTCAAAAATTGCCGAACTCCCGCAAACGGTTGCTTCCGTTTCTTGGCTTCCTCCCGCAGACGCTGACCATGCGGTCCAGACAAACCGTCAAGTAACTGTTGATAAAATGCATCCCGATAACGAGCAATCCGACCGACTAAGTTGGCTAATGTCACCGTGGAATCGTACGCTGTCGGGCCCGCCCCCGACATGCCCGCCCCCATCAGGATTGTCCCTGCGAGGACCGCCGCTGCTTCAACTAATCGCTCTGGATGCGGTTCCGGCCGCGGCCATAGCGACAATGACGCCGGACTGTCGCCCCCAAGCGACCAAACCACTAACGCATCCAGCGTCGGCTGCCGAAGTACGAACCGGAAATAATAACCCTGGGAATCAATCTGATGGGGATCCCACTCACCGAAAAGCATGCTCGGCCGCTTACTAACCGGATGAAAATGATCCACGGCTCGAGGATCCAGGGTCAGTTCTTGCAACTGTTCCAGGGCAAAACTCGCTTCTCGCAACAAATGCGGCTCGGTGTGTGCCAGCAAATCCAACGCCGGCCGAAGAAGATTCGCATACCGCCCAGGTGCCACCCCCACGCCTCGATAATAAAGCGGGATCGGTGCCACTTTTTCATGAGGGTAATAATCGGTCTGTGGCCGGGTTTCCAGCACCGCGATCGGACGATACCCAACATAATCATTCAACTGAGCCAATGCCCCGGCGATTTGCTGTTCAGCCGGTTTCCCCGAGGAAAACTCGCTTAAGCTCACTTCACAGCAACGGGCGAGAAACAATGCCGTCAACAACAGCTCGTCCGACTGATGAGCAAGGAGATCCGCATGATGCCGACGATATGCCGCCGGCAGAGTCTCAAAGGCCAAAGTCAAAATCGCCCGGGCTTGGCCCAGATCGCGGAAAGCAGCCGAACCGCTGCGTTGCAATTCCTCCGCCTGCCGAGCCAGCCACTGCCCCGCCGTCCGCCACGGTTGCCGATCCTGAAGCTGATCCAGAATCGCAAAGACATCGACCATCGCTTTACGGAACTTTACGTCAGGCCGACCGTCGGAAAAATTCAAATATCCCAGGATCGGCCCCGCCGGAGCACGCCGACTCAATTCCGTAAGCAACTCGTCCATCACCGAATATCCCAGTCCCGTATTGACCGCTCCAACACTTATTGTCCCCGATCTCACAGCCTCGGACAATGGGGAGTAAGACAAACGATCGAATCCCAGGCTTTCAGACCCCGACACGCATGGCTGACCCGACACGCCTCGTCGTGCTGATTTCCGGTACCGGCACGACTCTCCACAACCTGATCCAGTGTATCGCCCGCGGGGAGTTGCCTGCCAGAATTGTCGGCGTGATCGCCAGTCGATCCGGAATCGGCGGCATCGCCCGAGCCGAAGAAGCCGGCATCCCCGTTGCCATTGTCCCGCCGGGGCAGAAACTCTCCGAGCAAATCTTTGCGACAGTCGAACGCTTCCAGGGCGAACTTGTCGTCCTCGCCGGTTGGCTGCATCTGCTGACAATTCCTGAACCTTGGCTCGGCCGGGTTGTGAATATTCATCCCTCCCTGTTGCCAGCATTTGGCGGCCGCGGCATGTACGGGCTGAGAGTCCACCAGGCTGTTTTGCACTACGGAGCCAAAGTTTCCGGATGTACCGTCCACTTCGCCGATAACCAGTACGACAGCGGTCCAATTATCCTGCAAGCCGTCGTCCCCGTGGAAGATGACGACACACCCGAATCCTTGGCGGCGAGAGTGTTTGCCCAGGAATGTGAAATATACCCCCGGGCGATCCGGCTCTGGTGCGAGAACCGATTGCGAATTGAAGGGCGAAGGGTGCGAATCTTGCCAGCAAACCCCTCGGCTCAGGGCTGAATCCCCCCAGCGGTTATGCCTTTGTCGGCAATATCGCTGCGGTAATGCATGCCGGAAAAATGAATCTGCAGCACGGCTTCGTAGGCCCGAGCTTTCGCCTTAGCAAGATCTTCCCCCAAAGCCGTCACCGCCAGCACGCGTCCGCCATCGGTGACAATTCGCTCACCCACTTGCTTTGTCCCCGCGTGAAACACTTGCACATCGGTCATCGCCTGAACAGCGTCAAGCCCGCTGATAACCTTCCCGGTCTCATATTTGCCGGGATAACCCGCCGAGCACACGACCACGGTCACCGCCGGTCGCGGATCCCACTCAATCGGACCGGGCAGTTCCCCCAGTCGGTCTTCCGCGGTGGCCCACAATAACTCGAACAAATCCGAGCGAAGCCGTAGCATTAACGGTTGTGTTTCCGGATCGCCAAATCGGGCATTAAATTCCAAAACTCGCGGCCCCTGATTTGTCAACATCAGGCCAGCGTACAAAACCCCTTGAAAGGGAAAGCGACCACGCTTCATGGCATGAACGATCGGGACAAACACCGTCGATTCAATTTCCTGCAATATCTCGGGAGTCGCCACCGGCGTCGGACAATAAACCCCCATCCCGCCCGTGTTCGGCCCTCGATCCCCGTCAAAGACCGGTTTATGATCCTGACAGGGAGGCAACGGCACGATTGTCCGCCCTGAAACCAGTGCCAAAAGGGATACTTCCGTACCTTCCAGTTTTTTCTCCACAACAACTTGTCGACCCGCCTGCGGACCGAATTCTTCACGGATCATGATCCGATCAATCGCCGACCGGGCTTCCGCCGCATCGGCACAAACGATCACCCCCTTCCCCGCCGCCAGTCCATCCGCCTTGACAACCACCGGATAATCGCGAGAGTCGATATACAGTTTCGCAGGATCTGGATGGTCGAAAATGCGGAATTCCGCCGTCGGCACATCCGCATGCCGCATCAACGTTTTTGCAAAAACTTTGCTCGATTCAATCCGAGCCGCGTCACGGCCCGGGCCAAATACCCGAATTCCCCGCTGCCGAAGATAATCGGTCACCCCCAACGCCAGAAGATCTTCCGGTCCGACCACGACGAGATCGATTGCTTCTTTCTTGCAAACTCGTGCCAACCGTTCAAAATCACTCGGATCAAACGAGAGATTGATTCCGTGGTGAGCCGTGCCTGCATTGCCCGGAGCACAAAAAACCTTCTCAACCCGGGGGGATTGTGCCAATTTCCAGACCAGGGCATGTTCTCGGCCGCCCTTACCCAGTACGAGGACATTCATCACCGACATGTCTCCCCGGAAACAGCGAACTCTTGGCGCAGCAGGCTCCAAAGTTCCATAATATTTCGCCGATTTTGGCCAAGATCCCCGACACCAACCCGGCTGCGGCTCTCGGCATCGATCCGCGTGACTTGGCCCTCTTCCTCGGGAGTCAGCGTCAGCCAGACATCATCAACGAATCGGCAAATCCGGGTCCGCCGCGTCAGATGAATTCGCCCTGCTGAGTCCTTGGCATCTTCCACCCGCCAACCCGGAACGCCGGCAGCAATTTTCGCAACAATTCGCGAGCGTACCTCTCTCTCCGGCAACGGCAGCCGCAACGGCACCAAGTCCGCATGAGTCGGTTCAACCGTGTTGGCCCAATTCCGGGTAAACCAGCGTAACAGTCCCATCCGCGTCTGATCCTCGACAATTTTTGAACTTCGCCACCATTGAACCGGTGTTGCAAAAATACCCGGTTATCAGTGAATGCCAACCCGGAAAGTGTTATTCGCATTGCCTAAGTAGCTGAATTAGCATAATCTAGATGTGTCCAGTAAGTTTGCCGAACTACTTATAATCATGCGTACTTTCTCCGCCATTTCTCAGAGCTTGATCTTCGCCGGTCTGATGACCTTTCTGAATGGCTGTCAGCCAAGCCTGTCCTCAGCCACTTCTGAGCGGCTCACAGTGGTAACAACCACCAGCATCATTGCCGATGCGGTGCGGGAAATCGGCGGTAGTCGGGTTGCTGTCCATGCTCTCATGGGGCCGGGGGTTGATCCGCACCGATACACTCCTTCGCCGCATGATTTGCTACGGATTAGTTCCGCCGACCTTTTATTCTACAACGGTTTGCATCTGGAAGGAAAGATGACGGAGGTGCTGGAACACTCCAGCAACGCAAGACGCCGAATCGTTGCCGTGACCCGCAATCTTGATCCAGTTCAGGATTTGCGTCCTGTCAACGGGGATGAACTGGTCTATGATCCGCATGTCTGGTTTGATGTTCGACTGTGGATGCGTTGCGTGGCAGTTATCGGCGAAGAACTCGCCAGGGTCGATCCCGAACATGCTACGGAATATCAAGCAAATACCGAGCGTTATTTGCAACAACTGGCCGAACTCGACAGAGAAGTCCGCAAAGCAGCCGCATCTTTACCCCCGCAGCGACGAATTCTTGTCACCTCGCACGATGCCTTCGGTTATTTCGGAGCCGCCTACGGGTTTGAAGTCCGAGGTCTCCAGGGAGTCAGCACTGCTGCGGAAACCCCTTTATCGGAAGTGCAGGAACTTGCCCGGTTCCTCGGCAGCCGGGCAATTCCGGCGGTTTTTGCAGAAACCTCCGTGCCAGCAAAAGGCCTGCAAAAAGTGCTTGATACCGTTCGCAAAGAATACGGGTTGTCAGTTCGCCTGATCGGTGATGCTCAGGCGCTCTATTCCGATGCACTTGGCCCCCCGGGTTCGCCCGGCGAGACCTACATCGGGATGGTGAAGCATAATATCACGACCATCGTCCAGGCATTGAACCCCTGACATTTCTGGTGCCAAGCGTGAATCCTCCCGAGACTGTGGATCCGAAACCCGCCCTTTTGGCTGGGCAAACCGCCAGCCTTCCTGCCGTGGAAGTGCACGATCTGACGGTGGCATACTACGAACAACCGGTGCTCTGGGATATTGATCTGGTGGTTCCCGCGGGGGTTTTGATGGCGATCGTCGGCCCGAACGGTGCAGGGAAAACCACATTGATTAAGGCCATGCTCGGGTTAATCACCCCCGTGAGTGGCGACATCCTGATTCATGGGCAACCGTACCGTTCCGACCGGCAATCCGTGGCTTATGTGCCGCAACGGGGAAGTGTCGACTGGGATTTTCCCACCACCGCATTCGATGTCGTGTTGATGGGGACTTACGGTCGCCTCGGCTGGTTCCGCCGACCTGGAAGCTTCGAGCGAGAACTGGCCCAAGACGCCCTGAACCGCGTCGGCTTGGCAGAACTCGGAGATCGACAGATTCGACAACTCTCGGGCGGACAGCAACAGCGAGTTTTTCTGGCCCGTGCCCTTGTGCAGCAAGCATCGGTGTATTTCCTGGATGAACCGCTGCAGGGCGTCGATGCGGTAACCGAGCGTACGATTATTGGCATCCTGCAAGAGCTACGCAACCAAGGGCGTACCATCCTGGTTGTCCATCATGATCTGGCCACGGTCAATAGTTACTTCGACTGGATGATGTTACTGAACGTGCGAAAGATCGCGAGCGGACCGATAGCGGAAGTTTTTACCCATGAAAATCTTCAAGCCGCTTACGGCGAGCGTGCCGCTGTCCTGAGCCGCTTGGCACCGCTGTCTGGATCGAAACCGTAGCTTTACGCGGAAAAATTTGCTTGCTGCCGAATTGTGGTCGGACAGATCGCTTGATCTGTCGAATCCACCGGAATATCAAGGGTAAGATTTCCCTGAAACTTTGCCAGATTGCCCGGCATTTCACCGGCTATGATTGGTATTGGAGAGGATCGGTGTAGCGATCGAGGCAAGCGTGTCATGGCTGACCGCATTCAATTACCCCAGACAAGTGCAGAAACGCCCGCCCCCGCGAACCCAGCCGAAAAGGTTCGAGGATTTCCGACAACGCCGGGAATCTACTTGATGAAAGATACTCGGGGCGAAGTCATCTACATTGGCAAAGCAAAAAATCTCCGCAGCCGGGCGAGCCATTACTTTACGCGAGAAGCCGCGGAAAATGACCGGACGCGGGATCTCGTGAAACAAATTGCAGACATTGACTTTATCCCGACAGAAACCGAGGTGGATGCACTTTTGAAAGAAGCCCGGCTGATCAAAGATATTGCCCCGAAGTTCAACCGGGATCTCAAAGATGACAAGTCGTTTCCGTATCTACAAGTACGGATTCGCGAGGACTACCCCCGGGTCGAATTTACTCGAACGCCTCGGCGTAAGGGAGTGAAGCTGTACGGTCCGTTTACTTCCGCCCGAAGCCTTCGAGCCGCCATCCAGGTTCTTCAGCGGGTTTTTCAGTTCCGCACTTGCTCGCTGGACATCAGCGACGACGATGATCGCTGGCGCTGGTTCCGGCCGTGCTTGTTGCATAGTATTCGCCAGTGCACCGCCCCGTGCAATTTCCGGGTCAGCAAAGAGGAATATCGCAAACAAGTCCGAAAGTTGTTGCTCGTCTTGGAGGGAAAAACGGCCCAGCTGATTCGGATGATGGAACGTCAGATGCAGGAAGCCAGTGCAGCGTTGCAATTTGAAAAAGCCGCCCGCATTCGTGATGAAATTGCCGCGCTGTCCCGGCTTGAACTCCGTGGTGATGTTGAACGCGACGTGCAACCGGAAGTCTTTCCGATCGATCCGAAAAAGGGCTTGCAGGGGCTAAAAAAAGTCCTCGGGCTGGCCAAGGTTCCCCGTACCATCGAGGGCTTTGACATTGCCCACCTGAGCGGGCAAGACACAGTCGCCTCTCTGGTGTCGTTTCTCGATGGTCTGCCGTTCAAACCCGGGTATCGCCGCTACAAAATCAAATCGGTCGAAGGAATCGATGATTTCGCCTCAATGCGGGAAGTGATCACCCGGCGATTTCAGCGAATTCAGGATGAGCCGGCGGCCTTCCCCGATTTGTTGCTCATCGACGGCGGCAAAGGACAGTTGCAAGCGGCGCAGGATGCGTTCCAGATGCTCGGGATTGAGCCACCCGCCATGGTCGCCTTAGCGAAACAACACGAAGAACTGTTTTGCCCCGGGCGTTCCGAGTCGATCAAGCTCAGCCGGCACTCCGCCTCGCTGCGGCTCCTGCAGTATGTCCGCGACGAGGCGCATCGCTTTGCCCAGCATTATCATCACTTGTTACGGCGAAAGAAACTCACGGAATAACCATAATTAACTTTCGAATTCCAATCTCCACTGCCACGATTGCATCATATTCAGCTGTGAATGATCGGTCAAGTCAAACTTCAATGGCGTTACGGTGATGTATTGCTGTTCCAGACAGCTTACGTCGGTATCGGGATGCGGCTCGGGGCAGTGGAACTCTGGATCGCTCCAAAAATAAGTGCGACCGCGAGGATTGACCCGGCGATCATACGTTTCCGTGTACGGGGTGATGTTTTGTGGAACAACCCGGACCCCCCGAATCGGCCCATGTTCCAAGATCGGAATATTCACGTTAAACAAACTTCCTGGTACCGGCTTCTGCCGGAGGATCTGCTCGACAATTTGTCTGGCATACCGAGCCGCTTTCGGCCAATCATTGATTTTCTTGTCGTACTCCAGAGAACAGGCGATGGCGGTGCGTCGATAAAACGCTCCTTCAATCGCGGCCGCCACGGTGCCTGAGTACAGGACGTTGATGCCGGCATTCGACCCGGCATTCAAGCCTGAAACGATCAGGTCCGGGGGCTCGGGCAACAATTCGAGCAGTGCGAGTTTCACGCAATCCGCAGGGCGTCCTTCCACCGCCCAGCCCAGAAAATGCTTGGGGTCGGCCGTCTCATCCTCGAAAACTTCAGATACCAGCAAAGGATTCAAAAGAGTGACCGAATGACCGGCCGCACTTTGTTCCGTGGCCGGAGCGACCACCGTCACAGTACCGATCTTCTGCAGTTCTTTCCGGAATGCTCGCAGACCCGGGGAATAGATGCCATCGTCGTTGGTCAGCAAAATATGCATCATCATTACCCTGTTTCGAGCGAATCTGCCCGAATGATCCACCCTCAGAACCAGCATAGGTATTTTTGTCGTGGATGGTCAGAAGATTTGATGCCGTATTCTGCAGAAACAGAAGAGGGTAAGTGCGGGTCATTTCTCACATCGGGGCTTGACCCGAGAAAATCTGTGCTATATGCCAACGAAGTATAAGTTAACCGTAGTGTCAACAGCCCGTGACAGAGCGGTTGTAGGGGCCCGCGCGGGGATTTCGCGGGAACGCCCGAATACCAGACCGGGAGCATACCGGTTGTCGACTGTGGATCGTGGGATCAGCTCAGTCGAGGCACAGTCGTGGCGACTTCGATCTTTCTTGATTTCACGTTGCCAAATTCCACCTCGTGGTTTTATTTTTCGCTATTCCTGACGGTTTCGCTGTTTTTCAACTTTCATCGGCCGTTCCTGTCCCGAAATTGGGATCTGCTTGCCCTATTTTTATTCGTTCCCGGATTCTTATTCGTTCAAGAAAGCCATGTTCTGGAAGCCGTGACGCCCGGGCGGCTGCCGCCAGCTAGCACAAGCGTCGAGGAGCCAACAGCACTGAAGATCGATCGAGAGGATACGATCCGAAATCGGACGAGTTTTCTTGGCTATCTCTGGCTGATTGCAGCTTCCGGATACTGGTTGATTCGTTGTCTGGTCGATCTTTCGACGACAAAGCGACCACTGCCGTCGGTGAATTTGGCGGTGCCCGCCCTGATGTTTTTCACATTGTCGTTATTTGTCTGTCTTGCGGTTGTAGCCTTCCAGCGTCCTGGCGATCCCTGGGAGCCGAGTTCACATCGTGCCACTGCCGACAGTCCAGACCCGGCAACTTCACAGCAGCAATCGCCCACCAGCCTTGAACCCTGGACAGCGGGGGCCAAATCCACACATCCACGCCAACCGAGCGTCGTGAAATGGATCGCGTTACTCGGACATTGTTGCATATTGATCGGACTCTACATGATGGGTTCCTGGCGATTTCAGGATCGGCAGACCGGGGCCATGGCGGCAGCGTTGTATCTGCTTTTGCCATACACGGCGTATCATATCAGCATGGTTTCACACGTCTGGCCGGCTGTCTTTGTCGTGTGGGCACTGCTGCTGTATCGGAATCCTGGCTCGGCTGGCGGATTGCTCGGGCTGGCAATCGCCAGTTTCATTTTCCCGGTCGTTCTTGTGCCGGCGTGGATTCAGTTTTACCGTGGCCGGAGTGCAGGCCGATTCTTGCTGGGGCTTGCTGTAGGAATCGTGGTCGGATCGGCACTCATGCTGGCACTCGCTTGCTTCACGCCGTTGAAACCGTGGTTTTGGAGCCAGGAGCAGTTGGCGAACTGGCAGCCCTGGCAAGTGCCCCAGACGGAAAGCCTTTGGACCGGCACACACTGGGCGTATCGCCTACCCGTATTTATTGCCTACCTGGCACTCGTTGTGACGACGATTTTCTGGCCCCCGATTCGAGATCTGGGTAATCTCGTGGCGATTTCCGCGGCGTTGATTATCGGATTGCAGTTCTGGCAGGGCAATCAAGGCGGGCTTTATGTGCTATGGTATGTCCCGTTATTAATTGTGATGGTGGTTCGACCGAATCTCACCGAACATCACCCCCCGATGGTGGCGATCTGGCCTCGACGTGTGGTTGCCGCCGCCGACTGGTGTCGCCGGCGTGTCGCCGGGCCTTCCCTTCCAGCCTGAGACAACCACGATCAGGAAGGAATAGGGTCCGCATTAGCCTGCCTCCCTGAAATGTCGTACATCCCCTCGGAGCGGATCTTGCGCCTCTGGATTTAACCTTTGACTGCGACCGCAGCGAGCACAGCGTCGCCGATTTCCCGTGTCGTCGCCTTGCCGCCGAGGTCCGGGGACTTGATGCTGGTGTCTGCCAGCACAGCCGCCACAGCGGCTCGGACCGCCTCGGTTGCGGTCGGTAAACCCAGATGTTCGAGCATTAACGCGGCTGAAAGGATCGCCGCCATCGGATTGGCAATGCCTTTCCCGGCGATGTCCGGGGCGGAGCCGTGAACCGGTTCAAACATGCTCGGATACTGTTTTGTTGGGTTGATATTCGCCGAGGAAGCCAGGCCGATGCTGCCCGTGACGGCGGCACTGAGATCCGTCAAGATATCACCGAACAAATTACTCGCCACCACGACATCAAAGCTTTCCGGTTTGCGGACAAAGTCCATCGCCGCGGCATCGACGAGCAAGGACGATGATTTGACATCAGGATACTCCCGACGCACTGCCTCGAAGGTGGCATCCCAGAGCCCGAAGCCCCAGATTTGAGCGTTCGATTTCGTAATGCTTGTGAGCGTCTTGCGAGGTCGAGTCCGGGCTCGCTCGAAGGCTGCACGTAAAATCCGCTCGCAGCCCCGGCGGGTGAAAATTGCTGTCTGCACAGCGATTTCAGCGTCAGTGCCGGGGTAAAGCTGACCGCCGACGGGGGCATATTCGCCCTCGGTGTTTTCCCGGAATACAAGGATATCAATATCGCCGGGTTTCTTACCGACCAGCGGGCACGGCACGCCAGCAAACAGATACGCCGGCCGAAGATTGACATACTGATCGAATTTCCGCCGCATCGGCAACAATAACTCATGAACCGTAACTTGATCGGGGACATCCGGGGAACCGACAGCGCCAAACAGAATGGCATCATGCTGGGCGAGAATCTCCCAGCCATCGACGGGTAACATTCTGCCATGCGTTTTGTAATACGCCGACGACCAGGGCAAATGATTCCAGCGGAGTTCGGCCCCGGCTTGCCGAGCCGCTTCTTCCGCTACCCGCACCGCCTGTTCAATGACTTCCGGCCCGATACCATCCCCACCGATCACGGCAATCGAATAAACCGACATTGCACCCTTCCTTACAGAACGCTATTCCCGTGGATCACTCCGCATACTCAGGCTATGAATCTTTGGCATTTTCGGAAGAGTCGCCCCGCCAGGCGAGCTGATCTCTCAGAATCTCGCCATGGTGATTGGACGGCAAGGCAGTCATGAGGGCAAAGTTTACAAATGGAAGCAACACCTTAGCCAGGCTTCCGCTCCGGAGCCGGGTGACATGACGACCCGAGCGTATCCTTCATCAATCCTGAACGGTCGTTGGCATCTCAACCGGAGATGTTTGCGGGAAATTTGTCTGGCAATCCTGGTTCTGTGTGCCTTCAGCGGCTGCAAGTCGAAAGATGGCGGTGGCGGATTGTTCCGGGGCACTGGACTCGGTGGCAGTCGAGACGGCTTTTTGACTAGCCGAGGCGACCCGCTGCTGGGCGGTGCCAGGATCCCTCCGCAAAATTTGCCGATTCCCCGCCGCTCCGACAATGCCGCCCGCACCCGGGATCCGTTGCTGATGCCGAGCCCCGGTAGCAACGGCTCGAATCAGGCCGATCGCACCGATCGACCCGCGGACTTCGGAAAAGAGACCGCGGGTCTCGCTGGCCGCTCCCGCGAGCCTTTCCGGCCAAGCCGCATGCAATCAAACGCAGCCCTTGCCGGGCGAATCCTTCCCGATGACAACGGTTTGTCGATCGGCGATCGCCCCTTGTCGATCCAGCCGACTGCCGGCAGCGACACCGGGTTACCGATTCAGACTGCCGACATCAGCAACTCGCCACTTGGCTTATCCCCGAATGATTTGACTCAGCTTCGGCGGCTCGGTGCGACCTGGACCGCTCCTGAACGTTCTGGCGATGGCGTTCGCTTCCGTTGTCAACTGCCGATGGGACCACCCCGCGCCCCCGGTGACCCGGGTCTGGTGAGGCAATATGAGGGATTTGGCCCGACCACATCTGCGGCCGTCGCCGACGCCATTCAGCAATACTTCAGCGACATGGATCGAGATACCCGACCTTAAGCTTCCCCTTGAAGGAAGTGTCCCGGCTCGCTGTGTTGCCGAGTCGACGGGGGATTCACAAGGAAGCTGCTTGCAGGTAAAAGAGTAACGAAAACAGCACAATATCCGCAGAAGCAGCCGTTGCCGCCGTCATAAGGATGAATGTGCCGCCCTACAACGGCCAGCCCTAGGGCGGGGCTCCTGCGTTTGAATCTCCCAAGCAATTAAGATTGTCCGGAAATCAGCGAGTGACGAACTTGTACAGTTGCGATTCTGTCCGAACATACAGGGCACCATCGACCGGAACGAACGAGGCAAAGGTTTTTTCCTTCAAGTGAAATGGCCCAGCTAGGGGTTTGAAGGTTTTCCCCGCGGTAATGACTTGGCCCACGCCTTCCTCACTGGTGAGATAAATGTTGCCGTTGGCGTAAATCGGCGAGGCCGAATAAGCATTCCCTGCCAAGCGTTCCGACCAGTGAATTTCCCCAGTTTTAGCGTTTAAACAGGTCATGAAACCATTGTCGGAGAGCATGTACAACTCATCGCCGACCAGCAAGGGAGTCGGGGTGTTAGCCACACGTCGCCGGGTTTGCCAGACAATGTTCTTGCTGATGTCGCCCTGCCCTTCCGGCTTAAATGCAATTAAATGCTGATTGAAATATCCTGTGCAAACATAGACGAGACCGTGGCCGTAAACTGGTCGACAAATCAGCGACCAGCCCGGCTGGGGATATTTCACACGCCACAATTCTTTCCCAGTCTGCGGCTCGTACCCCATCACATAATCGCTGGCGGGAGCGACAATCATCCGTTGACCTTGATGCGTGATCAGTTGCGGGGTGACGAAAGAGAAGCCGAGACGAGCCCCGTGGTTGCGATTGCTGGTCCAACGGACTTCTCCCGTACTCTTGTCCAATGCCGCGACAAATTGTTTGTCGTCTCCGTCGCAGGTGAAGCACAGAAGATCGTCCACCAGAATGGGCGAAGCACCGTTCCCATGACGTGGATCATAAGTCAATTTCTGTGTTTTCCAAACGATCCTGCCATCGAGTTCGAGGGCCGCGGTTCCCAGATGGCCGAAATGCACGTAAACCCTATCACCATCAGTGACCGGCGTGGGACTGGCGTGACTATTCTTTTTGTGCGGCTTGGGTGAAGTCTTTCCGGACTCGACGAAAATTTCTCGATCCCAGTCGATTTTTCCGGTGGCAGCATCGATACACAACGCACGAAGCGAATGATCAGCATCCTGTGCGGTTGATAACGGCACTGCGGTCGTCACATACAGCTTGCCACGCAGGAAAATCGGCGACGACCAGCCCAGACCCGGAATCGGCGTCTTCCAGCCGACGTTGGTGGTCGGCCCCCAGCGCGTGGGCAGCGGCGGCCCGGAATAATGGCCGGTCCCGTCGGGACCACGGAATTCGGTCCAGTCGGCGGCAAAAGCCCTAGAGGCGATCAGCAACAACCCTACGACAATCAATTTCAGTGATTTCATCAGGGCAACCTCAGTGGAAGAGATCGAATTCGTTGAGGGAGAAGTTCTGTGAAGTTCATGCCTGAACCGAGAAAAGCGAAGGAATCTTGATGCTCAAAACTCTCCGCTTCAGGTTTCTGGTCATGGCCATGCCTGGAGAGAGGTTCACTTTCCCTGGCGAGAGAACGCGATGGCGAGATCCGGTCAACGTCCAGAATCCTCCGGAACTTCGGCATATAAGACGCTGGCACGCGGCAAGCCGACGGTGGTTTTCACGATACTGGGGATCCGTTTAACGGCCCGGGAAGTCGGCGACATCGCCTCGGGGGGGGTCAATTCATGCAGGGCATCGAGAATTTGCTCTTTGATGGCCAAAAAGCCGCGAGCGCAATCCGGATCAAATTGACGGCCAATTTGTGCTTCGACCTCGGCCAAAGCCTCAGCTGGTGGCCGCCCCTGACGTTCGGGATGATACGGGCGGTCGGAGGTCATGGCATCAAAAGCGTCGGCGACAGCAACAATCCGCGCCAGCAGCGGAATTTCTTCTTTGGCGAGTCGGTCTGGGTAGCCGGTACCATCCCAGCGTTCGTGGTGATTCCGAACGATCGGCAAAATCGGGTGCAGTTCGGGGATCGACTGCAAATATTCGGCTCCGAGGGTGGTATGTGTTTGCATGATGGCAAATTCCGCCGGGGTCAAACGCCGCGGTGCCCGGAGGATTTCGTCGGCAATACCGATTTTGCCGATGTCATGCAATGGTGTTCCGACACGAATCAGTTCGATCTGTTCTTCCGAACATTGAAGATGAGTTGCGAGTAACGTCGCATAATGCGTGACTCGCTGGGTATGGCCGCCCGTGTACTCGTCACGCAGCTCAACCATCTGCGCTAACATCATGATCGTCTTCAAAAACAGTTCACGCTGTTTGCGGAGGAGCGTGGCTGCTTCGATACCGGCGGAAACGTGGGCCGCCAGGGCATCGGCGAGAAGCAAATCGTCTTCCGTGAACGGTTTTTGAAAGAAGCCGCGGTCGAGGTGCAAGACGCCAAGTTTCCGACGGGGAGTCCGCAACAGGACGCACATGACGCTAGACATGGCTCCGTCGGAGATGCTTTGACTCATCAACTCTCGATCATCTTGGACGGCGCTAAACAACAACGACTCGCCCTTGGCAAAACAGCGTTGCGTCAAACGTTTGCTGAAATGAAAGCGACCGTGAGGATCTCCTGTGCCAAGGGCCATTGCCCGTAACCGCAACTTCGGTGGTTCCTGATCGGGATGATCGGCATCGGCGAGAACAATCGCGCCTCGTTGTGCATCCAGCACCGCCACGGCGTCGTTCAAAATGGAATCGAGAAGATGATCTTCGCTTTCAAGATGCACCAAGTGATGACCGGCACGGAGTAAAGCCAGCAGTTGATCGCCGGCCCGGGGCATGTGATTCCGGTCAAAGGCCATCCGTTGCAGGCCATCGTCGAAGGTCGACTTGGCCGAGGCTGAGAGCACAAGTTGTTCAGAAGCCGGACCTTCCAAGCGTAGATGTGTATCCGTGAGCTCGACTAGCATGGCCACTTTGCCGAACTGGACAACATCGCGGAATCGCAACGGATGTTCACGGCCGTTCAGGCGGTTCCCATTGACATAAGTTCCATTGGTGCTGCCCAGATCGGCAACGACCCAGACACCGTCCGGCCCGAGCCGAATCTCCGCATGCCGGCGACTGACTGAGTTATCATCCAAAACGATTTCCAAACTCGATAATCGACCAATCCGCAGCAGGGTTCCGGATTCCCAGACACGCCCGTTGAACGGACCACTGATTCCGCGGAGTCGGATTGTCTGCTTCATTCCGCTGCCTCTGCAGGAAGCTAGACATAAATCCTCGGAGTTAGAAAGTTATTATAACAACATTCACTTCCGATGTGGTGGAACAATTTCTCAGTTTTCCCCCCGGAACGATCGAGCAATCAGGTAATTTTGCCGGGTTTTAACCTCCAAGCATCGATCAATTCTTCTGCGACTCATCCGCCGTTCGCCTTGGTAAAATAGCATCGAATAACACCCGGCTTGCGTTCATCGATTCCCGTGAGTTACGATCCTCGATTAATGCCTTGCCGGAGGGGGGTACAGCCATGGGGAGCGGATTGGCCAAGTTCCTGATGCTGGCAATAGCCTCGGGCGGTTTTGCTCCCCCGCCCACGAGCCACGAACCGATGCTCGAAACCGGGTTGATCGAAGTTCGGCCCGATCAGGCTCAGGACGCTGTTCCCCAGCGATTCCGGCTCGAACCTCAGCGATTCCCTTATGAACAGCGCTTAAAGTATGATCTAGCCCGGAGTGGGGTTCGCATTTTTGCGGTTCGCTTTCCCTCGGCTGTCGTCTCGCCCCACCCGGAGAACAACCTCGTTCATGCCGAATTGTTTCTGCCTCGCCAACCCGGCCGTTATCCTGCCGTGATCGTGTTGGACATTCTCGACGGGAAGCAGGTAGTATCCCGGGGGGAAGCCTTGTGGCTGGCACAACACGGAATTGCGGCGATGACAGTGGTGATGCCTTATTATGGTCCACGCCGTCCGGCCGACGTGCCTCAGCGGATGTTAACCCTAAATATTGAACAAAGCGTGCGAAACGTACGGCAAGCCGTGCTGGATTGCCGCCGAGCCGCCGCGTTTTTAGCGGCCCACCCGCAAGTGAATCCGGAGCGTCTGGGCGTGGTCGGAACCAGCCTGGGGAGTTTTGTCGGCAGTCTCGTCGCCGCGGCCGAGCCACGAATCCGCTCGGCGTGTTTGCTCCTGGGCGGCGGCGGGCTGGTCGAGGCATTCTGGCACCACCCTCGAGCCGCAGCGATCACCCCCGTCTTGCAACTCGTTGGCATCAGAAAAGAGATGATCGCTGAACAAATTGCCCCTGTCGATCCACTTACTTACGCCGATCAGTTAAAGACAAAACGTTTGTTGTTGATTGCCGCCAACCGCGACGATGTCGTGCCGCCCACGGCCATGCAACGGCTTTGGGAAGCCACCGGTAAGCCGAAAATCCTCTGGTTGGATGCGACACATGTAGGTGCCGCGGCCTACGTTTTTCCGGTCATGCAAGCAATCGTCAGCCACTTGCGAGAAGACGACATCAGCCCGTAATCTCAACCAACTTCTGGAAAAAGTTGCGATTACTTGCGACCGCCGGTCAACTCCGACAACCGACGATCCGCTTCACGCAGCCGAGCAGGATCGGTATCGGTTTCGACCTCGAGGCGATACAATTCGATCGCTTTACCCTTTTCGTTCAACTGACGGTCATACAATCGTGCCGCTCGCATGATAGCATCGGTGCGGGAGCCTTTTTGCCATTGATACGAACGCTCGAAGTATGCCGCTGCCCGCGCGTATTGACGATATGCTCGCCCTTCATAGAGGTCGCCGAGTTCGTAGGCGACATCCGCAATTTTGTCCGAATTTGGATATTTTTCCAGGATCTGTCGAAGCAATAACTCGGCCCGCCGTTGATTCAAGATGTAATCGTCAGTTCCCGGGATGCCGCGACCTTTATACATCATGGCTTCCTTGAATAACTCGTTGGCCTCCTTGATATTGACTTTCGCTTCAAAGTTTGGCCCGGGCACATCCTGAATATCCAGGCGATAGGACGGTTTCGTCGTCAAATGGAAGGCTTTGAGTTCTTCTTCCGCCCACTTCGCACGCTCCCGGTCGCCAGACTGGCTGTAAATCTTCCACAATGCCACCAGACTTTCGTGGTACTCTTTCCGGGCATCCAGGACGCGCTTAACCAGATCGGCGTCGGCATCGTTGCGAATCGGAGCAGGATTTTGCCCGAACACCGGCCGGGCAACAAAGCCGCAAGCCATGGCAGCAAAGAGGAGGAAATCGCCTTTCCGCATGGTGAAGCCTCCGAGGCAGTTCGCCGCTACGAGCCATTTCACGGTGTCTGCATGGAGAGCCGCTGTCTCGACCCGGCTGGCGGAAACATCGGTCAGCAATCCCCGCGGGCTATTTTCCTATTTTCCAGGAGCCGTCCCACCCCCGGTCGCGGGCGGCGCTCCGAGCGAGTCGGTGGCCGGAGGAGGAGCCGCGGAACCTGAAGCTGGCGGCTGGCCGCTGCTCGCACTGCCGCCACTGGAGATTGTGCCGCCGCTGGCGGTCGAGCTACCCCCGCTTGAAGTTTCCGGACCCGATTTTGTGGTGATCGGTGCCGGCACCGGACGGTGTGTCGCCGATGATCCTGAAACCGGCGTGAAAGCCCCGGACGGCGGCCGATTTTCCGGTCGGCCAAAGATCATCCGCCCCGCCGGTGTCTGCAACACACTCGTCACCACAATCGAAATTTCCTGGCCAATATGATTACGCCCCTGCTCGACGACGACCATCGTCCCATCATCGAGATAACCGACCCCCTGCCCGACTTGATCGCCCGCTTTCACGACCCGCAAAGTTAAGTATTCCCCGGGTAACGCCACGGTTTTCAAGGCATTAGCCACTTCATTCAAATTGATGACATCGACACCTTGAAGCTGAGCAATTTTATTCAGATTATAATCGTTTGTAACCACCCGGGCTCCCAGCGACCGCGCTAAACTCACAATCCGCTCGTCGACCCGCATTTTTTCGCTGGTTTGCGGTCCAGGGTCGTTGTTCATTTCCAATTCGACCCGCGGGTTGTTTTGCAACCGCTTCAAAACATCCAAGCCGCGCCGTCCCCGATTCCGTCGCAGTTTGTCTGAACTGTCTGCAATGGCCTGCAGTTCCTGAAGGACAAATCGCGGCAGAATCAGCGTGGTATCGATAATTCGAGTATCGCACAAATCTGCGATCCGGCCATCAATGATCACGCTGGTATCCAAAACAATCGGCCGCCCCCCCCGCACCTTTCTGGCAAATTCGACATAAGGGATAATGAAGCGAAAGTCGTCTTTCGTCTGCAACAGGGTCGAAATCGTGATGTAACACGATAACACCGTGATCACCAAACGGCTGAGCAACAGCAGCCGACTGGTTTGTTCCGGCGTCAATTCGGAAAATGCTGCTTCAATCACCGGGGTCAGTCCGGTGGAAAACAACCAACCCAGCAGCAGCCCCATTAAGAGCCCAAAATAGACGGCCGAGATACTGGCGATATCTTTCTGAGATTGACGTATGTCTAAAAATAGTACTAATGCGCCAAGGATGAAGACCGCCATTGCCGCGTAAAGCCCCGCCCATAATCCGGTCCCAGTTCCCAGTGTCGCTTCTTCAAAAAGGTTGAATGCCAGCAACGCCATCCCGATCAGCAGAGCAACAAAGCCGGCACGAACAATCCAGATCAACATGAATAACACCTCGATAAGCACCAATGATGACGAATGAACAAGATGGTTTTGACTTTATCCGCTCGGGGTGCCAATTACAAATCGATCGTGGGATAAAACAGCCGGCGATGTTCTTGCTGCGCATAACGATCGGTCATGCCCGCAAGATAATCGCCAACCACCCGTTCGATCTCGGGCACCAGTTTCCGGCGTGGTAAGATGGGCGAACGCCGGGGGCCGGCAACGGCATCGGCTCCGGCCCAGCGCCAAAAGTGTCGATCCGGCAACAACTCGGGGCAACGGACATATTCCGCAAACAATGCTCCCAGAATCCGCTTGCCATTCGCAGTCATCCGTAACACCCGATGATGCCGATACACTCGATCATGAAGGAATTGTTCCAACGCCTGCTTTCGGGCTTCCATCCTCGGACTCATACCGACCAACGGAACACGGGCGTGCCGGACATCCTCCAGAGTTCGGATCCGTTCCGCTTGCAGGCGAAGACTCGTTTCCTGTAACACATCCGTGACCTGCCGTGAAAGCAACTCGCGAATCACAGCCGTCCGAAACGCCGTGGCATTCAGCAAACCATATTGACTGCGAACGACCTCGGCCGCCTCGTTCCAGAGTTCAATCTCAGAAAGCTCTTCCAAACTGATAAATCCCAGTCCCAGGGCATCGTCAATATCGTGGGTGTTGTAGACGATGCTGTCCACAAGATCGACCACCTGCGCTTCAAGTAAAGGCCGGCCAAGATCAGAGAACTCGGCCGCGTCCGGCCCGTCATTCTGCCTGCCATGACAAACAAACGCTTCCCGAATTTCAGCCGTCAGATTCAATCCGGGGAATTCCGGGTACCGCTCTTCCAGTTCATCAACCCGGCGTAAACCGTACAAATTGTGATTGAACCCCCCCATCCCACGCAAGCATTCATTCAAGATCTGCTCACCCGCGTGGCCAAAAGGAGGATGACCGATATCGTGGGCCAAGGCTATTGCTTCAGTCAGATCCTCATTCAACCGCAACCGCCTGGCCACGGTCCGAGCAACCTGCGTCACTTCCAGGGTGTGCGTCAGCCGCGTGCGATGATGATCGTTGACCGAAGCCACAAGGACTTGGGTTTTCCCGGTCATTCGCCGAAACGCAGAACTGTGAACAATCCGCTCTCGATCCCGTTGATAAGGAGTCCGATACGGATGTGCCGGCTCCGGATAACGCCGACCGCGAGAAGCTCGACTCCGCATCGCATACGGTGCCAGCCACGATTCTTCCCAATCCAACCAGTTATCCAGCGATTGCAATTGCTCAAAGCCCATATCCAATCCTACCGCCCATTCCCTCGGCGAATGGATCATTCCTCAACGATTTCACGACGACTGGCTGGAGAATTCCCTGGGAATTCACCCCCACAGTCCAGCGATGCTCGAAGCAAATCATAAAGCGACTCCAGCGACTGGACGATGACTTTCGTATCGCTGATGATCGGCATGAAATTCGTATCCCCCGACCACCGTGGGACAAGATGCCAGTGCAGATGCCCGGGCAATCCTGCTCCCGCCACCCGGCCAAGATTCAAACCGACGTTAAAGCCATCGGGATGAATCGTTGCTTCCAACCGTTGAATCATCAGCGCCAGCAGATTCTGCAAATCCTGCGTCTCGGCCGAAGTTAACTCGTCCAACCGGGCTCGATGCACACGGGGTGCTACCAGCAAATGGCCGTTGTTATACGGATACCGATTCAGGATCACGCAAGAATACGGTGTTCGCACTAGTATTAAATTCTGGCGATCATCACATTCAGCCAGCCCCCGACAGATAAAACATTCGTCCCCCGTCGTACTCGGAGGTCCCGCCGGACGTGAGACATAGGATAATCGCCACGGGGCCCAGAGCTGTTCCACCCGATGACTCCAGCCAAACCTTCAAACATTCCCGGATCGCCACGGCGGCTGATGACAACTGCCCGGCAACTTAGTACTGCTATCATAAGGATTGAAGGAGGAAGTGACCGGGACTGAAGCCAAGGCCACTCAACCCCACAGTCGACGCGGAGCGGATACCGAACAAGTTGACAGCAGCGATCGCCGTCCCTAGCATAATCGTTTTCCAGGTAATTGTCGTTCCTTTGCAACGTTGAGATGATTATGGCAGTTCCAAAGCGACGAACATCAAAATCCCGACAAGGGCATCGGCGAAGTCACCATCACAAACAGCCGATCGGCGTACAATACTGCCCCCGCTGTAATGAACCGGTTCTTCCTCATCGGGTCTGTGAAGCCTGTGGCTTCTATCAAGGTCGCGATGCCATTGTCGTTAAGACCGACGAAGGGAATTAACCTATGCGGATTGCTCTGGATGCGATGGGTGGGGATCATGGTCCAGCCCCGAATGTCGCCGGGGCACTCCGTGCAATCGCTGCGGTCCCAGACCTTTCCGTGGTGCTCGTCGGTAATCAACCCCAGATTGAAGCCGGCCTTGAGCAAGCTCCCCCCGAGTTACGCCAACGCCTCAGTATTGTCCATGCCAGTGAAGTGATTGGCATGGACGAAAAACCGACCGATGCTTTACGCAAAAAACCCGACAGTTCGATCGCCCGGTGCTGGCACCTCGTGGCCGATAAACAGGTCGATGGTCTCGTCAGTGCAGGTAACACCGGCGCAGTCGTGGCAACAGGTCTGGTGATCAAACGCTTTCTGAAAGGTGTCCGTCGGCCAGGGATTGCTGCGGTCATGCCGACCGCGACCGGCCAGACGGTCATCCTCGATGTCGGTGCCAACGTTTGGCCCAAGCCGCTTCATTTATTGCATTACGGCGTGATGGGCTCAGTGTTCGCCGAGCAAATTCTCGGTGTCGCACAGCCAAAAATCGGCCTCATGAATGTCGGCGAAGAAGAAGGTAAAGGACACGAACTCATTCAAAAAACGTATGAACTCTTCCGCAATGGGCCACTGCGTGAGCAATTTGCCGGCAACGTCGAAGGCCGGGATATCCACAAAGGCATGGTCGATGTGATTGTCACCGATGGTTTCGTCGGCAATGTGGTCCTCAAACACGCCGAGGGTGTCTTCGACTTCATTATGAACCTGGTCATGAACGATGTCATCGGAACCCTTGCCAGGGAACGGGATCTTGCCTTGGCCGCTTGTCAAAATCTCATTGCAAAATTTCACTACAGCAGCTTCGGTGGTGCTCCGCTGCTCGGCATCGATGGCATTTGCATGATCTGTCACGGTGCCTCGGACGAGCGAGCCATCGCTAATGCTCTGGCGGCCGCTGCACAAGACGCCCGAGTCCAACTCAATGAAAAAATCACCCAGGCCATCGCCGCCCTACCGGCGTTCCAGGACCTCGATTAATTTTCCTTACTCAGGCTGCCACGCAGGTTTCACCGGATGAGTCGCACCGCTATTCTTTTTCCCGGTCAAGGTGCCCAGTACGTCGGTATGGCCAAAAACCTGGCCGCCAGTTCTCGCATCGCCAAGGACCTTTTTGACGAAGCATCGACACAACTTGGTTACGATCTGCTGGCAGTTTGCAGCGAGGGTCCGGCGGAGCGTCTAAACGCCACCAACGTCAGCCAGCCCGCGATATTCGTCGCCAGCCTGGCAGCACTGCAACAGTGGAAATCAGCCGAACCCGATGCTCTTGCCGGTGTCGAGGCCACCGCCGGCCTCAGCCTGGGTGAATACACATCTCTGGTGTTTGCCGGATCAATGTCATTCGCCGACGGGCTGCGTGTTGTCCATGCTCGGGGGCAAGCCATGCAAACCGCCGCTGAGGCAACACCCGGAGCGATGGCCAGTCTGCTTGGTGCCGAACTAGCGGATGTGGAGCAACTGGTCCAGGACTGCCGAGGCTCTGCCACACTGGAAATTGCCAACTATCTTTGTCCGGGAAATACCG
>Ga0308410_1000346_pt1 | contig 24508 bp, 22 predicted proteins | sample HotsprOSTMatCore_FD_203467 | JGI IMG/M metagenome (GOLD analysis project Ga0308410, IMG submission 203467) | Hot spring phototrophic mat microbial communities from Octopus Spring, Yellowstone National Park, Wyoming, United States -... | ecosystem: Environmental > Aquatic > Thermal springs > Hot...
GCCGAAGGCGGGCAAGACGACGATCCTCAAGCAGATCGTCTACGCCATCGAACGCAACAACCCTGAGGTGCACCTCATGGTGCTGCTCGTCGACGAGCGGCCCGAGGAGGTCACCGACATGCGCCGGCACGTGTTGCGCGGCGAGGTGATCGCCTCCACCTTCGACCGTCCCGCCGACGAGCACACCCAGGTCGCCGAGCTCACGATCGAGCGGGCCAAGCGGCTCGTCGAGACGGGCAAGGACGTGGTGATCGTCCTCGACGGCATCACCCGCCTCGCCCGTGCCTACAACCTCGCCGCGCCCGCGTCGGGCCGGATCCTCTCCGGTGGGGTGGACTCCACCGCCCTGTACCCGCCGAAGCGGTTCTTCGGCGCGGCCCGCAACATCGAGGAGGGCGGGTCGCTCACGATCGTGGCCACCGCCCTCATCGAGACCGGCAGCCGGATGGACGAGGTGATCTTCGAGGAGTTCAAGGGGACCGGCAACATGGAGCTGCGCCTCGACCGGCGCCTCGCCGAGCGGCGCCTGTACCCGGCGATCGACGTGAACGCGTCGTCCACCCGTCACGAGGAGCTCCTCTTCGAGCGCAGCCAGCTCCAGCAGGTGTGGAAGCTGCGGCGGGTGCTGAACGCCCTGGCCCAGGACGGGTCGTCGGCCCCGGGCCTGGAGCTGCTCATCGACAAGCTGCGCAGCACCCGCAGCAACGACGAGTTCCTGGCCGAGATCGCCAAGGCGCCCACCCCGGGTGGCTGACCGGCGGTGCGGGCGCGCCGCCGCGGGGGTGCCGGGGCGCCCGCGGGGCGGCCGGCGACCGGGGCGCCATAGACTCGGAGCCGTATGAAGACCGGTATCCACCCCGAGTACGTCACCTGCCGGGTGCACTGCTCCTGCGGCAACGAGTTCGTCACCCGCTCCACGGTGCCGGAGCTGCGCGTCGAGCTGTGCTCGGAGTGCCACCCCTTCTACACCGGGCGCCAGAAGCTCGTCGACACCGGTGGACGGGTGGAACGGTTCCAGCGCCGGTACGCCAAGGCGGCCAAGCGCCGGTAGCCGGCGACGGCACCCGGGCGACGGGGAGGAGCGCGATGGCGGGACAGCCCCGGTACATGGGTGGGCAGGCGGTCGTCGAAGGCGTGATGATGCGCGGCGAGGACCGCTGGGCGGTCGCGGTGCGCACCCCCGACGGCGACATCGAGGTGGTCACCCACCCGGTGCCCCGGTGGGCGGAGCGCTACGCGTCGATCCCGCTGGTGCGGGGGGTGGCGAACCTCGCCGAGTCGTTGTCGCTGGGGATGCGGGCGCTGACCTGGTCGGCGAACCGGCAGGTCCCCGAGGAGGAGCAGGTGTCGGGCAAGGCGATGGGCGCGACCATGGCGGTGGCGTTCGCGTTCTTCGCCGGGGTGTTCATCCTCGTGCCCGCGCTCGGCGCCCGGGGACTGAGCGGCCGGCTCGGGCTCGGCAAGTGGGAGTTCCACCTGCTCGAGGGGATCCTCAGCCTGTCGATCTTCCTCGGCTACCTCTCCCTGATCGGCCGGCTGCCCGACATCCGGCGCGTGTTCCAGTACCACGGGGCCGAGCACAAGGCGATCGCCGCCTACGAGAACGGCGTGCCGCTCACCCCGCAGGACGCGCAGCGCTTCACCACCGAGCACGTGCGCTGCGGCACGAACTTCCTGCTCACCGTGTTCGTCATCGCCATCCTCGTGTACTCGATGATCGGGCGACCCTCCCTTCCCTGGTTCATCGCGTCGCGGGTGGTGATGATCCCGGTGATCGCCGGGCTCGCCTACGAGGTGATCCGGTTCGCGGCGAAGCACATGGACAGGCGCTGGGTGCGGATCGCCATGACCCCCGGTCTCACCCTGCAGCGGCTCACCACCCGGGAGCCGACCCTCGACCAGCTGGAGGTGGCGATCGCCTCGTTGCGGGCGGTGTTCACCCCCGCCCAGCTCGTCGAGGTCGAGGCGCGACGGGCCGCGTGAGGGGCGTGTTCAGGGGGGAGCTCGTCGCGATCCACGTCGCCCCGGCCGCCGGCGCGCCGATGGAGGCCCGCACCGAGGTCTGGGCCGTGGCCGGTTCCGGGCTCGCCGATGACCGGTACGCGGCCGGGGCGGGCACCTACTCGGCAACGGTGCACCCCGGCCGGCAGTGCACGCTCATCGAGGAGGAGGCCCTGGATGCGCTGGCGCGGGACCACGACATGGTCCTGGAGCCCGGGGCGACCCGCCGGAACCTCACCACCCGGGGGGTGCCGCTCAACCACCTGGTGGGCCGGGAGTTCACGGTGGGGGAGGTGCGCATGCGGGGCGTCAAGCTGTGCGAGCCGTGCGGGTCCCTGCAGCGCCGGCTCGGCATCGACGGGCTCGTCGGTCTCCTCGCCCACCGGGGCGGGCTCAACGCCGAGATCCTCACCTCGGGTCGCCTCGCGGTGGGGGACACGGTCGCGCCGGGCTGAGGCAGGCCCTTCCGCTGCTCCGGCACCGGTGGCGGGAACCCGGCGGCCGGCATCAGCGTCGTACCGGGGCAAGGCCGGCGCTGTGGGGATCTGCCGGTGAGCGGAGGCTGGGTGCTGGGGATGGAGATGCGCCGGTCGAGGGGTGATGGCTCGGGTCGTCGCGGGTGGTGGGTGCGCGCGGTGCTGCTGGTCGTGGTGGCATCCGTTGGTGTGGGGTGTGGGCCCGGGGGTGAGCGGTCGGGGCGGGAGACGCCGTCGGTCCGACCGGCTTCGATCGCTGGTGATGCGGCGTATCCGAGCGACACCATGGTGGATTGGGTCTCCTACGGTGACCAGTTGTCGGTGGTGACGGTCCTGTCGGAGTCGGAGTTCCCGAATCCGTCGATCGCGAGGAACCCGGCCGGTGAGGGGCTGATGCGCCGAGCGGTCACGGCCCGCATCGACCGCACCCTGTGGGTGGCGCCCGGGGTGAGGCCGTGGTCGGGTGAGGTCGAGCTGGACTCCGGGGGATGGATCGTCAAGAACTTCCGCAAGGCGCAGCCGGTGGTGTTCGAGCACGGCACCTGGGCGGAGGTCGGTCGGAGGTACCTGGTGGCGCTCACCCGCTCGGATGCTGAGTTCGTGCCCATCTTCGGGGAGGTCTTCGTGCTCCACCCTCAGGCGTGGATACCGATCGAGGAGGGCCGGGCGATGCCGGTGGATCGTCGCCTCGCGTTCGGTGCGGCCGAGCCCTACCCGGAGGAGTACCCGTTGGAGCGGATCAGAGGTCGGTCGCTCGAGGAGGTCGCGGCGCTCTTCGCGGCCACCGAGCCGGATCCGGTGGCGCAGCGGTATCGGCATCTGTGGCCCGGGGCGCGTTGGCGGGCGGTCGAGGCGGAGCGGATGGGGTCGGCACCGGAGGGGTCCGACCCGGAGGGGCACCTCGTGCCGGATCCGGGCTGAGCCCCCGGGCCTGCGGCGCCCCGGAGAGGCCCGGGCTCAGGGGCCCGGGGCCTCGGGGCCGGGGGTGGCGTCGATCCAGGCGGCGACCATCGCCACCGTCGCGTCGGTGGTGAGCCGCACGAACGTCTCGTCGCGGGCCGGGTCCCCGTGCTCGAGCCACTCGAGGGTTGCCTCCACCAGGAAGCCGACCACCGCGTGCGCCGCCCACTCCCGCAGCGGGGGCGCCACCAGACCGCCGAGCAGCATCCGCGACGCGTCCACCGCGCGCTCGCGCAACTCGGCGGCGTACGCGGCGAACCGGGGTTCCCGGGCGGCGTGGCGCCACAGCAGCCGGAAGCCGGCCGGGTCCTCCCGTGCCGCGGTCAGCATCGAGCGGGCACCGACCCCGGGATCGTCGGGGCCGGCGGCGATGCCGGCGATGAACTCGTCGGCGAGCCGGTCGAACACGCGCTGGAGCACCGCCCGGTAGAGGTCCTCCTTCGTGTCGAAGTGGCGGTACACGATGAGTTTCGTGATGCCGGCCTCCGCCGCGATCGCCTCCATGGAGGTCCCCGCGTAGCCGGAACGGGCGAACGCCTCGGCGGCGGCCCGCAGGATCGCGGCCTGGCGCTGCGGGCGGGGCAGCGGGCCGGTCCGGGCCCCGGTGGCGGCGGTTGCGGCGGCCCCGGTCGAGGCCCCGGTCGTGGTGGGCGGGACGCGTGCCGCCGGGGATCCGCGCGTCGTCGTTGCCATGGGTACACCCTAGCGGATACACTCGCCGGTATACCGATGCCGGTGCGCGACACCGGCGCGGGGGACCCGGACCGGCGCGGGTGGACCGGCGAGAGGAGCGGGATGGCCGACCTGCAGACCACCTGGAGCGAAGCCGAGCTGCTCGCCGACGAACCGGGCCTCGAGCCGCTGGTGGTGGCGGGGTACCGCTGCCACGGCGGGTTCGACGACCAGGGCACGTACCGTTCACCCCGCACCCGGTTCCGGGTGGCGGCGATCGAGGCCTGGCAGGCCCGGCACCGGCGCGATCTCGGGACCGAGCTCCTCGACGTGCCGCTTGCGACCTGGCCCGCCCCGTATCCCAACCTGGCCCAGAGCCGCTACCTGCTCTCCGAAGGCGTGCGCCAACCGATCGTCACCACCCTCACCCGCATCGGCACCGTGGAGGGGTTCGGGGCGCTGATCCGTGCCGTGTGCGTGCCGGACCGGCAGCGGTTCTTCGCCGAACCGATCGAAGGCACCGCGATCGAGCACCTCGACCGGGGCCTGTTCGAGGCGCACGCCCGCGACGAGGCCGGCTGGGGTGAGACGGCCGGGCACAAGCACATGTGGTTCGCGGTGCGCGACCTGGCGTTCGAAGGCCCGCCCACCGAGGACGAGACGGCCGAGATGCTGCGCCGGATGGGTCTCGGCCGCGGCGCCGCCGCGCCCGACCCGGGTGTGGTGGCCCGCCAGATGCTCGAGGCCCGCCGGTTCGAGGACCTCGACCTGGGGTTGGAGATGATGATCCAGCGGATGATCGACATCCTGCTCATCGAGATCTCCGCCCACCACGTCTTCGCCTGGGCCGAGGCACTGCTCGCCGACACCGACCTGGTGGCCGGTGACGGGGAGCCGGCCCGGATCGTGTCCTACATCCGTCAGGACGAGGCCCCGCACGTCGAGTACCTGCGCACCGCGCTCACCGAGATGCGCGACCGCACCTTCGTCACCACCGACGGCGGCCGGCGGCCGGGCGCCGAGGTGATCGGCACGCTCTGGTCCGAGGGTCTCACCCGCTCCCTCGGGGAGCGGCGCAGGCTCCAGCAGGAGGCGACGGTGGCCGAGGTCACCCGGGCCGTCGAGGGACACCCGCGCCGGGCCGACATCCTGGCCCGGTTCCACGAGCTCGGCGACGGGCAGCCCGCCGCGGTCGCCGCCGCCCGGGAGGCGTCGTGAAGTTCGGGATCTTCTACGAGCACCAGCTCCCCCGCCCCTGGGACGAGGGGGCCGAGCACCGGCTCATCACCGACGCGCTCGAGCAGATCGAGCTCGCCGACCGGCTCGGCATCGACTACGTGTGGGAGGTGGAGCACCACTTCCTCGAGGAGTACTCGCACTCGTCGGCCCCGGAGGTGTTCCTCGCCGCGGCGTCCCAGCGCACCCGGCGGATCCGGCTCGGGCACGGGATCGTGCAGACCCCGCCCCCGTTCAACCACCCGGCCCGGGTGGCGGAGCGGATCGCGATGCTCGACCTCGTCTCCGGGGGCCGGGTCGAGTTCGGGACCGGGGAGTCCTCCTCGGAGGCGGAGCTCGGGGGGTTCCTCATCGACCCGGCCCAGAAGCGGGAGATGTGGGAGGAGGGTCTGCGGGTCGCGTTGCGCTGCCTCACCGAGACCCCGTTCACCGGCCATCACGGGCCCCACGTCACCATGCCGCCCCGCAACGTGGTGCCCAAGCCGCTGCAGCGCCCGCACCCACCCGTGTGGGTGGCGTGCAGCCGGCGCGACACGATCCTGCTCGCCGCCCGGCACGGCATCGGGGCCCTCGCGTTCGCGTTCGTGAACCCCGAGGACGCCCGGCAGTGGGTGGCCGACTACCACGCCACCATGGAGCGGGAAGGGGTGCCGATCGGGGACGCGGTGAACCCGAACCTCGCCTGTGTCACCACGTTCATGTGTCACCGTGACGAGGAGGAGGCGCTCGCCCGGGGGCTGGAGGGCGCGAACTTCTTCGGGTACTCGCTCGCCCACTACTACGTCTTCGGCCGTCACCGGCCCGGGCGCACCGACGTGTGGTCGGAGTACACCCGCCGACGCGCCGAGCACGGCTACGACCCGGAGGCGGTGGCCGCGGCGCGGGAGCACCAGGACCGGCTCGGAGCCAAGGTGGTCTCCGACGGGCTCGGCGGCCTGCGGGGCGCGGTCGGCACCCCCGATCAGATCCGTGAGTACCTGCGCCGCTACGAGGAGGCCGGGGTCGATCAGGTGATCTTCTGCTCCCAGGCCGGCCGCAACCGGCACGCCGACATCATGGAGAGCCTGGAGCTGTTCGGCCGGGAGGTGCTGCCGGAGTTCGCCGAGCGCGACGCGGCGGCCGAGCCGGCCCGTGCCGCCCGGCAGGAGCGGATGACCGAGTTGCTCCTGGCTCGCAAGCCGGCCGATGACCACCCGCCGTTGCCGAGCCCCGACTACGCGTTCCCGGCGATCCCCCGGGCGATCGCCGAACGGTCGGGCTCCGACGACTTCCACGCCTTCCTGGACCGGTTCGCCGACCAGGCGGCGGCCGGATCCAGCGAGCTGCGGGACCTCATCGGCTGAGTGTGATCGGCTGAGCGTGGCCGGCCCGGGTGACACCGACCCGGCCCCGGTACCGACCGGTCCGACGGCGCCGGGGCCCGGTGCGCCGCTGCCGGTGGTGCTCGACACCGACATCGGCACCAACGTCGACGACGCCCTCGCCCTGGCCCTCGCCCTGCGCCATCCGGGCCTCGAGGTGGTGGCCGTCACCACGGTCTCGGGGCCCGTGGAGCGCCGGGCCATGCTCGCGGCGCGCCTGGCTGCGCTGGCCGGCCGGCCGGACGTGCCGGTGGTGGCCGGCGCCGGTGACCGTGAGGGCCGGGCCCGGCCGGGCTGGGTCGACGGCGGCCTGTGCGCCCGCACCGACGCCACGCCCCCAGCGGGCGTCACCACCGGGGCCGGTCCCGCCGTCAGCGGCGGCGCGGGCGGTGCCCTCCAGGCCGGTGTCACCGGGGCGGGTGCCACGACCGCGGCCCGGCTGCTCGCCGGGGTGATCGGGGCCGGGGTGGCGCCGGTGACCCTCGGTCCGCTCACGAACCTCGCCGACGCGCTCGGCATCGACCCGGGCATCCCCCGCCGGGCCCGCCGCCTCGTGATCTCGGGCGGGCTGGTGCGGCCCGGGACGGCCGGCGGACGGGCGTTGCGACCCGACGACGACACGAACCTGGCCACCGAGCCCGGCGCCGCCCGCCGGGTCCTGGAGGCCGGGTTCCCGGTGCTCCTCGTGCCGCTCGAGGTCACCTGGGGCCAGGTCTGGACCCGCCGGCACCTCGGCGCGCTCGCCGCCGGCGACGACCTCTGCCGGGTGCTGGCCCGCATGGTCGCGGCGTACGCCCCGCGGCTCGCCCGGCGTCTGGCGGCCCGGTCCGGGCCGGCGGCCGGCGACGACGGCCAGTGGGTCGCGGTGCTGCACGACCCGCTCGCCGTGGCCGCGCTCGCCGAGCCCGGGCTCCTGGAGACCACCGAGGTGGGGCTCGTCGTCGATCACCACGACGGGGTCGTGACGATCGGGGAGATGCCGGCGGCGGCGCCCGGCGCCCGTCCGGCCACGATCGTCACCGGCGTGCGGGGTCGGCCCGGAACCTTCGCCGACTGGCTGCTCGCGCTGCTGCGGGCCAGGTGACGACGACCGGCCCCGGTACCCTGAACCGGTGCCGGAGGGGGTCGTCGGTCCCGGGGTGGACCTCGCGGAGCTCGAGGAGGAGTTGCACGCCCTCGAGGCGCGGCTCGCCGGCATGTACGAGGCCGGCGCCCGCCAGGAGCGCCAGGAGGCGGTGGCCTTGGGACGGCGGGCGGCGGAACTGCGCCGGCTCATCGACGTGGTGCGTGCCCGTGACGCCTTGGGCGCCGAGGTGGCCTCGGCCCGGGAGCTGCTGGCCGGCGAGACCGACCCGGAGATGCGGGCCTACCTGGAGGAGGAGATCACCGAGCGGTCCCGGCGTCTCGCCGAGTGCGAGGCGCGCCTGGCCGACCTGCTCCTGCCCCCCGACCCCTCCGCCGGGCGCCCGGTGATCGTGGAGATCCGGGGCGCCGAGGGCGGGGAGGAGGCGAACCTGTGGGCGGCGGACCTGTGGCGCATGTACGAGCGGTTCGCCGACCGTCACGGCTGGAGCGTCGAGACCCTCGCCGTCAGCCCGTCGGAGCAGGGTGGGGTGCGGGAGGTGACCTTCGTGGTCAAAGGACCCGACGCCTGGGCCCGCCTCAAGTACGAGGGCGGGCCCCACCGGGTGCAGCGGGTGCCGGCCACCGAGAGCCAGGGCCGCATCCACACCAGCGCCGCCACCGTGGCGGTCCTGCCCGAGGCCGACGAGGCCGAGGTGGTCCTGGACCCCGGCGACCTGGAGATCGACGTGTTCCGCGCCACCGGGCCGGGCGGCCAGTCGGTCAACACCACCGACTCCGCGGTGCGGGTCACCCACCGTCCCACCGGGCTCGTCGTCACCTGCCAGGACTCCAAGAGCCAGCTGCAGAACAAGGAACGGGCGCTGCGGATCCTGCGGGCCCGGCTGGCCCAGCGGGAACGGGAGCGTCGGGCCCGCGAGGTCGCCGACGTCCGCCGGGCCCAGGTGCGGGGGGGTGGCCGGGCGGAGAAGATCCGCACCTACAACTTCAGGGAGAACCGGGTCACCGACCACCGCATCGGGCTGACCCTCCACGCCCTCGACCGGGTGCTCGGCGGTGACCTCGACGAGCTCGTCGACGCGTTGGTCGCCGACGAACGCGCCCGGCGGCTCCTGGAGCACCCACAGGGAGCCGCGGTCTGAGCGACGGACACGCCCGGGGTCGCCGCTGGCGGGACCTCCTCGAGGAGGCCACCACCGCCCTCGCCGCAGCCGGGGTGGCGAACCCCGCCCAGGAGGCCCGGTGGCTGCTCGAGGCGGCCGCCGGCCTCGACCCCGCCACCCAGGCCCGCCGGTCGGCGGAGCCGGCGAGCGCTCGGGCCGCCGAGACGATGCGGACGCTCGTGCAGCGCCGGTCGGCCGGGGAGCCTCTGGCGTACGTGCTGGGCTCGTGGAACTTCCGCGGCATCGACCTGCTCGTCGACCGGCGGGTGCTCATCCCCCGGCCCGAGACCGAGGTGGTGGCCGAGGTGGCCGTCGCCGAGGCGGCCCGGCTCGGGCTGCGGGTCGGGCCGAGCGACCCGTGGGCCGGGACCGAGACCACCGCGGTCGTCTGCGACCTCGGGACCGGCTGCGGCGCGCTCGCGCTCGCGTTGGCCCGAGCGCTCCCCGAAGCGGAGGTGTGGGCCACCGACGTCGATCCCGACGCGCTCGCGGTGGCCCGGGCGAACCTCGCCGGCAGCGCCGGCGCCGCGACGCGGGTGCGGCTGGCCCAGGGATCGTGGTTCGAGGCGCTGCCGAGGGAGCTCGCCGGCGGCGTCTCGCTGGTGGTCGCCAACCCGCCGTACGTCGCCGACGCCGAGGTGGCGACGCTCCCCACCGAGGTGCGGGCCTGGGAGCCGCGCCACGCCCTGGTGAGCGGGCCGACGGGGATGGAGGCGATCGACGCGATCCTCACCACCGCGCCGCGCTGGCTCGCCCCCGCCGGGACCGTGGTGATCGAGGTCGCCGAGGTCCGGGCCGGCCCGGCCGCCGAACGGGCCGGGCGGCTCGGGTACCGGCGGGTGGAGCTGCACCCCGACCTCGCCGGCCGGCCCCGGGTGCTCGTCGCCTCGATCCGCCCCGGCAGCCGCTGAGTCCCCGCCCGACCGGGTCGGGGTTTCCACGGCGGGCGGCCGGCGGCCGGGCGGGGCGAGGCCGCCGCTACCCTGCGCGGGCATGGCCGGAGACGACACGCTGGACGTCGACGCGATGCTCGCCCGGTTCCGGGAACGGGCCGAGGCGGTCCGGCGACGGCCCCTGCCCCCGGTCGCCGGCCCCGAGCGGGAGCGGTTCATCGAGCAGGCCCAGCTCGACTTCCAGGACTTCGCGATGATCGGCGACGCCACCTGGGACTTCACCGACGGGGTCCTCACCTTGCGCATCGACCTGCGCGGCTGACCGGTCCGCTTCGCACCGAGGCCCGACTCGGGCCGTCCCGGCCGGGGCCCGGCACCGTCGGCGTCAGGTCTGCTCGTCGAGCCGTTCGTTCGGGTCGAGGCGTTGCAGGAACGCCCGGTCGATCGCGACCCAGAGGGTCTTGGAGAACGGGTACCACACGACCGGACCCACCACCGCGATGGGCACCACCACCGCCAGGATCCACATCGGCACCTCCGGCACCGTCGCCACGAGCAGCGCCACGAACACGATCGCGAAGAGCCCCCCGACGCAGATGATGTTGACGGCCAGCGCCCCGGCCCAGTACCCCTGTTCCCGCTCGAAGTGCAGGCCACAGCCCGGGCAGTCGTCCACCATGCGGAAGAACCCGCGGAACAGCCCCCTGCTGCCGCACCGGGCACACCGGAGGGTCAACCCCCACCACAGCGCCCGCGCCCGACCCGGCGCACCCCGTCCGGGTCCCAGTGCCGCCGGACCTCCCCGAGGCGACCGGTGGCTCAGGGCGCCCGCACCCCGACGGGATCGAGCCGGTTGGTGTCGCCGTCGGGACGTAGCTGGACCACCCGGCCCTCCCAGGCCTCGTCGATCATCGCGCCGGCCACATCGGCGTCGGTGCTGGTGGCGAGGGCCCGGCGGCCGTCGGGGGTGAGCGCGGCGAGGATCGCGTGGGTCGGTGCCCCGTCCCGGTCGACCACCACCGTCGTCGCCTCGATGGTCGCCTCCCCGGCGTACCCCGCCGCGACCCGGCGCCGGGGGAGCGCGTCGACGCGGGCCTGGAGGTCGTCGACGAGCCGGAAGCCGCCGTCTGGAGGCGTGGTGGCGTACAGCCCCACCGCGTGCTTCGTCGCGTACCAGCCCAACGCGCTCACCAGACCGACGGATCCGGGATCGGCCCGGCAGGCCTCCACCATCCGGGCGATGGCGTGGGTGCTGTAGTTGTTCCCCGGACCTCCGGCGAAGGCCAGGCCGCCGGTGACCGTGAACGGGCGCGGGTCGTCGAGCGCGAGCCCGAGGGCGTCCGCGGCGAGTTGCACCGCGGAGGGGAAGCAGGAGTACAGGTCGAAGCGGGCGACGTCGTCGACGTCCCGTCCCGCCGCCGCGAGCGCCGCCCGCCCGGCGAAGGCGATCGCGGGCGACGACGCCAGGGACCAGCGCTCGCTGAACCACCAGTGGTCGTGGGCCTCGGCGGACGCCAGCGGGAACACGAGCCGGTCGTCGGGCACCCCGGCCGCCCGGGCGGTGCCGTACGAGCAGCACAGCACCGCCGCGGCCTGGTCGACCCCGAGGTTGGCGCACATGCGCTTCGTGTACGGCGCGGCGACGAGCCGGTTGTCGGGGCCGGGCGTGCGGATCTCCTCGGCGGTCCAGGGGACCTGCGACCAGGCGTAGGGGTTCTCCGCCGCCACCGCGGCGAACCGGGCCCACAGCTCGGAGATCACCACCGCATGGGTCGTCGCGTCCCGGCCCGCCGCCCCTCGCCGGGCGGTCTCGAAGAGCGGGTAGATGTGCACCGGTGCGAGGGCCATGTGCGCCATCTCGTAGCCGTTCGTCCCCGGCCGGGCGTCTCCCCAGACCTCCGGGCAGGGCGGGTCCTCGGCGTGGGTCCAGGCGAGGTGCACCTTCGGCTCCACCCGGCGTGCCCGCCAGCGGGTGTGCATGCACTCGACCCCGCCGAGCAGCACGACGTCGCAGGCACCCGCCGCGATCGCGGCTGCGGCCCGTCCGAGGGCCATCTGCGGCGAGTTGCCGCCCACGGTGGTGACGACGGTGCGCACCGGGCCGAGGCCGAGCCGGCGGGCGAGCAGCGCCCCGGGGTCCGGGTAGCGCCAGCAGATGAGCTCGGCCACCACCACGGTGTCCAGGTGGTCGAGCAGCGCCCGCCCCACCCCGCTGTCGTCGGCGGCGGCCGCCGCCGCCCGGGCGAGGAGGTCGACGGGCTCGTCGGCGGCGGCCGGATCGTCGAGGCGCTGGGTGGCCTGACCCACCCCGACGAGCACCGGGGTGCGCTCGTCGGGCCGGGACCGGCGCCTTGCGCCGCCCGCGGCCGCAGGGGTCGGTGCCGGCGGGTGCGCCGGGGAGGGCGGGACGGCGGTCATGGCGGCGGGGCAGCGTACCCGCGACGCGGCCCGGGGTCCGGAGCCGGCCACGACGGGCCGTCCGCCACCGTGCCGGGGGCACGGTCCGGGCAGATCGAGCGGTACCCGCACCAGTGGCAGCACTCCGGGTCGGCGACCCCGGGGAACCGTTCCTCGGTCCGGATCGCGGCGGCGAGGTCGCAGAGCTCCGCGGTGATGGCGTCCAGGTCGTCGTCGTCGGGTTCGAACGGCTCCGGGTCGGCCGCATCGGGCCCCAGGGCCTCGTAGGTCACCCGGCACGGGAGCCCCCGCGCCGCGGCGAGCGGAGCGGTCACCCAGGCGGCCAGGCGCGCCGCGGGGTCGTCACGCACCGCCTCGGGGACCCGCCCCGTCTTGTAGTCGCGCACCTCGATCCGGCCGGCGTGCACCCACAGGGCGTCGAGCCGCGCGCCGGCGAGGAACGGGGCGGCTCCCCGGGGTCGGTGCATCCGGGTGAGGGTCACCTCGTGTCCGATCGCGGTGCTGTCCGGATGGGTGGACGGGCAGCTCCGCCGGTGCAGCCCGAGCGCGTGCCGCAACGCCGCGGCATCGGCCGGGCCTTCCTCCGCGATGAGCGCCTCGCAGACGGCGTCGTCGGTGCAGGAACCCCGGGTGTGGGTGGCGTGCAGCACCCGGTGCACGGCGAGGCCCAGGCTGGTGCCCCGAGCGGGGTCGCTCTCGGGGATCCGCAGCAGGTGGCGGTTGCGGTACCGGCGTCGGCAGGTGGCCCAGTCCTCCCAGGCGGTGGGGGTGAGCACGAGGACCCCCGGCCGGAGGTCCTCCCGCCGCCGGTCGGCGTTCGCGCCCTGCGGGTGCGCGGGGCAGCCCGAGAAGAACCCGCAGGTGAGGCAGTCGTCACCGGAACCGACCGACCGCGGGTCGGCCCGGCGGGTGGCGAGGCCGAGCCGGTCGTCGAGCCACGCGGCGGCGGCCGCGATCGTGGCGTCGGTCACCGGGGCGGTGGTGACCTCACCGCGCAGCAGGTCGACGGTGGTGGCGAGCTGCGGCACGTGCGCCCGGCCGGCCCGGGCGAGGCGGAGGAGCGCGACGAGCACGTCGGGTTCGGCACGCGGGTCGTCACCGGCGAGGCGCGGGCCGGTCCGCAGCTGGCGCAGTTCGCGGGTGTCGCCGTCGGTGACGACGAGGTCGAGCCGCCCGGTGAGGGTCACCTGCCGGCGGGGCAGGTCGCCGGGGACCGGCGGGTCGGCGGCGACCAACCGGCCGGGCCGGTGGGCGAACAGGGCCCGGTACCAGCCGAGGGCGTGGGCCAGCACCGCCTGTTCCTCCTCGGTGAGCCCCCCGGCGACCGGGGTGACGGGCGTGGCCGTCGAGCGCGGATCGTGCGTCGCGACCACGGCGGCGAGCAGCGCGTCCCGCACCCGGGCGGGCGGGAACGGAGCGCCGGAGCGGGGCATGCCCTCGAGCTCGTGGTACAGACGGCGGGGGCAGCGCCGGTCGGCGGCGGCGAGCAGGCTCGGCGACACCCGCGGGAACGGTCGGGGACCACCGGTCACGACCGCAGGGTACGAGGGGGTGCCGGCGACCGGCGTGACCGGCCGTAGCATGCGCCGCCGATGACGGCGACCGACCGCGCGTCCGGCCGGCCCGGTGCGCCGCACCCGCCCGTGCGGCGTGCGGTGCGGACCGCACGTCGCCCCCGCCGCCGGCTGCGCGTCGGGTTGGCCGTCCTGGTGATCGCCTGGCTGGCCACCTGCACCTGGCAGGTGGTCGCCGGTCGCCACGCCGCGCAGCGGGCCCTCGACGGACTGCGATCGCTCCGGGACGAGCTCGACGCCGCCCAGGTCCTGCGCGGCGAGGGCGTCGACACCTTGGCCCGGGCGCGGGACGACTTCGGTGCCGCCGCCGACGCCTTCGGTCACCCCGTGCTGTGGCCGGCGCGGTTCCTGCCCGTGATCGGCCGGCAGCTGCGGGCGGTGCACGCGATGACCGAGGCGGCGACGACCGTCACCGCGGTGGGGGTCGACACCATGTCCTCGACCAGCCGGTTGCTCGAGCCGCGGCCGGCTGCAGGTCCCGAACGCGTCGCGCTGCTGCGCGACCTGGGAGCCGTCGCCGGCCGGGCGCGGCGGCGGCTCGCCCCGGTGTCCCTCGGCCCGCGCCGCGCCCTCATCGGACCCGTCCACCGGGCCCGCCAGGACGTCGCGAGCCAGGTGCGGCGCGTCCGGCGCAGCCTCGCCGACGCCGAGGTCGCCGCCGACGGGCTGGCCACCATGGTCGCCGGCCCGTCCCGCTACCTGGTCCTGGCCGCCAACACCGCCGAGATGCGGGCCGGTTCGGGGATGCTGCTGTCGGCCGGGGTGCTCACCATGCGGGACGGTCGCTTCCGTCTCGGTCCGATGACCAGCACCGCCGACCTGCGGCTCCCGCCGGGCCGGGTGCCGGTCGGTGGGGACTATGCGGCGCGCTGGGGATGGCTCGAGCCCACGAGCGAGTGGCGCTACCTCGGGATGACCCCCCGGTTCCCGGCCACGGCCCGGCTCGCGGCCCGGATGTGGGAGGCCCGGACCGGGGAACGGGTGGACGGGGTGCTCGCCGTCGACCCGTTCGCCCTGCGGGCGGTGATCGCCGCGACCGGCCCGGTCGAGGTGGACGGGCGGTCCATCACCAAGGACAACGTCGTGCGCGAGCTGCAGCTCGAGCAGTACCGGACGGTCAGCGACGACCCGGTGCCCGAGCTCGAGGCGGCCGACCAGATCACCCGCCGGGAGCGGCTCAGCCGGGTCGCCGGCGCGGTCATCGCCCGGCTCGACGCCACCGACTGGGATCTGGCCCGGCTCGTCGACGAGCTCGTCCCCTCCGCCCGCGGCCGTCACGTCCTGGCCTGGTCAGCCGTCCCGGCCCAGGCCCGGGCATGGCGCGCGGCAGGGGTGCATGGGGCCTTGCGGCGCGAGTCGCTCATGGTCTCGGTCATGAACCGATCGGGGAACAAGCTCGACCAGTTCCTCCCGGTCCAGGCCGCGCTGGGTGTCCGGCCGGGGCGCGACGGGGTGCGGGCGACCCTGCGGCTGCGGATCCTGAACCTCGCGCCGGCCGGCCTCGGCTGGTACGTCCTGGGCCCGTACCCGTACAGCAGCCTGCGCGAGGGCCAGTACCGCGGGATCGTGGCCGTGAACCTGCCGTGGGCGGCGGGTGAGGTGTCGATGCGGGGGGTGGACCGGATCGTCGCGTCGGGGTCCGACGGCCCGACCCGCGTCGTGGCCGGGGACGTCGACCTCGACCGGGGGGAGACGACGACCGTGACCGTGCGCTTCTTCCTGCCCCGCGGCTACGAGCAGGTGCGGATCGAGCCCTCGGCGCGCTCCCCCGTGACCGCCTGGTGGCTCGGGACGGACCGGTTCAACGACGACGCCCCCCGGACGGTCGACCTCGGTGCGGTCGCGCGCTCGGGGAGGGGTGGCCGGCCTATGCGGTGAAGGCGGCCTCATCCGTCTTGGGGAAATCCGCCGGCCGGGCCGGGTTTCGGGGCCACCGGGGCTTGACGACCGGCGCGCAGCCGCTACACTCCGTGGTCACCGGTGCAGGTGCCGGGCGAAGACCGACGGCGGTGGCCGGCCGTGGCCGGGCCAGGAGGCCAGGAGGGTGACATGAGCGGTGCAGCTGGGCGGTTCGGACGCCGGACGGGGTGGGCCCGGCGGTGCGGCCGGTTCGGGGCCGCGGCGGTCGTCGCCGCCGCGGTGCTCGCACCCTCGGCCGCACTGGCGGTCGAGTACCCGACGGGCGGGACCCCGCCCACCCAGCAGCCGTCCGGGACGCAGGTGAGCCCGACGTCCTCGGCCCGGGGTTCGTCGCTGCCGTTCACCGGCGGTGACGTGCTTGGGCTGGCGGTGATGGGCGGCGCCGCCGCGCTCACCGGCGGGCTGCTCGTGCGCCAGTCGCGCCGGGCGCGCCTCCAGGGCTGAGCACGCCGGCGCCGCGCGACCCCGGGTCCGGGGGCGGTACGCAGCACGACCGGCCGGTGCCCGGCGGGTACCGGGCGCGCCTGGTGCTGTTCAACGAGAACCTTGGTGGGCACGCGGCGATGCACCATGCGCTCCGGGCGCACCTGCGCCGGCCCGGTGCGTGGGAGGTGCGTTTCGTCGACCTGCCCGGCCCGGGGCGGTGGCGGCGGCTCGCTTCAGCCCGCCTGCCCTACCTGGGTGCGAGGGACCTCGATTTCCAGACCGTGCGGTACCGGCTCGCCCAGAGCCTGCATGCCCGACGGTTGCTGCAGGCGACGCTCCGGCCGGGCGACGTGCTACACGCCTATACCCAGAGCGCGCTGCTGTGCGGCGCCGATCTGCTGGCGTGCCGACCCAGCGTCGTCGCCACCGACGCCACGATCGCCCAAGGGGTGTATCACCTCCCGTACCGGCGGCCCACGCGCCACACCTACCTGAGCGCTCGGGCGCTGCGCGCCCGGGAGGTGCGCGTGTACCGCGCCGCCACGTTGGTGGTCGCGCAGTCGCGCTGGGCGGCCCGGTCCTTGTCCGACGCGTACGGCGTGGGCGCCGACCGGCTCCGGATCGTGCCGTACGGGCTCGCCGACCGACCGGTTCCGGCCCGGGCGCTCGATCGGGAGCGCCCGGCGATCACCTTCATCGGTGCCACGTTGGGTCGCAAGGGCGGGGAGCGGCTGCTGCGTGTGGTCCGGGAGCACCTGCCCGGCCGGTTCGTCTGCCACCTGGTGACCCGCGAGGCGGTCGAGGCGGGACCGGACGTCGTGGTCCACCGGGACCTGTCGCCGGGTGATCCCCGTCTGGATGGCCTGCTGGCCCGGAGCCTGGCGGTGGTGTTGCCGACGGAGATGGATCACTCCCCCTACGCCGTCCTCGAGGCCATGCGGGCCGGCGTGGCGGTGGTGGCGACCCGGTCCGGGGCCGTGCACGAGATGGTGACCCACGGCGAGACCGGGCTCCTGGTGAGCCACGACGACGCCGCCCTGGCGGAGGCGCTGCGGACCCTGGCCGAGCATCCGGATCGGGCCGAGGAGATGGGCCGGGCCGGGCGGCGGCGTTTCACCCGCACCTACGACGCCGCCGCCACCACCGCCGCGTTGCTGACCGTCTGCGAGGAGGCCCGTGAGCGGTACCGGGCCGCCGCGGCGGCCGGCACACCGCTGGCGGCAGGACCGGCTGCGGACCGGTGAACAGCAGGGCAAGGTTCCCACGCAGGGTGTTCACGGGGGCCTCGAACGGTGCTACCGTGCGGCCTTCGCACGAGGTGCCGGACGGCGGTGGGATCCGGTTGGGGGACGTCTCCATGGCCCAGTTCCACAGTTCCTCGGTGCCGGAGGGAGCCACGTCGCCGGAGGTGCGCCTCAGCGAATCCCGCCCCGGCCCGCCTCGGAGGGCGGGCCGGAGCCGGGTCCGAGGCCGACTCCGGGCCCTCCCGCTCCCGGTGTCCCGGCCGCAACCCGACCCCGGTGTCGGCCCGACCGGCCCGCTCTACGAGCTGCGGGGCGGGGCGTACGTCCGGGTGGTGAAGCCGGCCATCGACCGGATCGGGGCCATGGTGGCGCTCGTCGCGCTCGCCCCCCTGATCGGTGCCGTCGCGCTCGGGGTGCGGTTCCGCCTCGGCCGCCCGGTGATCTACCGGCAGCGCCGGGTCGGTCTGGGCGGAGGCACGTTCGAGGTCTACAAGTTCCGCACGATGCAGGAGGACCGACGGCGGCGTCAGGTCCCCGTGCCCCATGAGCGCCGCTGCAGCCACAAGACCCCCGACGACCCGCGCCACACCCGCTTCGGGCGCCTGCTGCGGGAGTGGAGCCTCGACGAGTTGCCACAACTGTGGAACGTGCTGCGAGGCGAGATGAGCCTCGTGGGGCCACGCCCGGAGCTCGTGGAGCTCGTGGCGCGCTACGAGCCGTGGCAGCACCGGCGCCACGCGGTGAAGCCCGGCCTCACCGGTCTGTGGCAGGTGGCCGCCCGGGGTGACGGGCCCATGCAGCTGCACTGCGATCTCGACCTCGCCTATGTCGACGCGGTGAGTCTGCGGACCGACCTGGCCTTGCTGGCCCGGACGCTCCCGGCGCTCCTCGCCCGACGCGGTCACTGACCGCCCCCACCCGCGCCGCCGCGGTCACCGCGACGGCTTCCCGCCGGCACCGGCCCGGCATCAGGCTCAAGTCGACCGCGCACGGTGACGAAAACCCTCCCGTCGGTCAGGGATCGTCGGCTGAGGGAGGGACCGTCCGATGCGCAGGCCCGGTGCCGGTGCCCGTCGCAGTGCGCTGGTGGCGCTCGCGCTGCTGGCGGCGAGCGCCATGGTGGTGTCCGGCGTTCCCGGGACACCGACCGCGGGGGCACCGGCCGGTGCGAGCGAGCCGGCCGCCGCGCCGGCGGGCTCCTCCGCGCTGGCGGCCCGGGCCGGGATCGCCACCGGCAACTGGGTGCTCTGGGAGTCCGATGCGGAGCTCGCCGCCGACCTCGACGCGATCGCCCGCACCGGGGCCCGGTGGGTCCGCTTCGACGTCGACTGGAACTCCACCCAGCACGCCGGCCCGAACGACTGGAACTGGAGCGCGATCGACCGGTTCGTGCTCGCCGCCCGGTCCCGGGGCCTGTGGCTCATCGGGATGGTGGCCTACACGCCACCCTGGGCCCGCCCCGCCGGGTGCGCCTCCCTGAAGTGCCTCCCGGCCGACCCGTCGACTTACGCCGCGTTCGTCGGTGCGGCCGCTCGCCGCTACGGGCCGGGCGCCGCCCGGGCCGACCTGCGCAACGCGATCCGGGTGTGGGAGATCTGGAACGAACCGAACCACCGGCCGTTCGCAGAGCCGGCACCGGACCCGGTCGCCTACACCCGGCTGCTGCGGGCGGCGTACCCGGCGATCAAGCGCGTGGACCCCGGCGCCGTCGTGGTGACCGGGGGCTTCGCCCCGGCGCCCGACGTGCCGGGCGTGTCGTACCAGCCCGGGTCGTTCCTGTGGGCGATGTACCGGGCCGGGGCCGGCGGCACCTTCGACGCGGTGGGTCACCACCCCTACGCGTACCCGTTCAACCCGCTGAACGGGAAGGAGTGGAACGCGTTCACCCAGACCCGCGACCTGCACGCGATCATGCGGCTGTACGGCGACGGGGCGAAGAAGGTGTGGGGCACCGAGGCCGGTGCCCCGACCGGTACCGCGGCCCGGGCGGTGTCGGAAGCCGAGCAGGCCCAGTGGGTGCGGGACTACTACCGGGGTTGGACCACCGACTTCGGCGCCTTCACCGGACCGCTGCTGTGGTACCAGCACCGCAATGCGGGCACCGATCCGCACAACGTCGAGGCCAACTTCGGCCTGCTCCGCAAGGACCACAGCGCCAAGCCGTCGTACCAGGTGTTCACCGAGCTCATGCGCACCGGCCTCCCCGCCCCGGCCCCGGGGGTGACGGTCGCGGTGACCGGCGGCCGTCGGGTCGCGGCCAATCCCCGCGGCGGCTTCTACGTCCTGCACGGCGACGGCCGGGTCGCGGCCTACGGGGGCGCGCCCGACTACGGCTCGCCGCGGTTCTCCTTCGACATCGCCCGGGGTCTGGCGGTGATGCCGGACGGTGCGGGCTACGTGGTGCTCGACGGCTACGGCGGGCTGTGGCGCTACGGCAGCGCGACCCGGGGACCGGTCGGTTCGGCCCGCCTTCCGTACTTCGGGTGGGACATCGCCCGGGACGTCGCGATCACCGCCGACGGGCGCGGCGTCGCCGTGCTCGACGGCTGGGGTGCGGTGCACGTCGCCGGTTCGGCCCGCCCGGTCCGCTCCGGCTACTGGCCGGGCTGGGACATCGCCCGTTCCCTCGCGCTCACGCCGCAGGGGGCGTTGGTACTCGACGGGTTCGGCGGTGTGTGGCGCACCGGGACCACGCCCGCCGGTCGCACCCCGTACTTCGGCTGGGACATCGCCCGGGACCTGCTGGCCAGCCCGTCGGGCCGGGGCTACGCGGTGCTCGACGGGTTCGGGGGCCTGCACGCGGTGGGCGATGCCCCCCGGGCCGGCGCCAACCGGGACTACGCCCCCCTGGACCGCTTCCGGGGCGCGGCGCTCGTCTCAGGCCGGTACATCACCGTGCGCTGAGCGTTGGCGGCGCGGTCGCCTCGTCGTCCTTGCCCGTGCGGGCGATCACCGCGTACTCCTGGGGCCCGAAGAGCACGTCGTTGAGGCGGGCGAGCCGGTCGTTCACCTCGTCGATCCAGGGGGTCACCCCCGGCACGGTCGCGATCGGGGGCAGCCGGTAGCCCTCGGCCGGGGCGTGGTACTCGACGGTGACGTCCCGGAACCCGGCGCGTTCGCACAGGAACTGCAGCAGCAGGGGGTGCAGGGGCCACACGTGGGTCGGGTCGAGGATGTAGGAGTTCCCGAGGACCACCAGGGAGGCCGGGTTGGGGGTCTCGGCCACGAGGATGCCGCCGGGGCGCAGCCGGGTCGCGGCGAGTTCGAGCAGCTCGACGAGGTCCTCCAGGGGCAGGTGCTCGAGCACGTGCACGGCGATCACCGCGCCGAGCGACCCGGGCGGCAGCGATCGCAGGTGGCTGCGGGCGTCGGCGCAGGTGACCGGCAGGCCTGCGGCGGCGGCTTCCGCCGCCATGTCCGGATCGATCTCGACGCCGGTGGCCTCCACTCCGGACGCCACGAGGGCTGCGACGAGCTCGCCGCGCCCGCAGCCGACGTCGAGGACCGGCTGGTGGGCACGCAGCCGTTCGCCGTACCGGTCGACGAGGGTGGCGTTCACGTTCGCCGACGAGCCGCGGAACCGCCGTTCGAAGCCCAGGTAGTCGAAGCGGCTCCGCCGCGCCGGACGCGACACCGGCGTCTCGGTGCCGGACGTCCCGGTGACGGGGGTTCGCGGCGGGGCCGCGAGGTCCCGCACCCGGCGCTCGAGCGAGCCGAGCCGGTCACGCATCTCGGCGAGGCGTTCCGGTGCCGCCTCGAGGCCCGAGCCGGGTGCCAGGCCTTCACCGAGGCGGTCCAGCATCAGCCGCAGGGCTTCGAGCTCCGCTTTGAGGAGCTCGAGGGTCGTGGCCAGCGCATCGGCGCGGGCCCACGCCTGGCGGGCCTCGGTGAGCAGCAGGGCGGTGCCGTCGGCACCGGCCGCGGCCAGCTCGGCGCGCAGCAGCGCGAGCTCGGCCGCCAGCGCCGGCGCCTCGGACCGGCGCGCCAGGCGGCGGGCCACCAGGTCGGCGACCCGGTCGAGGAGGCGGTCGCCGACGGGTCGCAGGCGGGCCCCGATCCGGGCCCGCAACGCCGGGACCCGGCCCCGAACCCGGTCCCGGACCGGAACCGGAGCTGCCGGTCGGGGCGGCCCGTCCGGCCCGGGTGCGCCGGGGTCGGGGGCCCGGAGTGCGTCGCGCAGTTCGGCGAGCCGGGGCGGGGCGAGGTCGGGGTGGGTCATCGCCGGGTGCCGGTGAGCTCGTGGACCGCGACCGCGTCGCCGAGGGATCGCCCGGCGGTGAGTGCACGGAACCGCACCGCTGCGTTCGGTGGGGTGTCGAGCCCGTCGAGCGCGGCCTCGAGCCCGGCCAGGGGCCGATGCGGTGGGCGCGGCGGCGCGATCCCGCACCCGGCGAGCAGCTCGGTGGCGGTGCGGCGCAGGTCGAGGCGTTCGAGGACGAGTGCGCGGGCGCCCCGGCCGAGCGACGCGGCCCGCTCAGGGTCGGACGCCAGTGCGGCGACGGCGGGTTCGACGTCACCGCCCGCACGGACCCAGAGATGCACCCCGTCGACGGCGCCGAGGCGGTGGGCGGTGTCCGGATCGGTCACCAGCGGGGTCCCGAGGGCGCAGGCCAGGGCGGCGTGCGGTCCCCGCACCGCCGCCGCGCTCGCCACCGCCAGCGCGCTCGGGAGCAGCCGCTCGGCCGGCACGGTCGGCGACGGATACCCGACCCGCACGATCAAGGGGTCGGGCAGGCGGTAGGCGCGCCGGACCGCCGCCCGCACGAACGGCGGCACGGGGGGGTGCGCCTCGGGGTCCAAGGCGTCCGGGGGGAGCGGCACGCACGGGCCGGTGGTGCCGTCGAGCGCCGGTTCGGCCGCCCGTTCCGCCCGCCCGGCCAGCAGCCGCACCGCGGCGGCGGTGACCGCCGGGTGCCGGAGGTCGCCGGGCTCGGTGACCACCACCGCCACCGGCACCGCCCGGTCGGCGAGGGCCCGGTCGAGGCCGAGGGCGCGAGGTGAGACGGCCAGGCGGGCATCGGGGCGGGGCGCACGGGGCAGGTGGGCCCGCACCTGCGCCCGGCGGGCGACGACCCCGAGCAGGGCGGCGACGCCGCCCGGCGGGGGCCGGCCGTCGCCGATGAGCTCGATCACGGGCAGCTCCCGGCCCGCCGCCCCGGTGGGCACGGTTGCGTGCTCGGTGGGGGTCACGTCCCGAGGAGGCGCTCGACCACCGGTGCCCACGACAGGCCCGCCACCCGCTCGGCGCCGGCGTCCCCGAGCTTGCGGGCGAGGTCCCGGTCGGCGGCGAGCCGCTCGACGGCCTCGGCGATGCCGGCCGGGGTGCCGTCGGTGACGAGTCCGGTGACGCCGTCCTCGACCCACTCGAGCACCCCGCCGGCATCCTCGGTCGTGATGACCGGCTTGCCGGCCCGGAACGCCTGCAGGGTCACGTAGCCGTAGTCCTCGTCGTGGGGGACGTACAGCACGGCGAGCGCCCGGGCGAAGCGGTCGACGAGCTCGGCGTCGTCGACGTACCCGGCCAGCTCGACCCGGTCCTCCAGGCCGGCCTCGGCGACCCGGGCCCGGAGGCGCTCGGCAAGGCTGCCGTGCCCCGCGATGCCGAGCCGCACCGGGGCGCGCACGTGCGCGAACGCGTCGATCATCAGCTCGGGACGCTTGTTCGCCTCCAGGCGGGTGGCGCAGAACACCTCGTCGCCGAACGGGCCCGGATGCAGGGCGTCGTGCAGAGGCGGCGGGTGGGGGAGGGGTTCGGCGACGAGGCCACAGAACCGGGCGAGGCGCGCCGCCACCACCCCCGAGGTGGCGAAGAGCCGCACCGCCTCACCGAGCGCCCGGGCGTCCCAGGTGGCGAGCAGCCGTTGGGCCTCCCGCGACTCGTCGTCGTCACCGATGTCCGACCACGGGGCCCCGGCGGCGTCGTAGAACGGGCGGTGCTGGTGGAACAGCCACACCACCTTGTTCGGGTGGCGCACGAAGTACGAGGGGAAGTTCGTCGCGATCACGAGGTGCGCGTCGAGCGGGACGAGCCGCCACGCCAGCGCAGCGTCGAAGATCCGGGTCCGGTCCCATGCGGTGGGGAGCCGGACGAGCTCGACCCGGTGCCCGGCGGTGCGCAAGGCGGCGACGAGATTGTCCATGTGCTGCTCGGCGCCACCCCGGACGAAGGGGACCTGCGCGCCGCAGACGCAGATGTCCACTGCGGCGATGCTACCGGCACGTGCCGGAGCCGGGCCCGCTCACCGGTAGCATGGCCGACCCGTGGAACGAAAGGGCCGTCTGGCCTTCGTGCCGGCACGGTACGGCGACGGTGTGGTCGGTGGCGCGGAGGCGGTCCTGGCCGAGATGGCCCACGGACTCGCCGCCCGGGGCTGGGACACCGAGATCCTCACCACCACCGCCACCGACCACTTCACCTGGGAGCCGGTGTTCGAGGCCGGTGTCACCACGACGCCCGACGGGGTCGTCGTCCGGCGGTTCCCGGCGGTGGTGAGCACCGACCGTTCGTTGCGGGCCCGCCTCAACGCGGCGATCAACACCGGGGTTCCGCTCCGCCTCGACGAGCAGGAGCGGTGGATCAACGACGACATGCGGGTGCCGGAGCTGTACCACCACCTGCTCGACAGCGTCGTCGACTACCGGGCGGTGGTGTTCGCGCCCTACCTGTTCTGGCCGGCGTACGCGTGCGGGCAGATCGCCACCGACCGCACGATCCTCATGCCGTGCCTCCACGACGAGCCCGAGGCACGCCTGGAGATCTTCCGGCCGCTGTTCTCCGGCTCGGCCGGCATCTGGTTCCTCTCCGAGCCCGAGCGGGAGCTCGCCCGGCGCCTGCATCCCGCGCTGGGCCGCCACGCGGTGATCGGCTCGGGGGTGCGGGTCCCGGAACGGTACGACCCGGACGGGTTCCGTCGCCGGCACGGGATCGAGGAGCGTTTCGTGCTCTTCGCCGGGAGGCGGGAAGGCGGCAAGAACTGGGACGCCCTCCTCGAGATGTTCGCCGCGGCCAACCGGGCCGGCGACCTGCCGTTCCTGCTCGTCACCATCGGGCACGGGGCGGTCCGGCCCCCGGCGTCGATCG
>Ga0308410_1000349_pt1 | contig 24435 bp, 23 predicted proteins | sample HotsprOSTMatCore_FD_203467 | JGI IMG/M metagenome (GOLD analysis project Ga0308410, IMG submission 203467) | Hot spring phototrophic mat microbial communities from Octopus Spring, Yellowstone National Park, Wyoming, United States -... | ecosystem: Environmental > Aquatic > Thermal springs > Hot...
CATCGTCCTCACCTCCTTCATTGATTTCACCTACATCATATCACAATATTTCACATTCTGCAACATAATTTCGCAAATTTTCCCAAGAAAGTCCAAAAAAATTGCTTGAAAGACCTAGTGTAATTACTTGCTTTGTAGTGCAAGCTACACCCGACAGACACATACAGCAATGATTGCAATTCCCGGAAGATGTGCCATACCACTTGCGGTGACCTACCAAATGTGGTATACTGCAAACGGAACGCGGGTAGACATACCCGAACAAATATACGGGTTCCGTAACCGAATCTGGGTTGCGAAATGCACCCCGTGTGCCCCAACACGCGGGGTGCGCCCCTCTACCAGTATCACTCAAGCGCCAAGGCGCGACGACAAACCTCCCTCGCCTTCGCCAGCCAGCGACGGCTTAGCCCCAGCCTTCGCCTTGCCTCTTCGCCCGTATACCCTTCTCGTATCAGTGCAAGCCACTCTTGCCCAAACGGGTAGCCTCTCAGTGCAGTCTCCAGACTCGCGTACAGCTCGGCTTCGACGTAGCCGTCCTCATCGACTATGCATACCACCGACCCGTCATCCAAGAGAAAGGCTTTCATTGCTATCACGATACCCTAAAGAATGCCTCTTGCCTTCGTACCGGCAGATATGCATTAACCCAAAGCGGACAGAATTGAAGATAACGGTGGAGAAAGCAAACTGCGGTTTACGAAGGAGTGCCAAAAAAGCGCGTACGCGAAGCTCCTGCAGCAAATCCGCAGACTCCCAGCCGTAGCGCCGCACCAGCACCTCGGCCATCCGTCGGTTGCTGGGCAATCTCAGTGCGGCCCGCAAAGCATCTTCGTGCTGCCTGTTCCACTCGACCATCACATGCTGTTATTCCCTCAAGCGACCACATCACGATAGCACCTCCTCAATCTGATTCCAGTCATCGGGCGTCCACAGATAGAACTCCACACCAGGACACTGGCGAAGCAGGGAGTGCCACCGTTCCTGCGCCGGTGTCGGTGGCCGACCCCCGACCTTCAATTCCGCAAACACGACCCGCGGAGGACGAACCAGCACCAGGTCAGGGAAACCTGCTGGCGAGTGCAGACTGTGCCATGTGTGGTAGTCTTCCCACCTTTTTATCCGCGCATAATCCCGCACCGCCTGCAGAAAATCCTTTTCCCGCATTCGCATAACGCGCACCATAACGATAAAAATACCTGCGCAGGCTTTCCCACCCCATGCGCAGGCTTCTGTCCTCCAATCCAGACATTAAGTTTTAGGAGGTGTTCACCATGATTATATCCGCAATCCGCACCAGTCAGCCGGCGGATCAATTACACGGTAGTAGCTCGGCTCCGCTCGCGATTTTGGCTGCGGGAGAGGCAGCTCACCGCGCAGGCGCGCCATCTCACGCTCGAACTGTTCCGCGAACGACGCCCACGAGAACGAACGCCACGTTCGCAGGCAGTGTACTGCCGTTCGCTTCGCTTCTTCTAACGATGGCGCGCGCGACTTATTTAATATCACCGCGAATGCCTTCTTCCCCTGCGCCAGACAACGCTCGTTCGGGGGCTCTAAACCCGCCTCCGCGTATGCGTCCTCCACCATGGACGCCAGAAGCTCGTCTGAAGGACTGCCGTTTTCCGACTCGGTCTCCGCCTCTGGAATATCCTGACAGCCCGACTCCGAACCGTCTCGACGACGCTTGTACTGCCTCCATCGCAACCTTTCGTCTTCTCTGCACTGCCACTCTGCCCAATCGTGCAGGCAGAAGGCGCCGTCCTCACTGACGTCGACCAGCCCTGCCTCGACCAGCTCATCGAGTGCGGCCGACACCTCGTCCAAATTGTACCCTACTTCACGCGCGAGCCGAGCCCTGTCCAGCGGAGAACCATCGCGTCTCACCAGACGGCCACCAGCGTCACGCTCCTTAGCCAGCGCACATAGCGTCACCCACAGCCCTCGCGCGGCTAGCGTGACCTGCTCGAACTTCCGACTGTCCAAAATCGACGTATGAACGCGAAACCAGCTCTCTTTCATTTTGCCACGTCCTTCGCCGACTTCCGCGTCTCCTTCTCAATCACCACCTGTCGCTCAATCCGAGCGATGTCTGCCAGCTCATGAGCCGCTGGACTTTCCAGCAAGGCACGCAGGCGAGACTTATCCGGCTTGTAGGCCTTGGTGACAACCACTTCGACCAAATCGGGGGCGACCTCGTGTAACCGCTCGGCATTCAGAACCACTACCTCACGAGCATACCGAACCCGGTACGTGCCCGTCGTGAACTGCTCGATTCCAAGCTGCCGGGCTACCTCCTCGAACAGGGCGCGTGCCTCCAGCTCGGCAGCCTGTTTGCTTTCGCGAAGCATCCGAAGTTGCTCGTCAAAGGTCTGTATGGCGGACAGCAACTCCATCAGACGCTGAGTAGCCTCGATGTTCTCCATAGCGCAACACTCCTTTCGTCATGGTTGTCATGCATTTCGGGATGGGGCGTTTGCCCGACGGCTTTCGCGTTACAACGCCTGAACGGGTGCGCCCCACCCCTGTCTGCTGCATCGCCAGCAACCCTGAGGAGGTGTTTTCATGGGAGGGAGAACCAACATGCCGGCGAATAGGCAGACATCTGTGCCTAGAACGGGCAAACGGCGCCGGGCTTCGATATATCGACTGACCTGCCTCCTGCCAAGACTTCGACCATCGCCTCGAGCTGTTTCTCCAACGATTCGCGGTCACTGTCCTTGCGGGCGACATACCACGCGTCTACCGTATCCACCGACAGCAGGTAGCCGTCTGCCCCCTGTGTCACCCCTATGAACCGCACGGCGGTAGCGGGTATGGCGAACAACCCGTTCCCGCTCTGGTGACGCAGAACGATGAACTGCATCATGCTTCACCTCCTTCCCGTTTATTTCCAATGGGCAACGAACCCAAGTCGGATATTGTGCCGTCCACGTCTATCGCTACGCTGCTGCCTGCCCTCAGCACGGCCAGCAGCTTCAGCAGGACACGGTTCGCGTGCGAAGCCGAGTTCATCGTCACCATGTACAATCGCGTATCCGTACGCACGGCTATGTGCCAATTGCCTTTCCATTGCAGCGTACGTACCTCGCGAACCAGCCACAACGGAACAGCCGTCTTCTCCTCATCGTTGACATTGATGACGATGAATTGGATGGAGTCTCTATCCATCTTTCACAGCCCTCACTATTAGCTCCGTCAGGTCATCCACCTGCATGAGCTGCGGTGGACATGGCGCGTTTGCCGTTATCCACTCCTGGTCAAGTCCCTTTAACGCCTGCGATAGCACCTCCTTCGGCTCACGCGCACGTTCCACAAAGTCCGCCACTGCCTCGTGCGTCTTCAGAGTTCGCTTCAGTGCCTTGAACAAAGCGAGTTTTTCCTTCGGCTTCCAATTGCCATGCAGATGCCCAAGCGCCCTTGCAAACCGCTCCTGCGGTGACGGCGTCTGCACAGACTCAGACGGCATGTCCTCCACGTCCTGCGTGAACCTACCGCTTAGAGCAAAAGCGTTTAGCACCGCAGCCACCAACGCACGCTTTTGCGCCATCTTCAAAACGGTATTCTCCACGTCGCGGGGTCGCGAGATGTACTTGCTCTCCAACGTGGAAGCCGAGCCGATTCCTGTGCCGATGCACTGCGGCCTTGCCGACCGCGTCACAACACGGCACAGCACGATGAAGCGGTACAGCCCAACAGACGTCAAGGTACGCCCGTCACGAGTCTGGTACGTCACCTCACGGTCATGGTCTATCTCCTTGTCCAGTATTTCGTAGTGCGCACCGCAGTTAAACGCCCACAGGATGCGTTCCGCTCCAGGCTTGAGCAAGCTGGGCTTGTCTGTGTTGGGAACAACGCCGAAGTCCGTGCCCTCTTGAAGCAATTTTGCCACCACGTCGTTGATTGCGTTCTGTTGCTCGATGAGCTTTGCCAACGGAAGCGTCTCCAGCAGCACCGGGTCTTCAGACACCGGTTCAGGAAGATATTCGCGGGTCGTTGCACTTTCCATTCTCCTGCCTCCTGATGTGGTCAAATGAAATCGCTGAATGTCCACCAATCCGCACCGCTGGGCGATGTATGCGCAAAGCGGAGCGGTAAAGCCAGTCTGGCATAGCCCCGTTCCAATACGTTCGTGGTTCTACGTAAACGCGGTAATGCCACACCGGCGCGTGTCTGTCTGGCTCGAACGACACGCGCAGGGATCCACACTGCGCGGGAACCTCAAACTGGTTCTCTGCCACCCGAAACCAACTTAGCCACAGTGGAAACAGCACATGCTTGCACTGACGGCTAGCGGAATAACGGAACGCAGGGCAACTGCAGACAGGTCTGCCGGTCTGCGGGTCCCGACGAACCTCATGCCATTCGTAGTGATCAGCCGACACCGGAAGACCTTCCTGAAGCAGGCTCAGCGTGCGACTGCTCGGCATACGCCAGTAGGGGTCAGAGTCTGCGTAGGAGACATACGTCCTGCGGAGCAGAACGCCAAGCATTTTTTCGTGTGTCTGCGGGTCGGTACCTGTGCCTTGACACACGCGACACCGCTCCTGAAAATCAGGGTCTGGTGTCTCGACGAACCCGTTGCCGTCGCAGTAACTGCAAAGCAATTTGAACTCTGTCATGTCTCATCCTCCTCGACCAGTAATCGGGACTTCCACTCCTCAACTTCCCGCCACCCAGGATAAAAAGAGATGCAGTCTAGCTGCGTCAAATCCCAAATACAGAACTTCTCCCCGTAGTGCTCGAGGTAACACCCGAAGGCACGCTTGATTGCATCCTCATCACCCCTTAGGAAGCACGGATACGCACCGTCGCCGTAATCCACCCACAGGCTCATGAACCTCTCACCGCGCTTAACCGCTATGATTCGCTCCATTGGAATCGCCTCTACGATACCCTCGACTGTTTTGACAAGGGCTATCATCGTTCTTGCCTCCATATCGGTGATTTGGTATAATGGGCATGGAGCGACTACCCGCTCCACGCCATGACTAGCTTGGCTTCGTACTGCACGTCACGCAGTACGAAGCCATGACGGCTTAACCGAAATACCGGTATTGCCAATGCACAAAATGCTGGACGAAGGAGTCGGGGTTGTCGATAACCCCTGTTGCGCTCTCGTTCCGCAACACAGAAACCAATGCGCGTGCTGCAGCAAGTGCGCCCTTCCTTCGAATGCACTTTAGCAGCTGCTCAGTGTAGAACGGCTGCGGTCGCCCGCTGACATCCACCACCAATTGTTCTTCTTCTCTGATGGTGTAGCCTTCGGGAAGGACGTACTCGCCTTTAAGCATGTCCCCTGCGCTGATAGGCAGGTAGACGGCGTACAGCAGGTACAGCTCGAACAGGTTCTGGTACACCTTTTCCCACCTTTCGCGCAGTGCGTCGTCCAGCTGCGAGTTGCTCATAGGTAGCGTCATGGTTCGTACCTCCTTACATGGATGTTTCGCTAACGGACGCAGATAATACCCCTCGGCCGCGCCAACCGGCGCGGGGGCAACGGTCTGCCTTTACAGCCTCACGCCATTATGGTCTCACCTCCTCTCTGGCTAAATCTGCTGACGCCGATGTCGGAGACCTGCACATGCACGCTTCTTTGTAGTAGGTCTTCATGCGTTTTCCTCCTCATCGGGAAAGATGAAGCCTTCGTGCTTGAACACGTGGGTCTTTCGAACGCTACCGTCCTCCAGAGATTCCTCCTGCGTGACTCGCTTGGAAAAGGCATAGCAGAAGGCAATCCCCAACGAACGCAGAGCCGATTCCAGAACAGACATAAAGAAGGGTGCCCCGCCGACCAAAATCGCACCGCAGTCGTATTTCTTTAGCAGGACGGAGGCCAGCAATGCGCACTCCGTCGCCCTTCTGCGAAGCTCTCTCGGCGTCGGCAACTCGTCGAAGGTGAGAAGCGACTCAATCCGCTCCTTGTCCGCAGGCTCCGGCTCCACCACGCCTGCAGCCACCTGCTCGTCCGTTGGGGTGTGTTGCGTCAGATTAAGTATGCGCTCCATTTGCGTATTCTCCTTCCCCTAAGTCCTCGTTTATAGTCTGTAACCACGCCTCGAAGTCCTTGCGCAGAATCTTGCGCCTGGTACCCCAGGGCCGCACCGACGGCACAATGCCCATGGTCATCAGCTTGTACACGTGGCGCCGCGACACGCCAAGAATATGTGCTACTTCGTCAGCCGTCATGAAGATGCTCATGGCAACACCTCCGATACAGTTATCAGCCTCTCTTTTGCTTCGCTCAGGAGTGCTGTCTGCATTATACCACACATTTTGCTCCATTTCAACACATAATACACCTTCTTGCTACAAATTTTCCAAAAAAGCATTTCCTCTATAGGAAAAGTCTCGCGTGAAAAAATCGCGGGCCCCTAGATTCTTATTCTTACTCTTAGTCTTAGTCTATAGTGGAAAAATTTGGAACTCGTTGGAAAAGATTGGAACGTCCTGGAAAAGTTTGGAATGCGGTGGAAAAATTTGGAACTCGTTGGAACTTATTGGAAAAGATTGGAACTTGTTGGAAAAGATTGGAACGTCCTGGAAAAGTTTGGAAAGTCCCGGAAAACTCTGGAATTCAAACGCTTCTACTACTTGGGCGGCCGCACCTTACTGCGGAACGGTCTGTTCACCCTGCGCTCCTGCCTGCCAGCCATACGAATAATCCGGTGCAACAGGGGACGCAACTCCTCAGTGGAGGCACCACGCGCCCGCTGGCGATACCAACGCTCTATCAACTCACGCAACCCGCGAACCTTGCTATCGCGTCCCGTCTGCGCCGCCTTGTCTAATACCTCCTGCACGCTTTCCGCCATGTACGGGGTCAATTCTCTCTTGGTTCCGAATTGCCACAGGATGAAGTCCCACAGCGTGCGCTCGCCAGCAGCCATCCTGCTCGCCTCGCCCAACATCGCACCGGTGTGCCCAAACTGCGTCCGCAACAGATAATCTACCTTCCTCGGGTCCACGTTCAGCTCACCGCCTATCGCCTGGGCCAATGGGCTGGCCGCATACACGTCCCGCGCCCACCTGCCACGAGAATCCTTTAACGCCCGACGCTCCTCAATTGGAGGCACTATCCAGCGGCCGCGGAAGAAATCGTAGTTTGCTATCGCGCCCACGATGCCCGCAAACCCGAGCGCAAGGTCGCCTTCATCCAACGGTAACGCAACACGAGACAAAGCCTTCGCCCAATCATCCATGTCGCCGTCTATTGCGGCCTCAAAAATGCTTGCAATCACGCCATAGTCGTAAGGCTTCCATATGCTCACCCAACCGAACGGAGTATGCACCAGCCAGAACATGTAACGCAAGTACGGCGGAAACTCCCGATATTCCCTACCCGTTTCCTCATCGCGGTTGTTCCATAAATACACCAGTATGGACGGTATGCCCACGAACAACAGCAACCGTATCCACGTTGACCACGCCCGATGGGAATCCGTTACCATACCCTCTACGCCCCATCGGCGATAGTGCCAGGGCATGTCGCCTCCTGCGCCAACGTCACCGCCCTTGCCCCGCTTGCCTCCACCGCCACCGCCAGCACCTATCAACGCCTCCACACCCATGCTTAACCCGCGAACCGACGCGCTCGTAAACGGGACGAGGCGGTTTAAGACGCGCACCAGCGAACCTGCCACACGGAAATCCATGTACCGCCTGCTCGCGAACGCAGCGAACAGCATCGCGTCCCAAGTCGAATAACCTAATGTCTGCTCCGCATACCGCTGCGCTGACGCGAACTCGTTTAGCCGTCCGAACTCCTCACTCGCCTCTGCTATGCGCAGATACCACCGCCACAACCGCTTCAACACCCGTATCGGCAACACCCAAAACCGCCTGTCACGCACTAACTCGTCCATCACCTTCTCTAACTCCGCGTAATAGTCCTCACGCTGCAGGTGCATAAAGCCCGCGTGCGACCCACCAAAGAACTGCCACCAATGACGTTGCCACTTCTTAGCACGCACCGGGCGGAACGGAGAACGAACCAACCGCTCTAACATGTCACGAACAACGTTGCCCAACAGGAAACGGGGATGCTTCGTTATGCCCTCATACGCCAACCGTGCCACTGCACCCCAGACCTTCGCGAAAATGTTCCACCCATTCGAAGCATACGCGTCCTGCCAAGCGTTAAACGCCCTCATCACCTCCGGATGAAACTCCCACCACTGACCTTCGCCCTTGCGGAACACCAGAATGGCGTTTCTCGTCGGGCCGTTTACCCGTCGACCTATGTCCGCCAACAGCGTCGGCTCGCCTTCGTAAATGTGCCGCTCCAACTCCAATGCGTTAACGAACTGCGCCAGCGCATAGTTGCGGTCGCACTCTGCTATCGCGCGTGCGATGCTTTCCATGAGTGACACAAGCGGATTGTGTATGCGCCGAGTCGAGCCCTGAATCTCCCACGTGATTGCGCTCACGCGAGAAACGTTGCCCGAACGCGATACCTCCACTTTTGGGGCCTCCCATCCGAAGACGCGATGGAAGTCCACGTAATACCTGTTGCTCGCCTTTATGGCGTCGTACTGCTCCTGCGTAATACGCCCCGAAGACACCGCATACTGCAGCACATGGTCAGAAATCTCACGATACATCCCCGCAATGCGCCGTAGCTTCTCATAACGGTCAGGTTCTTCACGCTTCAGCGTCTCCAGATGCTCACGCGCTATGTCATCATCGCGCAGGATACCACCACCCCAGCCCGTTATCCGCCTCGCCTGAAGCTCCAAGCCCTGCTGAACCCTACGCCACCCGTTGCGAAAACGCTCTGCCTCATCTCCGCTCATCTGCGATAGCCGTTGCTCAATGTCCGACGGGTCATGCGCGTCCGTTTCTTTATCCGGTAGACCGATGTTCTTGCGGAATTGGTTGTACGCCTGCGCCTGCTTCCGCTCCATCAACTCAATGGCACGCTCCGCACCCATGAACGCAAACAGGTCGTACGCATCCTGAATGAACGCCTGTCGCGAGCTCGTGTCGAACTCCCGAACCATCTCTATGAAGGGAACCGAACGCTTTTGCCCCTGCTGGTCAGCCGGCACACCGTGATGAAGCATCTCCACAAACTTTCCATAACGCCCTGCCCACAGGCTTATCAGCAACTCGAAGTCCTCTGACGGTTTCGGCTGCAACCCACGCCGTCGCTTCGCCTCACGCCATGCCTTTATCGCCGGCCACCGGTCATCTATGAATATCCGAACCAACTGGTCTACCCAATGAACCCTGAACGTGTCCGGTATGTGTTCTGGCTTCGGCTTGTCAAACACGAACTGCGCCCGAATCTTCTCTCCTGCAGGCGAGTAAACCCAATCCCGAATCTCCTTTGCCCACGCTTCTATCGCGTCCCACATGTCCCCAGGTAACATCATCTGTAGGTGAGCGTAAAACTGCGGAGCTGAACCGGCTGCAACATCCGGATTCAGCACGTAAGCCTCCATCCAATGCGCGAACGCTTCCGCTCGCTTATCCCGCAGGCTTCCCCGCTTCCGACTAGCTTCCGGCAGAAACTCAAACAATTCCTCATCAAACGGTGAATGCTTGCGCGGTTGCGCCCACTCCGCCAAAATCCCGAACTCATCATCTATCGCATGGGCAAGCTCATGGACAGCCGTAGGTATGTCGCCCCAACGGCGTATCACCACGTCTGCCGTACGAGGGTCATAGTACCCAGCCGCCCGCTTCGGAGTACGTCCAACACGTATCCACCTGCCCAAACGCAGAATGATACCCTGCGGATGTTCGCCACGACCAGCAACACCTTCCCCAATATTCGGTATCGGCGGAACGTCGTCGCGATAGAACACGCCCTTGCCCGCCCCGCTCGACGGCGTCTCACCGCCCTTGCTACCGCGACGCGCCGACTGCTCCTCTTCCCACTTCTTCACCTCGCTATACGGCTGCAGCGGGAACCTCTTCACGAATTCCTCAAAGTCCAACACGTTCCAATTCAGATACCAGTAACCCAACCGCGCGTCAAAACGCGCTCCAGCGGACATAAGAACATCACGCTGAGACATCAACGCATTATCAATCCGAATGCGCTCATACCCCTCCCGGGTACTAGTACGTCGCAGAACATACGGCTTGGCGGGGTCAGGAGACTGCGTCAGTACCACACGTCCAACCTGCAGAAATAGCCACGCCTTTTCAACGTTAAACTCCCCTTCCGCGCTCAGCAGTCCCATCAGTCTGCCCAAAGCCGTCATGCCAATCCGTAGCCCTGATACCACCGCGCCCGAACGAACGTCGCGGAACGTCACAAACCCTGTATCCGCGCCCGAGTCTTCTACCTTGCTGACCAGATGAATCAGCGGAGCCGTACCTCTTACCGGCAACAAAAGCCGTCCGGACAAAATGCCATAACGCAGGTTCTGCTCCGTTCGCACCGTGTATAAGCGCACGGACGGAGTCAACTGACTCTCTTCTTCTATCACCCCACGATGGCGCGACGCACGCGCCCGCTGCACTCCTGCCAACTCCTCATATATCTCCATGAACCTCTCGTAATGCCTCGCCTGAAGACGCGCCGGCAGAGACGACAAAACCGTCAATGCCCACCTGTTGTAATCAGCGGTAATGTGACCTAAAGGCTCTATCGTGCCATTCCGCTTGAACTCCGACGCGAAGTCCTCCCTCATGTAGAACACCTTCTCGGCACGGTCAAGCTCAGACCACAACCTGCGTACAGCCGAACCTCCGATCACGGGGTCAATCTCGTATTCCGCTAGCGACTCCGCACCGGCTACCGCTTCGCTTTCCGCTTTTGATAACGCACCCAAAGACGCCAGACGTGCCGCCACCGTCGCAATAATCTTGTTCTCGCCCGCCAGTCCGCTCTTAACCAGAACCACATGCGGAGACGTCAGCTGTCCCGTTCTGTCCACGCGCCCAAGTATCTGACGGAACGAATCCGAACGCCACGGGATGTCAAGGAATAACAAAACACGCTGACCAGTGCCCGCAGAGTCATGGTGCAGGCTGATACCCGCCTGCCCTGCCGACGACAGCAACGCTATCCGTCGCTTGCCACTCTGAAACTCGTCAATCAGCCGCTTGCGCTGCGACGGAGAGCTTTCGCCAGTGATGTTCGCCACCCGGTCTTCGCCAAACTCCGACTCCAGCACGTCAATAGGGGCAGGTATGTCCAGCAATTCGGAGAACCTCTCGTTTAGCTCCTGTTTGGCTATCACCACGTCGGTATGTTCGCGGACAAACGAATAGGAACCTGAATCGTCGCGTGTCCACTGCTCTGTGTTGATACTGTCCAAAATCGCTTTGGCAGAACCGCTCTGTCCCCACGTCGGCGTCACACTTTCCACATACAAAACTACCTGCTTGCCTTCGGAAACCAACCGCTGTATCTCCGGCAAAATCTTTTTCAGACGCAGCCCCTGATACACCCGCTTCATCAGAAACTGCGCGTGAGCCCACGGAAATGGGCGATGCGACCTAACGTCAATCCTTCGCCCGATGTAATGCCAATACACCGCGAGGCGAATCGTTTCCGCCAGCTTGTCTATGAGGTTCTCCTCTTCGGCAGTCAAAGGCACATCCCGCACCTCGAACGTCACGCCACCGCGTGCCAAGTCACGCGACGTGTACCGGTTCGAGGCATACAGCTCGCGCATCAGCTGTTCCATCTCATCATATTTCAGCACACGACGTTCCACCGTCGTGTCATCGCCACGCCGTTGTTCCTTAGTTTTGCTGCCCCGCTCTCTTGCTATCTCCTGCCACGTCATGGAAGCAGCCGAATGTGCCTGTTCCTGCAAATTCTCCCATGTCGTGGTCGAAATCAAGTCCGCCTGAAGCATCCCGATAAACGAGTGCCAGCTATTGGGGTCCAGCGTCCACAAACGAAGCGCATAGAATTCGCGAAGCTCCGTCGGAGACTGCGCTGGCGTAGCCGTTGAGTACACAATGCGGTAGTTCTCATTCATAAACATGTGCGCGTGCATCGCACGCCAAGCTTGGTTCTTCACCGACTCCGCAGTGCCACGGGTCGTGTGCGCCTCATCCGATACCCATACGTCAATGGGAACCTTTACGCTCTCGCGCCCCATGCCTGTGATAGTCCACACCGCGTCCTTGAACTTGCCAAGAGCGTCCACCACGTATATAGCCCTGTCCGCTATCGGAAAGTCCTTCAGACCACCTGTAGTGTCCGACCGCAGCTGGCGCAGGTCGATGATGGACACGCCGGGGTCATACCGCGAAAACGTCTCTTGCAGCACAGAAATCATGTCCGCGACGTTTGTTCCGCTAAACGTCGTTACCAGAGCGCGGTTAATTTTGCCGAGCCCGAATAGCGAATACAGGTACGCCCCAATCTCCCGCGTCTTACCCAACCCTACGTCATCTGCCAGCACGAAGCCGTGATTGTTCTCGAACGCATTTAGCATCAACATGACAGCGTCAAACTGCGCGTCCGAGATAACGCCGTCAAGCTGCATCCGTTTGAGAATGTCGGGAACCTCAACCGTAATCGGGTCAGGCTCAATCCCTGCCAGCGACGCAGGCAAAAGAACCTGACGGGGATGGGGTACTAAGGAAGCGGTAGACCGAGGGCTATAGGCAGTATAGAGTCTAGGGTCATAACCGAGACTAGCGATATCCTGTTCGAGAATCTCACGTCGACGTTGCTCGTCCAAATCTTCAGCGTCTGCTCGAACTGCGCCAGATTCGGAAGGAACAACTCCAGCTCGCCCTCGCCCGTGCTCTGCGGTAGGCTCACCTTCACCACCGGTAGTCCCAACTTCCGATAGTCCACCTGCATCGCGTCCAGCCCCTTGCTCAATCTGTCCAGCGACTTGCTCATGTTCAGCAGGTACCTGTCCACCGCCGGCAGAAGCCGTTCCTCGACGCCCTTCCATTGCAGGTGTTCCAGGTGCCCCGCCGTCGCCAGACTCACCGGCTCCCACCACTGGTCGTTCCGCAGATTCAGCCGTTCCAACTCCCCCGCCCCCAGATTCGACAGTACCTGCAACTCCGCCAGCTGGCGCGGAAGCGACGGGTTCCCTTCCAGCAGGTACGCCGGACGGTTCTTCAGGCTCTGCGCTAGACTCGCCTCCAGCGCGTTCAGCGGATTCTGCGCTACCGAATCGAGAAACGCTTGGTACCCTGACATCGACGCTCACTCCCTCCTCAGATGTCGCCGTCGCCTTTCGCTGTTTCTGCTCCGTTTGGGCAGCAGCCTCCGTCGTAATACCCGACAGCAGCTCTTCTGCCGTCGGCAGATCGGGTACGCCTTCTTCATCATCGAACAGCCCTGCCGTGCCTCCGCCCTCTGCCTGCCGAAGCGCGAACAGCAAAAGCTTCTCCTTGTCTGGCAAATCCCTCTTTTGCTCCAATAGCTGCTTGGACAGCGATTCTTCCGGCGCGGCCGCCAACGCTGCTGCACGTGAAGCAAGGTCGGCATAGGTCTTCAGGAACACGCGAACTGCCTTTATACTGCGCATCCGGTCAAACGCCAGCAATAGCAACTTCACAACGCGCGGAATTGCATAATCACCACCGAACAACTCCCCCTGCTCAACGAAGTCGCGCACGTTCCGTCCACCCTTCCGCAACTGTTCCATCCACAGAACCGCCTGCGCGATGTCGTTGCCAATATCATAGGCATCCGCCGCCTCGGGATTGCGGTGACGTATAATGGACAGACCAGAACGCAGGGCAGCCATGTCGGCTGCCGCGGCAGCTACTCCTTTCGCCAGACGCTGAACCTCAAGGTCAGGACTCTCCAGCTTGCCTAACAGCGCAGGACTGCCATAGCCGTACGCCAACAGGGCTGAATAGAGGCGGTTTATGCCCGTCAGAGATAGCTCACCTCCACTTAGCAACAGCTGCGACACTTCCGACGTCGGCATATCCTTCAGCACGGCATCCACAAACCGCTTATTCTCTTTGGCGTCCAAATCAAAATCCGGATTAAACAGGTTGATATGCTTCTCAATGATTCGCGCGTCCGCCATCGCACGGTCGACAGGACTGAACTGGGCTACGTCCGACAGCCCCATCTCCAGCACCAGCGACGCACGTGCCCCGAGCTCCCGTTCTACCGGACGGATACGCACCAACACGGGACGACGTAACTGCTGAACCACCAACGGATTAATACCGAACCGCTCTGCGTTCTCCAAAAGCCAGCGGCGGTACTTTTCCGCTGCCGACGGGTTGTATTGATACGCCAGCAACAACGCCAGCGTTCGCCCGTTGCCCGACTCGACAATACCGTCTTCGCCCACTATCGGCGCACCGCTGGACGTCGAGGCAGAATCGCCCAGTTTCTCTGGTACCAGATTCTGGGCTATCTCCTTGACCTGCTGCTGCATGGCTGCTGCCGACCGGTCTCGCGGTTGCAACACCTGCGGGTACTCCGGATTTTCGTGCCATGTCAGCGGGTTATGGGATACCTTCAGGTCGTCTAACTCCACCACTGCCCACTGTGTACGCACCTGCGTATGCTTGGCAGTGTACGACAGGTTCTCCGTGCCCAACTGGTCTGGACGCAAGTCCATCCGCTTCGGGATATACTCCTCAGCAGGGATGGGTTGCTGGGTCTCCGCAACTATTTTCTCCGTCGGCTTCGTTTCCACGCCAGTTTTCGCAGGCTCTTCAATACGTAGCGTTTCTGGCGTTTGTGGCTTCGGCGTTTGCGGTTGCGGTTCGGGTGCTACCGGCGGTTGTGGCCCGGCTTTACTTTCTGCCGTCGCAGGTCGCTCTGGTGCCGGCAACGGCTTCGGCGGTTCCATCTCCCAAGTCTTTCCCGAGGATGGTTGCTCCGTCGGCGGTGGAGTACCGCCCGTCGCCTTCGCTTTCATCTCCTGCGCCCACTGCGCCCGTTGACGTGCTGCCGACGCTTCCTGCCAATACCGCTCCCATACATCTCTGGAGATGCCGAACGTCTTCTCCATCGCACTCACAAACTGCTCTTCGGTCATCCTCATCCATTCCAACGGGTTCACAAACCGCGTCAACAGCCCGACGGAGTAGCCTGCCTTCTCCAAGCCCTCAGCAACCGTCTTCGCCGTTGGATGCAACATGCGAGCCACTTCCGACTCCGACTTGCCACGTATGCGCTCCAACACTTCTGATGCCGAGACGTCTCGCTTCTCTATCTGGGACAGACGCTCCCGAATCACGTTGACAATCGCCCGAGCCACCAACTCTGCCTGTACATGCTCAGGCGTCCCAACTTTAACAGGTTGGTTCCGCAGCTGCTCAATCGCCTGACGCAATGTACGCTCCGCGGCTGCACCCACCGCTTGACCCGTGCCTCTCAGCGCAAGCGACACACCATCCAACAGTATCGCCAACGTCACGGCAGGCCCCACGATGCTGTCACGCCGATACCACTCCTCCATGTCCTTTGTCCAGCCCTTGTGTGGCAGCAGCCTGCGAATGTCCTGAGACAACCCCTTCGCTACGTCCTTCAGACGCTTCTCCGCTTGGTTGACCTCCGACTGCGTAGGCTTTACGCCACGAACGCCTAACGTGTTCTCTATCGCTTCCCGTAACCACGTGTTGGGGCCGCTATATTCCGAATTCACTACTGCGACGTCGTGAATCATCTGACCAACAAAGCGCGGTATAGCCCCGACGAATTGCGACAATCGCCAGAGGAAGAACGAACCCTCGCGGTATATCTTGGTTGCCAGATTGCCCGTTGTCTCCAAGTCCACGATAGGGCTAACTTCCTTCAGGATGTACGCGCGAGTCGCTGCACTCAGACCCTGCCCTTCCATCCACTTGTTGATGTCGTACAGGTCTATCCCTTCGCGAACTGCGCTTTTCGCTGCATCCAGATATTGTTGGGGAGTAGTGGGATAAAAACCCAGCCAATTGGCTATCGGTGAGAAGTATTGCGATACCTTCTTCAGGTCCTTCGGTGTCGCCTTCGGCATTTGCGATGCCAGATGTGCCCGTTCCGCCACCTTCTTCACAGATGTCGGCAGAGACCGAGCTATGACCGGCGGCTGAAAATCCGTCTTGGACTGGCTTTTGTCCCGTAGCCCAGCAAACACATCAACGCCACCGCGCGGAACGGTACCCGGACTGACCGGCGTGCGCAAGGCTTCCGCGACCAGCTCCCCCAGCGACGGCAGGGCGGTAAGCTCGGAAGCAAGGGCAGTCGCACGCTTCCGTTCCTCCGTGCGTAGACGTTGCAGCTGCTGTTCCAGCAAAGGGGCTACGTCGTCAGGCTTTAGCTTATACCCGTCAGGTACTTCCAACACCAGACGGAACTTCCTGCCTGTGTAGGCAGGATAGCGGTTGCCCCTGTATGTGATGACAACTTCTTGTTCTGGCACTAACGCACCTCTTCGAACGATTTCACGGTGATTTTCGGCTTTTGCGGTTGCGCCTTTTTCTGTTGTTGCGTCTTCGTTAATTCCTTATCCGTTACCACCAGCTCTACACGGGAAGACTTCTGCGTATTCTTGGCGCCCTGTGCCTGTGGCTGTTCCTTCGGCGGTTGCCGTGACTGTTGTTGCGCTTTCGGCGGTTGCTCACCCGACGTTGCTGGCTTCGAGCGACCCAATAGGCGAGATAGCCATCCACCAGCTGCCTCCAGCCAACGACGAACCGTTGACTTCTGTTCGGGTTTCTTGTGCTGTTTCTGTGCGCCCATCGGAGCCGATACGCTGACTGTCGGCACAGAAGCAGCTGCCTTCCGCGTCTCCAACTGGCGAACCGCACTCTTGGCACGCTGTTCCCACTCGGTAGCCATTGCGCTGTTGCGCAACAACGAAAACTTATTGAGTGCCCCACCCGTAGAGACGTACAACTGGTACGCAAGACGTGCCAGCGCATCATCGTGAGTGGCTATCAGGTTATCAATCTCGGCACGGTCCTGAGCGTCAGCCATCGAATAGCCCTCGCCTAACATCTGCTGAACTGCTTTCTCACGCATAGCCAGCAACTGGTAAAACGTTTTGTTCAGGTTGCGCACGTCCACATCCTCCGCGCTCATGTAACTGCGTCCGGTACGCACAATCGCGTTTTGCTTGGCAGATACGCGAGTCGCTATCTCGCTTGCTTGCTTCAACAGCTTAAGCGAACTTGCCGACAACTGCTCGACCCTGGCCCGCAGCACACGCACCTGTTCCGGCAACAGCGTTCGGGTTGCCTCCGCCCGTGCCTTCAGGTAATCCGCCTGTGCCTCCAAAACGGGTTTTCGCGCCTCTAACGCCTCCTGTCCGGTCTGCGCACGAAGCATCGCAGCCTCCGCCTGCGTCATTCGCGCCTGTGCCGTTGCTTGGCGATACGCACGCTCTTCACGCAGACGCGCCGCTAGCTGCTCCATCTGCGATATTCTGTCCAAAATCCGCATTCGCTGTTGCTCCAGTACTGTCATACGCTGGCGATACAGGTCTTCTGCTTTGCTCTTTTTCAGGTTATACATCTGCACCTTTAGGCGGTTCATTGCCTCAATGCCCGCAACGACGTTGCGGTACTGCGTAGCCACCATCTGCTGAAGGGTCGCCCAACGTTCCTGTTCTGTGCGCGTAGCCCGTTCCTGCATCTGCAGGGGAACGGCCAAATACTGCGCCCCTCCCGCAGGGTTAAAGAGTGTCGCCAGAGACGCCAGAGTGACCGCCGTCCTGTCCAGCGGTGCTGGCTGAGGCATGGGCAACATCGGCATGGACAGCGGTATGTCCAAAAGCTCTGGCTCCTCTACATCCTCTGGTGAGCTGCTTGCTATCTGTTCGCCCAACGCATAGTACTGTGTCCACAGCTTGTCTATCTCCTTGTACAACTGCACCAGTGGGTCATCTTCCTGCGCCTGCGCGACAGGAGGCTGTTCAGCCTGCCCCGTCGTTGCAACCGCCGGTACCTCCCACGGCATGTGATACGTGCCACCCTGCCCGGGCTGACGGTCGGGACGGCGGATTCTCTGCCCGTATGCCTGTGGAGACGGCGAAGCCAGCGCAGGCCACGGCGGTGGCGAATACGCCGTAGATTGGTCTATCATCTGCATCAACGCCTGATAGAATGGATTCATGCACGCAATCCCCTGGCCATCATCTGCGTCAGCAAGCTTGGCCCCAACAGTCCAGCACCCGCCAACCCTGCCGACGCGCCGTACATCGCCAACTGGCTGCCCAGCTGCGCCTGCGGATTAACTCGTTGCGCAGGCATCAACTGACTGAGAAGCTGTATCGCATTTGCTGCTCCTGCCGAATACGTCTGTGCCATGTTCTGCCAAGCGGCCAAAGGTTGCGCGTACATGCCCGGCAGCTGACTAAATCCGCCAAGCTGCATCTGCAGTATGTTCAACTGGTGCTGATACTGAGCCTGTTGGTCAGCAAGCATTTGCCGGTTGTAAACGTCCGCAATCTGAGCCAACCCACGCGCAAGCAGCATATTGCTGGCGCCTGAAATATCCACTCCCGGCTGCGCCGTACGGGCGTACTGGGACAGCATGGTCTGAAGGTTCGCACGCATGGCGGCCTCCACGCGCGGTGCAAGCGCAGGGGGCGGAGGAAGCGATGATAACGCAAGCAAAATACGACGCACGTCGTCAGAAGCGCCGTGCATTGATTGCAGCAACTTCCTTTGCTCCCTTGCTGCCCTTTCGGCCTCGCTAACCTGCGTCACAGCCGCGCCGACGGTCGCCAATGTGCTAACCCAAGCAGGCGCACCCAAAGGTGCGGCTAATATGCTTCCCCATTTGAATAGCTGCTTCCAGAAGCTCACTGCAGCACCTCATCCCTGAGAGTGAATTGCTCATCCATGAGCCCAGCAGTGTGGGCTATTCTAATGGCACAGCCTTTAACTCCACCTCTATGCCTTCACAGCTCTGAGATTGTGACAGCAGCACTTCCACCTGCGCCCAACGCAACGCCCTGTCCGTCACGTCCCTTTCCGCAGGCTTCCATCTGTCATAGCTCACGAACGTGTGATAGCCTGTGTTTCCCCTATCCGTGATAAGCCGAACCTGACACGTCTGCAGAGTCATTACTTTTACCCAGTCCACATGAAACTTATTCCCAGAAGTGATATAGCCCGAACGCCATACCGCGCCACCGACGCGCAAAGTGCCTGAGCCGATACGGAACAGCCCGCCTTCCGTTCCCGCAAGCACGTATTGCCCGTCCCACGCCAGCCAGTTTATGGTGGAGAACGGACCGTAGCGTACCCAGCCGACGCCGTTTTCCTGCCACACGTAGAGCATGTTTCCATCCGCTACGCATAATGTATTGCCTCGTGCCAAAACGACAGGCGAAGTGCTACTCCAATCCTTGCGCAACACCAGCCTGCCGTCGGCGTACAGCCCATCACGCGCGGCTATAGCAGAACCATCGACGCTCTTGTGGCTCAAGGGACATGGCGACGGCGACAATACGGGGATTACTCTGCTGAGGTCATCGTCGCGGAACAAAGGACGAACAGGGTTCCAGCTCCACGCGCCCTGCCGTGTATGTGCAATCAGTACACCGTCCACGACGCTTAGCCCGATGACCGGCGAGGGCAAAACAATCCGGTACGGGTCGTTCAGGTCGTTTATCACGGCTTGCGAATACCGTACAGGGTCGCCCGTGGCGCTGATGTATACCTCCTGCCCTTGCGCCACAGCCACGCGATTGCCCCACACCGTCGCAGGGCCGTACGGTAAGACACCAGAGGGTACATACCGCTCACCAACATCGCCCTTATCTAACAGCGTGAGAGTGCTACCGCTTGCCGTCCCCTGCGCAGCAAGGTAATAGCCTTCGCCCTGCGAGCGATATAGCTTCACGACGTCTCCGCTTGCCAGCCCGGCTATCGTGATGTTTGCCCCGTACGAGTAGTACCATTCATGAAGCACAGGAAGCTCATACGGTTGACTGGCAGGAGACTCGATTCCGTTGCGCGTCCGTGTCGCCAGATACACGTGCTTACCCCGCAGGAGGTTGTGAACCCATCTGAAACGGTTCCACAGCCAGAAACTATGATTGGCGTCCGCCTGATATTCAAACACGATAGAAGTTACATTATTCCGCGACGGCAGTACCGTGAGGTCAAAAGTGAGAACCTCGGCAACCTTACTCGCGTCCTTGTGATACTGCTTCCGTTCGAGAAGAGGCAGCGATGTACCGCCTATCCTAACACGAAAGCTAGACGCAAAAGCCTCCGGCAGGGCAACGGCCGTCATCATTGCGCTGTAATCCGACAAATTAACACCACCTGTGGACATCGTAACGGTAATGGTCGCCCAACTCGTAAGCGTGATTGACCACCTGCACCAGTTTTCGGTTCCGAACACGTTCGGAGGCGGGGTAAAATCGTCTGCGGAAGAAGCAATATACGGCTGGGAGAACATCTCGTGGCTAGTAATAGTTGGAGCCGACGGAGCCTGCAAAATGGTACCGCTGTCCCCGTTTTTGCGCCACAGGTTCTCACCGTTTATGAGGTAGACGTCATTTCCCCATACAAAGCCGTACCCGTGTGAGCCAGACGCTACCACACTGCCGTCACCCTTCACAAACACACGGCGGGTAGCACTCGTGGACAGCTGCTCATCGCCCATGCGAGGCAGTATGCGTCCTTGCGTCAGGTCAACGTTTTGCGCCAAGACGCACACAGACTCAAACGGGTTCAGGTCGCCTGTCTCTCCAACAAGTGGTATTCTCATCTTCTACCTCGCGGGGCAAGTGGACTGGGAGTGGGTGCGGGAGGCTGCACCAACCGCTGGGTTGCGGTGGCCTCCCTATACCGCTGAACGTGATGCAGGTACTCCGCCCAACGCGCCTGAACATGGGGCATATTGTCCTTGCCCTTGAGCTTCGCAAGGTCATACACGGTATGGCACACAATGGCATGTTCGTAACCGGCCGGCACGTCGATGACGTCGCCCGCAGCCGATGGCATGTTCGGCATCCGTATGCCGTATGCCACCAACACGCCGTTTTCGGATGGAACCGGGTAAAGGCGTACCAACGTGCCTTGAATTTGCGCCAGCGACGGGGTTCCTGTGGCAGGCAGGTATAGCCACCGCTCTCCGCTTGTAACGGGCTCCAACTGCCGACCGTTCCACGAGACCTGCGATACCACGAGCAGCCGCGGGTTGAACAGCGTGCTGGACGCGCAGTCCACCTCCACCGTCCCTGCGGTGATGTTGGCGGATGTATAGGTATATCGCCAGAACGCATCGCGGGCGAACTGACGCACTGCTTCCTGAATGTACGGCTGCAAGTCCGCGTCCGTGAAGGACTCGTCCTCTAACTCGTACTTCAGCATGTTGCGAACCAGCACTCTCAGCTCTGCTAACGTCATCATGCCCTCCTACATCGTGCTGCCGAACACGACAGCTTCCGTGCTTAGGTCGATCACATCCTCTGTGCCCGTAACCTCCACAAGCAGAGGAACCTCCGGGTTATTCGCCGTCAGGCGTCCCACGTCGGCACTGAAACGGATAGTGCCGACAGGTTCGATGTCTATCCACTCGATGTTTGTCACCCCACAATCCTGCGGATAAAGCTTGAACGGCATGGACACATCGCCCTCGAACCGAATGCGCAGTAGCATCACCGGCAGCGTCCGCGTCTTATGCACCTCACGCCATTCCACGTAAACTCTGTTGGTTTCCGCCGACTTAACCAGCACAGGTATAGAGCCGTTCTCGCCACCAATCTGAACCGACAGCGTACCTGCCGTGCCCGCCCGTATGCGATACCAATCGTGAAGCGCATACAGGTTACCCAGATTGAAATACCCCGCTTCGTTCCAGCCTCCCATGAGAAGAACCTTACCCGCGTCCTGAGCATGTTGTGCCAGCACCGCTCTGCCCGGAGGGAACGGCTGAACGTCCTGTCCGACAAACGCGCCGTTGGTAACCGTGCAGGTACGGCTACTTGGCGATAGCATCAGACGCGCCACGTACACCGTATCGCCTTCGTAGCACTGCGTTATCGGTTGCCAGATTGTGTTATAGAACGCAATCACCAGTCCACCGTCAACACTCGTTCTGAGTCTATGCCATAGCCTTCATCCGTTGGCGTGCGATGTATGCTAACAACACCTTTTGCGTTACCACGCGCAAATGTTTCCTGCGCATGGTGAACGTATAATGTCCGTGTCGGGCAGGGGATTTCAAACACCAGTTTCTGGGCGAGCTCTACAAGCTCAATCCGTTCCAGCAAGACCTCTTGCTGGGTGGTGGCCATTCGCGCCTGCCAGTACCGGTACTCGCCCTCTGGATTCGTCCAAGAAGGACTCGGGTCGTCAGGGTTAAATGGTGTGTTGCTCGCTCGCCACTGCACAGTGGCTGCAGGTGGCAGACCGCGTGCCTTGAAGCGCCGGGGTTCGCCAACATCCACGACGGGGGTGGTGACGGCAATGGAACTCGGTGCGCCGTAAATGGTTCGCCACTGGGAGACAGTTGCGCTGATTGGTCGAGCCGGCGGGTTGGGCGGGTCCGTCGGCGGCAGGTAAAAATCCTTCGCCAATCGGAACTGAACCGGCCCATATACGCCATAGGCAACCTCAATCTCAGTCTCTGGAATGGGAGCGTTGGGGTTTGTGGTAGACCAGCCCACCGAAATGTCCCCGCCTGTCCGTCGCACAAATAAATGCACTGGAGTACCGAGATTGACCTGCGCATTATAATGCCGTCCGCCGGTAGTGGAATGCCATAACACCATGTCAACGGCGAATGTGCCTCCCGCCGGACGGACGTAACCACCGAAGCCAATGCCTGCGACACCGTTATTCAACAAGACAAACAGCCCGAAGTAATCGCAGAAGTAATAAATTGGGTAATCGAACACGCCTCCGGCGCTAGCCGTAACACGTGTTAGGAAGTTTCCTTCATAGCAAGGGTAAGACGGCTGCACCCAATCGAGCGCGGAGCCCATAGTCGAACTAAACCGCCAATAAGGGGGATAGGTGTACTGTCCCGAATACCGCCACCGATTCGGCTCGGCTTGGTCGGCGACGCCTGAATCTAAAGGACTACTCGGCCTCGGCAACGGAGGGCAGTCGGTATCGGGAATGCGAAACCGCACGTAATCGTCGATGGATTGCCGTGACAGTATCACTGCGCCGGAGCTAGGCTGGCACATCGCAGCGAATAACTGGTCTCCGCTTTTAATGACGCGCCCGAATCTCATTCAACCACTCCGCCCTGCTGATTCATGGCGTATTGATAGCCAACCACGAACCCCAACAAGAAGGCGCCGATGAACATCAGTATGAGCTTGATGGTTATGGCGTCCATGCTACTCACCTTCATACTGCACATGTGGCAGGTCCCGCATTTTCCAGCGTCCACCCCAAACCAACCCATGCGCTTCGGCAGCACGCCCGTAAGTGTTCCACCACTCTTGAGGCACGTTCCATGTCGGGGCTCCGTTCACCAGCCAACAGCAATCCATTGCCCTACCCGTGCCGTGGTATTTGGGGTTGAGGATCTTCGTCACAACCGGCTTGCTACTCAAATAGCCCTGCTTGCGATACTGCACTATCTCGTCGTCGGTGAACCCGACCTTGCGCAGCTCGGCGTCCGTCCTGCCTTGCGCGTATAGGGCTCGCTGCTGCTCTCGGCTCCTGAATACTTCCCAGACCATGAGTGGCAGTCCCTTGCTGCGCACGTCGTTCAGCACAGCCTGGAACTTGCGTTTGGCGTTGGCATTGACTCGCGGGTCATTGAGTAGATTGTCTCTGGTCGTCAGTGTCCATGTCATGGCGCAGCTTCTCCAGTGTGTGTTTGAGTTGCGCTGGCAGCGGTACACCCATAGCGGCAAGGTGTTCGAGTACGCTGAGCGCTTCATTGACACAGAGATAGCTCAGCACGAGTGTTCGAAACGCGGGTGCGGATTGGAACAAGGCGCGGTCGATTAAAACGGCAAGCGCAATAGCAGCGAAGTATCCAGTCTTGCGAATGAGTCCGCGGCGCATGATTGAACTGTTCAGCCGTTTCTCGTAGAACGCTTGCGCCAGTCCAGCAGCGACGTCCAACCCAATGAGCAGCACCAGTGCCTGCGCCAGCACGTCCCAGCCACCGACCAAGTAGGCAAACATTGAAGCCAGCGCCGCCAGAGCTGATTTTATCTGCCACCCACCGAACACCGCCTATCCCTTCCTACGATTGCGCTTGCGCCCTGCTGCTGCCCAAGCTGCCATTTGTTTGGCGCCATACTTCCTGCGCCCGATTGTCGCAGCTACCGCACGAGCTCGCTGTGTGCTGTAGCCACGTGCCCGAAGCTGGTCAACCAGCTTGGCAAACCGACCGCCACCGCCGGGCTGCAGTGATTTACCACGATACGTCTGCGCCATTAGCTGCACCCCCTACGCCTGCTGCACCACCTGCCAACGGCGGAACGTCTCGGCGATGTCGTCCAGCCGCGCCCCGCGATAGTCCCAGACTTCGCCTTCCTGTGGCACGACGCCGAACAGCTTCTGCAGCGCATTGGCGGACACCGTGAACTTCTCGCCGGTGTCAATGTC
>Ga0308410_1000350_pt1 | contig 24415 bp, 22 predicted proteins | sample HotsprOSTMatCore_FD_203467 | JGI IMG/M metagenome (GOLD analysis project Ga0308410, IMG submission 203467) | Hot spring phototrophic mat microbial communities from Octopus Spring, Yellowstone National Park, Wyoming, United States -... | ecosystem: Environmental > Aquatic > Thermal springs > Hot...
CGTCGGGCTGATGGCGCCAAGGGCGCTGCCGCGCCCGCGCTGGTGTGTGCGGATGCTCCGCGCCAGCCCCGCGTCAGCGGGGCTTCGTGCGCGCAGCGCGGGCGTTATGGTCTTTGAATACATAATCCGGTATAGCCCGCGCAGGCGGGCTTTGCCCTGGATAGCCGAGGGCTTCAGCCCCACGGCCAGCGCAGTATAGCGGATTTAATTTTCAATCTCCATCACGTCCGCGCGGGCGTTCCGCGCCCTGATGCATGCGCATGCGGCGGAACCAGCCCCGCCGCGCCGCCCGACGCTGAACCGTCGGGCTGATGGCGCCAAGGGCGCTGCCGCGCCCGCACGCTGGGGGATGCGCACGCGGAGCGCTCAACTTCTTGTCAATTCATGCCTGCACCCATCAACCCCTCTCGCCTCACCCCTCTCGCCATGTATGTTATCATTGTATCTATGACGCTTCCAATCGCCATTGCTCCCGAAGTTCAGGCGGCGCTCGATGCCGGGAGGCCGGTCGTTGCGCTGGAAAGCACGGTCATCTCCCATGGGTTGCCGTACCCGCACAACCTTGAACTCGCGCGCGCTATGGAGCAGGACGTGCGCGAGAGCGGGGCGATCCCGGCAACGGTCGGAATTGTGGCGGGTGTGCCGACCGTCGGTATGGACGCGGCGGCAATTGAGCGTTTCGCCCGGACCGACTCGCCGGGTCGCCCATTGAAAGTGTCTCGGCGCGACATCGGGTATGTGATCGCATCTGGCGGCGATGGTGCGACGACCGTTGCCGCAACGATGGCGCTCGCGCACCTGGCGAGGGTGCAGGTGTTTGTGACCGGCGGGATCGGTGGCGTGCATCGCGGTGCGCGGGAGAGTTGGGATGTGTCCGCCGATCTGACGGAACTGGCGCGCACGCCGGTGTTGGTGGTATGCGCCGGCGCCAAGGCGATCCTTGATCTGCCAGCGACGCTGGAATATCTCGAAACCAATGGCGTGCCGGTCCTTGGCTGGTGCACAGATGAATTTCCAGCATTCTACAGCGTCTCCAGCAGTCTGCCGGTCGCGCAGGCGCCGGATGCGTCGTTCGTTGCGCGCGCCTGGCGTGCGCACTGCGCGACCGGCGGCGCCGGCATGCTGTTGACTGTGCCGCCGCCTGCGGATCATGCGCTGGATCGCGCCGTGGCCGAGGCGGCGATTGAGTGTGCGCTGCGGCGCGCTGCGGAAGAAGGGATTCACGGTCCGGCCGTGACGCCGTTTCTCCTGGCGGCGCTCGCGCGCGAAACAGGTGGCGACAGTGTGCGCGCCAACGTTGCGTTGCTGCGCCGGAACGCGCGGATTGCGGCGCAGGTGGCGGCGGCGATTGCTGATGTGCGATGATAACGCTTCCAATAACGAAACGAGATACCTTGCCAAATCTGTACGACCTGTCGCTGGCGGAAATGGAACACCTGCTGACCGGCTGGGGGCAGCCCGCCTATCGCGCGCGACAGGTCTTTCGCCAGTTGTACGTTAACCTGATCGATACGCCGCTGGCAATGACCGACCTGCCGCTGGCGCTGCGGGAACGCCTGGCGTCTGAAACGCGCCTCGAACCGCTGATGCCGGAACAGGTTCAGACGGCGGACAACGGATTGACGCGCAAGGCGTTGTTTCGCCTGCCCGGCAATGCGCTGATCGAGAGTGTCCTGATGATCTACCCCGACCGCGCAACGGTCTGTGTCTCGACACAGGCAGGGTGTGCGATGGGGTGCGTCTTCTGCGCCACGGGAACGCTCGGTCTGTTGCGCAACCTGTCGCCGGGCGACATCGTGGCGCAGGTCGTCTGGGCGGCGCGCGAAATGCGCCGTTTTGCCACTGGTCGTCCAACCGCATCGACGACCCGGCAGCCGGAGGACGACGCCTGGTGGACGCCGGATGATCTGGAGAGCAATGCGCCGTCCGTTACACCGGTCAGTTCCATCTCACGACTGACGAACATCGTCTTCATGGGCATGGGCGAACCATTTGCGAACTATGATCGCTGGTGGCGCGCCGTGGAGATCATCCACGACCCGCGCGGTCTGAACATGGGCGCGCGCAGCATGACCGTCTCGACGGTCGGGCTGGTTCCGGGCATCCGGCGGCTGGCAACGGAGACGCTGCCGATCAACCTGGCCATTTCGCTCCACGCACCCGACGACGACCTGCGCAGCGCCATCATGCCGGTCAACCACCGGTATCCGCTGGCGGCGTTGCTCGACGCCACACACGACTACCTGGCAACCACCGGGCGGCGGGTCTCGTTCGAGTATGTGCTCCTCCAGAGGACGAACGACGAACCGGAGCATGCGGCGAAACTGGCGGCGCTGCTGCGCGGCGAGGCGGGACCGGCAGGATTGCCGCTGCATCTGGTCCATGTCAACCTCATCCCGTGGAATCCGGTACCTGGCATGCCCCTTGGCCGGTCGGAGCGCCGTCGCGTGCTGACCTTCCAGCGCATCCTGCGCGAACGCGGCATCGCCTGCACCGTGCGCGTCGAGCGCGGCGTGTCCATCGCTGCAGCATGCGGTCAATTGGCGGGGGGCGAGGGTGTTGAAGGTTGAAGGTTGAAGGTTGAAGGTTGAAGGTTGGGGGTTGAGTGTTGAACGTTGAGTGTTGAGTGTTGAACGTTGAACGTTGAGTGTTGAACGTTGAACGTTGAACGTAATACAGCGAGATCGGTTCTCGGTTCTTGGTTCTCGGTTCTCGGTTCTCGGTTCTTGGTTCTCGGTTCTCGGTTCTTGGTTCTCGGTTCTTGGTTCTTGGTTCTCGGTTCTCGGTTCTCGGTTCTTGGTTCTCGGTTCTTGGTTCTCGGTTCTTGGTTCTTGGTTCTCGGTTCTTGGTTCTCAGTTCTCGGTTCTCAGTTCTCGGTTCTCTCACATGCATCTCTCCGAACAATTTCTCCTCCGACGGGACATCACATTTCTCAACCACGGCAGCTTCGGCGCGTGCCCCCGTCCCGTATTCGAGGCGTATCAGCAGTGGCAACGCGCCATGGAAGAGCAGCCAGTCGAGTTTTTGGGGCGACGACTCAACGGGTTGCTGGCGGAAGCGCGAGCGCGCCTGGCGGCGTTCATCGGCGCAGCCGCGGAAGACGTCGTATTTGTACCCAATGTCACCTATGCCATGAACATCGTCGCCCGCTCCATTGACCTGCAACCTGGCGACGAAGTGCTGGGAACCACCCACGAGTACGGCGCCATTGAGCGCGCCTGGCGCTACGTCTGCGAACAGCGCGGCGCGGTCTACATTCCGCAGCCAGTTCCACTCCCCGCCACAAGCGCCGACGCGATCGTCGAACAGATCTGGAGCGGCGTCACCGAACGCACGAGAGTGATCACGCTCAGCCACATCACCTCGCCGACCGCCATGATCATGCCAATTGAGCCGATCTGCCGGCGCGCGCGAGCGGCTGACATCATCACCGTCATCGACGGCGCCCACGCGCTGGGGCAGATCGACCTGGACATGCAAGCGATCGGCGCAGACTTCTATGGCAGCAACTGCCACAAATGGCTCTGCGCCCCCAAAGGCGCCGGCTTCCTCTACGCCTGTCCCAAACGGCAGGCAATCCTGGAGCCGCTCATTGTCAGTTGGGGATGGCAGCCGCGCCACCCGATGCGGTCGAGTTTCCTGGCGTACCCGGAGGGCGCATCATTCCGCGACTACTATGAATGGATGGGCACCGATGACCCCTCGGCATTCCTCAGCGTTCCGGCGGCGATTGATTTTCAGAACGCCAACGACTGGAGAACGGTGCGGCGCGCCTGCCACGAACTGCTTGCCGACGCCTCACGCCGCATTGTCGACGTCACCGGGCACGCACCGCTTACACCCGACAGCATCGAATGGTGGGCTCAAATGCGCGCTATTCCTCTGCCACCGTGTGACCCAAAGCAGGTTCAGGCGCGCCTCTGGAACGAGTACCATATCGAAGTTCCCTGCTTCGAGTGGGAAGGCATACCCCTTATTCGCATCTCGATCCAGGCGTACAACACCTCAGCCGACATCGACCGGTTGCTGGAAAAGTTGAACCGCATCCTGAAAGAGATGGGGTATGAGTAGCCAGATAATGGTGGCAGGTGGGAAGATGGAAGGTTATGGATACCCTAACCCCTAACCCCTGACCCACCCTGCTCGAAGAGCTGGCGTACCTGGTTGAGCACATCGCGCTCCCGCGCGAAACTGGCAATCTCTGCCGCTTCCTCGAGCGAAAACCAGCGCACATCGTCAACTTCCGCCGTCTGTGGCATCAGCGATCCGCCGGTATACCGGACCAGGAACAGATCGACATATTTGTGAATGCGCGTCGGACCGGCGCGGAACCAGTACTCAATCGTCGCAAGGTGGCGCTCGACCACGCCGTGTAATCCAGTTTCCTCGGCGATTTCACGCACCGCTGCCGCCTCCGCCTTCTCACCGCGACGTACGTGTCCCTTGGGCAATCCCCAGCGTCGCCCCTCATTTGTGGCAATCAGCGCCACCTCATACCGTTGTTCATCAACACGGTAAATGACGCCTCCCGCAGAATAGGCGACGCGCTGCTCGGGCATCGATGGATGATCGTTCAATGTCATGCGTCAGCGTACCGTGGCTACACACGCTTGGGGAGGCGTCCTGCGCGCATGTCCCAATAGTGATTCACCGCATAACAAACCCGTTCCTTAGCGACCATAGCGTTCTCCCAACCGATCGGCTCGACCCGTGCGCCTTCGAGGTCCTTGTACACAGTGAAGAAGTGTTCAACTTCCTTGAGATAGTGCGCCGGCAACTGCGTGTAATCGCTGAAATCGGCAAAGAACGGATCGTAGTGCAGGACTGCCAGAATCTTATCGTCCGGCTCGCCGCGATCAGTCATACGAAACATGCCGATCGGTCGGGCTTCGACAATACAACCGGTAAACGTTGGAAGGTTCGTCATCACCAGAACATCCAGCGGATCGCCATCGTCATAGTAGGTCTGCGGAATGAAACCGTAGTCGCCGGGGTAGTGAACCGCTGAATAGAGCACCCGGTCCAGTTTGAAGGCGCCAGTCTGCTTGTGATACTCGTATTTATTGCGCGAGCCTTTCGGGATCTCAACCACAACATGAATGACATCCGGCGTACTTGGACCGGACTCAAGCTCGTGCCAGAGATTCATAGTCATCAATGCTCCAGACACTGCAAGTCTATCGTTTCCTTCCGCATTATAGCACGCCATTGCCATCACCGTGGAGCGCATCAAGGGTCCTGATTGCTGGAGCGACAAAGGCGGGTTCATCACCCGCCCTTACGCCAACCGACCTGCTCAACACGCGTCCGCCGATTATCTGTCGAGCAACCCGCCAATCACGTTCCCTAAGGCATCGCCACTGCCCCGACTGCTTCCTCCCAACGGAAGGTAGCCGGCAACCGCCTTGGCAAGGTTGGGCGTTGGCATCGTCTGCAACCAGACGCGCCCCGGACCGCGCAGCGTCGTCAGGAACAACCCCTCGCCGCCCAGCAGAATGTTTTTGAACCCCTTCACCATCTCGATATCGAACTCCACTGTCGGCTCGTACATCGCCACGTGCCCGGTATCCACCTTCAACACCTGCCCCGCATCCAGCGTATACTCAACGATCTCCCCGTCGAGGCAGACGAACGCCACTCCCGGACCAGTCAACTTCTGCATGATGAACCCTTCGCCGCCGAAGAATCCCGCACCCAGGCGCTTGCGGAAGTGAATGTCCAGCCCGACGGTCTTCTCGGCGCAGAGGAACGCCTGCTTCTGGACGATCATGGTCTGCCCCTCGATGAGCGGGACCGGCACAATCTTGCCAGGGAAGTCGGACGCGAAGGCGATGACCCCTTTGCCGCCGACCGAGGTGAACTCGTTGAGGAACAGGCTTTCGCCGGAGATAGCGCGCTTGAACATCCCGCCGAGCCCGCCGCCGCGGGTATTGGTCATCATCTGGATGTTGCCCGACATCCACGACATGGCGCCCGATTCGGAGTAGACCGTCTCGCCGGGATCGAGTTCGAGGATGACCGCCTGCAGAGTCGTCCCGACAATCTGATACTCCATCCCGGTCACACCACGTCCACGCGCCGTTACCTTTGGATCGGGCAGGTCCAGGCGCTGCCCCATTTGATTGCCATAGGCATACAGTTCACCGCCTTCCGCAGACACGGACGGCGGCGCGGCAGGAGAAGGCGGAGGAGGCGGAGGCGCAGCGGGTTGCTGCGCGGCGATGCGTGTGCCGCAGCGGGAACAAAACTTTGCAGTCGGCGACAATACAGCACCGCAGGTCGGGCATTGCATAGGAATCGCTCCTTATGTGCATTATGATTCGGGTATGGACGTACCGACGTATCCGAAAGAGTAGACTCTTCCTTCAGACATGAACGACGTTTCCCGGCAATCTCAACGACCGATCCCCGGTTCCCGGTTCTCAGTTCCCGGTTCCTGGTTCTCTAATTCGCTTTACTCAACGTCGCCAGGAACTCGACATTATTGCGTGTCTTCGCCATGCGCGTCAGCACCAGTTCGGTACCCTCGCCTTCGCCGAGCATGCTGACCATGCGGCGCAGCGTCCACACCTGACGCAACACGTCGGGCGATAGCAACAGTTCCTCACGGCGCGTACCGCTGCGGGTGATATCGATCGCCGGGAAGACACGCTTCTCCGCCAGCTTGCGGTCGAGATGCAACTCCATATTGCCGGTACCCTTGAACTCCTCGTAGATCACATCGTCCATACGGCTACCGGTATCGACCAGACAGGTCGCAATAATCGTGAGCGACCCGCCATTTTCGATATTGCGCGCCGCACCAAAGAAGCGCTTGGGCGGATAGAGCGCGACCGGATCGATACCGCCGGAGAGGGTGCGACCGCTCGGCGGCATATCCAGATTGTAGGCGCGTGCCAGACGAGTGATCGAGTCCATCAGAATAACGACATCCTGCCCGCCTTCGACCAGACGCTTCGCGCGCTCCAGCGTCATCTCCGCGACCTTGGTATGATCCTCGACCGGCTCATCGAACGTTGACGAAATGACATCGCCCTTGACCGAGCGCCGCATATCGGTAACCTCTTCCGGGCGCTCACCGATCAGCAGCACCATCAGGTGAATGTCCTGATAGTTGGTCGTGATGCCATTCGCAATCGCCTTCAGCAGCAACGTTTTGCCCGCTTTGGGGGGCGACACGATCAGACCGCGCTGCCCACGACCAATCGGCGCCACCAGATCGACCAGGCGGGTTGCGAGCAGATGCGGCTCGGTCTCGAGTTTAATCTGCTCATTGGGGAAAATCGGGGTCAACTGATCGAACGAGGGGCGTTTCCGCGCCGTCTCCGGGTCCATCCCGTTGACCATTTCGACGCGCAGGAGCGAGTAGTAGCGCTCGCTCTCCTTCGGCGGACGGATCTGCCCCCAGACGCGGTCCCCCGTGCGCAACCCAAACCGCCTGATTTGCGATTGCGACACGTAGACATCGTCCGGTCCCGGCAGCATGCGCTCACCGCGCAGGAATCCATACCCATCGGCGACAATATCGAGAACCCCGTCGGATAGGGTATGGCCCGCTTCTTCGGTTTGCGCCTGCAGCAGTTTGAAGATCAGATCCTGCTTCTTGAGGTTGCTGACACCGGTAATCCCGATCGCCTTCGCCATTTCCCGCAACTCGTTGAGCGTTTTGTTCTCAAGTTCGGCGACATTAATGATTGGCTTGTCGCGCACGGGTTCTGCGTACTCGGCGATTGGCTCGCCGCCATTGTTGGTTGTGGTATTTTTCGTTCTCATTCTTGGCACAGAAAACTCCTTGCTGACGTGTGCAAACGCCAGCCATTAAACGGCGAATAAGACATCAACCGTTCCAGATAGACTCACAGGCGCATCGTTACGGCATAGGACGTTCTGTTGATGCACAGTACGGCGCAAACGCATGTGTCGCTTCAGTTCAATCGCACTGCGCCAGTTCCGTTGTGATGGGAATGGTGTTTGTGCCAATCAGCAGTTGGCGCGTTGTTTTCATAAATAAGCTACAATGAACGGCGCTTGACCACACTGAAGGCTCACGGCGGTTGTGTCGCTGAAGTAGAGGGCTACGCCATGCTTTATGTAGATACAGACTTACACCACAGTATGGTGGACGCCTGGTGCTTCCCAGAGGAATGATAGACCTTTGGAGTCGCATCGGATGCGAGATCGTGAGGATTGCTGACGCAATGCTTCACTCGCACACTTATTATAGCACACCTGTCAAGATTTGATGCAGATCCAGTGCAGCATTGTTGACGCAGCGCGCTCTTATGCCGTACAATGCATACGACATTACCGCATACCGCGTCGCCCGAACGACGCGGTACGGCGGCATCTCTGGCAGAGGCTCGTATCGCTATGAAAAAACTTTCCAGCGCCACGATTCGTGAACAGTTCCTCCGATTCTTTGAAGAACGCAGTCACGTTCGTGTGCCCAGTTCATCGCTCATCCCCGGAAACGATCCCACTCTGCTGTTTACCAACTCCGGCATGGTACAGTTCAAAGATACCTTCCTGGGGCTTGAGCGACGCCCATACACCCGCGCGACAACGGTCCAGAAATGTTTGCGCGTCTCCGGCAAACACAACGACCTTGAGGAGGTCGGTCCATCGCCGCGCCATCATACGTTCTTCGAGATGCTCGGCAACTTCTCTTTCGGCGATTATTTCAAAGCCGAAGCCATTCCAATGGCATGGGAATTACTGACAAAGGTCTTCGAACTCCCCGTCGAACGCCTGTGGTTCACCGTCTTCGAGGGCGATGACGAGGTTCTGCCCGATGATGAAGCGGCGCAGTTGTGGGTTGCCGCCGGCGCCGACCCGGATCGCGTCCTTCGATTCGGACGCAAGGATAACTTCTGGGTGATGGCGGATACCGGTCCATGCGGACCATGCTCCGAAATCACCATCTATATCGGCGACGACCTGAAGGCAATGAGGGCAAACGGGGTCAACTCCGACGACCCAAATTATGTCGAAATCTGGAACAATGTGTTCATGCAGTTCGAACGCAGTACGATGCAACCGCTCCATCGCCCGTCGGTCGATACCGGCATGGGGCTCGAACGCATGGCGATGGTGATGCAGGGGGTGCATTCCACTTATGACACCGACCTGTTCACGCCGCTGATCGAGCGCCAGCTGGCGTTGCTTGGCGCCGATGAGTTCACGTATCGCGCGCACGTGGCGCCCTACCGCGCCGTCGCCGACCACAGCCGCGCCGTGGCGTTCCTGATCGCCGATGGCGTGCTGCCGGGCAACACGGGGCGTTCGTATGTCCTGCGCCGCATTTTGCGCCGCGCCGTCTATCAGGGGCGCACCGTCGGCTTCGAGAAGCCCTTCCTGGCAGACGTCACCGCCGTGGTGATCGAGCAGATGGGCGCTATCTATCCCGAACTGCGCGAACGCGCCGATTTCATTCTCGAAACGGTCGATCTGGAGGAACGTCAGTTCTTGCGCACCCTCTCCGGCGGCGTCGGCATCCTGAACAGCGTCATCGAACGGGTGCGCGCCAGCGGCAGTGCGGTCATTCCCGGCGACGACGCTTTTACGCTCAAGGATACCTATGGCTTCCCGCTCGATCTGACGCAGAAAATCGCGGCTGAACATGGACTGACTGTCGATGAAGACGGGTATGAGCGCCGCATGGAGGAGCAACGCGCCCGCGGACGCCGCGCGGCACAGTTCAAGCGCGCCGCCGATGCTGAGGTATGGGCGGATATCGACCTCCCGCCAACGCGCTTCACCGGCTACACGGGTGTGTCCGGCAGCGGTACAGTGCAGACGCTGGTCGTCGCAGGCGATCAGGTCGCCGAAGCCATCGCCGGTCAACAGGTGCAGGTTGCGCTCGACAGCACGCCTTTCTATGCCGAAAGCGGCGGTCAGATCGGCGATACCGGCGTGCTGATCGGTCCGCGTGGGCGCGTGCGAATCGAAGATGTACAGCGCCCGGTGCCCGGTGTGATCGTCCACTACGGCGTGGTGGAAGAAGGGATCATCGCCATTCACGAGATGGTCGAAGCGCAGGTCGATAGTGTGCGCCGCGCCGCCATTATGCGCAGCCATACCGCAACGCACCTTCTCCACCGCGCGCTGCGCGACGTCCTCGGCGAACATGCAGCACAGGCCGGATCGCTGGTCGCGCCGGATCGCCTGCGGTTCGACTTCACGCACACACGCCCGGTCACGCTGGAACAATTGCGCGAGATCGAGCGGCGCGTCAACGCCTGGATCCGCGCCGATACGCCGGTCGTCTGGCAGGAAGTGCAGTATCAGGCGGCGATCGACTCAGGAGCGATTGCGCTGTTTGGTGAAAAGTATGGCGATGTGGTGCGTATGGTGACCATTGGGTGCGTCAATGGGAGCGATGCGCCTTCCCCCGCTGCCATTGCTGAGCGCCAGGGAGCAGGGTTCACTATGTGCTCGCGTGAACTGTGCGGCGGTACGCACGTCGGGCGCAGCGGCGAAATCGGGTTGTTCCGCATTGTCTCGGAAAGCAGCGTCGCCGCCGGCGTGCGACGCATTGAGGCGCTGACCGGTTCTGAAGCTGAGGCGTGGGTCGATGCCCAGATTGCAACGCTTCACGAGATCGCCGCTCGCGTCGGTGCGCCGCAGCCGCAACTGATCGAGCGCATTGAGGCGCTGCTTGCCGAACTGAAACAACGTCAGCGCGCGCTCGATGAACTGACTGCGCGCCTGGCGCGCGACCATCTCGAAGGATTGCTCGCCAACGTCCAATCGGTCGGCGATATTCGCTTCCTGGCAGCGCAAGTCGAAGCGCCCGACATCACGCGCCTGCGCGAAATGGGCGACTGGCTGCGCGATAAACTGGGGTCGGGCGTGGTTGTGCTGGCGACCGCTATCGATGGGAAGGCGCAGATCCTGGCGATGGCGACGCCCGATCTGGCAGGAAAGCGCATCCATGCCGGCAACCTGGTGAAGACGCTGGCGCCGATCGTCGGCGGCAGCGGCGGCGGTCGCTCCGATATGGCGCAGGCTGGCGGGCGTGATGTTGCGAATATTCCAAAAGCATTGGAGCACGTCGCCGCAGCAATTGCGGCGCAGGCGAGGGTGTGACCCTCAGGGAGATCCATCATGTCGGACGACACGTCGCCACCACCTCCCAAGATGCAGCCGACAGGGATCACGGCAGTGCTCAGCGCTATTCTGGCATCCAACCCGGCATCGGCGGTTGTGCCGGTCGTCCCTGCCGATACGCTCGACGGCATTGTGGAACGGGTGCGCGCTGCGCGCGCCAGCAGCGTTCAGTTACTGGTTCCCGAGGGAGTCCCAGCGCTCCAGGGACGGCGAAGTTTTACTGCGCTACGGTTGATTCTGCAACGTGATGGCATCAGCGTCCTGGTGATCAGCCCCGATACCAGCATACTCGAAGCGGCGCGCACCAGCGGCTTGGAAACAATGGAGGTGGGTGACTCATTGCCGCCACGACCAGCAGCGGCTGCGGCTGCGACGCCCCCTCCCGCCCGACCGGTGATCGATGAGCGCGATGCGGCATTTCTGCGTGCGCTCGATACTGTGCCCGCTCAGGATCGCTACGCCGCATTGTCAGAGTCGGACGCAGCATTCGCGGCGTCACTCGACGATCTCTCCGAGGCGGCCGCTACGGTTGTGCCTCCGTCAGCGGAAAAAACAGCGCCTATACCGGGCGCCGCTCCATCCCAGAGGGTCAGCGCCGCCGACATGCGCCTCAGCCCGGAAGAAGAGCGCCGCGCCGCCATCCACGAGACAGGACGACGGAGTGAGGTGGCGCCGCGTCGCCCCGCCACACCGCACCGCGCTACAGCAACGCAGGACACTGTGCGTACCGGGCGGCGGGCGGCAACCTCCACGCGCACTGGCGACCGCACGATGATCATCGGCATCGCTATTGCGGTCCTGGTTGTTGCGCTGCTGATTGCGTTCGGCTGGTACCAGGCAAATCGCGTGTCGATCATTGTGGGACCGCCGGTGGTGCAGAGCCGCAGTCAACCCTTCCGCGACGAAATCATCCCGATCACAACCGCCGATCCCGGCGCTTATCCGTCATCGATCCAGGCGGCGTTGGTGCAGGCGGACGCCATGTTCACAGTTCAGGGGCAGGTGACAAGCGAGACGCTGGCGCCCGTCGGTCGTGCGACCGGCCAGGTGCGCATTATCAACGTTGTCGAACAGCCCTTCCTGCTTCCCGAAGGCGCAGAACTGCTCGGGCGCAACCCCAACGGCGCTGAGGTGCGCTTCGTGATCGAGGGACTGGTCACTGTGCCTCCAGCCGTCACCACGGTGAGCGACAGCGGTCGCAGCACAAAATATGGCGATATCGTCGTCAATGTTGTTGCGCGTTCCCCCGGCAGCGCCTCCAATGTCGGAGCGAATGCGCTGACTCAACTGCTCATTCCTGGTATGCAGCCGATCATCAGTGATCGGGGGAATTTGCTCATTCGCCACGATGCCATTGGCGGCGGCAGTGAAGACATGCAGCGGATCGTCACCGAAGCCGATGTGCAACGGTTGCTCGGTGAGGCGCTGACCGGACTGTACAACACCGGGATGCAGCAACTCGCTCGCCAGATCGACCAGAATGTGCTGGCGATCGACCCGACGACGATCTTCCCCAGTTCCATCGATCTGGCGCAACCAGAGGCGTACAATCCGCCGCTCATCGAACCGCCCATCGGTCAGCCGGTAGACCCTGCGAATCCGGTTTTCCGCCTGACGGTGAGTACGCGCTTCAGCGCTCTGGCAACCCCCCGCGAACGCCTGGTCAGCAAGCAACTCGAACTGGTCGTGCCGCAGCATTTTCTGCAACGCGACGCACTCTGCAACCCCAATGAGCATGTCGGGTTCGACGTCGCTGGATGGCGTTGGGATGGCTCGAAGCTGATGATTAACGGCGCAGTGACCTGCACCGAGTACGGGGTCATTACGGCGGATACGCTCACTCAGATCAGGCAGGCGCTGGTCGGCGCCTCACGTAGCGATGCGGAAACCATCCTCCAGCAGCTCGCGCAGCAGGGGTTGATCAGCAACTACAGTCTCCCTGCGATCCAAACGCTGCCAGGGTTCGATTTCCTGATCAATGTGCAACCTGCCAGCGCCTCGTAGTCAGTCCAGGAAAAAGGAGTACATTCGTGGGACCTGGTGAACCAGGACGGGTTATGGCGCTCGATGTCGGCGAGCGGCGCATTGGCGTGGCATTGAGCGACCCGACTCGCACCCTGGCTGCGCCGTTGACTACCATTCGCGCAGAGCCGCGCGCAACCGCGCTCAAACGTATTACCACCCTCATTCGTGAACACGAAGTGACCGCCCTGGTCGTCGGGTTGCCGTTAACGATGAGCGGCGAAGTTGGACCGCAGGCGACACTGGTGCAGCAATTCGTTGATGAACTGCGTCAGGTGATCGCAATTCCGCTCTATTTTGTCGATGAACGGCTGACGACTGTGGCAGCCGAGCGCATGATGATCGACCTGAAGCTTAAGCCCGAACAGCGCAGGGCGCGTATTGATGAGGTGGCGGCGTCGATCATTCTGCAGGATTTTCTCGACGTGCACCGGCAGACGTCGGGATAGCGCACACCGATTCGATCCACTCCATGATGGCGTGCAACACATCCTCGAGCGGCGCATACGTATCAACCACCAGATGCGGCTCCTGAATGGAGTAGTTCGAGGTTTCAGCCCGCCGACGCAGGTGATCCTGCAAATCGTCCCATGTCGTCACATGATGCGACGGCAGGCGCAACGCGGCGCGTTGTTCGATCCGGCGTCGCCACTCTTCTTCCGACGAACAGACGCATTCGATCACAAGCAGACGCGCACCGGTGTCGTGTGCGACGACGCAGGCGGTGGTGTATCCGCCGATTTCACTCAGCGGACTGTCGCAGATGACGCTCAGATTCTGGAGCAACTGCCGCCGCGCAACATTGAACATGGCGATGTACGCCAATCCGCCTGAGTCTTCCACATGACCATCCAGCACATCCTTGATGTCGTCCTTGTCGATCAGAGGAATGCCGAGGCGTCGGCTGAGACCGCGCGCGACCGCGCTTTTGCCGGAACCGGGGTGACCTTTCATTGCGATTAGCAGAGGACGTTGAACCTGTGTTATGGACATGTGTCGAACCAGGAACCACGAACCACGAACCACGAACCACGAACCACGAACCACGAACCACGAACCACGAACCACGAACCACGAACCGAGAACTGAGAACTGAGAACTGAGAACCGGATTAGGAGTTAGATCGCTTGAAGGAACCTGTAACCCGCCCCCTGCACAATTCTCAACCCTCAACGTTCAACCTTCAACCCTCAACGTCCAACCTTCAACCCTCAACATTCAACCTTCAACCCTCGCGCCGCATCCCCTCTCGCCTCTCGCCTCTTCCCTCTCCCCCTTCAACAGTCATCGAGCAACGCTGCCAGCGCCTGCGCGCGATGTTGGGGCAGGTTGCGCGTCAACGAAAGCGCCACCTGCCCCAACTCGCGGTAGATCGGCCATAACTGCGGCGCCTGCGCCTTGAGCGCTGCGGTGTGGCGCGCGACTGTAACATCATCACCACGAGCGATCGGTCCGGTCAGCGCTTCGGTTGGCGTCGCACGCTCCAGACTTTCGACGGCGCCGCGCAGCAATGGCAGCAGCGCGCGCGTGCGCACTTCTTCCGGCAATCCGATGTTTTCGAGCAACGCTGTTCCACAGGCGTAGAGCGCGACGGTATAGTTGGCGACCATAACGGCGGCAGCGTGGTAGAGCGCGCGATGACGCGCGTCGAGATCGAACGGGATTGCGCCAATTGCGTGCGCCAGCGCACGCAGGATCGTGGCAAGCGGCGGATCGGCATCGACAGCAACATATGCCCCCCGCAACCGCCCCGCTGTCTCTGGACCTGCAAGGGTTTGCAATGGGTGAAATCCCCCGATACACGTGCCGCTTGCAGTCGCATCGACCAGCGCTTCGCGTCCGAATGCGCCGCTACAGTGAACAACGCACTGCCCGGCACGCCATCCACCATCTGCGGCAATCTTGCGACACACAGGTGTCACTGCAGCATCCGACACGGTGAGAAACACCAGATCAGCTGCGTGGGCGACAGCAAGCGGGGTCTCCACGATTGCTGCGCCGATCTGGTGCGCCAGTTCAGTTGCGCACTCAACTCTGCGACTGTGGAGCGCAACGACACGATATCCAGCGCCATGGAACGCCGCCGCCAGCGCCCCGCCAGCCCGCCCAACGCCGATGAAGCCGATTGTCATCAAAGCGTTCAACGTTCCAACGTTCAACGTTGAACGTTCAACGCTCCAACGTTCAACGTTCAACGCTCTAACATTCAACGTTCCAACGGTTCAACGTTCAACGTGCACCCTTCAACCCGACCACCCCGCCCAGCGACCACGCCTGTGTCACGCTCCGTTCGATCGCGCGCGCCAGAACATCAACAGCAACCGCGCCGAGCGGCAACAGTCCTGGCGATGCACGTCGTCCTGTCGCCAGTACAAAGACCGTGTCGCCATCGAACGGCGTATGCACCGGACGGATCGTTCGCGCCAGCGCATCCTGCGCCATCTGCGCCACCTTTGTTGCTTCCGCCTTCGTCAAACGCGCATCGGTCGCCACCACCGCCAGTGTCGTGTTTTGACCTGCTGGCGGCGCAACCCCCGCCATCGAGCGCAGCAGCGCCATCGTATCGGCAAGTGAACCATCGTCGGCGCGCACTCCCGCCAGCAGACGACCGCTGCGCTCATCGTACACGTCACCAAAAGCGTTGCAGACCGCCAGCGCACCCACGGTCGTTCCGTCCGCCAGGCGTTCACTCCATGCGCCAATGCCAGACTTCATCGCATACTGCATGCTGCGAATTTTTCCCACCGTTGCGCCGATGCCCGCTCCGACACATCCCTCGTTCACCGTCGCGCCAGCTGCATCACATGCTGCATACCCCATAGCGGCATCGGGGAAACGATCCGCACTGCCAATCGCAAGATCGAAAATCACGGCGGCGGGCACAATCGGCACAGGACGAACGCCGGTCGGGAAACCAATGCCACGCTCAGCCAGCCATTGCACCACACCCGTGGCTGCCGCCAGACCGAACGCGCTTCCACCGCACAGCGCCACGGCATGAACCATCGAGACGGTTGCGATCGGTGAGAGCAGATCGGTCTCGCGCGTTCCCGGCGCGCCGCCACGCACATCAACCGCGCCAACCGCCCCTTCGGGCGTGAGAATGACCGTACAACCGGTCAACGCTGCATCATCCTGCGCGTGCCCTACCAGGATGCCTGGAACATCGCTCATCGAAGGGCTCATAGTTATAGTCATTGACTGTTGAGAATAGTCTCGAAGACCCGTTCCCAAACCTCGAACGGCTGCGCACCCACCAGCACCTGACCATTGACGAGGAACGACGGCGTACTGCGAATGCCCGCCTGCTGCGCTGCCTGGATGTCTTCCTGGATGCGCGGTCCATAACGGTTGCTCTCGACGCACTGCTGCACCTGAGCAGCATCGATATCCAACTCTTCAGCGTAGTTCAGGAACGTGCGAAAATCGCTGGCATTGCCCGACGACCACTCCCGTTGTTCCATTCCCGCAAAAATCCGGTTGTGCATCTGCCAGAACGCCCCCTGCTCACCGGCGCAGTTGGCGACATGCGCTGCGAGCAGCGCACCCGGATGGATGCTCATCAGCGGAAAATCGCGGTAGACGAAGCGCACCTTGCCGGTGCTGACATACCGCTCCTCAATCAACGGTCGGACCTCGCGCGAGAACGTGGCGCAGAAGGGGCACTGAAAATCGCTGAACTCCACCACAACAATCGGCGCATCTGGAGACCCCAGCGTGCGCGGGTCGTCAGTCAGGTTCGGGGCGCTCTCCGAAGCATCATCCGAAGCATCAGGCGATGCCGGGATCGGTGTTACGCCGGATGGACGCGGACGCTCACTGTCGGTTGGGCGCGCAACAACCGCCTGGCGGGTCGCAGTGGCGGGAGGGGCGGTCACCTGCGGCGATTCGGGACCGCATGCAACCAGGAGCGTCAGTGCAATCAGCGACAGCGCGGCACACGCGCGCCAGCGGTGACTCTTGTGCAGCATGTCATCGCTCATACAACTGCATATGCTCAGTTTCGACGCGCTGGCGATAACTGGGGCGTTGCAGTGCGCCAGTGCCATCGTCGCCGCAGTAGGGGCAGACACTCCAGGCCAGGTCGATCACCCGGTTGCACGCAGCGCAGCGGCGGCGCAGCGATGTCTGGCAGTGAGGGCAGAGAATAAAATCGAGCTCGACCGATCGCTGGCACGTTGGGCAAACATGGGGGTCTTCGAGATTGCGGCGGAGATACTCTTCTTCGAGCAACCGTTCATACTTTTGCGTCAGCGTCTGGCGCGGGCGCAGGATCAGATGCAGCAACACGCCGCCAAACGGCAACACCAGCGCCAGCACAACCGCCAGCACCTGCACCGCCACATCCTCGCTCCGGCTATGAATATCACGATACGTCCACAGCACCGACGCCGCCCAGAGCAGGATCAGGTAGGCGAGCAACATCCATGCCAGCACCGAAACAATCGGCGCGAAATTAGTGATGACTCCGCGAATATCCAACTCCCTTGCTCCTCACTACTGCCAGCGCCCGTCCGTGGCGGTCACACCATGCAACGAGCCGCGCTCATGGCGTGAGGCGCCGCACATCAGCGGCGCGCACGACGAACACCGTTGCACCGCCAACCTGCACCTCCACCGGCGTCGGCGGATAGAACTCGCCCGACTCGGCCACCGGCGGCAGCGGTGACACATACCGCGTTCGCGTATAACAGTGCTCACGCACAATCTTCAGAATCGGGTCAACCTGATAATCCTCGGCGGCAATCAACAGCGTGACATTCCCTTCACGGAGGAATCCGCCTTCGCTACTGATGCGCGTCACCCGATGACCGACAGCCGTCAGCGCCTCGATCAGATCTCCGGCGTCCTGCCGCTGCACCACGGCGATGATCAGTTTCATACGATCACCTTCACAGTTACGGTACCGTCTCCAATCGTGGAATCGATGCCAGATACGGCTCGACGATCGCAGCAATCTGTTCCGCCAGCGCCTCGATCGACTGTCGCGCATCGAGCACCCGCCAGCGCTCAGGGTCGTGCGCGATCAACTCGCGGTAACCGGCTTCCACCCGTTTATGATACTCTAGTTCGCGCGCATCAAGGCGGTTCCATTCCTGATCGACGCTGCGCTGACCCGTCAGGCGCGCGCCAGGATGTTTGCGACGCTTCCGCTCCAAACCCGCCTCGGCGCTAATGTCGAGATAAAACGTGATATTGGGACGCAGTCCACCCGTTGCAGCCGCAGTGATCACGCGCAGCTCCGCCAGATCACGCCCCAGACCGTATCCCTGATAGGCATAGGTCGAGTCGGCGTACCGGTCGCACAGGACAATTCCACCCTGTTCCAGGTACGGACGGATGACCTCGCTGACCAGTTGCGCCCTTGCCGCCGAAAAGAGCAACATCTCGGTCGTTGGCGCCATTTCGGTATGCTGGAGATCCAGAACAATCCGACGGATCAGGTCGCCGATCCGCGTACCGCCAGGCTCCCGCGTCAGAATGACCGGAAAGCGGCGCGCGTGCAACGACTCGTAGAGCAGGCGCGCCTGCGTACTCTTGCCACTCCCCTCGGGACCCTCAAATGTCACAAAAAGGCTCATTGATCATCGCCGATCATGGTGCAGCCTAACGAAAGATTTTGACTCGACGGTTCGGCTCACGCCCGCGACTTTCCGATTGCAGATTGTACCGTTCCGCCATCTGATGCTGTAACCGACGAACGTAACTGCTCTGCGGTTGCAGCTCAACCGACGAGCGTTCGCCATTCAGCAGCTGAGTAATCGCCGTTTCGACCTCCAGAAGCGCGTCCGTCATCGTCGCATCATTATCGTGGTCGGCAGTACGTTGTGATCCATTATCATTCAGACTGATGTTGAACACATCAGCCAGTTGACGTTCCATCTGCGCCAGGGTATTATTGCGCAGCACATAGACCGGCACGCCGCGCTCTTCCGCCTGACGCACCCGTTGGGCGCCCTGACGATAGTAGTTCTTCAGCGTCATCACCATCGTCGCCTCGCCCATATCGCGCACAATCGTCGCTGGTACGTGCAGGCTGGCAATCGCCCGCTCCAGACGATCCCGGCTGACCCCGAAGGGATAGATGCGTTGCGGCGTCACCCCTGCCTGAGCAGACGAGAGCATCGCCGGCGTTCGCATGCTCCGATCCCCGCGTTCCCGCCCGCCACCACGACGGATTCCTGGAATCGTCTGAATATGTTGCTCACTGGCGGCAACAGGAATGATCTCGATCTGCCCGTCGGCGGTGCGGCAGCGCACTTCCGCACGCGGCGTTTCAGAGCGCAACAGGTTATCGACGGCGCTTGCCACATCGGGGTAGACCGTCACCTGATCCCAACTCTGAATCTCGACCAGAATATCAAACGTTGGCGGCGCCTTGCGTTCGAGCACTGTCTTCTGCGTTCCACGGCGGCGCGCCTCCTCATCGCCAAGCGTCACCGCCTGAATGCCGCCGATCAGGTCCGAAAGGGTCGGGTTCGACAGCAGATTCTCAAGAGTCTGCCCATGCGCCGTGCCGATCAGTTGCACGCCGCGTTCTGCGATCGTGCGCGCCGCCAGCGCCTCAAGTTCCGTGCCGATCTCATCGATGACGATCACCTCCGGCATATGGTTCTCAACCGCCTCAATCATCACCGCGTGCTGTTCCGACGGTCGCGGCACCTGCATACGACGCGCCCGCCCGATGCCGGGGTGCGGAATGTCGCCATCGCCAGCGATCTCGTTCGACGTATCGACAATCACAACACGCTTGCGCAGGTCTTCCGCCAGCACACGCGCCGTTTCGCGCAGCATCGTCGTCTTGCCAACGCCTGGGCGTCCCAGGAGGAGCACACTCTTCCCAGACTCGATCAGATCGCGCAGAATGGTGATCGTGCCAAAAACGGCGCGCCCGACACGGCATGTCAAGCCGATCACGCGTCCCATACGATTGCGAATCGCCGAGATTCGGTGGAGCGTGCGCGGTATCCCGGCGCGGTTATCTTCGCCGAAGGCGCCAATGCGCGTAATGACGTAGTCGATATCTTCCTGGGTCACTTCGCGGTCGCTGAGAAACCGTTCACAGTTGCGATAGCGTGCTTCGGGGAGCCGACCAAGATCCATGATCACTTCCAGCAGATCCTCTTGATCGTCAGGACCGGTTTCAATCGCCTGACGAATAGGCGCCGGAAGCGTTTCGAGGAGCAATTCGATATTGCTGGTAATATCCCGTTGTATTGCCATAGAATCGTCTATCCTCACATCGAGAGGAGATGGTTGGTATCGGCGGGTGGGTCTCCGGGCTTTCGAGCACCGGCGTGAGCAGTGATCGGCGTGCTGCGACCGTCGTCTGCTTACAGAATAACGTCTGCTCGGCGATCGGCTGAAAGCCGAGATCGCCTGCGGGAAGAAAGAGTTCCTGCTGATAATCGCGCAATATCAGATACACCGGCAGCGCATCGTGGATCTGCGCTAACCCGAACCGCAGTACATCAGTCGTCTGTTCGCGCGCGTCGGGGCTGATCAGCAGCGAAAACACATGACCGACAGGACCGGTTGTGCGATGCAAATAGGCGGACATGCGGTCGCCTGCGCCCAGCACCCAGGCATTCCGATACGGGCGGCGCCATGCGCGATCAAGCGGCAGCATCCAGGATCGTGCATCGCGCGCCTCGAAGAGTTGCACCTGCCGCAGCGTGACAGCGCCATACAATTTATGGATCGCCCACACATCATGGTTCGACTGCGAGCGCATTGGCGCCAGTGTCGTCCCCTGATCCCAATCGGGACCATCGAGGCGCAGCACCGTCTGCTGCGCATAGCCGATGAACCCCAACTGGCGAAAGACTTCGCGCAACTCATCGTGGCGTTGCGGCAGCGCCGCATAGATCCGCTGCACACGCGCCGCGCCAACCTCCGCGCACAACGACTCGAGCAGGCGAAACCAGACGTCGGGATCAGTCGGATGCCCATTGCCGCCGCCATACGCCGCCATCAGTGCAACATCGTGCTCAGGACGACCGCGCCGTCCAATCGACTGCACCACTGCGCTGAGCGCCCCTTCGCGATAGACGAACGTCGCACAATCCTGCGCACTCCCTTCCAGCCAGCAGCGCAGAGCAAACCAGAACGGACGGTGCGGCAACGCCAGCATCGCCTCATTGAACAGCGTCACCTGGCTGCGCGGTTTTCGTCTCAAGGTCCAGATATCGCTCAGCGTAACCGATCGGATCATGGGCCTTCCCCGACACCAGACGACGTATCACATCTCCAGAAAATAGCGGTGCATCCGTTCATCCGCCGTCAATTCCGGATGAAAACAGGTTGCGAGCATGTTCGCCTGGCGCGCAGCGACGACGCGCCCGTCATCGAGGCGCGCCAGCGGCGTAACATCGCTCCCTAAATCCTCGAGCACCGGCGCACGAATGAACACCATCCGCAACGGTTTGCTATCCAACCCCTCAACCGGACGATCGATCTCGAAACTTTCGAGTTGACTGCCAAATGCATTGCGTCTGGCGGTCACATTCATCAATCGCAACGATGGTTGATCGGCGCGCCCGTCAGCGATGCGTTGCGCCATCAGGATCGCGCCAGCGCACGTACCCCAGACCGGCATACCCTCGCGCACACGCGCGCGCAACGGCTCGATCAACCCGTACATCGCCAGCAACTTGCCAATCGTTGTACTTTCACCGCCGGGAATAATCAGGCGCTCGACCTGATCGAGATGTTTCGGCAATCGCACCTGGAGGGTCGGCGCGTCGATACGCCGCAACATCTCTTCGTGCTCGCGGAAATCCCCCTGAAGCGCCAGAATTCCTACCGTCATACACGATTCATCTGGCAGAGGCGCAGGCGCGCGCCTGCGCCCTGCGATCCTGCTACCAGCCACGCTCCGCCATCAACTGATCGTGCGGGATCTTGCTGATTTCGATGCCCGTCATCGCTTCGCCAAGTCCACGGCTGACTTCGGCGATGATCTCCGGTTCGTTGTAGTGCGTCGTCGCGGCAACGATTGCGCGTGCGCGCCGCGCCGGATCGCTCGACTTGAAAATGCCCGAACCGACAAACACGCCATCCACACCCAATTGCATAAGCAGCGCCGCATCGGCAGGCGTTGCGATGCCGCCAGCCGCGAAGTTCACCACCGGCAGGCGCCCCGTTTCCGCCACCTGGCGTACCAGTTCGTATGGCGCCTGGATGTTCTTGGCGTAGGTAAAGAGTTCGTCCTCATCCATCGTTTGCAGGCGGCGAATCTCGCTGTAGACCGCGCGCGCGTGGCGCACCGCCTCAACCACGTTCCCCGTGCCGGCTTCGCCTTTGGTGCGCAGCATAGCTGCGCCTTCCGCCACGCGCCGCAATCCTTCGCCCAGGTTGCGGCACCCACACACAAACGGGATGCGAAATTTGTGCTTGTTGATGTGATGCTCTTCGTCGGCTGGCGTCAACACTTCGCTCTCATCGATATAGTCGATCCCCAGCGCCTCCAGAACCTGCGCCTCGACGAAGTGCCCGATGCGCGCCTTCGCCATGACCGGAATGGTGACCGCTTCTTTGATCGCCAGGATGAGTTCCGGGTCGCTCATACGCGCCACGCCGCCTTGCGCGCGAATGTCGGCAGGAACCCGCTCCAGCGCCATGACTGCCACAGCGCCAGCTTCCTCGGCGATCCGCGCCTGCTCCGGCGTGACGACATCCATAATGACGCCGCCCTTGAGCATCTGTGCCAGGCCGACCTTTGTCGTCCAGGTCGACTTATCCATGGGTCCGACTCCTTGTCCAGCAACCGACATGCGTTGTCTGGTCTGTACTGCCATGATCGCAAGCGATATCACACATTATTGTACCATAGATTGTCCATGGTCGCGGATTGGGGAAGCAAAGCAAGTGTTCACATTCCTCCAGGGAGCGCGGGCATCCTGGCGCGCCGCGCACCGGGGAGAACGTCGCCGCCCCATTCCTCCCTCCGGGGAGCGCGGGCATCCTGGCGTGCCGCGCACCGAAGAGAACATCGCCGCCCCATTCCTCCCTCCTGGGAGCGCGGGCATCCTGGCGTGCCGCGCACCGAAGAGAACATCGCCACCCCATTCCTCCCTCCTGGGAGCGCGGGCATCTTGCCCGCGTTCCCGGGCGCGTGTGTTCCCCCAGGTGTGAACAGGTACGGGAAGCAAAGAGGTCAGAGGCATCTCGGTCGCCTCTGACCTCTTCGTTCGCGGACGACTTGGAATGCCCGGATTTACTGTTCAAAACGCGCGGCAACCGCTTCCCAGTTGACCGTGTTCCACCAGGCGTCGAGATAGTCCGGTCGGCGATTCTGGTACTTCAGGTAGTAGGCATGCTCCCATACATCAACGCCCAGGATTGGCATATGCCCCTGCATGAGCGGGCTATCCTGGTTGGGCGTGCTGTAGATGTGGAGTTTGCCCTCCTTATCCTTCACCAGCCATGCCCACCCGCTGCCGAAACGCTTGATGCCGGCATCCTTGATCTTCGCTTTGAACTCGGCAAAACTGCCGAAGGTATCGTTGATCGCCTTTGCCAGTTCGCCGTGCGGCTCACCGCCGCTGTTTGGTCCCATGATGTTCCAGAAGAGCGTGTGGTTGTGGTGCCCGCCGCCATTGTTGATGACCGCCTGACGGATGCTTTCGGGCACATCGTTGATATTCATCAGGATTTCTTCGATGGTCGCGCTCTGCAACGACGGATGCCCCTCGAGCGCCGCATTCAGATTGGTTACATACGCCTGATGGTGCTTGCCGTGATGGATCTGCATGGTCATCGTGTCGATGTGCGGTTCCAACGCAGAAAAATCATACGGCAACGGCGGTAGCGTGAATGCCATAGGTTCTTCCTCCTTCTCAACAAACAACCGGGTCTGCCCGTCTTACGATTCGATGGCGATACGGAAACGACAGCACTGACCATCGGCAGCGATGGTTTGCTGCCGTTCGACCGGCGCACGGAGCAGGTCTTCGTACAGGGCGCGTTCGTGAGCGCATGCTTGCGGGTATGAGCGCGCTACACAATTGATCGGGCAGTTGTGCTCGATCAGTTCGATGGCGCCATCCGGCAGGCGACGCCACTCGCACATATAGCCGTGCTCGTTCAGGATCGTTGCCAGTTCGGCAACCCGTTCCGGCAACGACCGTCCTTCCAGACGCGGCGCATACCCGGCATACAGGCGTCTGCGCCGCCCCTCGAACAGTCGCTCGATCGCTTCCTCGCCCCCTTGCGCCTGAACGAATTCCAGCGCGTCGATCAGAAGATGGTCGTAGGCTTTCGGGAAGAGCGCCTCAGCTGC
>Ga0308410_1000353_pt1 | contig 24379 bp, 14 predicted proteins | sample HotsprOSTMatCore_FD_203467 | JGI IMG/M metagenome (GOLD analysis project Ga0308410, IMG submission 203467) | Hot spring phototrophic mat microbial communities from Octopus Spring, Yellowstone National Park, Wyoming, United States -... | ecosystem: Environmental > Aquatic > Thermal springs > Hot...
TTTGAGTGCCTCGGGAGGAATTACCTTTGCTAACGTTGCGGGATCTTTTTGGATCCTTGTTGCAGTAACCTTGGCCTTGGAACGCTTGTGGCTGGCATCCGGGTACCGAAGCGGGGACGCGGTTGATCTCTTAATTCCTGATGGCCTGAGAAGCGGGCTGGGCATATCGGCGTTGAAATCGTGTTCCACCTTTCTAGGCAAATGGATGATCCGGCTGGCTTCGTCCCGAGGGATCAGGATTATTTCCGAGCAAATACAAACCGCCCAAGGAGGGCTTTCGCATGTGCGAGGATTGGCAAGTACCTTGGGGCTCGTGGGGTTGTGCGTTGCCTGTTATTTTGCGGCTTATCGTCCCGTATTGGGGGCTCGCAGTGTGTGGGCTCGCATTCACCGCGAGGGACCACAAGCCTCCATGGGAGACGTGCTGGAACTTGTTCGAAGGGCGGCTACCCAGGACCCACTCTCTGCGGAATCCTTTTTGGCCCTGATTGAGGGGTATGCCCGGGAATGGGCCGCCACGGGACGTCCTCAGGCAGCGGAGGCATTTCGACGGAATGCAACCTGGTTTGTTAGGATCTCTGGTTGGTCAGCAAAAGCTTGGGAGGTGGTTGGCGATCTCTACTGGGATATCGGGGAGGCCCTTAGCCAACCGGCTTGTCGGCAAGAAGCCCTCGAGGCTTGGAGGCAAGCAGTCCAGAATTTCCCCACAAACGGTTTACTCCGGGCGAAGGTAGCTCGTGCTTTGGCGGCTGCCGGTCGAAAAGAGGAAGCTGTTCTCGAGGCCCGCACCGCGCTCGAACTTAATCGCCGGAATCCCCATTTAGATCGCAAACTACCGCCAGACTTGTACCAGGAGATGGAAAAGCTGGCTGCGGGGAGTGGGGTATCCGAGTAGAATTTGCTTTAAGGGGACCATGCACGGCTAATTGTTGTAGGTGGCCCCAATGGGGGGAGGTAGTCCGAAGGGGCGGTAAGCCTTACGTGGGGGTTCTTCTCCTCAGACCTTTAGGTGGGCGGAGCACGTAAGAATTTGAGGTAGGATTTGCCCGGGAGGGGCAGGTCCACCTGACTTTAGGCACCTCAGAGCGAATGCAGTCGATTGATAGGGGTACAATTTCTTCTTGGGCCCCCGAACCACCGAGTAAGCCGGGCGGTCTGCAGATTGAGGGAAACCCTGAAAAATCAGGTAGTCCGAGCGGTCACGGAGATATAGCGTAATTAGGAAGGGATAGCCATTACTTTTGGGGTGGATTTGTCTGCACTGTGAACCCTTTAATTTTATCTGCAGCATGAACCCTTTAATTTTGTCTGCAGCATGAAGCCTGAATTTTGGGTTCAGCATCAAACCTTAATGAGGTGAGATGTTGACCCTTTAGCTGGATCGATCTTTCAGGAAGATGTTTTTGGGCTGTCTTTGAAATTATCTCCCTACCTTCATGGCAAAAATCTTAGGGGTGTATAGCAATGAGGAGAAAGTTGCCTTTTGTCGGCAAGATTTTAGTCGCGAGCCTTCTTGGCGTTTTGGTGGGCGTGGTTTCAGCGGCGAGCGAGTTTTTGCTATGGCCGCCCATTAAGCGGACTGGAGCTATTCCCCCGTTTCAGGCGGAAGCACCCCTTACCGGCGAACCGAAAGCGGTGGTAGATTCGCTGGTCTTCGATTTTGGGGTTTTGGATGAGCATGCGGTGGGAGAGCACCAGTTTGTGATCCGCAACGAAGGTTCCGCTCCGTTGCGGATCGAGGAGGGGTCTACAACATGTCGGTGCACGAGCAGCCTGGTTGGCCGAAAAGAGATCCCTCCCGGAGAGAAGAGTGTCGTCACCGTTAAATTTGATTTGAAGGGCTTCAGCGGTCCTTATTCTCAGTCCGTCACCGTTCTGACTAATGACAAGCGGAATCCCCGAATAGTGTTGACCGTTCGGGGAAAGGTGACAAAGGCGGTCCAGGCAGTTCCTTCGGAACTGGTGCTAACCCGGATAGCTGCGGGCCAGCGTGCGGCTACAGAGTTCCTTTTACTAGGATTTCGGCCGACTCCACTAAACATAACAAGTTGGAGCTTCGAGGACCCCTCCACTGCTCAGCACTTCTCCGTTGAACTTCGGCCGTTGGACGCAACGGAACTGGGGGAGCACCAGGGAGCTACCGGAGGGGTATTGGGGATTTTGACCATTCGCCCGGGGTTGCCCTTGGGAGCTTTCTCTCAAAAGTTGGTGCTAAAAACAAATTATCCCGAGGCCCCGGAGGTCACGGTTCCGATCCGAGGGACGGTGGCGAGCGAAATTTCGGTTGTGGCGGGAGGGTGGGATGAAGGTCGGTCTTTGCTGCGACTGGGAACGTTTCGCCGCACTGAAGGTTTGGAACGTCGGATTTTCCTCCGCGTAAGCCGCACCTTGGCGGATCGGGTTCACTTCACCGTAGAAAAAGTGTTCCCGGAGTTTGTTGAAGTCGAAATTGGCTCTGCCGCTCCCATCGGGGATGCTCCGGCGATGCTCGTGCCAGTGGTCCTCCGGTTTCCCAAAGGTTGTCCTGCAGGGAACTATTTGGGTATTGATAGCCAGCCAAGTGGTTACATTCTTTTCCGGACAGGAGTGGCTGAGGCACCGGAATTGAAGGTCAATCTAAGTTTCCTAATCGAGGGTTAGGCGTTCCCGTTGGTGGCGGTAGCTTTAAGTAATAAATGAGACTTGGGCTCGGGAAAGGCAGAAAGCACTCATTCTTCTCCTACGGCTCGCTCCCCGGGAGGTTTTGGCATCGGCCATGGGAGGAGAAGTTCTCGGTTGTTCTCTGGCCTCCATCCCTGTCAGAATTGGGGGCAAAGGTTATAGAGGGAACCGATGGGATACCTGGGCGTTTGGAAGATTCTGGTTTTTTCCCGGTTTTTTCTGCGGGATTAGGGTGCATCTGCGGGATTAGGGTGGAGAGGGGGGAGGTGAGAGAACAATCCCGCCCCACTAGCCCCTGGGTTGGTCCGGCTAAGGGATGCGTTTCCGGGTTTTGGCTGGCGATCCTCCACGTTAGTTGCGGTTTCCGGCATCCGGGAGTTTGCTGCGAAATTGCCTTCCGAAGGAGGTACTGGGCTGTTGCTTCTGGGGAGAAATAGGAATGCCATTTTCTGCTGCCTATCAGCAAGCCAGTGAAGGTATCCAGTGAAGCTGTAGCTTGCCGAGCCAATATTCTTCGGGACATGCGGTTCGGCCCCGGGATTTCGGGAGCAAAGCTCAAACCTACTGAAAAAGTGGACCGGGTGTTGTCGTGCCGGTGGCTCCGGAAATTGCAAATTATTCGGGACGTGCGGGCAGGACGACTACGCTGCAAAACCTAAAGGTGTGTGGCTATCTTCGGCCGCAGTGGACGTTTTTGAGCCTTTTGCTTTAACCTTCTGCTAACTCCCGTGAACCTCCGCCACTTAAAGGGGCATTTGGACTCGTTCCGTAACATGGAGGATCACGGGTGGGAATCCTGCCCGGCCCCGAAGTTTGATCTCCTGGTGATGGAACTCGGGTTTGTGGGGAATCCGATAGGCTCGCTGATGGAGTTGGGAGCCATGGTCCGGAAGGGGGACCCCTGGTGGGGGTCGGCTAGATGCTTCGGATTTTTTCGGGCGAGATGATTTTTGTCCGATTCGAGACTCAATGAGGCGAGAAGAGAAATCCCGTCGGAGGTCAGGAAGGTGGGAATCCGATTCAGTTTTTTTTGGGCTTTGATTTTGATTGCCGCGGGGCTCCTTGCCGAAGGATGCGGTCAGCCTCACGGGGGGCAAAGATCACCTCGAGAGGGAAGGGAGTTTTCGAAGGAAATATCAACTGAGCCAACGGTGCCCGACCAGATAGGTCGCGAGGGATTGCCCGATGCTCTGAGGGGCGAAGGAGGTTCAAGAGCAGATAATGCTGTCTTTGCAGATAATGGGACGAATCAAGAATCGGCTCTGGGAGGACTAGGCCCGGCGGAAAGACCTTTAGGATCTTCCGGCGGCGTTACCAAATTAGAGAAACCTCTCCTGGAAAACCCGTTGCGGTCTCCTCAGGGAATTTCTTCATCGCCGGAAGAACTTCCTCAGGCGGAGGAAGGGGCCCGGGGATCTGCCCCTTCGGGAAAACGGGTAGGCAAAGGAAAGGGGCAACCTTTTGACCCGATCAAGGAAAATGGACCTATTTTTGTAGGGTGGCCGGTGCCTAAGTTTGCCCTTGTTATCACCGGTCGGGAAGATGGCTATCTGGAACCCTGCGGTTGTGCCGGTCTAGACCGAATGAAAGGGGGCCTTAGCCGGCGATATTCCATGTTTCGGCAGTTGCGACAGCAATGGAACTGTCCTGTGGTGGGACTTGATGTTGGCGGGCTAATAAAGAATTTCGGACGGCAGACGGAGCTCAAGTTCCATCTTACAGTGGAAGCAATGCGGCAGATGGGTTACCAGGCCATTGCCTTCGGGGTGAAAGACCTCCGGCTTCCGGCTGGGGAGCTACTTGCTGTGGCGGCGGGATTGGACCCTGAATCGTCGTTATATGTTTCGGCCAATGTCGGGCTTTTTGGGTTTGCACAAAATCTTATACCTCAGAAGAAAGTTATTGAGGTGGCTGGCGTGCGGGTGGGAGTGACGGCAATTTTGGGCGATGGCTGGCGTTCGGAGGTGAACAACCCTGATATTCAACTGGCCCCAGCAGAAGAGAAGTTAAGGGAGATTGTCCCCCAGCTGAAACGCGAGGCTGACGTTCTTATCCTTCTAGCCCATGCCTCGCACGAGGAATCATGGAGGCTTGGGGAACGTTTCCCGGAGTTTGATATCTTGATCACCGCGGGTACACCACCGAGCCCTCCTCCAGAGCCAACCTTGTTTCCGGATGGTCGCATGTTTGTCGAGGTTGGGACCAAGGGGATGGATGCGATCGTCCTCGGGTTTTTTGAATCGGGAGAGCCGAAGATTCGCTACCAGCGGGTCCCCTTGGATAGCCGGTTTCCCCAATCTCCGGAGGTCCTTGCCCTCCTAAAAGACTATCAGGAACAGCTAAAGTTGCTTGGTTTTGAGGGATTAGGCCTTCGCCCGGCACCGAATCCGAAATTGGCCGAGATGGGGCAATATGTGGGTTCCAAAAAGTGTGAAACGTGTCACGAGATTTCTTACGACGTTTTTAGGAAAAGCGGGCACGCGAAAGCTTGGCGAACTTTGCAAGAGCTCGAGATCCCGCGGACCCACGACCCAGAATGTGTGAGTTGCCATGTCGTCGGGTGGCATCCGACGGAGTACTTTCCATACGAAGGCGGTTTTTGGAGCGAAGAAACGACACCCCACCTTGTGGGGGTAGGCTGTGAGGCCTGCCACGGTCCGGGGGAAAATCACATTCGGGCGGAGATGGGATCGGACTTTGAGGCACAAGAGCGGTTCCGAAACTTAGTCCGAGTGACTTTAGAGGACGCTCGGACCTGGCAATGTGTGAGTTGTCACGATTTGGATAACAGTCCTGATTTCGATTTTGAGACCTACTGGCCCTTGATTGAACACGAGGAAGACTGAATTGTCTTTTAGACGTCCGGATCGTCCCGCCGGTTTGTTCTCTGCCGGAGTGGATCTATTCGCTAAAACGGCTCCCACCAGCCTCTGCTCGGGACCTTGAAAGAGTCAAACCGCCGCAGTGGAGAGCAGGTCGGTTCCCCCAATAGCCTTTGACCTCGTAAGCTTTCCTACCTTGGTCGACTCCTTGGAAGCTGAAACCACGTTGGGGCCCCTACGAATCGGCTCGTTCCTGTTTAAAATACTCCCGAAGGAGGCCAGCTGATTTATCGGGAGTATGCCCGTGGAAGAGCATCAGGAGGAAGGCTTGCGAGGGTGGTGCAAGCAATATTGGGCGAAACCCCTTTATGAGGGTTTAAAATATCGACTCCAGCCCGGCATAATCGCGAGGGTAGGAGATACAGGACCCTAATGTGAAGGCAATTTCAAATTCGGAGTGGTGGTGTTTACCTTTCGATGCCGGTTGGTGCAAGTTGCTGAAGACTTACCGTTTTCCTTCCAGGTTGTTGGAGTTTCCTTCAAAAAGGCGGATTGGAGTTTTCTTCAAAAAGGCGGCTTCGTAAAGAAAGCATTGGTTCTGTGACGAGGTTGATGGTTAGGGCGAAGGTGTTCTATGCGGGAAGTGCTGACTTTAGTTTTGGGTGGGGGCCGGGGTACCCGGTTGTATCCTTTAACCAAATTTCGCTCCAAACCTGCTGTGCCGGTGGCGGGAAAGTATCGGCTCATTGATATTCCTCTTTCCAACTGTTTGAATAGCGGGCTAAATCACATTTACGTTCTGACGCAGTTTAACTCGGTAAGTTTGCACCGGCACATTCGGCGGACCTATGTGTTCGATGCGTTTTGCGACGGGTTTGTAGAGATTCTTGCAGCCCAGCAGACTTTGACCACGGAACAATGGTATCAAGGGACCGCTGACGCGGTTCGGCAGAATCTTCGGCATGTGGATCAGCCGGGGATACGTTACGTGCTTATCCTATCAGGTGATCAGCTGTACCGGATGGACTTCCGTCTCATGTTGGAAACCCATTTGCAGACCGGGGCGGATGTCACGATCGGTACTGTTCCCGTAGACCGCGAGGCGGCACCTGGACTAGGGATTATGCGGGTGAACGAAGCAGGCCGCGTGGTGGGGTTCCTGGAAAAGCCCAAGACCCATGAGGAATTGGAGCATGTCCGGACCGATCCTCAATGGCTGAAGGATAGGGGGATTGATGGAGGCGCGCGACAGTATTTGGCCAGCATGGGAATTTATCTTTTCAACCGTAATCGGCTTTTTGACTGCCTGGAAAAGACTCCTTACCAAGACTTCGGCAAGGAGGTTTTTCCGGCAGCGATTCGCAGCTTACGTGTACACGTGCACCTGTTTGACGGTTACTGGGAGGATATTGGGACGATTGGATCGTTTTACCAAGCGAACTTACGGTTAGCCTCCCAGGATGCCCCCTTGAGTCTGTTCTCACCCGATTTGCCAATCTATACGAGAGCTAGGTTCTTGCCGCCCTCTAAAATTGAAGCGGTCACCGTTCGAAACAGTCTCATTGCGGATGGGTGTCAAATCGGCCCAGGGTGTGTGATCGAAAATTGTGTAGTCGGCTTAAGGAGTATCGTCGGCCGAAATGTGATATTGAGGAACACCGTCGTCATGGGAAATGATTTCTACACACCTCCCTCGGATCTGGGAAGCAGAGATACACCCCCGCTGGGTATTGGGGATGAATCCATTATCGATGGAGCAATCATCGATAAGAACTGCCATATTGGCCGGGGCGTACGCCTGGTTAATCAGCAGGGAATTCAAGAGGGCCCGGAGAATTGGTTCGGAATGATTAGGGATGGAGTTATCGTCATTCCCAAAGGGACGGTGCTTCCCGACGGCTTTGCTCTTTAGCCTGGTCGTTGTGTTCCTCCACGCAGAAAAGATGATTGCCCGGCGGAAAAGACCCCGTTGAAATTTCATCTTTAACGCCCATCTCTTTGTCTGCTAGCCGAAATGGGCTCTTTGGAGCTCGGTGAAACGGGGTCTTTTTACCCATCCAGAAGCCCGACGGGTGAATGAAGCATATCGGCAACGGAGTAAAAGCCGGCTTGCAGTTTCTCCTATAAATCTTATATTTCGAAAGCCTAAATCATTCTAGGCCCGAAAAGCCGAGGCTCAATTTGTTGCCAATTTTATCTTTCGGGTGTGGGGTTACCGTTGTCCTGGGAGCTTGTCTGGAATTTAGAGAGATTATTCAACGGTTCCTTTTCTTTCGACTGGAGCTTTGCGGTCAAGCTCGTGGTGCCAAGCCTAAAGATGCCGGCCCCATTCTTTAAATTTTCAGTTTTTCTTCGGCGAGGTATCCCACTTTGCAAAAAACTAAAGACTACTTGGCAAGACAGTCGGCGTGAAATGAAGTGCCAGCGTGCAGCCCGGCAGCAGGTCCCTACATTTTCTTCTCGCTTACCATAGGGATGCCCCCTCTTCTCACTTACGATGGGGATGCCCCGGCAATGCAATCGGTTTTATCTCAATTGATTTATCTATTTATCATCCGGTAAGTTGTCATTCCGCCTGACACGTTCCTCACACGGTATCCGTGCTGGGCAAGGATGCGGCTGGCGTAATATCCCCGTTGACCTACCCCGCAATAAACCCAAACCTCTTGGGCGGGCGATAGCTCTTGGAGTCGCTGGCGAAGTTCCGGCAGAGGAATATTGATCGAGTTCTCGACGGCTCCTGCCACATATTCTCCAGGATTTCGCACATCCACCAGGAGTGGACGCTCCGATGCTTCTCTACCGATCCATTCTTCCCAGTAAGCTGCTTCCGCATCGCGGCGAAGAATATTTGCCGCTACCGATCCAGCGATATTCACCGGATCGCGCGTACTCCCGAATTGTGGGGCATAGGCCATCTCCGCTTCTTCCAAGTCGAAGACTGTCGCCCGTTGCTGAATTGCCATGGAAAGCAGATCGATCCGGCGGTCGACGCCCTGGCCTCCCACGATTTGGGCTCCCAAAATCATCCCAGTTTCTGGGTGCCACAGCAGTTTTGTTGTCATCCGCTCGGCACCCGGGTAGTAAGTAGCATGGTGCGGGGAATTACTATAAGACTTCATGTAAGGGATCCCGGCTTCGCGAAGCTGCTTCTCGCTTGCACCGGTACTTGCGAAGGTCAGGCCGAAAAAAGCCACGATATTGGTGCCCTGCACACCCCGATATCGCGATGGCCGGCCACAGATTGATTCCGCTGCCACCCGAGCCTGGCGTGCGGTGGGTCCTGCCAATGGTGCTACTAGGGGCCTACCGGTAATCCAGTGTTTGACTTCTGCGGCATCGCCCACAGCCCAAATATTCGGGTCATTAGTCTGCATGCTCTCATTAACGCAAATTCCCCCCGAAGGCCCGATTTGAAGGCCACAGGCAGCGGCAAGCTCACTATTTGGGCGGACTCCCGCGGCCACAAGGACAAAATCGGTTTCCAGGCAATTCTCATCGCTCAACAAGAGCTTCAACCCCCCGCTTGAGCCTGGGCCCATACTTTGAACTTCTGTGCCCAAGTGGAGGTCGACCTTACGCCGCTTTAATTCCTCATGCAGCGGAGTAACCATTTCAGAATCCAACTGGGGGAGAACCTGCGGGAGTTTCTCCACAACACACACGCGAAGACCAAGGCGAAGGAAGTTCTCGCATACCTCGATTCCGATATATCCCCCACCGATAATGGTGGCATGTTGCGGGGCTGAATCCTGGAGAAATGACCGAAGCCGGTCGGCGTCCTCCAGACTGCGAAGCGTAAATACACGGGGTGAATCGATTCCTTCGATTGAGGGGATCACCGCCCGGGAACCTGGAGCGAGCACTAGAGCATCGTAAGGTTCCTCTCGGACCTGATCTTCGCGAAGATTTCGGACGGTGATTGTCTTTCGTGATCGATCCACTCGCTCTACAAGATGTTCTGTGTAAACCTGTATCGCGAATACTTGGCGTAGCCAGGCGAGACTTGCCACCAGCATGTGGGCTCGATCGGAAATAACGCCACCTACGTAGTACGGCAAACCGCAGGTGGCATACGAAACATCTTTGCCCCGCTCAAAAACCAGAATCGAGGCCTGTTCATCGAGCCGACGAAGTCGCGTAGCACAGGCAATTCCCCCCGCGTTACCTCCTACGATCACTACCCGTTTGGATGGATGATTCGAACTCGGCATCTTTCGTTAAACCTCCCAAATTACTAAATCCAAAATTCCGTGAAGTCCCTTTTTTCAGCGGCTCTTGTGCTCTAGGAATCCTCTGCAACATGATTGTTGCTCAAGGGAACCCGGAAAACTAACGAATCGGTAATGAACGTGCTCCTAGCACCATGCACGCCCACAAGTTGACAAGTCCGTTTGTTGACAGCAGCTCCAAATCCCGCCTCCGGTGGTTTCTTTACTTCTTGGGCAATTGCTTTCCCGATTGGATACTGTTGGAAAACTGTTATTGGCCAGGAGTGGCATTAGTTCCCCAAAACCCTGAGTGCACGAACGGATAAGAGTTTTCCTGCCGGCCGTTCCAAAGGTTGTCTTTATCAGGAGCCGTAAACTTCTTGTGTTGGTCCCGTCTTCTACCCCGGGGTGTGTCCAAGATGTGTTGGAGATCAGCCTTAACGAGCAAAATTAAGCAAGCTTGGGAGTGCAGGCCGATTCGCCATACAAAAGTTTGGGGGATTACGTTTTCCTGTTTCGGATTTTCTCGAAATCAATAATCCCCCGGCGGTCTTGAACCCGCCACGGCGCCATGGCTTAGGCAGACACCCTTTTTACCCACCTCCGCAAATCCTTTTGGGGGAAAGGCTCGAGAACCACGCAAGGAAACCCGACAACCCCGGCGTGAAGCCCAAAACCAAAGGATGCAAACATGGAAAGCATTGTTTCCGATCTCTTCAGCTTTCGGCATTTTCAATCTAGGGCTGCAAGTTTAAGGGAACTCTTGAGAATCCGAGGTAGAAAAACCTAAGAACAAACTTGTCGATCACCTTCGCCCTCGAATGCCTGGATAAGCCAACGCTTTCGGGTATCTCAACCTCCCAAGCATTTGTTCAGCGGTTCCTTGATACTTTTCTTCAACTACAGAGTCTCTTGCCCGAATGTATCAGGTCCTCCTTTTGCCTGCACGGATATGGAGGTAGCAACACCCCTCTTGTCCGGGTGTCCAGGTATCGGAGGAAAACTCGAATCCGGCTCCGAGAAACGTTCCGTCGTCGATTTTGGCAGCGATCCGGCAGAGGGTCGCTACCAGCTCGTCGCTTAGCCCCAACTTTTGCCACGTCTCCCTCAGGGGACAGGCCTGGAATTTGATGTCTAACCCCTCTTGGTCGCACCGAACTACTTGGGGTTGAAACATTCTGCCACCATCGGCCAGTCCTCCCAAGAACCGCTCGCATAGGCCGGCCAGATTATCGGGAGCAAACTCCCGGTACCTTTCGCTCCGCATAAGTCCACGGCGGTAAATGGCCCGGCCCATGATTTCTTCCGCCCGTTCTGGGCCAACCTCTTTGGAAAGCTCGTCGTAAAAGAGCCAGTACAGAATAGCCCGGTTTTCAAATGCCTCGTATAGCTGGCGTCGAAGAATTTCCTCGCTCACGTTGATGCCTCCACTGTGTCACCGAAAAACTCAGCCCACATTTCCGAAGGAGACCTCCTCGAAGGCATCCCAGGGAGCCACGCCGATCCGATATGGTTTGCCTATTTTCCCCATTCTCTGGCCGGGGGCAGATTCCCATCGGGCTTCCCGTTTCTTGCTTTTCCCGCGAAAATTGGGTGAGTTTCATCAAGTGGAACTGTCCTCCACTGTACCCATGGCCGTATTTTAAAGGCCCCTAGTTTTTTCGCAACCCCACCGAGGCAAAATTGGTTATTGTTCCGGACAGGGGGCCTCCCGTAGCTTTGCCGAAAGCTTGCTTGGCAATTCTCCGCTAAACCCGAGGTTGGCTGATTGCATTCCGAGCAGCCGGAGATCGTCCAAAACTTCCGACATGCTTCGGGACGGTATCCATAAAATGCAGACCGCCATACCGCTCCTTTAGCGATGTCGGCGGTTATCTCTCGCTGATTTCTGGGGTGTGGGGGAAAGAAGCGGTTTCGTTGGAAAACTTTGGGAACTCCCTCGGTTTGCGAAAACCAGGTTACAGTTGGCTCGATCAAAAGGTGGTGCTCTTCTTAAAACTGGCTGCCTGACGAGCTGTTCGTTTTCAGATAAAGCACTACTTTTTAGATTGAAAAGTCAGAATTCAGAATTTTTCGTGTTCGCAAGACTAGGAGAAACACAAGCTGCCGAAGGGTGAAGAGTGTATTACCTCTTCCGTTTGCGAAGAACGCTAGGAGCCAAATAGGACGGGGCGGCTTGACGGTGACTATTGCATAGGGCTTTGCGGCTTTGCTAGAATTCGCCAAAATACCAGGACCTTTGTCCCCCGGTCGCGGGATAGAGGAGCAAAATTCCTGACGAACTTTGACGGCTACAGTCGCGGTGTTTCCCAAGATTGGGTCTCATGGGTGTAGAGGGGCAGGCTTTAGCGAGCGGTAATGGAGCCGTTTTGCGTAATCGAAACGTGCGGGTAACCGAAGAGTCAATCTATCTTGTTTGCCAACAGGGTGGTAATGAATCAGGATTCCCCAAATATCCGATGCTGCCGCAACGGGATTTCGGACTATTTTGCGTGGTATACTGTCCTCCAGTCCCGGTCTTTTTGGGCCGCCAAACCGCAGGAAAAACTTTCATATCCTTCTACGGGCTTCGGGGGTGCGGACTGGCAACCTGGGAGACCAGGTGTTCGATCCCTCCTTTTTATGGGCTTGGGCCTTCTCATCTTGGGTTTTTTTGCCCTCTGGGTCGACCATCCGTTGAGCTGGTACATGGTGACCCATCAACTACCTGATGTGGTGGAAGAGATTTGCCATGCAGCAGAACCTTTCGGAAACGGAGTCACGGTGCTCCTTTTGTTGATTGTTCTCCACCGATTGGTCCCGCAGGTCCGGCCTTTTCTACCGCGAGTGGCTGCTATTTCCCTCGGTTCGGGACTGGCTGCCAGCGTCATCAAGCTGCTAATTCCCCGGTTCCGCCCCCGGCATTTCGACTTTACACTTCCGATTTGGGATAGCTTTCAGGCCGCCTTCGACTTTCACGAACGGACCGGAGCGGTGGAAAGTTTCCCATCAGCGCATACTGCCACCGCATGCGGGCTCGCAATTGGGCTAAGTTGGCTTTGGCCAGAGGCACGAGCTGTTTTTTGGTTTCTGGCGGGTATTGTCGCGGCTCAGCGAGTCGTAGGGGGAGCTCATTTTCTTAGCGATGTTTTGGTTGCGGCGGCCTTTAGTTGCTTCGTAGGAGCCGCCTTCCTTTCTTCGCGGGGGGCTGGCCGGGCTTTTTCCGCTCTTGAGTCCTCCTTGCATCACCAGTCTAAAGCTCTCCCCGTCGAACAAGTAGACGCTCAGCAATGATTCCACCCTCCTTCGTCAGCTCTTCTTCCGATCCAAGTGTCCGGTAAAGCAGTTGCTACCTCGAGGGCCATGGAGATTGCCTCCCGAGGCTCGATCCCTTTAACCGGTTTTTTGACGGCTGGGTGGAACCACTTCGGCAAGGACACGTAAGAGGTCTTGCAGTCTCCACCCGGCGGAAGTCTCGAAACCCTGAGGAAGCTTTCCATCTCTCTCGAACATTTGGAATTCTGAGGCTTGGAAGACCCCAGTAAGGTAGGTGCCTTCCAGTGGACGCGGGTGAGCGGCTCGCGAACTCAGGAGGACCGCCAACACCGGAAGGGCTCCCTTTTCGCAAGGTTTTGCGAGGGAGGCCGGCGGCTGGATGTTCATTGTCAATGGAATCGGTTGTTCTTGGGCTTCTGCTAGTGTGCCCCTACCCGAGCATGTTCTGCCCCACCGTGGAGGCGACTGCGGCTCCACCCAGCGGGTCGATTAGGTGCCGGCCCCTAGGGGACCTTGGGGGGAGAAAGCCATTCCGGCAGCAAAGCCACGCGAAACTGCCTCGGAATGTCCTACATAGCTTAATCAGAGCCGAATACTTAGTATGGGTAATCTCGCGGTTGGTTGCCCGGGATTCCGACGGACAGAAGGCCACCAGGCGTCCCTAGGCACCCGGAAACGGCGGGGCCTTCCTGAAATAGGTTGGTTGACATGCCGGTGTATCCCGGAGTAGTTTGGAGGTAGATGGCGTGGGAGATTAGTGACCACCGGTAAGAGTTCATGGAGGTCCGTGCTAAACTATGAACAGAGTTCTCTTTTCCAAATAACTTCCGGGGGATTCGGTGGGGGAGCTTTTATGACCGGCAAACTCCAGTCTGCTGGAGGAATCGTCAGGCCAAGGAAGGGATGTAGAAGATGGGGTTGGGCGGGAGTGACAATCTGCCTTGCTTCCATCGTGCTTATTGGTGGCGTCGGCTGCGGAACTCCAAAAGAATCACCTCGTCCTCGCTCCGAGATCCGTACAATCGAGTACACTCCCCCCGACATACCTTTGGCGAGAAGGCGGCAGGTCTATCGCGAGGTAAAAAGGCTGATAGAGGTTTACGAGGAGAAAACCCGAAAGATTCGAGAGGATTTTGTGGAAGGGAGGATCTCTGCCCGTCAACGAGACGAGCTTTTAAAAGGGGAAGCCGAGAAGCACGATGAAAACCTGAAAGCCACCTTGGGTCGTTACGGTCTTCGGATGAAGGACCTTCCTAATATCTTGGCCGAAGCGCGAGATAAGGGATGGGATTGAGAACTTTTCGGTGACAAGTGGTACCGGGAACTCTTCCTCAGACCTGGTTTCCCAAACAGTTCTTGGTTAGGACTGCTCTTGCAAACAGCCGCGGGTGTTCGAAATGGCAATCCGATGACCCTCCTGTCCCGCGAGTACTTGCAAGGCTTTAATGCAGAATCGAGCTTGTATGCTCCTAAGCGGCAAGGAAAGGCAAAGACCCCCATTCGCGGAAAAGAATCGCCCCAAAGACATCGTTCCTTTCCAGGGAAGAATAGGAGGTGCCGAACCGAGCATTGGGCCTTGGATTTACGTTCCGCGGATTTTTCTGAGTTGGAAATTCCCGGTCCGAAGAAGCGATCTTAGCTTCTATGGAATTTAGCCGATTAGGTTTCCTGGACGAAGTAAAGATCTCGATCCGGCCAAGAGCCCGGACTGTGAATATCGAGCAGTTCCAAAGCTTCCTCTTTCGTTACAAACCCGTGGTGAGTTCCCGGGGGTAATCGCAGAAAATCTCCGGGTTGCAATTCGTAGTGCTGGTTGTTGAGGATTGCCACCCCGTGGCCGGAAAGCACGTAATAGATCTCCTCTGCCTTTGCATGATAGCTAATTGCTGTCCGGCTGTGAGGTGCGATTCGCAACCGGTAGCAGGTGAAAGCTCCTTCCTCCTCACGGCGGATTAACGGTTCCAGTTCGTAAGGTCCAATCCGCGTGATGTTCTCATAGAGGCCGGAATGGCGGTGAATTATGTCCATTAGCTGCCGCCTCCTTTACTAGGGGATATATGTTCAGAAAGATAATTTGAAGTTTAGGACAACGGTTCCGAGATCTGTGGCATCTCCTCGAGGGTCTCGCCTCCCAGCAGCGGGAGGGAATATACCTGCTGCAGTACCCTCTCGCGGAGTCGAGCCCTAGCTAATGGGCAAGGCTGGTCGACCCCCAGAACTCTGACGCAAACACCAACCCCTTCGGCAGATTACGCTGACAGCATACCCTTAATGGCAGATTCCCTGGAAAACATGGGATGAACATTCATTTTGAAAGAGAGGAAGATAATTGACGAGTGTCTCCTCGTACGATCGGCCATTGAGGAAATATTTCTTCAGACTCACCTATGCTTAGTGTTGAGATGTAAGGGTTTGGGGGTTTGAAGACCTGCGGGCAAAGATCCCCTCCCGGGCAAGAGGTTCTCTTTAAAAAGTTTCCCATAGTGCTTAACGGAGTAGGCGGTGGGTTTGATGAACCTGGTATTCTTTTAATAGCCACTCTCGTTCCCGCGAAACCCTTTCAGAGGCTTTGGCTCACGGTAGGGCTTTCTTGCTGGTCCGGAGAATCCCCGGCGTTTGGTTTCCACCCGCCTCCAAGATAAAATCCTCCGTTTCCAAGACTTGGTCGGATGTCTCCGCTATCTTTCCAGGGTGTAAGTCCTTCGAGCCTAGGAAAGGTTCTTCGGAGTGGCTAACATGTGGGCTGATTTGGAGAGGCTAGTGCACCTGCCGCCGTGCACAACCTTTCAAACACCAAAGCCCCACAACGATCGCCAGGAGCCACACGATGGGCCAATACTCCAGGAAAAGATCTTGACCCCGATTGACGAGCTCCACGAAAAACTCGTGAACTTCCCCTAACCAAGGGGACCGGGCTAAGCTGTCAATGAGGTCACAATCCCAGCTCGCAAGCGTCATGGTTGTATTTCAAGTTCGGTAGCTTGTGCAGATCTAGCGGGGAACTGTGCAGGCAACGCCGCCGAACGAGTTGTTGGTATAACCGCCTCCAGCTGACGCCCTGGGTGAGATAAAGTACCCATGGGGACGACTACCCCGGGCCTACCTCGACTTGGAGGCTGGCTTCCAATTTCGGGAGGGCCTGGCAAATCGGGGCAGTCCTACCTTCTCCCCACAAATATAGCTTCCTGATTCTTAACAACTTCCTTGCAACCTTGTGCGGCCCGCCGAGCTCTCTCGCTATCCACCCTATTGGGTTACGATTGGTTCCCCGTTTGTTGACATCCCAACACCATGACCATGTCCGCCACCTCGGAAAATGCAAAAAATTTAGGAGCTAGGAGGCCGTTTCCCGGCCGGACTGCAGCAAATTTTAAAAGACTGCTCACGACTTAATGTGGACCTATTATCGAAGGCAGGCCGGTAAACGGGTTGTCCTTGGGATGTCGGCAGTTTTCGGATCTCTCGAAGTGGAGGGCAGTGATGGAAATTCGGGTGGGTATTGGCCATGATAGCCATCGTTTGGGACCGGGCAGCGGACTTCGCCTTGGAGGTGTTTACCTTCCCCATAATCGCTCTCCTGTTGCCCATAGTGACGGCGATGTGCTCCTTCATGCCTTAGTGGATGCTATCCTCGGGGCCTTGGCTCAAGGGGACATTGGGGAGCATTTCCCTGACACTGACCCCTCCAACAGGGGGAGAGATTCGCGAGAGATGGTGACCGCCGTATGGCAGGAGGCTCGAAACGGAGGATGGCGGGTAGGGAACCTCGATTGCACTATTTTTGCGGAGCGACCCCGTTTGCGGGCTGTTAAAGAACAAATTCGGAAGTCCCTCGCGGATTTGCTAATGATCGATATTTCGCGGGTTAACGTTAAAGCGAAAACTGGCGAGGGTGTTGGGGAGATCGGTCGGGAGGAGCTAATCGCCGCAGAAGTTGCCATCATTCTGGTGCGGTAGCCTTCGCAGGAATCGGAAGAAAAGGTTTCCTGAGCGGCTTACCTTTCCGGGGAAAGTCGTGCGGCAAAAAGTCGAACGGCCCAAAAGATGCAATTTCAAACCCCTGAGGCGTTTTCGCAGTAGCGGTAATTGCTTATCCAGAAGTTTGACATTTCTGTCTTCCTGACAGGCTGCAAGCCGGGGGTTTACACGAAGGATCACCAAACCCACACTCGCTTGGCCACGAATTCTAGCAATCCGAAATCGTTTAAAATATCCTACGAATTGTAGGCAAATTGATTCCGAAGCCCAATATCTTGAGAAACTTCTGCCTCTACCCACGTTAGTCATTGCAGTTCCGTGCGGGTCCGCCATGCTCCCGGATTTGGTTCGGGAGAATTTTGTCGCTCTACCTGGTTGCCTTGGGCGGTTTCTGCCCCAGCGAAATAAGGAATGGCAACTCTCCTTTTGTTGGGCTGAATGATTGATGGGGTCCCTCCGTTCGGTCCGGGCATGGTGACCCTTGTGGGCGGGAAAGACCTAATCTAGACCTTAAACTGTCATATTTGGAACCTTCCCCGCCCGGGACCCATAGATCAACTATGCACCCATAAAATCCCATAAAACCTTGTCGGGCGATAAGACTCAGGCACCGACAAATTTTGGAAAGTTGCGAAGCGTTTACTTTGTTTGGCAGGTAAACAATCCGGGCAACCTATTTCTATTGCCCACCCAGCAACGTATTTCTATTAACCGCGAACCAAAACCGTGGCGGAATAAGAATCGGATTCCTCCGGCATTCGGAAATCCGTACAATCTTGCTCAGGCCTAAAGTCTGCACAATCCTCCCCGGGCAAAAAATTTACCGTGGGTGTTTCTCAATTGGAAAAAATCGGTCGGGCCCTTGTTTTTGATCTTTTGGGCCCGTTCGCTGGAGAGAATTTAATGCCGAAAACTGGGCAGGCTTGACAAGCTGAAATATGTTCTTAAAATCATCAAGATAATCGCGATTCGGTGAGTAGCCATGATTCGTGTATTCAACACCTTAACGAGGACCAAGGAACCATTTGAACCGGTTCAGCCTGGACAGGTTGGAATTTATTTATGCGGGCCGACCGTCTACCGTCCCAGTCATATCGGACACATGGTCGGGCCGGTAATCTTCGACTGTATCAAGCGATACCTCAGCTACTGTGGGTACAGGGTCACGTTGGTGATCAACATAACAGATATTGATGACAAGCTAATTGATGAAGCTAATCGGCGGGGGACCACGGTCGGTGCTTTGGCTGAGGAAATGATTACCGACTACATGCACAATATCCGGGCCCTAGGAGTGGACACCGTCGACCATTTCCCGCGGGCAACCGAGCATATCAACGGGATTATCGGATTCACAGCCGATTTGATCGCAAAAGGTTTTGCATACGTCTCTGACGGGGATGTTTACTTCGATGTGAGCAAAAAGCCGGACTACGGGAAATTGAGCGGCCGCACCCTGAGTTCTTTACGCGGCGAAGGTGGCGAGTGGGTAGAACGGAAACGTTCTCCCGCAGACTTTGCCCTGTGGAAAAGTGCAAAGACTGGCGAACCCAGCTGGCCGAGCCCTTGGGGCCCCGGCAGACCGGGCTGGCATATCGAGTGCTCGGTGATGAGTTCTCGGCTCTTGGGAGAAACGTTCGATATCCACGGGGGAGGTTTAGATCTCATTTTTCCGCATCATGAGAACGAAATTGCCCAAAGTGAAGCCAGATTTGGGAAGCCGATGGTCAAATATTGGCTCCACAATGGCTTGATGCAAGCCGCAGATGAGATCGGCAAAGTCGGTGGGCGTTCCACTCGACCAGTGGAAGGGGACTTGGCCTCTCAAGAGGCGGGCAAAATCAGTAAGTCCCGGGGAGCCAGCCCCTTCCGAGAACTCCTTCAGGACTACGAGCCAGAAACTATTCGGTTTTTCCTCATTTCCACCCACTATCGGCGGCCTATCGAATTCAGTGAGGGGCGATTGCGGGAAACTCAAACGGCACTCGAGCACTTTTACCGATTCTTCCAGAGATATCAGCGGCTTACTGGTGAAGATTTTTACACGTTGCCCTACCCGGTATCGCGGGAAGCCGGCGAATTCAACCCGGCAGACAGTGCATTTCTGGCGGAAGTCCGGGGGCATCGGCAGCGATTCTTGGAGGCAATGGACGACGACTTCAACACGGGAGCGGCCACAGGAGTATTATTCGATTTGTTGCGTCGGATTAACCGTTATTGTGATGAGGAGCAATTGGAACAGCGGGCTTGTCGAGATACCCACCGGTTGAGCCAACTGCGACAAGCAAGCCAAACGCTGCGCGAACTGGGGGCTGTACTCGGACTTTTCCGCCATCCCCCTCGGCAACGACGCGTTGTGGGGGATGAATTGGTAGCCAAATTGCTCGATCTTCTCGTGGAGCTCCGCGCTGAGGCTCGGAAGGCGAGGGACTTCGCAACGGCAGACCGGATCCGGGACCGCCTGGCAGCTTTGGGGGTACGACTTGAGGACCGTCCGACGGGAACGGAATGGATCCTCCAGCGTTAAAGGTGCTGCGGAAATTTCTTTTTGGAGCCGTAAGGAATTCTGGGAGAAGCTCCACAAATCGCAGTTCAGGGGAACTGCCAAAATTCTTCTATGTCACAAGATTCGTTACCGCAACTGGCACCGCGAGTGTTGGGGTTGGACCCGGGGCTGAGGACTACCGGCTATGCCGTAGTGGAATTTGGAAAGGGGAAACTTCGGCTGTGCGAAGCAGGTGTCATTCGGCCCGCTCATGTCGGGCCTTTGGGAAACCGCTTAAAAGAGCTTTATGATGGGCTAATGGAGGTCCTTCGCAGTTGGCAACCTCACTCTGCAGCTTTGGAGGAGCTCTTTAGTCATGCGGTCTATCACCGAACAGCGGTGTTAATGGGGCATGCCCGAGGTGTGATCTGCTTGGCCTGCGCCCAAGCTGGGGTTACAGTTGTCCATTATTCGGCAACGCAAGTCAAAAAGATGCTCACGGCAAGTGGACGGGCAGGCAAGCAGCAGGTTCAGATGGCAGTTTCCCGCGAACTAGGGCTGAGCGAGGTGATCGGACCCCCGGATGTCGCCGATGCTCTGGCCCTCGCGGTTTGCCACGGGTATACAATGCGGGGGAAAAGCTTGATGAAAACACGTTCATGTCCCTCCTGGGAGCTGTGAACCCCGTGGTCATTGGGAAGGTGGCAGTCCCTGAAAACCCGCCTTGGCCGTATGAGCTGCTCTTTGGAAGAGAAAAACTTGGGCAGGCTGTTTGAGCGGCCAAAGTTTTTTCCGCAATCAGGGGGGTGTGAAATAGTCACAAGGATCTGCATCGGCAAAAGCGTTTGCGGAGTATGAGAAATCCCCTTTGGGGGAAATTGAGCCCCAAGTTCGATTTGGTTCTCACCCACCAAAGGCCCAGGGGACCCTTAACTCGGTAACCATAACCTTGGTCGATTGGGGGCTATTAATTGGGAAAGGTTTTTCGTCGAAGTGTCCACGTCTTGTGGGCTCTTTTGGCTGGCTTTGGCGTGAAGGTTGCCATAGACGGTTTATCGGGCAAGGAGTGAATCACAAGGAATCTAAGCGCGCCGCGGCAGGGCTTTTGGGTGAGGTATCTCGAGAATGGCAGCGGCAAACCTAGTTTTAGGCCTGAACTTCCCCGCGCTAGTCACCGTGGCTGTGATTGTGGGGATCTTCGTGGCTATCCAGCTCCGGGCGGGAATACCCATGGACGCCCTATTTTTGGGCGGCCTGCTCTTAGTGATTTTGGTCGGAGCCATTTCCCCGACCCAAGCCCTCCAAGGTTTTGCGAATGCGGGACTTATCACAGTTGCCGCCCTTCTCGTGGTGGCCGCAGGCTTGAAGTCCACCGGTTGCATTGATTGGATCGCCTATCGTTTGATTGGGCAACTCGAAACACCTTACCAACTTCTGGTTTTCTTTACGCCGGCAATCCTCTTGCTTTCTGCGTTTTTCAATAACACACCGATTGTGGCTATCCTGGTTCCCTTGCTTCTTACGTGGTGTCGGCAACGGGGGGCATCTCCTTCCAAGATCTTGATGCCAGTCAGCTTTATCACCATCCTCGGGGGCATTTGCACCTTGGTGGGTACCAGCACAAATCTCATAGTCAACGGGCTTCTCGTGGAAAGCGGCATGAGGCCGATGCATCTTTTCGAATTGGGTTTCGTCGGTATTCCTGTGGCTGTAGTGGGTGCTTTGTACATCCTGCTAGTTGGCCACAGGTTTTTGCCAGATCGTCCTGATCTGGTGGAAAAACTCGATAAAGAAGCCAGAGAATACTTAGTGGAATTGATCGTCGAACCGGAATGTCCCTTGGCCGGAAAGACCGTTCAGCAAGCAGGTCTCCGGCATCTGCGGGGGTTGTTCCTAGTGGAGATTGATAGAAGTGATCAGGTGATCACTCCTGCAAGCCCCGATGACGTCATCTTACCGGGAGATCGGCTGGTGTTCACCGGGGTCGTGACGACCATAGTCGATTTGGTTAAGATTCCGGGGTTGGTTCCCGCAGGAGAACTACGGTACCGTTTGCAGGAGAAAGGACCGCGGTTGCGGCATCTCTGTGAGGCAGTAGTATCCCACTCATCTCCGGTTGTGGGGCGAACGATTCGCGACGCCAATTTCCGCCGGCTGTACAATGCCGCTGTAATTGCCGTGCATCGGAATGGGGAACGTTTGCCGACAAAAATCGGCGATATCGAGCTTCAGCCCGGGGATACCCTTCTGCTCCAAACCCGGCCAAACTTTGTTTCCCAGTATCGTCACAGCCGCGATTTTTATTTGGTGGCAGCCATAGAGGGGTTCGAACCCCCACGCCACGAGAGAGCCGTGGTCGCGGGGATTATTTTTGCCGGCTATGTGTTGTGGTTGCTGGCAGGCACGTTACCTTGGGCACAGGGACTGAGTCCCGCGCTGGGCGAACCGGCCGTTGGCGCGCTGGTGGCGGCACTTCTGATGGTAGGGTGCCGATGCTTGTCGCCCCTGCAGGCTCGGAACTCGCTCGATTGGCAACTCATCCTTACCATCGGAGGGGCAATCGGCCTTGCGAAAGCCATGGAGCAGACGGGGGCGGCCACCCGGATCGGACAGGCATTGGTTGAGCTTTGTCAGGGACACCCCTACTGGATATTGGCGGTAGTTTATCTATTCGCAAGTTTGTTGACAGAATTTATCACCAATAACGCGGTGGCTGTCACCTGGTTTCCCGTCGTCGTTGCCGCGGCTGGTGAATTGGGGCTGGATCCTCGCCCTTTTATCATTGCGATTACAATTGGGGCCTCGCTTAGCTTTCTTTCTCCTGTCGGTTATGCCACCAATCTGATGGTCCTGGGACCTGGGGGATACACGCCACGGGACTTTCTCCGAGTGGGCACACCACTAAATATCCTTTGTTTTGTAGTGGGGATGATTGTGATTCCTTTGGTTTGGCCTTTCTATCTTCCAGCTAAATGAGGGAACGGGCTGATACCTCTTCTTGATGTGCTTAATAGCAGGAGATCGAGCGGAAAACCGGCCGGACAAGCAGAGCGTTGCTTCGCGGGAAACTCTCTCCCAGGCTTAGACCGACTTGATCCTGGTTAGCCGACAAGGGATATACTGCCACCCCAACCCTCTCTCCCTCTTTGGGTGGTTGTTGGGAGTTGCCATTCTTGCACGTCGTTTTTCCGATCCGATGACTTATTTCTCCCACTACGCACGAGCCCCGAAGAGATAAAAAGAGATAATTTCAGGGCTTTTACGCGATTGAAGAAAAAAACGAGCTGGGACCCCAGGGCCAAAATTTATTCCGCCTATCACCTTCGGTGACCAAGCGGCGATTTCTCGGCAGTGGCTGCGTGAAGATTCTTCGGGAATTTACCGCAGGTAGCCTTAGGTGGCAGAGAATCGGTCTTGCTCCCTGAATCGAAGGCAGGGGTAAAATCCCCTACCAGGCTCCGAATTGTGAACGGGCGAGCTCGTGTTGGGGCTTTTTTGCCGACTGTAGGCTGGCTGCACACCCTGCGGCGCTTGATTGGCGGAAGTAACTCCTCGCTCCTTGGTCACATAATGGGGAGAAAGTAAACGCGGGGTTTATCTAAGGCCGGGCCCTCTGACTAAAGCTTCGCGAATGTGCTTGTCCGGCGAATTGAAGCCGCGACCAGGGGGATCGATTTGTTGAAAGTTCGTATGGGCCCAAGCAAGTAGGAGGGACAACATGGAATGGAAGCCATTTGTGGTGCTCTCTGTCGGCCTATCCCTGTTGGGTTGGGTTTCTGAAAAAGAAAGCAGCGGCTCCGAGATTAAATCCACCGCCCATTACGCCTCCACGATGGTGGATGTTACTTTGCAGCCCGGAAATGACCTCAAGAACCACGTGCTTGTTGGGCAGGTTGTCGATTCCGAAGGTCGTGCTGTGGAAAAGCGCGAAGTAAAACTCTTGAAAGGCGAAAAGCTTTTGGCTGTAGCGCAGACAGATCGAAATGGCTTCTTTGCTTTCAGTAATGTGCCAGGTGGCATATACCGACTACAAACCTCCCAAGCAGATGTATTTTGCCGAGCCTGGGCTTTCCGCACGGCTCCCCCTGGATCACATCCGGGGGTGGTGCTCGTAGAAGGGGACGAGCTTCATCGGGGGCAGATCCTTCCGCCCGCCCGGGGCAGGTTAAGGACGGCTCTCCGAAATCCTTGGGTCATCGGTGGTATTGTAGCCGCTGCGGTAGCAATTCCCGTTGCTATAGCTCTTGCCGACGACGATGACGAAACCCCTCCCTCTCCCGCAACGCCCTAATGTAAACTGGCTTGTGGTTCCCACGATTAAAAATCTTTTCTCTGGGAGCTTATAAAGAAGAATCGCCCGTTCGGGTGGATGGGAATTACCAAGTGATCTTCCTGCCGTTGGCACGCGCTTGGTGGAGGCTTAATAGGGAGGCTGCTGAGAACGTTCGCAGATCGCGTATCTTTTTGTAATAGTTTTTGTCTACCTCGCGATATTGAACGAGCAGTCCTCAGACGAGAGGAGTGGAAAATACTTCCCCCGCAAAGTTGCGCTGGAATGGCCGGTTCTATTAAGTAAAAATCCGTCTGCGCGCACTGTTGAATCGAACTAATCATGAGAAACTATTCCATAGCAGGTACATAGGTCACAAAAAATTGAAGATGCACTTTCCCGCGTACAGTTTGCGCTTATACGGGAAGTGCGGCATGATAATACCCGCTGGCCGGACCAATCCGGGAATTGCTCGGGAATCTACGCAGCCACGAGTTTTGCAACGTGGAACGTAGAATGTTTGCGGAAAATGTTTCCATGATCGATCGCCCAGCTTTCTTAGAGATCCAAGATTCATACTCATTTGGTGTTCCGCGGAGAAGACTTATCTAATTAGCGGAAGAAAAGACAACCACTCCTCCCGAAAAATTCTTTCACTGAAAGCACCTTTGGCCGGTAGCTCATGAGAACGAACGGC
>Ga0308410_1000354_pt1 | contig 24343 bp, 21 predicted proteins | sample HotsprOSTMatCore_FD_203467 | JGI IMG/M metagenome (GOLD analysis project Ga0308410, IMG submission 203467) | Hot spring phototrophic mat microbial communities from Octopus Spring, Yellowstone National Park, Wyoming, United States -... | ecosystem: Environmental > Aquatic > Thermal springs > Hot...
ACCAACACGCCGACAGCGACCGCCACCAACACACCAACAGCAACGGCGACCAGCACGCCGACGGCGACCCATACGCCGACAGCGACCGCCACCAACACGCCGACGGCAACGGCGACGAGCACGCCCAGCGCCACGCCGACGGCGACCGCCACCAACACGCCGACAGCGACCGCCACCAACACGGCGACGGCAACGGCGACGAGCACACCCAGCGCCACACCGACGGCGACCGCCACCAACACGCCGAGTGCGACGGCAACCAGCACGCCGACGGCGACCCATACGCCGACAGCGACCGCCACCAACACGCCGAGTGCGACGGCGACCAACACGCCCAGCGCCACGCCGATGGCAACAGCGACCAGCACACCTGTGCCGGAAACTCTTCGACCGGTTCTTGCGTGTGTTGTGCGGCGTTCAGCGGCAAGTTATGTCGCACTCTTTGGCTACGAAATGCAGGGTGAAGCGTCTATGCAGGTTCCGATCGGCGACAGCAACCGCTTCAACCGCTACCGGGAGGACCTCGGGCAACCCACGATTTTCGAGCCGGGAAATAAAAGAGTTGCGTTCGCCGTGGTCTTCGATGGTTTGCCGCTCACATGGTCGCTGAACGGGCAGGCGGTCACTGCGCGTGCGGATTATCCGATCCGCTGCGGCAGCGATGCTGTGCTCCGTATTCTGCCCATTCTGGAGTGCACGCTGCCCGATGGCAATGGCGCTTCGATTGCGCGGTTCGGCTATCGCAACGATAACGCTTTCAACGTCGCCGTGCCCGTCTGGTGGCAGAACTTCTTCGTTCCGCGACCGATCCAGCGCGGACAGCCAGTCGTATTTGCGCCCGGTCTCCATCGAAATGTCTTCGAGACCAGTTTCTCGCAGGGGGTGCTGGTATGGCTGCTCGATGGACGGATCGCAGTCGCAACCGACTCGCCGGTGCAAGCGTGTCGATTCAACTGACGCGGCAGCGATACCACCATGCCAGCGCAATCACCAGACCCGGCAGCGCCACGAGCACGGCAGTGATGACGTTGCCGGTGGCGACAAAGGCCAGGAGCGCCGCCAGCGGCGGAATCATCAGCAACAGTGTGCGCGGCGCTTCGGGAACCGGGAAACCGGCGTCTTCCTTCGGAAGTTTGTCGGTGCGGAGGGTTCCATAGCGGGGTCTGATCGCACTATCTCTGTCTTCCCCCACAAAGGGTTCTGGCGGCAGCGGCGCATCCGGAATAGGACGCTCCCGCGCCTCAGCGAGAAAAGCTGCGCACCAGTCGCGCCCGTCGCGCCGACTTTCGAACAGGTGGTAGGCAGCGCGCTGGAGATACGCCGGATGCCCGGCGCTGATGCTGGTGAGCATGCGCAGTTCTCCGGGCGTGAAACTGACATTCGTGCCTTCAAGATAGGTTTCTGCAAAGAGGCGCACTTCTGTTGGCGCAAATGCACCCAAACGCACGCCCACGAACCGTTCACTGAGCAGCGGCATCTCCCCTGCCGACGCCACCACCAGAATCAAGCGCCCGCCTCGTGCAATGCGCGCCAGCGTATCGAGCAGCGTTTCACCCCAACCGGCGCGCAATGCCCGGTGCGCATCATCCAGGCAGAGGAGCACAGGCGTCTCCTGTTCGAGGAGCGCAACTTCCAGTGCCGCTGGCGTTGATCCCGGCACACCTAATGCCTGAAGCACCGTCTGATAGACATCCGCCGGCGTTGCAGCCTCGTGAAGCGCCAGATAAAAGGACGGGAGCAGCGGTTCTTCGAGGTGGATCGCCGCTGATGCAGTAATGTGAGTCAGGAGCGATGATTTGCCAATGCTCGCGGGACCGGTGACCATGACTGGTCGGCGTGCTTCGATGGCGTCGAAAATGAGCGACAGCTCGCGCCAGCGCCCGGCAAAGCGCGCGGCTTCGGTAATACGCGCGCGCTGGATGAAGGGATTCTCCAGCATTGGCGCATCAGTATCGGATGTGGCGCCAGAAGTCACGGTATGAACATTCTTCTGTCAGCCAGCGCGCGCGTTGCGACGATCACTTTTATCGTACCATAATTCATTTTGGTGTGGATTGCATGCCTTTGTCAACAGGACTTCCGCTGTTGTGTTCTGCGCATCACGCCGTTCCCGTAGCACAAGATTCATCCTGTGCATCCCTTCATGGCTTCCCAAAGGCATACTTCGCGTTTCAAAGCGAAAGTCCTGAGCCATAAACATAGACAAGGCGGCGCAAGAGACGACGGGTCGTGTCACAACCTTTGCTTTCCTTGCATCTCGCGCCGTGTGTCGTACCATGGAAGCGCACCACAGACTGAAGAATGGAACACGTTCCGCTGCACCAGATCACTGTGATGCCAGCAGACACACAAGGAGGCGCCATGAACCTGATTGCCGTGATTACAACCGTTGGGAGCATCGAGGAGGCGCGGAAGATCGCCGCAGCGCTCGTCGAGCGACGGCTGTCCGCCTGCGCGCAGATTTCACAGATCGAGAGCGTGTACCGCTGGAAGGGCGATATTCAGCACGATCCTGAGTTTCGTGTGCTGTTCAAGACGACGGCTGATCGCTACCAGGAGGTCGAAGAGGCGATTCGTTCGCTGCACTCGTATGAACTGCCGGCGATCCACGCCTTTGCGATCGACCAGGTGTATGCGCCGTATGGCGCGTGGGTCGAGGAGAATACGAGTGTGGTCTAGCGCCGGGGGAGATGCTTTTCTACCCCGAAGCGCACAGAAGAATAGAGACCCGACATGAAACGATTGCGCCATGATGTGAACATTGTGGTAAGCGTGGCATTGCTCTTCGCCGCCACTGTTGCTATTCTCACCGGCATAATTGCCGATCTCTGGCATTTGACGGGGTTTGTGTATCATACATATGCCGGGTACATCATGGCGGTTCTGGCGGTTGCGCACGTGGCGCTGAACTGGAACCGCCTTGTGCGCTACATCCGCTTTCGCCTGATGCGCCCCGCAGCGCCGCGCGCACCCGCCCGCCCAGGATTGTCCGTTCGAGGTCCGACTCCTGCCCCACGCTCACCCGCCGAACGCCATGCGACGGGCGTGTTGCAGACGCTGCACACGCGACGCGGGTTTCTTGGCGTGCTGATTGGCGCCCTGGCGGGGTTGGCAATCGGGCGCAGCACAGTGCGCGCCCGCCCGGATGTGCCGTTTGGAACGGATATGGGGGTAGCGTATCATCAGTGGAGCAAACCAGGTATGAGCGATCTGTTCGGCGCAGTGGCGAGTTGGGGCGCGCAGCCGCCGCTGTACAAAACGTATCCCGCCGCGCCGCGCATCATCCTGCCGCCACTGGATGATCGACCGGGATTAACCCTCGAAGAGGCGATCCAGAAGCGGCGTTCAGTGCGCAACTATACGGGTGAACCGCTGACTCTGGCGGAATTGTCACGGTTGCTCTTCTATACCGGCGGCATTAATGCCGAACGGTACGGCGTGAAGTTGCGCGCCGCGCCATCCGCTGGCGCGCTCTACCCGATCGAAACGTACCTCGCCGTCCATCACGTGATGGATCTGCGCCCCGGCGTGTATCACTATGGCGTCGCCGATCATACCCTTGCACTGCTCCGCGACGCCGATGTGCGCAGCGAGGCGGTGCGCCAGGGATTGATGCAGGATTTCCTGGGAACGTGCAATGTGGTCGTCTATTTCACCGTCATTCTCCAACGCCTGCGCTGGCGCTATCAGGAACGCTCCTACCGCTATGCACTGCTCGAAGCGGGACACCTGGCGCAGAACCTGTATCTCGCGGCGACATCGCTCGGCATGGGGGTGTGCGCCGTCGGCGCCTTTCTGGACGACGAGGTAAACGCTATGCTCGGCGTGGATGGTGAGAACGAAGCGGCAGTCTATATGCTGGCAGTGGGGAAGACGTGAGATCGGGTATAATCCCTGCGCGACGCTGTCGCACTGCCGGTGCGTTCCGCGCATGACGTGCGCAAAGGATGCCGTGCTGTACCACCGACTGATGTATGCTCTGATCGTGCTGGCGCTGGTCGCCTGCGCCGCTCCGCCGACTCCTGCGCCGACGCCACAGGCGGAAGCGCCGCCGACCCGCGCGCCTGTCAGTACGACGGCGCCTCAATCTCTTCCGCCGACGCAACCGGCAGCGCCGACCGCAACGCCCCTTGCGCCGACGCCTGTTCCTGAGCCTGCGCTGGCGAATTTCTTCGACGACCGGCGGCTGACCTATGAGCCAGGGTTCTATGCGATCCAGATCCAGGCGTTCCTCGACGGTCAACCCGGTCCGTTGAAAGGGATCATCGTGCCGGTCGGGGATCGTCGCCATACCTTTGCCGAGGCACTGACCGGTCAGGCTGTCTACTACAGTGTCAACCCGAAGATCATTCTGGCGCTGATCGAACTTCAAAGCGGTCTGATCAGCGAATCGCAGCCAACCGCCGATCAGTTCGCGTGGGCGGTCGGGTTTCGCGGTGACAACGGACGACGACGTGGATTGCAGGCACAGGTGCGCTGGGCAGTCAAGGAGATGCTCTACGCGCGGCGGGATTACCCGCAGCGCGTTGCGCTGACCTTTGCCGGCGGACATATGGCGCCGCCGTCGGAAGGTATGACGCTTGCTGAATACGTGCTGGCGCGGGTGCTGGCGCCGACCACGGTTCCAGAACGCCTGCCTGTGCTGATGGAGCGATTTCGCGCAACATACACGCGCCTGTTCGACGACCCGCGCATCTCGCCAGCCGACTGGTCCTCGCCCTCCCCGCCGTTTCTGACCCGACCCATCGGCAAGGTCGTTCCGACGACATCGTTTTTCGACCACGGCGGACCTTTCCTGATGCGCAACAGCAGAGACGGCGTCACCACCTACTGGGGGCGCGTCGAAACCGACCCGATCTTTGCCTACAACGGGCATGACGGTTGGGACTACGCCGCAGCGCCGCCTGAACGGGCGCTGGCGGCAGCCGATGGCGTGGTGGTGTTCGCGGGCAATGCCGACGACGGTTGCGCTACCCGTGCCGTCGTCATCGACCATGAGAATGACTATCGCACCCTCTACTGGCACCTGCACCGTGTGGACGTCGCCATCGGCGAGCGGGTGGCGCGCGGTCAGTCGATCGGGATCATCGGTAACACTGGATGCTCGAGCGGTCCACATCTGCACTTCGGCGTTCAGTATCTTGGGCGCAATACCGATCCATATGGGTGGTGCGGTGAGGGGGATGATCCCTGGGAGATGCATCCTGCTGGCAATGCGAGCATCTGGCTCTGGATGGATCGCCCCTCGCCGTGCGCCCCTCCGCCGGAAGGGGGTGTTGCAGTTGATGCCGGTCTCTCCGGGTTCTTTACCGATGGAGAGGGGTGGCGACGCGCTCCCACCGGCTACGGCGGCGAATCGCTGTTTGTGGCGTCGGTGCGCGGCGCGGGTGGACGACCCTGGAAAGTGCGCCCGCTCAACCCGCCCTCACTGGCGGTCTGGCGAGCGGATATGCCTGTGGCTGGACGGTACCGCGTGATCGCCTTCATCCCCTATGCCGTCAGTCGATTGGGGGATGCAACAAAGGTGCGTTACCTGGTGAAACACGCTGATGGTATAGAAGAGGTGATCGTCGATGCAGCAACGTACGCAAACGACTGGGCGGAACTGGGGACGTACCGGTTCGACGAAACTGGCGCAGAAGTTGTGCTGACCAGCGCCGCAGAGGATGGCATGCTCAGCGTATGGGCGGATGTTATGATGTGGCTGCCAGAAGCGACTCATCGGTGACGGGCGCCGGGGCGGGCATGGGGGCGTCCACGGGGGCAGTCGCGGGGAGGGCGTCCCTGCGATGCTGCTCCCTGGGGCAGCGACGAGGGCGGTCCTGCAACGCTGATGTCGCCAGGTCGGCGGCGGCGCCGAAATCCGTTCAACCTCTTCTCAACCAGGTCAGTTTGCTATAATATGCGTGTAGGGTCACAAAAATCTTGTCACCTGGCAGGTTTGTATGCACAGCGCGCACACGTCCTTCCTCCCTATGCTCGTGGAGGAACTGCGAGCATCACTGCCGAACATTTCGGAGGTCATCGATCAACTGGCATCCACGCAGTCGAACGAACAGCGACGCGTGTTGTTGCGCCAGCTGGGAGCGCTCTGGTATCGCCAGGATGGTGAGCCGGAGGTGCTGGCGGAGCTTGGTCTGGCACTGGCGGAACTGCATGGAGTCGAGCCGGGCGTCGCGCTCTCCGAATTACTGCTGGCATACGGCGCCGCGCGCGAGGAGCAGCGCACCCGTGAATGGGAAAGTCACCTGGTGCGCCGTATGGCGGAACTCAAAGGTCTCCACCGGATCATCTCCGCCGCCAACTCTACCCTCGATCTGGATACGTCGATGCAACTGGTGGTCGAGACGGTCGCGGAAGTGATCGGCGTGGAGGTATGTTCGGTCTATCTGTACGACAAGAATACCGATGACCTGACGCTGCGGGCGACGCACGGGCTGAACACAGCCGCAGTCGGTCAGGTGCGCATTCGCGTGGGCGAAGGCATCACCGGCTGGGCGGCGCGAGAGGGTCGCCCGATAGCCGTGCGCGATGTGCGGCGCGAGCCGCGCTTCCATATCGAGCCAGGGTTGGGCGAGGAACCGTACCGTTCGATGCTCGCGGTGCCGATTGTGCTGTTCAGCGTCGAACGGTTTCACCTGGGCGCCGCCAAGTTGCAGGGCGTGATCACCATTCAAACGTATGGTCCGCGTGACTTTACCGCTGAAGAGATCAATTTTGTCGAGACCGTGGCAGGCGAACTCGCGTTCTTTATTGTCAATGCGCAACTCTACCAGCAGACCGACGAACAGTTGCACCAGAAGGTGCGTGAACTGACGACGCTGCAACAGGTCTCGAAGAGCATCGCCGAGCAGCTCAATCTCGAAGAAGTGCTGAAATTGATCGTTGCCAAGGCAGTGGAACTATCGCGCGCCGAGCGCGCCGACATCTTCCGCGTCGGCAACGACGGGCGGCTGGAACTTGCCGCGACCCACGGCGGAGCGCCGCGCGGCGAGACCCCAGGGTTCATTGCGCAGGCAGTGCGTGAGGCGCGTCCGCTGGCTGTCCACAACGCCTTCAATGACTCCCGGTTCCCCGAACTGGCGGGGGTCGCGGCGCGCGAAAATTTCTACTCGCTCTTCTGTATGCCGCTGCGCGTCCAGCAGAATCGAACGATCGGCGCGATCTGCCTCTATACGCGCGAGGCGCGCCATTTTGATTATGAACATATGCGCCTCCTTTCGACGTTTGCCGATGAGGCGGCGATTGCCATCGAGAATGCACGCTTGTACGACGAAAGCCTGCGCGCGCTGGCGGTCAAGTCGGCGATGCTGCAGGAAATGCACCACCGCGTGCGCAACAACCTGCAAACGATCTCGGCGTTGCTCACCATGCAGCAGCGCCGCCTTGCGCCCAACGACCGCGGCGCCATTGCGCTGCGCGATAGTGTGGCGCGCATCCAGGCGATTGCCGGCGTTCACAACCTCCTCTGCCGCGAAGACATCGGGGGTACAACGGTTGATGCCGTGGCGCGCCAGATCGCCGAAAGCGCCCGACTCAGCCTGTCGTCGCCGGAATACCCGATCCACTTTGAAGTCTGCGGCGATCAGGCGCGCGTCGGGTCGCGGGATGCGACGGTGCTGGCAATTGTGTTGAATGAACTGATTGTCAACGCTATGACCCACGGACTGGCGGATGGGGGCGGGTGCGTGATCATCGAAACGACCGAGAATGATGGCATGATCACCGTTGAAGTGCACGATGACGGTCCGAAGCGCGCAACGGCGACCAAATCATCGAGCAGTGGAAGTGGTCTGGGGCTGCATATCATTCGCACGCTGGTGCAGGACGATCTTCAGGGAGAGTTTTCGCTCACGATTGGCAGCGAGTGGACGATTGCCCGGGTGCGCTTCCCACAACACCAGAGCGATGCTCCGTAGTGCGACCTGCACTGTGAACCAGGAACAGCATTATGACCGAACGCCTTCCACGTATCCAGGAAGCCCTGCGCCGTCACGGCTTCGACACGCTGGCGATTGTGCCGGGCGGCAACCTGCGCTATCTTGCAGGGTTGACGCTGCATGCCGGTCTGCGGTTGACTATGGCGCTGACGCCAGCAGACGGACAACCGGCGCTGGTGGTTCCCGGATTGGAGTACGCGCGCGTGGCTGAGACAGCGGGCGCTGCGTTTCGTTACTACCCCTGGAGTGATGATGAGGGACCGGGGTACGCGCTGGCGCGCGCAGTGCATGATACCGGTCTGCGGCAGGGAAGCGTCATCGGCATCGAGCATATGGTGATGCGGGTGTTCGAACTGCGCGCGCTGGAACAGGCGATACCCGGTGCGCAGTTCGTCGACGCCACACCCTTGCTGACCGGACTGCGGATGGTCAAGGATGCGACAGAACTGGCGGCAATGCGCGTTGCCGTGCAGATCATCGAAGAGACGTTACGCCAGACGCTGACACAGGTGCGGGCTGGGATGCGGGAACGCGACATTGCCGATCTGTGGGAGCGCGCCATTCGCTCAGCCGGGTGTGAGCCAGCCTTCGAGACTACCGTCGCCAGCGGACCGAACAGCGCCAACCCGCACCATACCAGCGGAGATCGTGAGTTGCAGGACGGCGATACGGTGGTGTTTGACGGCGGCGCTGTGTATCGGGGATATGTGTCGGATATAACGCGCACATGGGCAGTAGGTCATCTATCCGACGAGATGCGTCGGGTGTACGACCTGGTGCTGGCGGCGAACGCAGCGGGGCGGGAAGCAGCAGCGCAACCAGGCGCCACCGGCGAATCGATCGACGCTGCGGCGCGCCAGGTCATCGAACGTGGCGAATATGGACCGTTCTTCATCCACCGCACCGGGCATGGCATCGGTCTTGATGTGCACGAGCCGCCCTTTATCGTCGCTGGAAGTCGGGCGCCGCTGCCTGTCGGCGCGACGTTTACCGTCGAACCCGGCATCTATCTGCACGGCGTGGGTGGCGTGCGCATCGAAGATGATATGGTCATCACCGCCAACGGCGCCGAGTCGCTGACAACCTTCCCGCGCGAACTTCAGTATATCTCATAACGTGGTGAAGGGTGCACAGGCGGGGACGCCTGCTGGAATGACGTTCAGAATGTCGCACGCACATGGTGTGTAACGCTGCTTGGCGCTTCGCGCACTTTGCGGATCATCAACGGTATGGAACAATCGCCTCTTCTCGACGTTCCTTCCCTGCCGACGCCTACGACCGTACAATTGATCGAAGCGCTGCTGTTCGTCGCCAGTGAACCGGTGACCGTCACCGAACTGGCGCGTGCGCTCGACCTGCCGCCAGACGCAGTCGAACAGGCGCTCGACGACCTGGCGGCAGCCTGCGCCGGGCGCGGCGTGCGCCTGCAACGTGACGCCGATCGTGTTCAGATGGTTTCTGCGCCCGAAGCGGCGGCGGTCATCGAGAGGTTCCTGGGCGCACCAACATCGACCCGTCTCTCGACAGCTGCGCTTGAAGTGCTGACCATCATCGCCTACCGCCAGCCTATCACGCGGGCGCAGATCGAAGCAATCCGCGGCGTTGACAGCAGTAGCGTGCTGCGCGCCCTCCTGGCGCGCGACCTCATTGCGGAAGGCGGTCGGCTCGAAACCGTCGGACGTCCGATCCTGTACGTCACTACTGCTGGCTTCCTCCGGCAGTTCGGTCTGAGCAGTCTGGCAGATCTTCCCCCCTTCGATCTGCCGGAAGCGCCGGTCTCGTGATTATTATCATTGTGTGATCAAAACACGGCGCTTTTCCACATTCTTCTGAAGGTTGTCCACAAAATTGTGGATAACCCAAATCCATGATCGACTCGCTTCATTCCTCATAAACAAGCGATAACAATCCTGCAGGATCGGCGCATGGGGCAAAGTTATCCACGACTCTGCCGACCGTTGCTCGACATAGCAAGAGGGCATGGGTCTGATCTCGCAATCACGACCGATGATCGGAGAGCGCATGCTATAAGGAAGTGCGATAGCTGGAAGCCATCTGCTGGCTTGAAAAGTCGAGGGGTATGGAGTATGATCGGTGACACGAGAAAAATGTACAGACGGTCTTCAACGGAAGTATCTCGCCGATTGCTTAACCGTAGGAATGCTGTGCTGGAGTTCAAGGGTTGCACTCCAGAGAGTCTACGTTTGCCAACATCAGGGAGGTCGCTGTGAACCTCACCAAAGTCTGGAATACAACCCGGGGATCGCTTCAGGTTCAACTGCCGCGCCACGAGTACAACACATGGTTGCGTGACACCACACTGCTTGACATTAAGAACGGTGTGGCAATTATTCGTGCGCCAAACCCCTTTATCAAAGAAGAGCTGGAGAACCGATACCTTTCCACTCTGCGGGAGCAGTTGGGAGCGGTTGTCGGGTTTCCGCTTGATGTGCGCGTCGTCCTGGCAACATCTGAGACGGAGCGCCTTGACAGCGCAACAATCAATGGCAGGTATACCGGGCGTGAAAACCTCAAAAGCGCACAAAAACTGTCATATCCCGAGCGATACGGAAACGGTGTGACCCATCCGCTCGAACAACCCCCCCCGCAGCAACTTGAATTGCATCAGGCGGTGCGATCCAGCATGCTTAACCCGCGATACACGTTCGACCGCTTTATCATTGGACCGAGCAATCGCCTGGCGAACGCGGCGTGCATCGCAGTGGCGGAACATCCGGCACAGGCGTATAACCCGCTGTTCCTCTATGGCGGCGTGGGGTTAGGGAAAACGCACCTGTTGCACGCCATCGGCAATTTTGTGCTGGATCGCGATCCTGAAGTGAATGTGTTGTATGTCTCCTCCGAAACGTTCACCAATGATCTGATCAATTCCATTCGTCGCCAGCAGACCGAGGAGTTCCGCATTCGCTATCGGAATATCGACATTCTGCTGATCGACGATATTCAGTTTATTGCTGGCAAAGAACAAACCCAGGAAGAATTTTTTCATACATTCAATACATTACATTCCGCCGGAAAACAGATCGTCATTTCGTCGGATCGGTCGCCCAAAGCGATTCTGACGCTTGAGGAGCGCCTGCGCTCACGCTTCGAGTGGGGGTTGATCGTCGATGTGCAGATGCCCGACCTTGAAACTCGCACGGCCATCCTGCGCGCAAAAGCGGAGCAATCGCTGGTGCCGGTGCCGCAGCCGGTGATCGATTTTCTCGCCCAACGCATCCAGAGCCACATCCGTGAACTTGAGGGGTGTCTCAATCGGGTGACGGCATATGCGCAAATGTACAATTTTCCGGTCACGATCGAAGTGGCCACTGCGGCGTTGAGCGACCTGCTCGACACCAACCGTCGCAAACGGGTAACCCCCGACGCTATTCTGCGCGAGGTCGCCACGTTCTATAGCGTTGATCTGCGCTCCCTGCAGGGGCGCGGGCGCAGCCGCAATATCGTCATTCCCCGGCAGGTGGCGATGTATCTGCTTCGTGAAGAGACCGACGCGAGCCTGGTTGAAATCGGGCAATTGCTCGGCGGCCGCGACCATACGACTGTGATGCATGGTTGCGACAAGATCGCTGGCGAACTCAACTCTGATGCGCGATTGCGCCAGGAAGTCGCCACCATCCGCGAGCGGTTGATGCATAGCGCCGGGTAGTTTGCCAGGCATCCGTTTGTGCCGTCATCCGCAACCAGACGGTATTCGTACTCTGCTATGACGGCAGAACATACCAGGACTCATCATCGTCAAACGCTAGAAGCTGGCGCCGGCGGATACAGCCATATGATAACGTACCTGCGCACACGACGCTGCCCGGCATCGGGGATTGGGCAGCGCTTGATCCTGATCATCGCAGCGGCAGCGATATTGACCGCATGCGGCACATCAGCCGCTCCTGTTGAACCGCGCGCCCGACTCGCTGTCGCTGAGGCGATGGCAGGAGGCGACACCTCCGGTTTTGCCCGCGCAACCGAACCGCGCCCCTTCACCTTTCCACGCGACCACGGTCCGCACCTTGAGTACGCTATCGAATGGTGGTACTACACTGGCAATCTCCAGTCGCCCGAAGGACGGCGCTTTGGCTTCCAGTTCACGATCTTTCGTAGCGGCTTGATGCCCGGCGACCTGGAGCGACCGTCGGCGTGGGCGTCGAGCAGCGTCTATATGGCGCACTTTGCACTCAGCGACATCACCGGCGGAAGGTTCGATGCCTTCGAGCGCTTCAGTCGCGGCGCAGCCGGGCTTGCGGGGGCGCAAAGCGAACCGTTTCGCGTCTGGCTGGAGGACTGGGTTGCCGAAGGACTGGGACCCGACGGCATGCCGATGCGTTTGCGCGCCGCCGAAGGCGATGTGGCGATCGATCTGACGCTGACGGCTGGCAAGCCGCCGGTGTTGCAGGGTGACCGTGGGTTGAGCCAGAAGAGCGCTGATGCAGGGAATGCGTCGTACTACTACTCCTTCACCCGCATGCCGATCAGTGGCACGGTGCGCATCGGCAACGCCTCGTATCCGGTGAGCGGACTCGGCTGGATGGACCGCGAATGGAGCACGAGCGCGCTTGGAGAGGATCAGGTTGGTTGGGACTGGTTCGCGCTGCATTTGGACGATGGACGCGATCTGATGTTCTACCGGTTGCGCCTGCGCAACGGTGGGGTCGATCCGTACAGTAAAGGGGTCCTGGTGAGCGCTGAAGGAACGGCGCGACGCCTGAACGCTGGCGATGTGCTGGTCGAACCGCTCGATTACTGGACGAGTCCGCGCAGCGGAGCAACCTACCCGGCGCGCTGGCGGTTGCGCGTGCCAGGGGAAGCGATTGACCTCATCCTGACGCCGCTGCTGGCAGACCAGGAATTGCCGGTGACCGTCGTGTACTGGGAGGGGGCTGTCTCCATCAGCGGCAGCGCCAGCGGCAGCGGGTACATCGAAATGACTGGCTACACACCGGCAGACAGGTAGGCGACGCGTTCATACGTTTTCCCGGCAATCGAGAGTCACCGCAGGAGCGATTGTGGAGCATCGTCTGACTTGTAAAGTCTACTACGAGGACACCGACGCGCTTGGCGTCGTCTACCATGCCAATTACCTCAAATACATGGAGCGCGCGCGGAGCGAATATGTGGAGCGTTTCGGCAAAGCGATCTGGGAGTGGAATCAGTCCGGTTATTATATCGTGGTCTATGCGATGAACATTCGCTTCAAACGCGCTGCACAACTCGGTGATATCCTTGAGGTTGTTTCTACGTTTGCGCTTCAATCGCCATATCGGGGACTGTTCAAACAACGCATCGAGCGCGATCGACAGGTCTATGTCGAAGCCGATGTGGAACTTGCGTGCCTCGACCCGCAACTCAACCTGCGCGAATTTCCGCCGGAATTTCGCGCTTGAGAGGTCGTCGGGATGTGATATCGGATGGTTCCAATGGGGGCGTGGCAGATGGCGGCGCAACCGAATCTGCATCCGCTCGTCGGCGCCTCACCGTCGATCTTCAACCGTTTGACATATCGTGGCTTGAGCTATTCCTGCGCCTGCTTCAGGGTTATCTCACGCATCTGCCGCAGCTACCGGCGCATCACCGGCGGAGCGCCTCCAATCGAGGCTGCTCGCTCGCCAGTGGCGCTACGCCTATCGTCAGCGTATCGGTGGCGACATTCTGCCAGCGCCGGAGATGGTATATCGTGCGCATCAGCGCATCTCCTGGATGGTCTATTTCACGCCGATCAGGCGCAACACATCATCACGGGTCAGATGCAAGCCGGGCGGGAAATGTCCCGGCGGATACGTCTGCAGATCTTCGGCATCGAACACCAGGTGAAGCGCTGTGATTGAAGGTTCGCGCAGTATGGCGCGCAGCAGTTGTGCAAGGGAGAGGCGACGAAGCCGTGGTACGGCTGGAGGACGCACAAGACGATTGCGCTGGGCAAAACCCAGCGCGGCATCGGGAGATGGAAAAGCGAGCAGTGTGCGAGGGCGTTTTTTACTATCTTCGGAAGCGACACTCCCACGGGGCAGCCAGAACACATAGAACGCATCACCGCCCGCGTGCAGGCGCAGAGCGGCGAGGGCGGCGCGCAGCGCCTCGAGGTCGAGACCCTGCTCAGCAGCAAGTGTGTGAACGTCGTCTTCCATTCAGGCTGGCAGTCTCCAGACCACAGACGTAAAGTTGATAATGTCGGTGCGCTCGATGGCAGCGGCGAACAGGAGCAGGATCAACAGCAGCAGTATCAGCAGCATGAGCGCCGAAAACGCCTCGCGGCGCGCGTTGACGCCGTGGTCGGTCAACTCTTCCGTTGTATTCGATTGCGTATTACCAGGATCGTTGGTCATGAAGATCCTCCTCCCGTTGGAGACGTTACCGTGGAACGTTTCCGCTTTCGCACCTTCAACCTTCAATCTCCTGGTCTTTCAATGCCGCCCGAATCTGCTCCGCAATTGCGCGCAGTTCGGACGGATCGGCGGGATGCGGCGTCCACGGTCGAAGCGCGTGGTCGCCCTTCCAGCGCGGTATTAAGTGGACGTGATAATGAAACACCACCTGCCCAGCTGCGGCGCCGTTGTTCTGAACGATATTCAATCCGTCGATATTGAGTGCATCGCGGAGCGCCAGCGCCACTTTTTGCGCCGTCCGCGCAACCGCTGCAAGAAGGTGCGGGGGCGTGGTGAAAATGTCCGGATGCTCTTCCTTACAGATCACAAGCGTATGCCCCCGACTGGCAGGGTTAATATCCATAAACGCCAGCGTCTCGTCGTCCTCGTACACTCTGGCTGCTGGCAGTTCACCGCTCACAATACGCGAAAAGACGGATGGCATGCGTTCCCCTCCCTGTGCTTGCAACAGACGCTCAATGTCGATTCAGCCATGCCTGGAGCGCTTCATAACTCCAGGTATTCGCCACCTGCGCCGGGCTTGCCCATCCACGCCGCGCCGTTATAACTCCCAATCGCATCCAGGCCAGATTGTCGGCATGGTGCGCATCGCTATCGATTGTGATGGTAGCGCCAAGTGCCAGCGCACGTCGCACTGCCGGACCGTCCAGATCGAGGCGGTGTGGTCCGCTGTTCACTTCCAGCAGCACCCCGTGATCGGCGGCTGCGCGCGCCAGTGCATCGATATCGACCGGCGCGCCCTCACGCGATCCAAGCATTCGCCCCACAGGATGCCCGATGATATCGACGTGCGGATTGCGCACCGCGCGGATCAACCGTTCGGTTGCGGCTTCGGGCGACTGGCGTAAGCCGGTATGCGCCGAGGCGACGACAATATCGAGTTCCGCCAGCACATCATCGGGCAGCGCAAGGTCTCCTTCGGGGGTGATATCGACTTCGACGCCGTGCAGGATGCGAAACGGGACGCCGTATGCTGCGTATTCCGCATTCAATGCCGCGATTTCCTGACGCTGTGCGCGCAACCGCTCCGCGTCCAGTCCGCGGGTCAGCCCGATATACGCGCTGTGGTCGGTTATTGCGATATAGGAATAGCCACGGGCGCGCGCCGCTTCTGCCATCGTGCGAATATCGCCGCGCCCGTCGCTCCAGGTGCTGTGCATATGGAGATCGGCGCGGATGTCGCCGAGTTCGACCAGGTGCGGTAATGCGCCAGCGCGCGCCGCCTCGAACTCTCCCTCGTCCTCGCGCAATTCCGGCGGAATCCAGGGCAGGCCGACAGCAGCGTACACCTCTTCTTCGGTGGCGCAGGTCAGCAGTGCGCCATCGGCGCGGCGAAAGCCATGCTCGCTGAAACTCAACCCCTGCGCCAGCGCCAGTTCACGAAAGTGGATATTGTGCGCCTTACTGCCCGTAAAGTGCTGCAACGCCGACCCCCACATGCCCGGCGGAACAGCGATCAGGTCCGCCTGCATACCATTATGCAGCAGAATGCTGGCTTTTTCTTCCCCCGCCGACTCGACCCGCGCCACGAGCGGCAGCGTCGTAAAAGCGCGCACCACCGCCGGAGCATCGTCGGCGGCCGCCAGAATGTCAAGATCGCCGACGGTAGGGCGGCCACGTCGCAGACTGCCGGCATACGACACCTGGCGTAGCGCCGGCATCGCGCGGCGCAGGGCGTCGAGCAATTCTTCAGCGATGTCGAGCGCATGCGCCAGAAGCGCACGGCGCTCCTGCCGTTCAGCCGCACTGATACCCTGTAGAATGCTTTCGATGGTCTTTGCGCCAAACCCTTTGAGCGTCGCCAGACGGCCGCCTTCGGCAGCGACCTTCAACGCTGCCAGGCTGGTGATCCCGAGTTCGCGGTAGAGGCGACCGGCAGTACGCGGACCGATGCCGGGCACGCGCAACAATTCGCGCACGCCAGGCGGAACCTTCTCTTGCAGACGGATGTAGTACTGCAACTCGCCGGTGTCGAGAAGTTCGCCGATTTTGTCGGCGATCGCCTTGCCGACGCCAGGAATCTGTTCCAGTTCGCTGCGAGCGCGGTAGGTCGCCAGCGGCGCCGGCAGATCACGAATTGCGTCGCTGACGCGACGATACGCCTGCACGCGGAACCGATCCTCGTCCAGTATCTCCAGGAGATCAGCGATGGCGCTGAAGACCTCAGCAATGTCGTAATTGGTCAGATGTGATGTCATCATTCCGGCTCCCGACGCGCATTATAGCATGTCAGGGGTGTCCGTTGCGCTGGTGTTGCAACCGATTCAGACGCCACAGGCGCTCTGACACGATCTGAAGCGGGGGACAGGCTTTACAAATGGTTTGCAATCGCATATAATGACGATCGCCAACGTTATGCAATAGATAACGTTGGGCGGGGCGAACCCGGCAGGCAGGCTGAGAGCATGCTCTCAGTCATTTCATTTACGCGCACGATGCGGCGGGTGACCACACACCCTGATGTCTTCCCCACCAGGTCATGGTCAGCGATGTCATCGGGCGCGCATGCGCGTCGGGTTGGTGCGGTCATATGCTTCTGCGTCCAGGAAGACAGGATGCATGCTGGAGCAGCAAGGACCGAACGCACCGCAGCGCCGAACCCGCCGCTCCACGACGGCGGCAGCCGCAATGCATGCGGACACAGCAGGAACAATTGTCGGAAGAAGGCAGGAACGATGAGCGACAAACCAGCATACCTCACTCGTGATGGGCGCGCCAGGCTCGAAGCCGAGTTGGAAGAGCTTGTCACCAAGGGCCGCAAAGAGATCGCAGAGCGCATCAACGCTGCAAAGGAATTGGGTGACATCTCGGAAAGCGGCGAATATGAGGATGCCAAAAATCAGCAGGCTCATCTCGAAGGTCGCATCCGCGAGATTAAGAGCATTCTCGCCCGTGCACAGATTATCGACGAAGAGAATGGTGACAACCACGAAGTTCGCATCGGCTCGCGCGTGACCGTACGCATCGATGGTGAGCAGGAGGAAGAAACCTGGACGATCGTCGGCAGCACAGAGGCGAAGCCACGCGAAGGCAAAATATCGAATGAGTCGCCAATCGGCGCGGCGCTGCTCGGCAAACGACCACGCCAGCAGGTAACAGTGGAGACGCCCTCTGGCGTCATGAAACTCACCATCGTCGATATTCAATAGCCACATCGCCAGTTGGCGGTTCCATGAAAGAACACGTATGGATGTCATCCTGCCGGGGTGACATCCATGCGAGTTTTGCAGAATGCTGCGCTTATCCACAGCATCGCATCCTCGTGATTTCGTTTGGAAGGCGTTCGTATTCAAATTCGGCATTCTTGACAACCTCAATGCAGCGTGCTACCATTTCGGGTGGTGCGCCGGTGTAGCTCAGTGGTTAGAGCGAACGACTCATAATCGTTAGGTCACTGGTTCGATCCCAGTCACCGGCACCACGCTCTCTGATGACATTCTGCACGTGGATGGTCTCTGGCGCCGATAGTTGAGATACGGCGCCACTGTTATTTGATGACCCGAAAGAATGCGATGGAATCGCCGTTCCCCGGAATGGACCCCTATCTCGAAGCGCCGAGCCTCTGGCCCGATGTGCATCACGAAGTGATCACAATACTTCGTGATCAGTTGCAGGCGCAACTGGCGCCGCGCTATCGGGCGGTCATCACGCCGTATGTGCTGTTCGAGAGCCTGGAGATTGCGCCGGTGCGTCGTGCGACTCCGGACGTGGCGGTGGTCGAGCTGGACTATGCTGGCGCTGCTTCCGGTAGCGCCGTGGCGCTGGAGGAAGCGCCGCTCAGCCTCCCGGCGCTGATGGAGACGCCGGTGGAGTATGCGCGGATTGAAATCCGCACAGTACCCGACCAGATGCTGGTGACCGCGATTGAACTCCTCTCGCCCGCCAACAAACGCCCTGGTCCCGATGGGGCGGACGCCTATGAGAAGAAGCGGCAGGAGCTCTTCGCCAGTACAGCCCATTTGCTCGAAATCGACCTGCTGCGCGCCGGGCAGCGCCCGCGCCTGGCGCGCCCGCTGCCCAATGCGCCGTACTTCATTCTGTTGAGCCGGGCGCAGCGCCGTCCCTACGTCGAGGTCTGGCCTCTGACGCTGCACGACCCGATCAAGCTGGCGCCGGTTCCCTTGCTCCCGCCCGATGCGCCGGCGGCGCTGGATGTGGGAACGGCCATTCACGAGGCGTACCGCCGCGCGCGCTACGATCTGGAGATCGACTACACGCAACCGCCGCCGCCGCCAGACCTCTCGCCCGAAGACGCCGCCTGGCTCGATGCCCATCTGCGCGCGCTGGGGCTGCGCCCGTCAGCCGAGTAGTCCGCCATGCCCCAGTTCGACAATCGCCTGCCGCGTGACTCGTTCGCCTGCCAGCAATCGCGGCAGCAGCAGATCAACGATGTTGGCAGCGCGTGAACGGACGCAGCCGGGCGCGCCAAGGATGGGCACACCCTGCTTCGTTCCATCGTCGAGGTACGCCAGCAACAGGAGATTGCCCGGTTCGACCGGCGCGCCATAGTGTTCGATGTGTCCGCCAGCAAGCCGAATTCCCTGCGGCGTTATGTCGTCGCGATCCATGATCGACGTTTCGCCAGCAGTGATCAGGAGGTCGTTGCCAGCAGCGTGGAGCGCTGTGATCCCTTCCGCCACTTCCTGCTCATCCAACGCAGCATAGCGCACCGCGCCAATTGTTGAACCAAGTTCTGTCACACGTCCCTCGATGGCAGGCAGAACGAGGCGGGTAATACGCTCGCGCGCCTCCGGGCTGACGACCAGCAGCACGCCAACGCGCCGGTGGAGCAACCGTCGCACGCCGACAACGCCTCCCGCTTCGGCGCCAATGCGCTCCGCCTGCCGGATCAACGCTTCCGGCAGCGCAAAGGGAATGATCTTGATCGTCGCCACACGCTTTCGCTCGCGCGCCAGCGCGTGGTTGGGCAGTGTGGCAATCGTCAGACCGTCAATCTCATTGATCGCCAGCAGCGCATGGACGTCCACCTCCACCACGCCGTCTGTTTCTGCGAGCAGGTTCACCCGGCTATGCACGGCATCAGTCGCCGCCACCCCTGGACGCCGGACGGCGTCGGCGAGGCGTTGGGCGGCTTCGTCCTCGTGGACATCGCCCGGTTCCAGCACCGCCACGCGCACGGTTGCGATCCCCAGGGCGCGCAGACGCGCCGCGTCATCAGCGGTAAGACGCCGACCCTTCGGCAGCGCCTTGTGTCCAGCAGCATCGGCGATGTTGTGGCGCAGGATGTGACCGACAGCCTGATCGATGGGAAGGGTCACCAGAAACATAGTGCGACCTCACAGCATGGTTTCGAGCAGTTGACGAGCGTAAGCATAGGATTCGGGCGTGTCGATGTCGAGCAATGGACGATCATCGTCGAAATGCACGCAATGGACACGCGCCGGATCGCGGGCAATCACGCCGCGTGCGCCCTGATCGCCCTCGATGGCGAGCAGTTCCGCGAACACCGACCGGTCGAAGAGCACCGGGTTGCCGCGCGTTCCGGCAAACACCGGCGCGACGATTGGCGCGCGATGATCACGCCAGATGCCGACCAACGCGTCAATGATCGCCGCCGTCACGAACGGTTGATCCCCGAGCAGGATGACCGCCGCTGCAACATCGGGCGGCAGTGCGGCGATGCCGGCATGAAGCGACGTGCTCTGACCGGCGGCAGTGAGCGGGTTCGGCGCAATGCGCACCGGAAGATCGGCAAGCGCTGCGGCAACCTCTCCGCCTGCGCTTGCGGTGACAACGATCACCTGATCGAGCCTGGCGGCAAGAGCGGTCTCGGCGACTGCGCGCACAAGCGGACGCCCTCCCCAGTCAAGGAGTTGCTTGGGTTGCCCCATGCGCAACGATGTTCCAGCGGCGAGAATAATGCCAGCAATCATGATTAATTGGTGCGCTTTTGTTCGTATAACTCCATCAGCGGCACACCAAACCGTTCAACGCGCACAACCGGTTGGCGACCGGCGATCCAGCGTTCGATCTTGGGATGTGCTGCAAAGCCAGTCTGTCGATACGCCACAATGACGTAATCAGCATCGAAAATATCGGTTGGTGCGCCGTCCAACCCATACCGACCGAAGAGCGAACCGGCGCCGGGCGCAAGCGCGATGCGCACATCGGGGCGCAGGCGCCCGACGAACTGGTACGTCAGCAGCACATCATGGCTCCAGTCCTCCGCCCAAACCACGGCGTCGGGCCTGGCATGCGCGTTGATATACGGCAGTGCGGCGGCATACGTTTCGCACCAGTAGGTGGTTTCCAATCCCAGGCGCGTCGCCCCGCGCAAGCCTCCTACCGTTTCCGAATAGGAGGAGAGCAGGTGCGGATACATCTGCGCCGTGATGAGCAGGTGCGGCGTAAACAGGAGTATGCACAAGAGTGCAACCGCCGGCATCGCGTAGCGCGCCAGACCGCGCCGTTCCAGCGCCTGGCGCACCGTTCGCCCAAACCAGTCGAGACCGACGCCGGCCAGTGCGGCAATGAACAGAAACGACGGCATAAACAGGCGCTCATTGTCATACACCATCGTTCGCCCGGTTGCCAGTGCAAGAAGTGGCACGAGCACACCGAGCGTCCAGAGCGCAATCTGCGCTCCCTGATCGCGCTGTGTTTGCACGGGGGAGCGGCTGGCGATAGCGCCGCATATGATGCCAGTTAGTGCCGTGATCATGAGCGCCAGCGGCGTCACAGCGACCAGCATGACAAACGGGAAGTGCCATGGGGGAGGCATATGCGCCTCACCAAAATACCACTGCGCGATCTCCCAGTGATCCACCGTAATGAAGCGGATGTAGGCGATCAACCGTGCAAGAGTGTCGTGATACAGCCAGGGCCAGAACCCGACGAACGCTGGTAGACCGATGATCCCGGCGATGAACAGGCGCCGCACCAGGAACGTGTGGCGAGCAAACGCCAGTGTCCAGAGGAAGAGCATCGGCAGCACGAACAACGCATTGATCTTCGTCGCCAGCGCCGCGCCCCAGGCGATGCCGAGCGCCATGTCCCAGGCGATGCTGCGGCGGTGGCGGGTGTGCCAGAACAGCATGGTCGCCAGGAAGAACGCGACTGCCGCCGGAACGTCGAGCGCCGCCAGATGCGCATGAAAGAAGAAACGTGGCAGGCTGATCAGCGCCGCCGCCGCCGCCATCCCCGCCCATCCGCCAAAACCGCTCGCAACGGTGACGTACAGCGCACCCACAGCAATGGCGACCAGGAGCATATTCCCCAACCGATGCGCCGGAAGGTCGTCGAGAAACTGGCGCGCAACCTGCCATACCATGCCCGACCAGATTTTGTCGAGCGGGGGATGTTCGTGGTTTATCTCCCAGAAGCGCTTGATTGTCTCCGGTCGCAGCGCATCGCCGGGATTCGCCGCCAGATGCTCGAACCAGGCGACATACGAGCGCGCCGCTATGAGGTATACCGGCTCGTCCCACGTCAGTCCGATATGCGGTTCGGTGATAAGCAAGAGGATGACCGTCAGCGCTGCCAGGAAGAGTGCTATCACGCCATGCCGCACAGCAGATCGCTTTTGCGTATGCACAGCCTGATGCGTTTGGGGAAGAACAGAAGGAGCGGTAATCATAACGCTCCTGTCATACAAGGGCGCCTCTATCTTCTTTGAGCGGCGATCACACGGCGTTGTTCTGGATGATAGCACACAGTGCGCACCGATGCAACGCCTTGGGTCCATGCTCTCAGAGAAGAACCGCGTGTGCTATAATGCATCACCGATGGGCGCTCTGTCGTCTTGGTGCGCATCTTGCGCCCGACGCTCGCGCGTGATAGGTATGTTCGTGCAGGGCGTTCACGAGGCATACGGCGGCGCCGGAAGATGGACGTCATCAGTGCGATGGCGTTTGTCAGCGAAGATTATGGGCGGGTGGCGTATCGTCGGTCCGAACATTCCGGCAGTGGAATGTTCGAGTAGATGTCCGCAGAAGTGTATTTTTGCCGTTCACGCATCCAGGCGTCGCAGCACGACTGTCATTGACGCGCGGCACAAGACCAATCCCCATAGTACGCTGTGGAAACCGGCAGTTCTGTTGGGTGAACAACAGTCCCGTCCGCAACACGCGGAGGAGATCCAATGAAAGCATTTTTCGAGAAACTACTCGGCTTTGGTCCAGATCGCGCAATCAAGCAGATTGAGCCGGTCATACGGCAGATCAACAGCCTCGAACCGTTGATCGAGGCGCTCTCCGATGCTGAACTGCGTGCCAAAACCGATGAATTCAAGCAGCGCCTCGCCGACGGTGAGGCGCTCGACGATCTGCTTCCCGAAGCGTTCGCCGTGGTGCGCGAGGCTGCCCGGCGCACGATTGGTCAGCGCCACTACGATGTGCAGTTGATAGGCGGCATTGTGCTGCACCAGGGCAAAATCGCCGAGATGAAGACTGGCGAAGGCAAAACGCTGGTGGCGACTCTGCCGCTCTACCTGAATGCGCTGACCGGCAAAGGGTGCCATCTGGTCACGGTCAACGACTACCTGGCAAAAGTCGGTGCGGGGTGGATGGGACCGATCTACCATCTGCTCGGTTTGAGCGTCGCCACGATCTCACACGAATATTCGGCGGTCTACGACCCGGACTACGTCGATCCGAAGGCGAATCCCGATGATCAGCGCCTCGTCCACTGGCGCCCTTGCACGCGACGTGAGGCGTACCTGGCGGATATCACCTACGGAACGAACAACGAGTTCGGCTTCGACTACCTGCGCGACAATATGGCGTGGGACCTCTCGCAACTCGTGCAGCGCGAATCGCACTACGCCATCGTTGACGAGGTGGACAACATTCTGATCGACGAGGCGCGCACCCCGCTGATCATCTCCGGTCCGGCGCAGGAGAGCGGCGACGAGTATCGTCAGTTCGCCTTGCTGGTGCGTCATCTCAAGCCCAGCCCTTACACGCCTGACCAGATCAAGAAGCAGATGATCGATGATCCAGAAGGCGATTTCGTGATCGAGTTGCGTTCGAAGAGCGTTCAGTTGACCGATCAGGGAGTGGCGAAGGTTGAGCGGTTGCTGAAGATTCCCGAAGGCGAGTCGCTCTACGATCCGAAGTATTACCGACTGACTCACTACCTGGACAACGCGCTGCGGGCGGAGTTCATCTACCAGCGCGACCGGGATTACATCGTCGAGAATGGCGAAGTGGTGATCGTCGACGAGTTCACGGGGCGCAAAATGCCCGGTCGTCGCTGGTCCGACGGGTTGCACCAGGCAGTGGAGGCGAAGGAAGGGGTGAAGATGCGCCAGGAAAATGTTACCCTGGCGACCATCACCTTCCAGAACTACTTCCGTATGTACCAGAAACTGGCGGGCATGACCGGCACCGCCTACACCGAGCGCGAGGAGTTCGCCAAGATCTACAACCTGGATGTCGTTGTCATTCCGACGCATCGCCCGATGATCCGCAAGGATTACGACGACCAGATCTACCGGTCTGAGAAGGCGAAATTCGAGGCGGTCATCCGTGAGATCGAAGAGATGCATGCCATCGGGCGACCGGTGCTCGTTGGCACCACCTCGGTCGAGGCGTCGGAGCGGTTGAGCGAGATGCTGAAGCGTTGTGGCATCAAACACCAGGTGCTGAACGCCAAGTACCACGAGCGCGAGGCGCGTATCGTGGCGCAGGCGGGGCGCAAGGGCGCGGTGACCATTGCTACGAATATGGCGGGGCGCGGTACCGACATTCTGCTTGGCGGCAACCCGGACGGTCTGATTGAAGAGATCCTTGCGCAACGCGGCATTAAAATCGAGCAGGCGACGCCGGAACAGATCCGGGCGGCGCAGGAAGAAGCACGGCGCATCACTGAAGCTGAGGGTAAAGAGGTGCGCGAACTGGGCGGGTTGCACATCATCGGCACCGAGCGCCACGAATCGCGGCGCATCGACAACCAGCTGCGCGGGCGCGCCGGTCGTCAGGGTGATCCCGGTTCTTCGCGCTTCTATCTGTCGCTCGAAGATGACCTGCTGCGGCGCTTCGGTCC
>Ga0308410_1000356_pt1 | contig 24320 bp, 27 predicted proteins | sample HotsprOSTMatCore_FD_203467 | JGI IMG/M metagenome (GOLD analysis project Ga0308410, IMG submission 203467) | Hot spring phototrophic mat microbial communities from Octopus Spring, Yellowstone National Park, Wyoming, United States -... | ecosystem: Environmental > Aquatic > Thermal springs > Hot...
TAAGTGCCGTAGGTTTCTGAGGGGTCTAAAGGACCACCTGGAACCCGGAGGAACTCAAGGCTAATTAGCCTGAGGTTACCGCAGGAAGTTTACTAGGCTTCTGGTGGCCATACCAGGAACTGGTAGATGACCTGAAGGTAGAAAGGCTAAAAAGCCAGAGGGAATCTGGAATCAGGAGTCTGGAGGATTCGTTAGGGACCTACGGCTTAATGTTTTTATAGGTATCTTTCCCTGATAATCTCCCTTATACAGAGGGAAATTAGTAGCTCTGGGATAGGCTTACCTGAGTCTATAAAGACCTTACCCCTCTCTTTTGCCCTTACCTCTGCTTCCTTTCGTATCTCTTTAAGCTCTTCATCAGAAAGGCTACTAATTATTTCGTCGATCCTTCTTGCATCCTCCTCTGCCTTTAATCTTGCTTCTTCTTTTAGCCTTTCCTCCTCCTCTTTTCTCTTTCTATCTTCCTCTTCTCTCTGCTTTAATCTTTTCATTGCTTCGTATTTCTCAACAGCCTCTGCCTCGTACTGAAGTACTGCACCAAATGATTTCATATCAAAGTTTGTCTTTCTGGCTGATTCTATGGCGTAGTCTACAATAAAAGATGCCTTTTCAAAGTCATACTTGTATAAAAGGCGCTCAGCCTGATCTATCTCCTTTGGTTTGAAATCAATGACATCCCTGCCAGAGTTTCTCTTATAGAAATATCTTAAAAGCCTCTTGGGTCCAGACTCTGCCTCCACAGATGAGGCTAACTGTTTATTCTCTTCAAAAGGCTGGGGGTCCTCGTATGGCTCTATCTCAAGTCTGAATCTGGAAAACTCCTCCTTTGCCTTGGGTCCGGGGTAGAAGTAAACGTAGAATTTGCTGTTTTCCTTCTTTATCTCGCACTTTTCTAAGAATCCCTTTTCCTGTAACTCCGCGATTGCATCTTCTAACTGCCTTTTTATATAAGAAAAATACCTCTGCTTTTTCATTGGTACCAGTTCACACAGAGTATCGTAGAGATATCTTATAAACTTGATCTCTATATTTCTCTGAAAGATAGGATAGAACTTTACCCCCAGAAGCTCGTATAGCCTCTTTGAGATACTAGAATTAAGCTCTCTATAGAACTTATAGTCTATTGGCTTTACGTAACCATTATTTATATTCTCCAGATATTTTGAACCGAGATATATGTAGTTTGTATCTGCAATGGTACCATCAGGGAGTTCTTCTCCTACCCAGACCACACGATCATAGAGATGAAAGACATCTTCTACCCATCTCTTTTTTCCTTTTTCGTAGAAGGTTCCCTTAGAGTCTATCAAAATACCCGTTAATCTGAGTAGAGAATCTTTAATCATATTATGATTTCTCCCAGAACTTTCATTTATCCCGATCCTTTTACACAGGCTATAAATTGAACCTATAGGAATTGGATTCTGTATAGGTCTAGGTAATTCCTCTATTATCTCCTGAATAACATCAAAGACCTTCTTATCAAAAGGACCAGGTATACCAAAGTAAGGATGGGGGTATACTCCCCAAAATAGTTCCAACTTCTGATTGTCTCTTTCGATATTTACTTTTACCTCTATAACACCATCATCCTTTTTCTTTTCAAGTTTAAATACTGGATAAACCAGGAAGTTGACCTCTGAGCGTATCTTATCTGGAGGAGTAATATCAGGTTCAGTGTAGACGATGATTCCATTTTCCTTCTCGGCGGAGGCTCTGGGGGGCGAGGAAATGTATTTTTCTTCTTTTTCTTTTATTTCCATTATTATGTCTTTATCTTCTTTATTGAAGCTATCATAAGTTAACTTATCTATTTTAGAAGTTACTCTTCTCATATCCTCCCTCTATAACATCTCCTTCCCTGATTGCAATGTTTTATAAATTATACTAGAAAGTTTGCTGTTTGTATAGTATTTTGTGGTTTTATCTTAATGTATCTGGTATTTTTAGTTTTTGGAGTTTTTAGAGATAAAAAATTAAAAAAATTTTACACATATATATGTGTGTGTTATATCTTGTTATAATCTTGTTAAATACTAGTTAAATACTTGTTGTCTCCAAGCGAGAATTAAGTTTTGATGAGACTTTGGCGGATTTTTTCTTGAATGAAAGTGCGGTATTTCTTGAATGAAAGTGCGGTATTTCTTGAATGAAAGTGCGGTATTTCTTGAATGAAAGTGCGGTATTTCTTGAATGAAAGTGCGGTATTTCTTAAGTGAAACTCCTCTACCTCTTGAGTGAAACTCCTCTACTTCTTGAGTGAAAGTGCGGTATTGTAGAGTTTGTTTATGGGATTTTGTATCTGGTTAGATTGGGATGGTAGCTAGCTTGCCTAAAACTTATACCCGATAACCCGATACTTTATACCCGATTTCACACTATTTTATACTTGATTTCCGTCTCCATTTCCCGATAGAGCGTTTAATCAGTATAATAGGTTAGGCTTAAAAATTTATGGGAGGTGATTGAATGCCGGTAACTGCAACTGCACTGGATACCCAGCTGAGGATAACCTTCGTAATAGACAAAGACCTTGACGGAAACCCGATAAACCCACCAAGAAAATCTACAAGAACCTACGGACCTTTTAAGAGAACAGCAAGTAATCAGGACCTGTGGGATTTTGCATCAGGTTTAGCCGAGTTACAGGAGTATAGCATAGATAGTGTTATGAGAGTAGACCTGACAAGCTTAGTTGGAGCATAAGGGAGGTGAAATAGTTGGAAAAAAGACAGGTATTAAGGTTGACCTGGCGTAATCAGGCTGGCAGAACATATTCAATAACAATAAATAATCCTGTTGACGATGTAACACCAGAGCAGATAGAAACCTTTATGAATATGGTAGTCCAGAAAAACATAATACAGTCAAGTGGCGGTGACCTGGTAGCACCTCTTGATGCACGTCTTATAAACACCGAAGACTACGACCTCTACACGCCAGCTTAACGCAATGGGGGGCTAACGCCCCCCCTTTTTTTATGAGGTTTTTTAAATCTGTATTTAGAGTCCTTAAGCTAGTTCTTGAGCTTATAAAAGAGCAAGACAAAAGAGCGATATACAAATCGATTATAAAGTGGTGGTAGAAAGTCTTTTTTTGGATAGCAAGGATCCCCAAACCAAGTGGTATGAAATTAAAAAAATAAGATAAAAAAATACCTTTATGTGGGAGGATATATGAGAATTGAGAGTACCATTTATCAGGACTGGGCAGAGATAAGAATAATTGGAGAGAAGAAGGAGCTTGCAAGGATTGAGCTTTATCACTGGAACATAATGAAAGAACTGGGGCTTGATATAAAGGACCTTCTGAGGGTGGCGTTTGGAGGAAATGGTTAACGACTTCAGGATCTCAAAAAACTTTAAACTAAGTGAGTTTTCTTGCAAGTGTTGTGGTAGCGTGAAGATAGACACCGAGGTTGTAAAGAAGCTACAGCTTATGAGAGACAAAATACAAAAGCCAATAATCATTACGAGCGCTTACAGATGCCCTAAACATAATCAAGAAGTAGGGGGAGCAGAGAACAGCTACCACACGCAGGGGCTTGCAGTCGATATAGTGGTGGGCGGATACAGTCTTGATGAGCTTGAGATGATAGCAAAAGAGGTTGGCTTTCGGGGGCTAGGAATATATAGGAACGCAAACTTCATACATCTGGACCTTGGACCAGTTAGGAGGTGGGAAATATAGAAGAATTTCTTAAGGCAATAGCTAACTGGGGCTTTCCCATAGTCGTATCAGTATATTTATTGGTGAGGATAGAGACAAAGCTAGATAACCTTGAGCAGGCAATAAAAGACCTTGCTTTAGTTATAGCAAGGATAAACGGAACAATAACGGGGAAGGGGTAATTTTTAAATCTATCAGTATCTGATTAATCCTAAAAGTATGTCTTCTATAGATGTATGATATAATACTTTCCGTAAGCATTCACTTATAAGAGGAGAAAGGTTGAAAGAGAAAATTATTAAAGAAGTTATAACTAATGTCCTTTTAGATGCTGGTTTTACTGTTGGTGAGATAATACTATTTGGCTCCAGGGCTAGAGGTAATTTTGCAGAAGAGAGTGATTGGGATATCCTAGTAGTGATAAGAGAAAATCTAAAGCTGGAGGAGAGAAAAGCCCTTTGGAGAAAAGTATACTATGCTGTGCATTCATATTTCCCCAGAGCTTCATTTGATATAATTATAAAGAATCAAGATACCTTTGAGGCAGAAAAAGACGTAGTAAATACTATTTCAAACGAGGCTTATACAGAGGGAATAAAGTTATGAAAGAAGAGATCATCCATAGATGGCTAAAAAAGGCTGAGAATGATATTAAAGTTGTATCTTATTTAATAGATATTGAAGATGCGCCTACTGATATTATATGTTTTCATTGTCAGCAGGCTATTGAGAAGTATTTAAAGGCATTTCTTACCTATGTAGATGTTAAGGCTAAAAAGACTCATGATCTAAGGGCACTATTAGAAATGTGTATAGAAAAAGATAAGGATTTTCTTAATCTACCAATAGATGACATCTCTAATCTTACCGAATATGCTGTAGGAATAAGATACCCTGATGAATTCTATTTACCCAGCATCGAAGAGTCTAGGAGTTCTTACAATTTAGCTATAAAAGTCAGGGATTTCATTCTAAAGAAACTTAATTTTTGACTTTTATGTCTTGATCTCTTGATGGATCTATATCAGAAGATGCAACGATGTTAGAATCCTTTCCAGGGAGATGGGAATTCTCCAAAGCACCATTGCCAATTTCTGCTTTCACCAAAAAGGATATTGTAAAGAAATATTCTTTATGTGATAATTGATACTGAGATGAGACATAAGATCTATTTAGATGTATGCTGTTTAAATAGGCCTTTTGACGATCAATATCAGGATAGAATAAGGCTTGAATCTGAAGCTGTAGTTATAATCCTTACTTATGTAGAAGCACAAAGTTGGACTTTAGTGGGAAGTGAAGTGATAGATTTTGAAATCTCTCGTATTCCAGACGAAGAGACGAGACAGAAAGTTATGATTTTATCTGGTATGGCTAAAGAATACATATTAGTTACGGAGGATATAGAGAGAAGAGCCATAGAATTGGTAGAATATGGATTTAAACCTTATGATGCTTTGCATATTGCCTGTGCAGAAAAGGCTAATGTTGATGTTTTTCTTACTACTGATGATAAACTACTGCGTAAAGCAAAGTCTGTTAGATTAGCTGTAGATGTCAAATCACCCATTGAATGGGTTTTAGAGGTGATAAATAGTGGATATTAAGACATTGAGCCCTGTTCTTATAAGAAAATTAGGTATAGAAGCAATAGCAAGAGAATTGGGTCCAGTTGGGATGATCCGTTTTCTTCAACAGTATGAAACTGGTTATGGTGATTATACCAAGGAAAGAGAAGCTATTTTACAGGGCGAGAAATTAGAAAACATAATAAAGGAGATAAAAGAAAGAAGAAAGAAGGCTTAGGAACTTTTAGAGTCTGGTTTTACTGTGAGTGGGAATTCTCCGACGCCCCCTCGCCCACCTTCCCCCAGTAAAAAAATAAGAGGGAAAGGAGCGGAGGAGTATGTAGGGTAAGAGAGCTAAAGGTGTTGTGCTATAATTTTATTAGAATTTTAAGGAGATTTTTAATCTTAAGGTGGTGATTTCGATGATTATAAATGTATCCAAAGAGGAAATTAAGATGTTAGAAAAGCTCAATATAATATCCCAGATGGTGCCCATCAAAGACAAGATAAAGTATTTTGAAAGACTATATGGTTGTGACTTTTTCGCCTTTGAGATTGAGATACAGAAGGAAGAAGATTTTCAGAAGTGGGATGATTATATAGAATGGAAGGCATATGTAGAGAAACTAAAAGACCTAGAATTGGCCTATAGATGCTAAAATATTAATAGGAGGGTTAGATGGAAATTTTTGATAGGATTTTTATAGATGAAAATATTCGGTTTGGTAAACCAGTAATAAAAGGGACTCGTATCCCTGTAGATTTAATATTGGGGAAGCTAGCTGGGGGTATGTCTTATGAAGAGGTTATGAGAGAGTACGATATTTCAAAAGAAGATATCCTGGCTGTTCTAAAGTATGCTGCTGAGGTCCTAGCTGGAGAGGAGATTAGGGCTATAGGCTAAATGATTAAGTTTGTAATTGATGAAGATATGCCTAGATCCACAGCAAGGGCTTTAGCTGAAAGGGGATTTGAGTGCTTAGATATAAGAGATTAACGATCTTAGAGGTAATTTAGTAATCCTTGAACCAGGGAAAATCCGAATTAGACGAGGATAATTGATTAAAGCTTGCCTATTAGAAATAAATTGTCACAGATAAATGCATTCGTATGACATATTTATACAGATAAAAAAATATTAAGAATCTATCTTAATCTACCTCTTTAAAATACTAATTGTTGCAAAATTGGTTGATAAATCAGCATAAATGTTGATATTTACTTGATTAGAATAGCTCATAACCAAAAATGTCATAAAAGTAAGTATTCGACTGCAAAAACGGAATTTTATCAACCATTTCTGCAAGAATCACTATGTAACTTATACACCCTTATAGGTAAGCTACAAACGAGATTGAAACTTTTTATGCGTATAATACTTCTTATATGAATAAAAATAGCTGTTTTATTCGCAATAGTAAGGACTAAAATGGTGAACCTTAATTGCTATACGAATAGAAGATTTAAGAGGATGTATTTTGCTTATCGCTGAGTAAGATCTATATGCTTACTCCCTTTGGTAATTGTTTCAAAAATGGTGGATGAGTTAACTTTAATACTGATAGCGACTCAATCCTTTTAGTTTATAAGTAATTTTGTCTATACAGTAAGGTGAATTCTATAAAACCTGTAACTTGATCCATCATTAATGCAACAGTCACAAGTATCTCTTTACTCTTTTTATGTATTGGTAAATTTTGTATAATGTTTAATGTATAATGTTTAATATCATAAAATTTTCGTCCTCCTTTCTAGTTAGAGTTTTTAATTATAATATACCATCTCTAGCTAGAAAGGAGGTCTTCTTTTAAAAAGTGATTACAAGTCAGGTCACCAGAAATTACTCAATTAAAATTAACCCCCTCTGGAGGATATATTTTTATTCCCTCCAAGAAGGGGTATAATTTTATTATGAAACCCTGTAAAAGTTAGTATAAAACATTTTATAGAGTTTTGTAAGAGGAACTTCTTTATGGAATCCCTAGCCCAATGTCTTGAGGATAATAGAAAGAAGCCTAGGATACCCTGTGTCTATATCTTTTTCAATGTTTTTATTATGGGAATCTTAGGAATACCTAGCCTCCTTCAGTTAGATATTCTACTTAGAGAAGAGAAAGTCCCGTTCCTATTCCTAGCTAGTGACTCTACCATTGCTAGAGTCCTTAGGCTTATGTGGTTGAAACCACTAGGAATAATTCTTAAGACCATCTGTTTAAATGTCATCCGTCTCGGAAAAGGTAAGATAGAGTTACCTAAAGTAGGCAGAGTAAAGATAGGAATAATAGATGGCACTAGCTTTGGGAGGTTACTAGCTAGTGTAATCTCAATAGCAGGGGAAGTTGATATGCCAATAGATATAGAACCTTTCGAGAGTAAGGGGAAAGAGTTACCTGCAAGCCAAAGGTTACTTCAGAGATTCTTACAGACATATGGTAGAAGTTTTGTAGATTTTATGGTTGGAGATGGATTATATGCTACTAGGGACTTCTTTTCTTTCTGTATTGATAGGCTGGGTTGTCATGGAGTAGTAAAAACGGATGAGAAGAGGCTACAGGTGGTAGAATTTGCAGAGGGTCTATTCAATCAGTACCCAGGAGGTGATGAGTACATAGAACATGTAAAGGGGATAGACTCTCTAAGAAAGGAGGAATATGAGGTCTGGGCTACTTCATACATTTATTGGGATGGACTATCTTATCAGCTTAAGGTAGCTAGAGTAATGGATACTCATCTAGCTGGTAAGTACAAAGGGAAGACAGATGTGTACTATGTTATTGCTACAGCTACAGAATTACCAGCGATAGCGATGAGGGAACTAGCTAAGATCAGATGGCATATAGAAAATGAGACTTTTAGAGCGTTAAATGAACAATGTCACAGTAAGCATGCCTTTGTAAGGAACGAGGGGATGATAGCGCTATTACTAATACTATTTGCATCATTTATAACAATACAAGTTTATAGGACCTTAGTTGAAGAGTATAAAGAGGGATTAAATCTGAAGAGATGGCATAGGGTGTCATTTAGGTTATTAAGGGAAGATTTCCTCAAGACATTGGGACACTATGAGGATACTTCTTAAAGGATTTAGAGTTAATAAGTTTATCTTTTAGGGATTCTATAAGGAAGTAAAGCTATCCCTTTTTTAAAAAGACAATTGAGAGGGATTAGAGAGATATGATATTGCTATTAGAAGTTCAATTTTTCATTTTTTTACCCCCTTACAATCTAAAATGAGTAATTTCTGTCAGGTCACAATAACTCTTGACTTCTAAAGATTTATTGTTATAATAAAATCGGAGGGAGATTTTGGAGGTATTAATAGATAAAGAAAGTCCAATACCGCTTTATATACAGGTAAAGGAATATATTAGAGATAGAATATTATCTGGTGAGTTAAAGCCACTAGAGAGGATTCCTTCTGATGAAGATTATGCTAAATCTCTTGGCGTTTCACCTACTACTTTAGAGTATGCTCTTCAAGAACTCAGTAAAGAGGACCTTGTATTTAGAATAAAAAGAAAGGGAACTTTTGTCTCCGACAAGATAACAAATATAGATTCTAAAAGTAGTCCTTTATGTGTTGGTGTAGTAGTTCCCGATATAAAAGACCCAATGGTGGCAGATGTTCTTATGGGGATAGAAACAGAAATAACGGAGAAAGGCTATAATCTTATATATGTAAATTCTTATTGGAACTATGATAAAGAGTTATCTTTAATTAGACAACTATTAAATCGTGGAGTAAAGGGTCTTATCATCTATCCTACAGATGAGATGTGTGCTAGAAGTGATATTTCTAGTAAATATCTAAAGAGAATAGAAATACCTGTAGTTATGGTAGATAGATGTCCTTTTGGGATAAATTCGAGTTTTGTTACCTCTAAAAATAGAGATGGTGCTTATGAAGCGGTAGATTATCTTATTAAGCAGGGCCATAGAAATATAGCTCACATTACTACAAAATACTCTATGACTACTACTGTAAAGGAAAGGTTTGAAGGTTATATAAGTGCCCTTTTAGATAATGGGATTGAAGTAAAAGAAAGACTAATATTCAGAGAATTAAATGGATATGGAAAGAAAGACCATAATAAAAACATAGAACTTATTAGAGAATTTTTAAGGGCAAATAGAGATATTACAGCGATTTTTACTATTAACGACCCTATAGCATACGAAGTCTATATGGCGATAAAAGAAGAGGGGCTGGAGATTCCAGAAGATATTTCGGTAGTTGGTTTTGACGATAGCCAGATAGCCCTCTTTTTATATCCTTCTTTAACAACTGTATATCAAGAGAAGTCTGGGATGGGTAAAAAGGCAGCTGAGTTGCTTATAGAAAGCATAGAAGGGAAGATAAGCCATATTGAACAGATTTATCTTCCTACCAGATTGGTGATAAGAGACTCAGTAAAGGCTATAGGTTTAGCTAGAAAGGTTAAAGATGAGGTGGGGATTACTAGTGGAGTTTAGGGGGAATAAGAAGTAAAGAAAGGGGTGATGCCTGGAGAGAAGATGGTAGTCTTAATGGTTTGAGAGGTACTTCAGTCAAGTTGACCCGAAAGGGTAGTTTTAGATAGCAGTCTTAGAGGGGTTTAGAAGAGGTTTTAGAGTTTCTAAAAATTTTATATGTAAGGAGGTTTTAGAGTTATGAAAAAGTTATTAGTAGGGCTAGTTATATTGAGTTTAGTGCTTAGTGTTTTTGTAGGTTTCAATTCTGTCTCTTTTGCTCAGAAGAAGTATAAGGAAGCTCCAATGCTTGCTGAACTGGTAAAGGCTGGTAAGCTTCCACCTGTTGAGGAGAGATTACCTAAAAGACCAAAAGTGATGAATGTTTGGAAAGAGATTGGACAGTATGGTGGGACTATAAGGATAGCACATATTGGATGGTCATGCGGATTGTGGCAAGCTAATAGAGAACCCTTAATGGAGACCTATCCGTACTTTACTGATAAAGTCTCCCCTAATATTTTAGAGAAATTAGATATGAGTAAAGATGGAAAAGTCTTTACCTTTCATTTGAGAGAAGGGATGAAGTGGTCTGATGGAGAACCAGTGACTACTGAGGATGTAAGGTTTACTTGGGAAGATGTTATCTTAAATAAAGATATTACACCATATTTCCCAGCATGGCTTACGGTAGAGGGAGGAAAACCTACCCTTGAGATAGTAGATAAATACACTTTTGTACTTAAATTTCCATCCCCCTATGGATTATTTCCTCTAAGGCTCCATGGGTATGACCAGCATGCTACCTTTTTATTACCTTCTCATTATTTGAAGAAATTTCATGTTAAGTATACCTCTTTGAAAGAACTACAACCTTTAATAAAGAAAGAAGGGTATGAACCAAATGAGTGGTGGAAGCTTTTCAATAAGAAGGTTGATGGTACCATTGTATGGAATATTCAAACCGCAGATATTGGTGCCCCTACCCTTAGTCCATGGGTAGTAAAAGAAAGACCATCAGTAAATGTAGTAATACTGGAAAGGAATCCGTATTATTGGAAGGTCGATAAGGCAGGGAATCAACTACCATATATAGATAGAATTCGTATGGAGCAAGTGACAGACGCTAAGATGATTACCACTAAGATTATTTCCGGAGAAGAAAATCTAGATCGTATAAATACTTCTCTCACTGAGTTAGCACTCTACAAACAGTATGAAAAAGAGAAGGGTTATAGAGTTGTTATAATGGACTCTGAGGTAGATACGTGGGTACAATATTTCCCTAATTTAACCTGTAAAGATCCTGTTCTTAGAAAAATCCTAAATGATGTTAGATTTAGACAGGCATTATCTTTAGCTATAAATCGCGACGAGATAAATAAGACTATCTTTCTAGGACTTGGGAAACCAGGGCAAGCCTCACTTCGTAAGGGTTCAAGATATGGTAAAGATTCCGATGATGAGGTGTTTATAGAGTATAATCCAGATAAGGCTAATAAGCTTCTGGATGAGATGGGTTTAGATAAAAGAGACAAAGATGGTTTTAGATTAAGACCAGATGGAAAGAGATTAACTCTACCTATAGAGTATTTTGAAGTTAATAGATATGTCGGTCCAGTAACTGAGATGGTTGTTCAATATTGGAGAGCTATTGGGATAGAAGCAACTATGAAGCTTATAGATTCGACCTTGTGGTCTCAACGGTATGCTGCAAATGAGACTGTAATGAGTGTATGGCATGCTTGCCATGCGACAGATGATGTTTTCCCTGTTAATCCATTTTGGTTTGTTCCCTATACTTCTCCATCATGGGCACCAGCCTGGCAGCAATGGTATACCTCGGGTGGTAAAGAAGGAGAAGAACCTCCTAAAGAGATAAAAGAATTGTATAAGTGGTATAAAATAATGATAACAACCACAGACCCCGCACAGAGGATAAAAGCAGGACAATATATTACTCGTACTCAGGCTAAGAATCTCTATAGGATTGGTGTAGGCTCTTGTCCGTCTGTAGCTATAGTGGGGGCAGATATGGGTAATGTTCCTGATGATCCTTCTGTTCCTTCTTTATGGTTAACTTGGAACGCAGAACAGCTCTTCTTTAGGCAAAAGTAAATCCTTCAAAAAAGCCGGGATAAACTTTAAAAGGTCTATCCCGGCTTAATCCTAAGAATTTAGGAGGGACAAAGTCTATGTCTATTGGTTTTTATATATTACGTAGATTTATAATCTTTATACCTATGCTTATAATCATTTCAATAATCTCTTTTGTAATCATCCAGCTTCCTCCAGGGGACTTTTTAACTATGTATATTATGCAGTTACAGTCCAGAGGATATCAGTTAGCCCAAGAAGAGGTTGCTAGACTAGCAGAGCGTTACGGCCTGAATGATCCACTTTATGTTCAATATTTCAAATGGATAAAAAACATTATCCTTTATGGAGATTTAGGTAGATCTTTTCAATACGACAAGCCTGTTAGTGTTCTTATAAAAGAAAGGATTGGATTAACAATGCTTATCTCTATCTGTACAGTATTTCTTACCTGGATAATAGCAATACCTATAGGGATATATTCTGCTACTCACCAATACTCCATATTTGACTATCTCTTTACATTTTTGGGATTTATAGGGGTCTCTCTCCCTGGATTTCTAATAGCCCTTATATTCATCTATATAGGTATCGCTTACTTAGGCATAAATATAACAGGGTTATTTTCTCCTCAGTTTGCTGATGCTTCTTGGAGCTTAGGGAAATTTATAGACATGTTAAAGCATATATGGGTTCCAATAGTAGTAATTGGAATAAACGGTACTGCTGGTATGATTCGTACTATGAGGGGATGTTTACTGGATGAATTGAGTAAGCCATACGTAGTTACTGCAAGAGCCAAAGGGCTTCCTGAGAGGAAATTACTGATAAAGTATCCTGTGAGAGTAGCTATTAATCCAATATTGAGTACTATAGGATGGTTATTACCTGGTATTGTATCTGGTGAGACGCTAGCAGCAATAGTACTAAATATTCCTACTACAGGACCACTTCTTCTGACGGCATTAAGATCCCAGGATATGTATCTAGCTGGAAGTTTTATACTAATACTGAGTGCTTTGACTTTACTTGGTTCACTAATATCTGATATCCTTTTAGCGTGGATAGATCCAAGAATTAGATATGAGTAAGGAGATGGATAAGATGGAAAGAATAAATGTAGATAATGAAGAGATGCCAACTAAAATAAAGTCTTCTTTAGAGGAAGAGGTTTATTTAGCATCTCAATGGAAGTTAATATGGTGGAAGTTCAGGAGACATAAATTAGCTTTGGTTTCTCTTTGGATCCTTTGTTTCTTATATCTTATAGTAGTATTTTGTGAATTTTTGTCTCCTTACTCTCCTGAGAAACGCTTTTCAGATTATGTGTTTGCTCCTCCTACTCGTATCCACCTCTTTTATCAAGGGAGATTTACTAAGCCTTTTGTGTATGGATTAAAGTTTTCTCTGAACCTTCAGACGTTTCAAAGAGAGTACTCTGTCGATGAGAGTAAGAGATATAAAATTAAATTTTTATATAGAGGAGAGCCTTATAAATTTTGGAATCTATTTGAAACTAATTTACACCTATTTGGAGTAGAGAATGGGGGAGTATTATTTCTATTTGGTACCGACAACTTAGGAAGGGATATATTTTCCAGGGTCTTATATGGAGCTCGCATATCTTTAACTGTTGGTCTAGTTGGGATTGCTATTAGTTTTCTTCTTGGTGTACTATTAGGAGGGATTGCTGGATATTTAGGGGGCACTGTAGATGAGGTGATGATGCGTATAGTTGATCTTTTAACATCAATTCCTACTATTCCTCTTTGGATGGGGTTATCAGCTGCATTGCCGAGAAATTGGCCAATAATAAAGACATATTTTGCTATTACAGTAATATTATCCTTAGTAGGATGGACAGGGCTTGCTAGAGTGATAAGAGGAAAGTTTATTTCAATGCGAGAAGAGGATTTTATTATAGCTGCAAGATTAGCTGGATGTACCGAACTGAGAATTATATTTAAACATTTATTTCCCTCCTTTTTAAGTTACATAATAGTATCATTAACTCTTTCTATTCCTAGTATGATCTTAGGGGAAACCGCCTTAAGTTTCTTAGGATTAGGAATGCAACCTCCCGCTGTTAGTTGGGGAGTACTCCTACAGCAGGCACAAGACCTAAATGCCTTAGCTAATTATCCATGGGTTCTTATTCCTTGTGTCTTTGTCCTTATTAGTGTATTGATGTTTAACTTTTTGGGTGATGGGTTAAGAGATGCAGCTGATCCTTATGCTAGATAGGAGGGAATGGCAAGGACCATTTTGCAGATAAACTAAGCTTAGTAGGGATAGAATAAATGTGGGGAAGACAACGAAGGAGGTTTTCTATGGATAGAGTTAAAATTGAAAATAACTGGTTTGAAATTTTAATTAGTATCAATAAATCTATTAACCCTATATCTATTACTAATAAACTTACAAAGTTTAAGTATGCTGATGCTGATTACCTTTACCAGCTTTACCCAGGAGTTAAAGAAGAATTATTATATGAAGGATATGAGATAAATGAAGTAGAGAAAGGTATATCTAAAGTTGTATTTTCAGGGACCTTAAACGATGGTATAAGAGTCAGACATAGCTTTATCATCCCAGATAAACAGCCATTTTTTGATGAATACATTTCAATAGAAAATATAAGTAACCATCCTATAGAGACGCTTTCTCCGTATTTCGGATTTACAAAAAAAGTTGATATCCAAGGAGACGATCTAACTCGTTATAAGTTTGTAGCAGTTCCTTTTAAACATCGACTATTGGTACCAGATTATAACCCTCCATTAGAACCAAAACCTGGGATATCGATAAGAGGGACAGAAGAAGGGCCTGAAGATGAATATGAAGAATACTCAATTAGCGAGTTATTTGAAAAATCTGGATGGTATCGTCTATCTTGGGGCAAACCTAAGATTCGTACTCCTGAATTTGGCTCAGAAGGATGGATCTGGACAGATGGAGAAAATTCTCTTCTGATAATAAAATATTCACAAGATGGTATAGAATTCTCTCTATTAAAGCCAGAAAAGAAAGAAAACGAGTTTTTACTCCATTTTGGAGGAGCTGGGGTTTGGCACAATGACCCAGAGAAAGCACTAAAGATAGGACCTAAAGGGAAAATATTATTTGGAGTTACTCGTTATATACTGGTTAGAGGAGATTGGAAAGAGGCTTATTATACTTTTAGAGAATATATGGACTCAAAAGGGCATATTACTCCAAAAGGATTCAATCCTCCGGTTCACTGGAACGAGCTCTATGATAATAAACTCTGGTGGAGTGAGGATACCCCAGAAAATCGGAGAAAGTTCTACTCATTACCTCAGATTGAAGAAGAGGCACAGAAGGCCCAAGAAGTGGGATGTGAGGCGTTATACCTAGATCCAGGCTGGGATACTAGCTTTGGATCCTCCCTCTGGGCGGAAGACAGACTACTTAAATGTAGGGAATTTGTAGATCTAATGAAGAATAAGTATAATCTTAAAGTCTCTTTGCATACCCCTTTAGCAGCATGGTCTGATGTAAATGCTTATCCTATAGAAGCCAGAAGAAAAGATAAAGACGGAAAAATCTTAGAGTCATTATGTAGTGGAGCATCTGCTTATATAGAAACAAAGACTGAGCGTTTGCTAAAATTAGCAAAAGACGGTATCGTATACTTTATGTTTGATGGAAGTGGATTTACTGGAGAGTGCTATGACGAAGCACATGGGCATTCTATTCCTTACACTAGAGAAGAGCATTGTAGATCTATTTTAAAGCTTATTCAGAATATCCACAAGGAATACCCTAATGTACTTATTGAGCTTCATGATCCAATAGTTGCAGGTGTGCCTATAAGATATACTCCTATCTATTATTTACATGGACTTCCTTACTCTTTTGATGAAGTTTGGGCTTTTGAATATATGTGGGATCCAATGGACGATTTGCTTTCTGGAAGAGCAAAGAGCTTATATTACTATAATCTTGCCTACTCTTTACCTCTTTATATTCATATAGATCTCCGAAAAGATAATGAGCATGCATTAGAATTTTGGTGGTATGCTTCTACATGTAGGCACCTTGGGATAGGAGGGAAACACCCAAATCCTAAAGTTTGGAATGCTCATAAACAAGCAATGAAGGAATATATGAGACTAAAGCAATTTTATACTCAAGGCATTTTTTATGGATTAGATGAGACTATTCATGCACATACCATCCCAGAGGAAAAAACATCAGTCTTAAATATTTTTAATCTTACAAAAGAACCCAAAACTAGAGAAATTAGATTTGACTTATCAGAAATTGGCCTTCCAAAAAACCTTAAGGTGCTAATCACTGATTTAAGATATTCTCAAGAAGGCTCATCTATCTCTTTAAAAATTTCTTTACCACCTTTAGGGACTACTTTAGTAGAGATAAGAGCTGTTTAATTAAAGGAGGAGTAAAAGGAATGGATAGTATTTTAAAAGTCTTAGATGAAGCTTTTGGATGTATGTGCTGGGAAGTAAAGAGGTTCAAATACGAAGTAAGTTTTGCTGTAAGACTTACAAATGCACTTCCAGAAAAGAAGGATGAGTGGGACTACCTTATCAGAGAGACTACCCGTCTTGTAGCTCAAAACTTTGGCAAAAAGGATATAAAATCTCTAATTGAAGAAGCGGAAAAGATGCTTTCTCCCATTGGAGAGGTAGCTAAGACATTTACCATCCACTATGTTGGGCATGCTCATATAGATATGAACTGGGCATGGGATTGGCCAGAGACTGTAGATACAGCATACAAGACATTTACCACTGTAAATAAGCTTATGGATGAGTTCCCAGATTTTAAATTCTCTCAGAGTCAGACATCTGTATATTCTGCTATGGAAAAGTATAACCCAGAGACATTTGAGATGATTAAAGAGAGGGTAAAAAAAGGACGGTGGGAAGTTACAGCTAACTCCTGGGTAGAAGGGGATAAAAACCTTGCTTCAGGAGAAGCATTGATAAGGCACATCCTTTATACTAAACGTTATTTTAAAGAAAAGTTTGGATTAGCTTACGATGCCATAAAGATTGATTGGGAGCCTGATACATTTGGCCACCATTGGATGCATCCTCAGATTTTGAAGAAATCAGGCATAACGAGATATTATTTCTGTAGAGCAGGAAAAGGGCCTCGTATCTTTTGGTGGGAAGCCCCTGATGGTTCAAGAGTACTTGCCTGGGATGATGGCAAACTCTGGTATCTTGGTCCTGTAAAACCAGAAGATGTAGTAGAAGCGGTAGAGTTCTATAAGAATACAGGGATGAAAGATTATCTAGTCGTCTATGGAGTAGGTGACCATGGAGGTGGTCCTACGAAAAAAGATTTACAACTGATAGAAGAGATGAAATCATGGCGTATATTCCCTAAAGTTAAATGCAGCACTACAGATGAATTCTTCTCTATAGCAGAAAAGTATGGAGATAAATTCCCTGTTGTAAGAGATGAGTTGAACTTTGTCTTTAGAGGATGCTATACTTCTCAGAGCAATATAAAAGAGGCAAATAGAAAGGCAGAAAATTTATTAACGACTGTAGAAGTTATAGGAGTATTAGCAAATAAACTTACTGGCAAGATGTACTCTGAAGAGTTATTAAAAGAAGGTTGGATAAATACCCTATTTAATCAATTCCACGATATCTTAGCTGGTTCTGGGATACCTGAAACATATAGATATGCTCAGGGACTATATCAAAATACAAAGGCAAGTGGAAATATGGTAATGGAGTCATCTCTGAAGGCAATAGTAGAAGAAATAGATACAGAGATAAATGGCAATGTTAAAGTTGTTCCAATAGTAGTATTCAATCCGTTACCTTGGAGAAGAACTGATGTAGTAACGGTAGACATATATGATGTGTTTGATGAGAAAGACAATCTAGTCTTAATAGATGAAAACAAAAATGTGATACCTATGCAATATAGAAAATATTCATTTTTCGTAGAATTACTTAGAACTATTTTCCCAGCTACAGAAATCCCCGGCGAAGGTTATATCTCCACAAATGGCATTAAAGTGGTTTTTACCGCTGAAGATATTCCTGGTTATGGATATAAGACATACTATCTCAAGTATTCGGAAGGAGAAAGGACCTCTTCTCAGGTAATGGTATCGGATATGTACAGAGGACAGGTAACAGAGAGTGGAGTAAGGGCTGGCTCTACATACATAGTAGAGAATCAATTCTACAAGGTTACAGTAAGTGCAGGTATAGGCGCAATAACTAGTATTATAGATAAATCTACTGATAAGGAAATTTTGCCTAAGGATGGTAGGGCAGGATTATTACAGATACTCTACGAAGCTCCTCATCCTATGAGCGCTTGGGAGATCGGACAGATTATAAGGACTGTAGATTTGGATAAAGATGCTACCGTGGAAGTTGTGGAGACTGGCCCAGCAAGGGCGATAATCAGAAGTAGAAGAAAGTACAACGACTCCGAGTTTATACTTGATGTTATATTAAACAATAATGTTCCTAGAATAGATTTTAGGCTTGAGCTCTTCTGGCTTGAGAAGGGAAGCAAAGAAGTAGGCGTACCTATGCTTAAGATTGCATTCCCATTAGATATAACTGAAGGAAGGGCAAGATTTGAAATTCCGTTTGGAAGCATAGAAAGACCAACTAATGGTGAAGAAGTTCCTGCTCTAAAGTGGGTAGACCTGACTGGTATAGATAAAGAAGGAAAAGAACTTGGGATAGCTCTATCAAGTACAACTAAGTATGGGTATGATGTAAAAGACAATACCATTAGAATGACCATCTTGAGAAGCTCTTATGAGCCTGACCCAGTACCAGAAAGAGGTAAGTATGAGTTTACCTTCTCTCTATTACCACATATTGGCAAATTGGCTCCTTCCAGTCTTACAAGATTCGGGAACGAAGTCAACTATCCTCTAATCTCATATATTACTGATATGCATACAGGAAAGCTGAATAAATCTCTAGAGATAATTAAAGTTCAACCAGAGAATGTATTAGTCTCTATACTTAAGAAAGCAGAGGATGACAATGATATGATACTAAGAGTTTATGAGACTGATGGATATGAAGTAGAGGCAAAAGTAATTTTTGGTTTACCTATTAAATCATACGTAGAGACGAACTTATTAGAACAACCTATAGGAAATGAGATTCAGTGTAAAGATAACACTATAGTATTCCATCTAAAGCCATACGAGATAAAGACGATAAAAATAAGATAGTGGGAGAACGTCTTATTGTCAGAATATAGCTAATACTTGAGGATAATCAAATCTTTTGGGCTCTTTAGGGAGAAAAGGAGATATAAGTTTGAATGAAACTGAAGAGGCTAATAATCCTGTGGATGATTACAATAAGTTTCTTTAATATTTTGTTCAGTAAGTATGCAGTTAAAGCAAGTAATAATAAACTTGTAACTACCTACTTCTTCTACTGGTATGATGTTTATATGTCAAGACATATTATAAATCCTGATGGGACAGATGCCCTTACAGATCATCCGAAAGATATGAAAGACTTTAGCTATAATTCGGTTAATTGGTTTAAAAAAGAGCTTAAGGATATGACTGAAGCTGGTATAGATATAGTGCTCCCTGTATATTGGGGCTCTAGTCAAGAGAAGATTTGGAGTTATTACGGACTTAAAGTAATGTCAAAAGCTATGGATGAGCTAACAAAGAGTAGGGTTATGACCCCTAAAGTAGGAATGTTTTATGATACTACTGCTTTGTGGCAGGAAAACGGAGGAATAAAACCAGATTTAACCTCTAAAGATGGGAGAAAATTGTTTTATTCTATGATAAGAGATTTCTTTACTGCTATTCCCAAGAAGTATTGGGCTTTTATAGATAATAAACCTATAGTCTGGCTTTATTCGGCTGGATGGGTGGGAAGGTATTCTCAAGATACTTTTGATTTCGTAAGAAACAATTTTAAGAGAGACTTTGGATATGACCTTTATATCGTAGGAGAGATATCTTGGAGTGAAGTTAAACTTGATAATTGGTATGCATGGGGAGCAGCATTAAATGGACCTTCTTTTTTTGGAGTAGGTTGTGTAGGTCCAGGATATGATGATTCTGCTGTCCCTGGAAGGACTACTCCTAAGAGAGAAAGGGAAAATGGAAAATTTTATGAAAATAGTTGGAAGAAGCTTTTAATAAAGGCAAAAGAGCAAAATATAAGGATAGTCGCTATAGAAACATGGAACGAATTTCACGAGGGGACAGATATAGCTGAGAGTAGAGAATATGGAAGAAAGTATATCGAACTTACTCGAAAGTATGTTGATATGTTTAAAAAGGGAGTAATCCCTAAAGATATATCCTCTAGCCCGTATGCTTCTATGAAAGAGGTAAGCATTGTTATGGGAAATCCAAATTTAGAAAAGGGTCTACAGCAAATAGACTTAGAAGATGGGATAACAAAGACTGAAAAGATAGGAGATGTGACATATAGATACCCTATAGAAACGAAGTGGCCTGTTTTATACATATATATTAGAGTTGACGATGACTTTTTGAGTTATGCCGATACTAATGTTAATGTAACCATAGAATATCTAGATAAAGAGAAAGGGTGGTTCAGATTAGACTACGATAGTAATGATATAAAAGCTATCCTTGGAGGAGCTTATACTCCTACCGAGACAGTAAATCTTGTTGGAGATGGAAAAATCAAGAGTTATACTTTCACTCTTAAGAGGGCTAAATTTGCTAATAGAGAAAATGGAGGAAGCGACTTTAGAATCGCTACTAATAGTGAAGGATTATATATAAGTAAAATTATAGTTTCAAAATAAGGAGGATAAAAAAATGACTAGAAAGATGGGAGTCACATATTGTGGTTTGCCAGAGGAAGAGAATATTAGCCCACATTCCGCACGTGTCACTCTCAATTATAATATTTTTCACACTCCTTTCCCATCAGTGAAAGGATCTGAGGGGGTTAATTTTAATTGAGTAATTTCTGACGAGTCGTTATTTTGATTAATGTAGAGGTTACTGGATGATATAATATTAGATGAGGAATTCTATTAGTAGGAGGAACAAAAGTGAGTTATAGGACAGAAAGTTTAACAAGAAAAAAGTTAGAAATTCTTAAGGAGATGGGAATTTATAAGGATGAAGAGGAATTTATAGAAGAGGCTATAAATTCCCTTTTGGCAGTAAGAAAGGACTTAAGGATTGAGATGGCATGTGAATTATATAAAAGAAGCGAAATTTCTTTAGGGAAAGCCTGTGAAATTGTTAATGTAGATATTGAGGAGATGAAAGAGATTCTAAAGAAGAGGAATATTAGGAGAAATGAAAATGCAAGTTCAAAAGAGATGAATGAGATGACTAAGGAAGTCCTGAAAATTATGGAGAAATAGTCTATGTTTATAGTCTGTGATACTGACTTTCTAAGTTCATTTCTTAAAATTGATAGTTTAGATTTGGTAAAGAGATTATTCAAAGAAGAAAATTTACATATTCCAAGAGCTGTTCTACTAGAACTTGCAAAAACAAATCTGATAATAAAACTAAAGGATAATTGATAAAGATGAAATAATTTCTATAATGGAGAGTTTAAAAGAGAAAGATTACTTTGAGTTTAGTGAGGAGGAAAAGAGAATTCTATTGGAATGAATAATAAATTAGATTTTAGAGGGTGTAAGAGAGGAAAAATTCTGTCAAGCTATTCAAAAAGAAGACTGTGACAGATGTCACAGTATGTCACAAAAATGTCACTGTTATAATAATAGACAGGAACTAAAAAAGAAAGGGGATGCTGTGACAGAAGAGACAGGTGTCACAGGAGTGTCACAAAAATGTCACAGGAGGATAAACAGGAAGAAGAAATAATAACTGTAAAAGAAGCAGCCTCACTTTTGGGGATAAGTAAAAGGACTTTATACAGATATATAAAGGAAGGAATCCTTCATCCTGTCAGAGAAAATCCAATGTCACTCAAGAAAAGTGAGGTAGAAAGACTATTAATGGCTAAGGCTGTGACAGGAAAAAGTGACAATGTCACAACTATGTCACAGGTAGAGATAGTCCCCTTAGAGACTGACCTGAGTAAGTTGATATCATACTTAAGGGAACTTCAAGAAAAACTATCCAATGCCAATAGGGAAAAGGAAGAACTTATAGCCAGATTGGGATATCTACAGGGAAGAATAGAAGAACTTGAAAAGAATAATATAGAGCTTAAGCAAACAATTAAGATGCTTCAGGCTCCCAAAAAGAGATGGTGGGAATTCTGGAAGAAATAGTCTCTAATCACTCCTCTAAGTATCCTGTTTGCCTTCTCTTTCCCTCTTATGCTCTTCCTTAAGCATCCTTAATATCTTAAGGAGTATCTTTTTATCGTTTAGTGATAGATCCTTTGCATGATACATAATAAGTACTACCTCGGGATCATTGAGTAGCTCATCGTCAATAAAAACTCTATCATCTTCACTTAAGAACTCTTCCACCGGAACATTCAGAACCTCTGATATCTTTGCAAATACAGTGACTGGAATGTCTTTCACTTTCCCAAGCTCAAGCCTTGTAAGTGCATCGTATGAATAGATACCACCCAGGAGATCGCATAGATCTCTCCTAGACATCCCCCTGGCTTCCCTTATAGCCCTTATCCTCTCCCCTATCGTCTCTTCTCTTGTATTCCTTTCTTCTTCCACCATATTAAGATCTCCTTTCTCTACAAATTACCCTGGAGGGCTAGATTCCTATATTGTGACTTTAACACTGGCTATCCTCTTCTTATATCCTCTATTGCAACCCTAACCAGCTCCTCAGTTACCTGGAACTCTTCGGCTATATCGTAGATAGGATATTCCATCTTTAATAGCTCTATAAGTTTGTCTTTAGGTATAAGAAGCCTTGATGTGTATAACCTAGCCTCATATTCAACTTTATCTACCCATAGGGTATTACTCAGACACAGTGCACCAGTACTTTCATGCAACAGGGCATGAACAAGTTCATGAACAGCAGTTACCCTCTTCTCATATAAGCTTAAAAGATTGGAGATAAATATGATTTTGTTCTCGTCGTCTTGGTAGAAAAGCCCCCTTCGCCCTAGAGGTAAATCTAGCTCCTTTATCTCTATGCCATAAGATTCTATAACCTCATAGATATACCATAGAGACCTGGAAACAAGTCTCCCATTAAGAGGCTCTAATATATGGGGTAGGTTCATTTCTTCTTTTTGTGTGCCAGATAGGTAGCGATAATATCTAGAATTACTGCTTGGTCTTTACTCGAAAGCTCTTCTACTTGGCTCATAAGGAGGGTGATGTTAGGATCCTGTAACTTATTTTCACTCCGGAGGAAGATCTCAGAAACAGGAACATCTAATGCCTTAGCTATATCATATAGCGTATCAAGGCTAACATTTGCTACCCCTCTCTCAAAGTAAGTAATAAGCCTCATACTCTTGCCTATCTTCTGGGCAAGCTCAGTCTGGGTTAAACCTTTCTCTTTTCTTAACTTTTTAACAACTTTTCCAATTTCCATAGAAGCTATTATATCCCATTCAAATACTTTTGTCAATACAAATAACTGCTTGACAGGAGAAAAACAAAAAAGTATAATATACGATATAAAAAAGATGATAGAATATAGGAAGATGATAAAATATAAGAAGATAGATTTATAAGAAAGCAGAAGCCCCAAGAACTTTTTGGGAGAGGACTTGGGGCTTAGGGCTTTTGTGTTATTCTATACCAACTCAGTTTTATTTTAACACAAAAGCCTCTGAAAGTAAATCCTCCCCCAAATATTAAATAGAGGAGGGCTTTTTATGGCAGAAGAGAAGTTTTATACCATAGAGGAGGCGGCAAGGGTTCTGGGGGTCTCAACAAGAACCTTAGAGAGGTATATCAAAAATGGAAAGATTAAAAGTATCCTAGAAAAACATATCCGCCTTATCCCAGAAGAAGAACTGATAAAAGTATCATCTCTTAAAAATAGAAAAGTGTCATCCTATTCTGGAGAAACCGACAACTCCGACAGAGAAAGTGCCAACTCCAACAGAGAAACCGACAACTCCGACAGAGAAACCGACAACTCCAACAGAGAAACCGACAACTCCAACAGAGAAAGTGCCAAAAGTATCAATTCTATTCTCCATTGGGCAAAAGAATATGTCTGTAAATTCGGCTTCTCAGTAATTCCTGTGGGGAAAGATAAAAAACCAATAATCGATTGGAAGGAATTCCAGACAAGATACCCATCTCCTGAAGAACTAGAAAAATGGTTTTCTGATGGAAAGAATAATATCGCAATAGTTACTGGTCCTATCTCTGGAATTGCAGTATTAGATATAGATGGGGAAGAAGGAGAGGAAAGCATAAAACAAAATAAACTCTACCTGCCTCCAGCTCCTTGCGTAAAAACAGGAAAAGGCTATCACTACTATTTTAAATACCAAAACGGGGTAAGAAACTTTACCAGGCGTTATCCAGGGATAGATTTAAGAGGGGAAGGTGGCTATGTCCTGGCTCCTCCATCAGTCCATCCCAGTGGCGCCATCTACGAATGGA
>Ga0308410_1000358_pt1 | contig 24287 bp, 10 predicted proteins | sample HotsprOSTMatCore_FD_203467 | JGI IMG/M metagenome (GOLD analysis project Ga0308410, IMG submission 203467) | Hot spring phototrophic mat microbial communities from Octopus Spring, Yellowstone National Park, Wyoming, United States -... | ecosystem: Environmental > Aquatic > Thermal springs > Hot...
AGAATTACCTTCCGAACTTTTTGGACTGGGAAAGCTCGGCTGCCATGCCAAACCCGGGGAAGGTTTCTCCAGTAGAGTTTCTTTTTGAAGGTGGGTGATCGGCAGGGGTTGGGAAGATTGCGGAAGGCTCAGGGAACTCCGTCCCGCGACAACGGGCGGGGGCAGTGTGTGGAAGAATCCCGAGGCAAAGGGTCTTCTTTGGGTAGGATTTTCCCGGTTGGGAATCAAGCAATTTGGCGATGATTGGTACAACTGCGGCCAAAGAGGCGAAAGTTGCTGCTTCTTTTCCCATTGTTTGTGTGGATGTCGGAAACAACCGGCTCAAGTTCGGCCTGTATCGCCGGGAGGATCTTTTGCGGTTGGGACCGTGTGCCAGTGAGTGCAGTATTTCCGAGGATCCCGGGGCCTTGCAGAATCTGGCGGATTGGCTTGCCTGCCAGCCGGCTGTGGCGAGTTGGTGGATTGCCACGGTTAATCGGCCTGCTAGCACCGAACTGGTAGATTGGCTGCGGAGGCACCGTCCGGGGGATCGGGTTGTGTACCTCACAGCCAGCGATTTACCGCTAGTAGTGAACCTTCCGCGGCCGGACATGGTGGGCATCGACCGCTTAGTGGATGCTTTGGCTGCCAAGTATCTTCGGCAGTTACCGGTGCCCGTGCTGATTGTCGATGTGGGTTCCGCAATTACAGTCGACTACCTATCAGCGGATGGAGCTTTTGAGGGGGGAGCGATTCTGCCGGGGTTCACTTTGGCTGCACGGGCATTGTACGACTATACAGATATGCTGCCTCTGCTGGATCCTTCCTCCTGGCAAGTAGTTCCCCCACCGTTAGGCAAAAACACGGTGGCTGCCATGGAGGCCGGGCTATTCTGGGGAGCTGTAGGAGCAGTGCGGGAACTGGTTCATCAGATGCTCCCAGGGGAGGTCTTAGAGGCTGAAGTCCTGTTTACGGGCGGTGGTAGTCGGCTGCTAATGCAGGCCTTTGCCTCTCCCGGGAGTGGGAGCCCTCGGTCCGACACCTTTTCCGCCGGACCCCAGCAGGAAGAAGTGTTTCGTCCGGGTTTGACGGTCCCTCCCTCGCTTCCGGGGAACTCCGAGGGGGAGCAAGTAATCCACGAAGGTTCTCGCCGGCTCCTTTTGAGATATATACCCTACCTGACACTCCTGGGGATTGCTTTGGGTGCTGCCCACGTGCTTACTTCGGAGACCTCCTAGACCGCTTTCTACACCTAGGCAGGTTTTCCCACGAGGATTCTCAGTCGGGGGTAGGGAAAGGATTGGTGTTACCGGGGTGGGGCTAACTTCGCTTCTGCGTTTTAACGAGGGAAACCTCATGTTCCCTCCCACCTTTTAGGGTGCTCCCAAAACGCCCCCGTGGACTTCCCATCCCCGAGTATCACCGGGTTGGGCAGCCCGGACGGCGGGGGACCGGGGAAAGGATCGGTAGCTTGCCGGCCAACTTAAACTCTTGAAACGTTTCGGCCGAGCCCCCAAACACAGCCCGCTTTTCCCCAAACTCCCTTCGTTTCTTCCACCGGTGGCTGGCTCAGGCTTCGATCCAGCAGGGGCCTGGTTATCTTCGTAGGAGGTAGGAGGGGACATTTCCTACCATGGAAAGCTGGTTCGATCCAGCTTGCCTGGAGTTTCCCCTTCCGAGTGTCTAAAAGATTCCTCCAATTCACGAGGATTTCTGGGCTAATTTGCGGCAAATAGCGTCGGCCATTTCGCGGGTTCCCACAGCTGTGGGATCGTCCCGATGGGGCTTCAGGTCGTAAGTCACCTCCTTGCCTTCGGCAATGACCTCAGCCACGGCCTGCTCCAGTCGGTCGGCTGCCTCTTTTTCGCCCAAATATCGAAGCATCAGGACGCCTGAGAGAATCAACGCGGTGGGATTTACTTTGTTCAGGCCCTTGTATTTGGGGGCACTGCCGTGGGTGGCCTCGAAGACGGCACCGCCCTCTCCCACGTTCATGCCCGGTGCCACTCCGAGCCCTCCTACAAGTCCGGCTGCCAAATCGCTGAGGATATCGCCGTAGAGGTTGGGACAAACGAGCACGTCGTATAGTTCTGGCTTTTGTACCAACTGCATGCACATGTTGTCGACGATCCGATCCTCGAACTCGATATCGGGGAATTCCTTGGCCACTTCGCGAGCCACCGCCAAGAAGAGGCCGTCGGTGTGCTTCATGATATTGGCCTTATGGACAGCTGTGACCTTCTTTCTGCCAAATTGCCGAGCATACCGAAATGCATAGCGGACAATGCGTTCTGTCCCGGAGCGGCTGATGGGCTTGATCGTAATCCCGGTCCCGTTTAGTGAAGTTTTTACCTTTCGATCGTTACTCAGGCGGTTTATCGCCTGGATAACCTCGGCCGTTTCCCGTTTGCCTGCCTCGAATTCGATCCCGGCATAGAGATCTTCGGTATTTTCCCGAACAATTACCAAATCAACGGGGACACCGGAGAAAAACGTTCGGACCCCTGGGTAGAGCTTGCAAGGTCGGACACAGGCGTACAGATCCAGCTCCTGGCGAAGGAAAACGTTAATACTGCGGAAGCCAGTTCCTACCGGCGTGGTGATGGGGGCTTTTAGGGCACAGCGAGTGCGGCGGATACTCTCGAGGACTGAGTCCGGCAAGGGAGTACCCAGCCTTTCCATCACATCGACCCCGGCCTCCTGCACATCCCATTGAATCTCCACCCCCGTGGCATCAATGCAGCGACGGGCTGCTTCTGCAAGCTCCGGACCCACCCCATCCCCAAGAATTAGTGTGACTTGGTGTGCCATGGGAATCTCCTCAAATAGAAAGAAACTTTCATCTGCCGCGTAAGCTTTCCTCGATTTAAGTTGTGGTTTCCCTTCCGTGGGGGCCGCCAGTATTCGGCCTTCCTGTGGTGCCGAAGACCACCTCCCACCTATGTGGCCAGTTTCGATTTGGCCACTTATGCCAAAGCTAAATCGCCGAAAAGGCTGCCTTCTTGATTCGGTTTCTGGAGGGACATCCACCCCGGCCCAAACGGACTTGCTGTATGGGAAATCCCGGGGAGAACGAATGCCGCTGTCACCTTTCGCAGGAGGGCACAACCCGAGGTAGATATAACTTTCCCCTTGCGATTTAGTTCCCCTTTCGGGTTAGTTCCCCTTTCGGGACTTACTCCTCCAATGCCCCCGGAGCGAGCGGGGGAAAACCCGGAATTTCCTGCACGACATTCCTTACTAAGCTTTTTATTTTCCTGTTATTTCCCTGGCGGAAACTTTTGGGATTCTCTCGTTTTTTCCCTGACGGAAACCCTTGGGATTCTTCCGCAGGAGACTCCTGCTTGCGGAAATAACGGATGCCCGGTTTTGCTTGGGGAGCTAACAAATGAACGCTTTCGCAACATTCTCAGGAAGCCAGGGGCACAGCGATTCCCCAACCCATAAGGGACCACCGTAGGTCGGCACGTGACATCGGGCCCCCTCAACGTTCTTCCCTAACCCACAAGGAACCGTGTCCCCCTGCCTCTCCCCCCAAATCGGGTATTTCGGAACCACACTCAATGGCCTCTGCCGGTTTTCCGGGGCAATTGGCCTCGGGGTTAGTCCGCGGCCTTTGCCGAGAACCTCGGCCGTCACCCAGTTACTCTAGGCCAAAGGAGAGAAATTTTACACTTTCCTCCGGTACGGTGTCCCGAGGGTCGGGAATAACAATGCCATTGAGCTGTGGGAAGTTTCCAATTCGCTAAGATGTTTTCCGCAGGGTGCAGACCGGACGTCTTAGCTGATAGCCGACCGAAATGGTGATGATTGGTATCTTCGGGAGGACGGAGAAGACTGTGTCCCCAGCCGGTCTTCGGAAAAGAAAATGCCGGACAGAAACTCCCGTCCGGCATGCTGAGCAACCGGCATGGTGAGCAATAAGAGAGAGATCCAAAGCGAAAGTTCTGCCTCAGGAACCCAGGGAGTGTAGCCCAATAGTCCCTGTTCTTTGAAACACCGATCCCTGGTTTCCCTTCTTTCAAGGGATATCAAAGCGGCCGGTGACTGGGTTGCTTTTTCAACTCCCCATCGTTTGACCGGCTGGCTTTCGATCGATAATCAGGGGTTACTTTCCAGATCCGGCTGATGACGTCCGCGACATTTTCCCGAACCCTCCCGCGGGGTGTTAGAGCCCAACCGGAAGGGAAGTTGTTGGCTTGTTTAGGCCCAGGCATATTGAGGGATAATGCCCGGGGGCCAATCCCAAGCACCCACCGGGACTGCCTCGGAAGGCTTTCGGAAGGGGCACAAAGCCTCGCTGATCGACAGTCCGCGGACTTCAATTCGCTTGATGTCATTGGTGCCCAGTCCAGCCTCCGCAGCCAGTTGCAGATGATTTTCCCCAGGGAAGGGAAAACTTCCATGGGGTGCCATAGGGTCATAGCCCATCACGGCGGCACAAACGGCATCCACACAAACCGCATTCCTTCCGACTAAAAGCAGTTTTGGCTCAATCAGGTCCACCCCCTTATTCCAGAAGCCTTCCCCTCCTTTGATGCTTAGAACGCCGTCCACAATGGAGAGATCAGGCGGCCGGATTCCGCAGATATCTACCGTGACTCGGGGGACTCGCTCCAAGGGATCGGTGGGGATCTCCGGGCCGACCTCCGCCGGAACACCCTCCGGAACTTTTCGCTTAGCCACATGGAGAATTGCCACGCGGGCGTGGAGGGAGTCTTCATTGGGGGCATCGTCTCCGTAGAGGGCCGTGGGTAAAATCCCGAACATATTCTTCACGGCCATCGTCACCCCGGCTGTACCGTGATCTTTTAATTTGGCCAACGAAACGATAACATCGCCCTTCTCGTACCACTGATTTACGTCGAATGCCGGGTACAAATATCCACCCCAGGGCACCTCCAGCCGGGAGTACTTTTTCCATGAGCCCATGTTCTTGGTGTTTTCCCATGAAACCTTGTGGCCCCCGGCCGATTGGAGCCGCTGCAAGTCCCACCCTGCTTTTTGAAGTATGACCTCCATCGGTTCTCGGTAGTAAAGTGCCTCCACGATGACGATTCGGCGGGCTCCTGCCTGGTCGGCCAGGGCACAAAAGGCTTCCACGAACGTGGGGTGGATGTGATAAGTCTCGGAAGCCGGCCGGCCTCGAAAATCTCTGACCGGTCCGGTCAAGTTCACCTTGACCACCACGGTCTTACCGGCCACCAGATCCCGCAATCCTCCCACGGCATCCATGGCCGCGGATAGTTCTCGATAGACTTCTTGGGGTTCGTAACTTTGACAACGTCGAATCGCCACTGGAGCACTGGGGGCTTTGTCGGCCAAATTCTGTTTTCGTAATGGGGTAAGAGAGGCTCCGAAGGAGTATCCTCCCCAAAGGGCTGTCCAACCGGCAGCTGTGCCGCCCGCGGTGAGTCGAAGGAAATCCCGTCGGTGGAAGTGTCTCCACCTTTTGGAGGATTCCGGCGGATTCCCACCGTGTTGCCGCTCGTGCCCCGGACATTCACTCGGCTTTCGAACCACAGAATGATGGAGAGGGCATTGCATGGGATTACTCCTTTCGATCCAGGAGGTTTAAGACCTTCAGGGAAAAAGAGAGCTGGAAGCAAGCATTCCTTTGTCAAGCAGCGATCGGAAGAATCGGAATTCAATTCTCCCACACCAAACTTTCCAATTTGCACCCCGTGGGGACCCCCTTACAACGGCACTTTCATGTGTGGCTCTAACCGCCACTAGCTGGCCGATTTCGCCCGAGTTACCGCGTGTCTTTCCCCTCACGATGGATTTTACTCATTGCCGGGCAGTTTTTCAGACCCAAAACCCCACGATCTTTCCCTGCAATTTAACTCTGGGGATCCCCTGGAGCAATCGTTGCCATGGAGAAAGCCTCATCGGCCGGGGTAATGATTATTACCGCGATAATACTTGAGGGAAGGGCAGGTTTGGCCCTGACGCCGGCTGGGAAATCGAACCGGGATACTTAAATCAAAGAAAGCGTGTACCTCGGGAATTGGAGATTGTTTTCTTGGGGGAGGGCTCTGAGGCGGCCCGCGGGGGTTAAATCTACGGGAACGCAATATGTTTGCGGATAAAGAAACTCCTGTTTACGGTTGACAGAAAGTGAACGAAACCCTTCGGACGGGCATGGGGAAGCCGGAAAGTTTGGGACGGGTATAGGATGTAGTAGGGTTTAGGCTCGAGTCATTGTGGGACCCGGGCAGCAACTTCGCTTATTTCGGCGGTTTGCCGGAACTTTACCAAGCTAGAGCATCGGGGAGCTCCCGCCGTCGCTTGAGGAGTTGCGGATAACCCCTGAGCCGGAGATTCAGAGGACAATCGGCATTGGCGAGCCGGGATGAAAAGTTTCTCCGATTGCTTGCCGGAAAAGAAGGGAATGGACCTCCGTATTCTCGCGTTAAACGGCATGCGGAGCAGGATCTTCCCCCGCTCAAAGATGTGTACGAAACAGTGGTCCGGCGAAAATGCGGTTCATCGGAGAAGAATCCTTATTCGAGCGGGAATAATCCCGCAACAGGTAAGAAATCCCCCTGTGAGTTGTAGAAGTAAGAAATCCCTCTATGAGCTGTGAAAAGTAAGAAATGCATTTCCTAACTAGTGGTAAAAAATGTTTTCCAATTCCTGACTAGTGGTGAAAAAATGTTTTCCAAGAAAAAAGCGGCTGGCAATTCCCGCCGATCGAAGGTGCATGGAGGCTTGAGCTTGAGAGCTCGCCGGTGCCGCTCCGGCCACTTTCGGAGAGATCCCTCATCCCATAGTAACACTCGGAGGCTTGCCTTCGAGCCTTTGGAAACCCGGGAACTCCTTTCTTTGACTCCTCCTTTTGTGCCCCTAAACACCTCGGATTCCAGCCTGTCTAGGGAGGCAGGCACGTTTTCCGCGGGTATCGGTTCGTCGGTAGGAGAGGAGATGACTTCTGCCAGGAATACCTGGGAACTGATAGTTCCCGAGTGGTTCGGGGAGTACTATCCCGGGCTTGCAGCATCCTCGAATAACTCGGCAATTACCGGGGAGAAAATTTTTTCGGAATTGATGCAGAATACCCATGGCCCTTTCCCCAGCGGAAGTAACTCGATCCCCGTTTATCACAATTCCGGTTTTTATGGAACATTGAGAACCTCCGGAGGACTACTCCAGGCGGAGGGAAACTCCCCTGGGGAAAGTAGCGAGCCGACCTTTCCGGGAGAATTTTCCTCAAGGGAATGGATCGTTCGGCTTGAGGAGGCGATCCTTCCCCACGTCAGCACAGTGGGGCAAGCATTTGCCCTTCTTGAGATCCCCAGCGAGACCGTGCGAGCAGTGCAAGGCCTTGGGCAGGTGGGGCTTCTAAAGATAGAGTGGACATCCGAACATTATGCACAAATTTATTTAAATATGCTCGCCAACAAAGGCCTTATTGCCGAATATGAGCCCAATGGGGTGCTTTCGGCGGCGACTATTCCTAATGACCCGCTTTTTCCGGAGCAGTGGGGATTGCACAATGTGGGAGGGAGCCAAGGGCTTGCCGATGCCGATGTCGATGCTCCGGAGGCCTGGGACCAAACGGTTGGGCATTCTTCGGTGGTGGTGGCGGTGGTCGATTCGGGAATCGATTATCGGCATCGAGATCTGGCAAGTAACATCTGGGTGAATCCTCGGGAGATCCCCGGCAATGGAGTAGACGACGATGGCAACGGGTTTGTGGACGATATCTACGGTTACGATTTCGTCAACGGAGATGGCGACCCCTGGGATGATCATGGTCATGGGAGCCATGTAGCGGGAATCATTGGGGCTGTGGGCAATAACGGGGAAGGAATAGCGGGAGTTGCTTGGCAAGTACAATTGATGCCCCTGAAATTCTTGGGAGCAGGGGGAGTGGGCAGTGTGGCCGATGCCGTTCGGGCAATTAACTATGCCACGATGATGCGGTCCCGGTATGGTGTGAACATTTGTGCGATTAACGCGAGCTGGGGTGGATCAAGCTACAGTGGAGCGTTGGAAGGAGCAATCCGGGCGGCGGGAGAGGCGGGCATCCTCCTCGTTACCGCTGCGGGAAATGATTCCCGCAATAATGATCTCCACTCCCAATACCCGGCAAACTACGACTTGCCGAATGTGATCACGGTGGCGGCCAGCGACCGGTATGATCGCCTGGCTTCCTTTAGCAATTTCGGTCAGCAAAAAGTGCATTTGGTAGCCCCGGGGGTGCAAATCCTGAGTACCGTGCCCGGTGGGGGATACCAGCAACTCAGTGGCACGAGCATGGCCGCACCGTTTGTCTCCGGTGCCGTTGCTCTTGCGGCCGCAGCCGCTCCAGGGGCTTCTGCTTCGGAGCTTCGCCAAGCAGTTTTCCAAGGGGTGGATCGGTTGGTGGGCTTTGGATCGTTGGTGGCCACGGGCGGGAGGCTCAATGCCCGGGGCACTTTGAATGCCTTGATTTTCCGTGTGCTTTCTAGTACCCCAGATGCCGGAGCGGTGCTTTCGGAGCCACCCAAGATTTTCCGGTTGCAACTATCCGGGGTGGTCGATCCGTCGTCTCTTCGGCCGGAAAGCTTTTGGGTCAACGGTTTGCCCGCGGATTCGGTGAGGGTGGTTGGGGCCAGAGAGGTGGAATTTACTTTCCGCGAAAGCCCGATTCACACCGAGGGACCACAGCACATGGTGCTCAAGGAGGGAACCATCCGCCAGGCGGGCAGTGGCCAGCTTGTGCGGGGGTGGAGTGCGATATTTTATTACGATGTGATCCGTGGGACGGTGGTGGCCACCGATCCCCCCTCGGATGCCGTGCTTCCGTCCCCACCGTGTGCCCTCCTTCTAACTTGGAATGAACCTTTGGATCCTGACGCAGTTTCCCCAGAGAACCTTCTCCTCTCCGAAGGCCGGGTTGCGGGAGTTGAACTTCGTTCCCCGGAGGTTCTCGCCTATCTATTGGCAGATCTTCCTCGGGATGGTCAGGTTACTTACCATTTGCCGGCCGGAGTCCTTCGGGATATCCACGGCAATCCTGTTGGGGGATATTCCGGACAGTTTTTCATTCGGGATCCGAACTTGCTGCGGGTATCTTCACTTGAGGTGCCCAAACCAATCTACGATATGCAATGGACCCGGAGTTCCCTTATCGTCAGTGAGAGTGTCACCATCTCAGATCTTGATGTCATGTTCACTTTGGAACACACGTATACTGCAGATCTTGATATTTATTTGGTTGGTCCGGGAGGTACTCGCATTCTTCTTCTTGCTGATGTGGGAGGGTCTGGTCGGGATTTCTTTCAGACCATCTTGGATGATCAGGCCGCGGTCCCCATAACGGGAGGAATGGCTCCGTTTCGGGGACGTTTCCGGCCCCTGGAACCCCTTGCTTCCTTTGTGGGGCAAAATGCCCAAGGGGTGTGGACTCTGGAAATCTATGACGACAGCCTGATGGATCAGGGCCGGCTGGTTCAGTGGGAATTGTGGATTACCCGCGGGGGAGAAGTCCCTGTGCAAGTGACCAGTATCCACCCTCCTGCTGAAGTAACGGGTGAAATCCTCGAACCGGTCCGGCAGTTGGAAATCAGCTTTTCCCGGCCGGTTTATCTCCGCTCCCGAGCCGCAGGATCGGAGGGAGTGACCCTGGTGGCTTGCGGGCCGGATGGTCTTTGGGAGACTACCGATGATTTACGTTTTGGACTGGAGGCTGTTCCTTCGAGCGAGCCGGCCGGAACTCTTCGGCTTGTGCCGGATGCCGGCCGATTACCTCCGGGAAATTATCGGCTCCGATTGGCAGCTGACACCTTTCGGGACGAAAGGGGAATTCCCCTGGACGGAGACGGAGACGGGCTCCCTGGCGGTGATTATGTTTTCACCTTCCGGGTATTGTCCGCTTTGTTTTACGACTCGGGACCAGTGAATCTGCCGATTCGTGACCTTCAGACCATTTGGAGTCAGATTGAGGTTCCCGAGGATTTTATCATTCGGAATCTTGATGTTTTCGTAGATATTGAGCACACCTTTGTGGCCGATCTGGATGTTTTCCTCATTGCCCCGGATGGTACCCGTGTGGAGCTTTTCACGGATGTGGGCCAAAACGGCCGAAATTTTTCACGGACCATTTTGGACGATGAAGCTTCGCTTTCGATTGGCGAAGGGGTGGCTCCGTTTGAGGGCCGTTTTCGGCCGGAAGGGGCTCTCCGAAGTCTGTACGGTCGTTCTGCCTACGGCATCTGGACTCTGGAGGTTTCCGACGATAGTCGCCGGGACGAAGGAACACTTCTTCGCTGGGGGCTTGTGGTAGAGGGCCGGCCCCTCCTTCCACCGCGTTTAGCGGGCATTAAGGCAGATCTTAACCCAACTTCCGGTCCAGGATCGATCTTGGTCCATTTCACCGAGCCGATGGATCCGGCGAGTTTTCGTCCCGAGGACGATATTTTGGGCTTCAGGGGACCCGCAGGACCGATACCAATCTTGGGATACCAGTGGCTGGAGGCCGATCGACTTGTGCTCACTTTTCCGGGACAGCAAATTCAGGGGGAATACCGCCTGGAATTAGGTCCACAGATTGCAAGCCGATTGGGTTTCCACTTGGACAGCGACGGTGATGGCCAGCCGGGGGAAATCCCGGAAGATATCCTTCGGCTTCGGATCCCTGTGCCCGTTGAACTCGGTGCAGCCGGGTGGATATCCCGGGAGGTGTTTCTGAGTTCCGCGGCTCCGGTTGCCTGGTTTGCTTTCGAAAACCTTTTTGGGGGAAGTATTAACTGCAGGATCTCCAGAGAGGGAGAAGTTCCCTTGCGGGCAGAGCTTTATCGGGATCCTTTTTCTGCCCCGCTCAGCACCGCGGAGGGACTGGGGGCGATCCGATTAGACGTGGTGGCCAGGGCGGCGGGGAGTCGGTGGTATCTGCGAGTGGAAGGCCCGCCGGGGCCGATTCGGCTGGAAGCGGCCAACGTCGTGGAGTTTGTGGAAGGCCCGGTGGGCATTGTTCACGGAACTGCCCAGGATGATCGGCTGGCGGTGGAGGTGGGTTCTTCCGTTTGGAGTCTGGTCTTTAACGGCTTGCCGATCGAACTTCCGCGGGGAACGATCTGGCGGCTAAATCTTTTGGGCGGGGGTGGGCAGGATCATCTTACGATCCGCTGGGCGGAGGAAGTCTTGGCCCAAATCGATCCGAGCGGGGGATTTCTCGAGGCACGGAGGGATCTGAGCCAAGTGACCAGGCCGCTTGCCGCCATCTCCTCTTCCTTCTCCCCGGTTGGAGTAGTCAGTTGGGAAGGATTTCAAGGTTTGGTTGTCGAGGTAGCCGGGGGAGCTGTGGAGTGTGTCGATCTTTTAGGGCAGGCGGTGTCCTTTTCTGTCGGTCAGATGGAGGTGGAATGGAGTTCCGATACTCGAGGAGCCAAGTTGAAAGGTTTTCAGCGGATACGGGCCGAAGTAGCCGCACCGGAATCGCGGGCAGTTATCCGGGGCAACTCCCACTCCGAGAGATTGACCGCGGTGGCAGGACAAGTGAAATGGCAGAGCGGCGAGATACAAGTGGAGCTGAAGGGATTTGGCTCGGTGGATGCCTTTGCTGGCAGGGGCGGAGAAGATGTGGCCGTTCTTAAAGGGTCAATTGGGGATGATACGGCAGTGCTCAGTCCGGCAGGAGCCGTTCTGACCAGCCCAAATCACGTTGTTCGAGCTTTGGGATTTGGATCGGTAAGTGTGTATTCTGCACCGGGAGGAAGGGACCTAGCCCGATTCTTTGATAGTCCCCTGGACGATCTTTTTACCGTGACCCCGCAGTATGTCAATTTTTCCACTCCGGATGTCCTTCTCCGTGCGATCGGGTTTCCGCTTGTCACTTTGCAGGCAAGTGGAGGTACGGACACGGTCCGTTTGTATGACTCGGTGGGGGACGATGTCCTATCGGCTTCATCGGACTACTTCCGCTGGCAAGGGCCGGGATTCGAAATTCGCGGAAGTGCCTTCGAACGGGTCCTTGCCTATAGCTCGGCCGGGGGTAAGGATCGGGCGAGTCTCGTAGGTTCGGAGGGGAGAGACTCTCTCAGGGCCCTATCGGGAAGCGTCATTTTGCGGAATGACACGTATTATTTGCAGACATCGGGTTTTGCCTATGTTGCCGCTTATGGAGTAGGTGGCCAAGACCGAGCCGACCTGTACGATACCCCATCCGATGATTCATTGGTTGCTACCCCTGCTTATACCATGCTCCGAGGCTCCGGGTATGAGATCCGGGTGTTCGGTTTTTCTGAGGTCAACGCTTACAGCACCGGGGGAGGTAGTGATTCCGCTCGGCTGTATCCCTTAGAAGCTCGGACCTCGGTTGTGTTGACGGCCACCTATGGGACTTTGCAGGGGGCAGGTTTTTATGCTCGGGCGTGGAATTTTGGAAGTGTCGTGGCTTATGCTCCGGGACAAGCCGCCTCGCAGGCCAAGCTTTATGGTACCGCAGGAAATGAACGTTTGACCGAGGAAGGAAGGACAGTGGGCCTAGTGGGGGCAAGCTGGCGACGGTATGCGGTAGGATATACGCAAGTATACGTGTACGGAAACGGGGGGATGGATGTTGCGGAGCTGACGCTCAATCCGGGCCCTGCGTGGGTGCAGGTCCGGTTCCGCGATTTGGCGGTGGAATCGGCCGAGTTTCGCCTGTGGGCCTACGGAATAAGCCGTTTTTCCATCCGGGCCCAACCGGGTTCGGACCATCGTGCCACCATTTTTGATACTCCTGCAAGGGACTTGTTGGAGGCCTTTCCCAATCACGTTCGGCTTTCCGCCCAGGAGATTTCCTACCTTGCAGAACTTTTCTACTTCAGCAGGGTCGAAGCTCATACCACGGGCACCGGCGATCGCAGGCTCATGGCCGACGGCGTGGATTACCTCCTAACATTTGGGGACTGGGAATAAAGATTTGTACCCGTGAACTTCAGTAAACATCCTAACACATATCTTGAAAAGTTAGCCGAGAGGTTTTTTCCACAGGGTCGGGTGGGGCTTAACGAAGGCCCAAAATGCACATCTAGCCGGCAATTGTGGGAAAGGCTGGTCCGAACTCAGCTTCATGTAAGCAGCCTTTTTTTGGCTTTAAGTTCGGAGTCTAGTACGAACCTCCCCCTCCGATCAACGGACTATTTTCGAGCCAAGGAACTTTCGAGCACAGATCGCTCATAGGGAAAAAGGGGTACACCTGGAAGGGCAAACGGCATGCTAAAGAAATCAAAAGAGCACGAACTTACTCACGAGGATCGTTTCTCTACACCAATTTATATCACGCCATCAAAGGGGGGTAACCCTTTTAGCTTTTAAGCTCAATCAGGATTTTGCCCAGTGAACCGGTGAACTGATTTCCTTCCGGATAAGGTCCGACCAAACCGCCTGCATCACTCCCCACTTGCAAACCTTCTTGGGGCATCGTTTGAAGCGGAGGAATATTCTCTCCTCGGACAAGGACGTCGCCATTCCACTTGAGCACAAGGCTTCCATCGGTTCCCCAGACCACTTGAAGGGTGCCGCTGTCGGAGGGTAACGATCTTTCCGAGCTTAATACAACCAGTTTGTTATTGCGACGGACCGCGAAACCCACCTTCTTTTCCTGAACGTAAAGGGCATATCCGTGAGCGGAACCCCCTTGAGCCAAGATAACTCCCTCCCCAAGGGAACGGATTTCCACCGTGATCGAAAGGCCTCTGCCCACAATATATGGAGCCTCGAAACGGGAAAGGTTTATCCCGGGGAATAGCTCGAATGTTGTTTTGGTAGAAAAGTCTCCGACCGGTTCGGCTCGCCATGCCCCGAGGGGCAGGACCTGGGCCCGAGCCGCCCAACGATCCCAAGCAGCAGCGAGTCGCTCCACAACCTCGGGATATTGCTCGGCAAGGTTGTGCATCTCGGTGCGATCGGCTTCCATGTCGTAGAGCTCCCACGGGGCATTTTCTTTGGCCACTAGTTTCCATCTGCCAGCTCTCACAGCACGATTGCCTTCGTGTTCCCAAAAGAGAGGTTCCTTGCGGACAAGAGATTTTCCCTGGAAAAGGGGTAGAAGACTAACCCCTTCGGGAGGCAAAATGGCTTCGCCGGCAAACTGCGAAGGATATTCTGCCCCGGCCAGCTCCAGACAGGTGGGCATCAGGTCGATCACGTGGGCTGGGGTATGTTCGATTTCCCCTTGCCGCTTGATACCCGCCGGCCAATGCACGATTAAAGGTGTGGCAATTCCCCCTTCATGAACGAAATGTTTATATTCTCGGAAAGGTGTGTTGGAGACATTGGCCCAGTTGATTCCGTAGGAAATGTAAGTATCTTCCGGCCCCGGCATCACATTGGGACCGGTTAAGGTGGGCACTCCGCGACGATTTTGGAGGGGGACGACATCGGTCCGGATAGCTTCCGCCGGAATGGGAGGGAAGCTGGGTTCGACCGGCCGACGCCAGTTCCCCGTTCGTCCCAAACTTTCTTGGCAGGCACCATTGTCCTGAAGGTAAAAGATAACCGTGTTTTCCAGTTGGCCCGTTTCTTCCAAGGCGGCTACAATTCGGCCAATCCCTTGGTCCATCCGGTCGATTTGGGCTGCGTAAACTTCCATACAGCGAGCTTCCCACGCCTTGTGTTCAATCTTTTCCCAATTGCCCACCTGGGGGCTTAGTTCCCACTGGGGAGAGATCAAGCCTAAATCCTTTAGCCGCTCAAACCGGGCCAAGCGGATGGGGCCGTAACCGCCGTCATATCGACCTCGGTATTTGGCAATATCCTCTTCCAGTGCATGGAGTGGCCAGTGGGCAGCTGTATAGCATACATACATGAAGAACGGTTGATGAGGAAAGGCGGAAACGTGCTCGCGGAGGAACCGAACCGCATGATCGGAAATGGCATCCGTGTAGTAAAACACCTCCGGTTGGTACTCGGGATCGGCAAAGGGAGAGATCATAATGTTGTCGCGGGTGAGAGTACCGGGGTCGAAGTAGCTCCCGGCACCGGTGATCGTTCCGTAGAAACGATCGAAGCCACGTTGAAGAGGCCAGTTGTCTTTCGGTCCCTCTGGCCGGGTAGCTTTGGTAACGTGCCACTTGCCCACCGCATAATTGCGATAGCCGGCTAGGCGGAGTACTTCGGCAATTGTGACGGTTTTTCTGTTCAAATCCCCGCGATACCCCTCGTAACCGCGGTCTTCCATCATGTGGCCGACACCTGCCTGATGGGGATAAACGCCGGTCAGGAGGGCAGCCCGCGTGGGACAACATCGGGCACAGTTGTAAAACTGGCTGAACCGAAGGCCCCGGTTTGCCAGGCGATCGAGCGTTGGGGTGTGGATTTCCCCGCCGTAGCACCCGAGATCCGAAAAACCGATGTCATCAGAAAGAATGATGATAATATTCGGCCGGGCCGCGGCACCTGCAGGCTGCCGGGCAACGGTAGCCTCGCCGAAAACCAGCAGAATCACTTCGACCGCTACTGCACTAAGCAGCAAGGATTCCATCTCCAGTGCCTCCTTAGAATGGAGGATCTAAGCAGTTGGCGAATGAGAGAATTTTCCCAATTTACGAGCTAGCCACCGGTGTCAGACCAATTTCCAGGAAAACCATCCCCTAACTTGAACCGGCGACTCGTGGAGTTCGATCCCTCGGTAACGCCGTACCTTCGCTGCGGATTGGCCCCATAGTGTGGAAAGAGATGTCTCCTTCGGGATGCCAAGCAACCCGTGAAAAATTCTTTGGAATGTCTCAAAAATCTGAATTGACACCGATAAGGGCCAAATAAGCCACAAAACTACCCACGGGTTCGGCTTCATCACTCAAGTTGGCCTGGCCTTTCAGGGTTGAATTAAAGCAGTATCCAAAGGGAGCCTCTCGCCTGGCCAGTTGCTCACCATGCCTGTTTCTTGAGAGGGAGAAATTCGCCAAATTTCCAGGGAATTTCCAATCGGTTTCCAAGATCAGGTTCCCGGTTCACAGGGTCCACCCCTCCCGGTAAGTTGAATGGAGCAAATTGTTGGCCTCGGCGGGAGAGAGGATCTTCATTTCTACCGGATCGTACTCAATGGGTTCGGGGATTTGGGTCGCGATATTTCCCAGCATAAGGAACTCATTGAGAGCCGAGGCATAATCGAAATGGGACCAAGGGGCTGGCCCTCCACGGCAGGCGGCAAACCAGTCCTGCTCCGGCCCCCGGGAAGATGGGACCGTTTCCGGCCGGTCACACTGGATCCCTTCGAACCGCTCTATCGGTAGGAGTCGGAACCAGGCGTTATGGCCGGTGGTATGAATACTTCCCTCAGTGCCGACGATAAGTGTCCCGGCGAAATGCCAGAGGTTTCGCTGCTTTTCTGGGGCATCGGCGATAACCGGTTCCACTAGTTCTTTGAATCCCGGTGCCGGCCCATTGATCCACTGAATGGTAATCGGAGGCCAATGGCCCCTGGCCGGTATCTCCCACCAAACTTTCTCCCATCTGGGAAATGATAACCGATTGATCCGTGAGCATTCGGCCCGAACCCGAATGGTTCGTTGTTTTGCGGATTCGGGGTCGGTCCAAAGACGGAAGACCTCCAAAGCCATAAAAGCCAAGTTTGCCGTGTGTGAAGCCCAGTTCCCCAGCTGGCCGGTGCCCAAATCTCGCCAGGAGTTTCGCTGCATCCACTGGGGATGGAAAGGTCGCCAGGCGGCCGGCCCAAGCCACAGGTCCCAGTGCAACCCTTGGGGAACCGGCATCTCCCCTTGGGGCGGAGCATCCCGATCGCCTCCCCCACCATCGTTCCAAACGTATACCTCCCGGATCTGACCAAGTTTGCCTTGACGGATCAGCTCCAGAGCCCGACGGAAGGGACCGCTGTAAGTGCCCTGATTGCCCATGGCAGTTGCCACTTGATGTTTGCGGGCCAGTTCTCGGAGGGTACGAGACTCGTGCACTGTCCGAGTAAGAGGTTTTTCACAAAACACGTGCTTGCCTGCCCGAATCGCCGCTGCCGCGGCCACAGCGTGGGTGTGGTCAGGAGTGGCTACAACCACCGCGTCGATCTTCTCCCCCATTTCCTCGAACATCCGCCGGAAATCCACGAAAGTTTTGGGTCGGTTTTTCAAAAGGCGGCGGTAATAGTCTGCTGCTTGTCTTTCCCAAACTTGGGGAGAATTCTCCCATCGGCTGGCTAGTTCCTCCCAGAACCGGAAGGCCTCTTCGATCCGCACCTCATTCACATCGCATAAGGCGATCACTTCTTCCATCCGGGGGATTGTTTCCACGAACCACCTGCCACGACCACCGACACCGATCAGGGCTAACCGGAGTTTTTCCCCTGCCTGATACCCACGGACTGCCCGAGCCGGCACAAACAACGGCAAACCAACAGAACCGGTCAGGGCAGAAGTCAACTTGAGGAATCCTCGTCGACTGCATGGTCTCATGGGTGGACCCTCCCTTTGCAAAGCGTCTGTAGACCTACTTTGAGCTTCTACCCACAAATGGGCTGGTTCCTATTCTGATCGTTTCTCAAAGCTTCTTCCGCGGAGTGTTCTGGGCAAGGGGAAAGTTCCGCAAAAGTTCCCGGAGAACCGACTTCATGGCAGCATCGTACTCCTCTGGGTCTAGGATTTGGAAGCACTGAACGCAAAGATCCTCCCGGCCAACCTTGTCGGGGCTTTCCCGGGCAACAAATTGTCCTTCCGGTGTCTCCACCAACCATTTCGGCCGGAAAGTGAATATTCGAACATATCTGGGGAATTGGTGGGGCGGTGGTGCCGGTGGGGAATCCGCGGAATTCGCTTTGGCGTTGGGAGAAATCGGGACTCCGGCTTCACTTAACAGATCGCTTTGCTGAGTGCCTCGGGGGAAAGAACTTTGCGGGCTGATTCCTCCCACAGCCAGTCTCCCTGAAAGGTTTGGATCGCTGGGAATGGCTTGATACCTCCCGGGGGTAACTTCCACAAGGGACCGACCGGAAGCATGCAGAAATGGTGCCGTGCACCACATGTTTCGATCCAGGTGGTGAAGCCACCGATATTCTTCTTCCCCATGGCGAACTTGCAAGTACTCGAGCGGTGAGATAGTTTCCTTTCGCAAAGCATAGAGGAAAAAATTTTGGAGCGGCAGGGGCACGTCCTGGAGAACTTCGCCTTGCTGGAATCTCCAGTAGGTGGCAAGGCCTTGTTCCCGCCTCCAAAGCCCCCCGGCAAAGCATGGACACCAGTACACCGGTAGCCCACTCTTCATAATAATCCGATAGGCTACCGGATCGAGATTCACATTGTACTCTTGGCCTCCAAGGGCATCCCCGATGTTCACGTATAGCCGGGAGACCTTCTGCCGCAAAAGGTTAGGTTCCCGCAAAAAAGCTGCTGCCACATCCCGAAGACTTCCGGTAGTAAAGATCACAATTGGCCGGTCCGATTCGGAGAGCACCCTAAGGATCAGCTTAACCCCCTGCTGGAATTCCTCGGGTTGCTCCCGGCCGTTGTCTTGAGGATGGCGGAGCGGCTCGGCCAGTCCAACCGCCACAGGAACAGTTCGGCCGGTAAGGTGCAGCATTTGGCTGACCGGCACGGTGCCCGGGTTTTGCTTCTGTCGGTTTCCCCCATCCAAGATAATCCCGCGGATGTCAAACTCCTCTAAGGCAAACAGTGTGGCTAGGTCGAAGTGATCATCGGGATCCTCGTGCGGATGGTAAAGATCGGTGCTATAAAGCACGGGGATCTGCCCGCGGAAGGCCCGTTGGGGCTCCGACCGAATCCAAAGAATTCCCCACGGGGAAAGAGCGGGGATTTGGAAGGTAGCTGGATCCGCCCCTCGGGGGGAACCCCAGTTGGGGATACATTCTTCCGGTTCCTGACCCGGACGGAACAGGGTGGCTACAATCTGAGGCCAGGGCCCGATGCCTCTACAGTCGATTTCCAGTCGGAATTGCTCTGGCTTCTCCCGCCAATCGACCAAATGGATGACAACTCCGCCGGCAGGATCCTTGGGCCGGACCCGAACTACCCCTAGCACATCCGGGGCATTCCGGAGGGAAAACCAACCTTCGCCAGGCCCCGGCTCTCCGGGAATCCACGCTGCCAATTCCTCATAGGCATCAAAGAGGCCAGCCCATTGGCGGACAAACCGATAAAGATCCGCATATTGCTCCGCTGTACCGAAATACCGAGGGGAATTGGGACCGGTGTACACGTCCCAAGGAACGATCATATGTCCCCCACAGGCATAGCTGGTGGCAATAGCACACCGGGTTATACGAACTTCCGATCCATCACTGGAAGCCGGTACTAGCGTGAAAATTTGATGTTTGCCTCGACCCCGGGCCTCCTTAAAGAGCCGATGCATGTTTGCTGGGGTGGCATCCTTTTGAGGTAGCTCGGCCATGCCGATTTCGAAAAGGTCATAGGGGAAGTCCCAGGAGCCACGGTAGTTATTTGACGAAAAGGGAACATGTCGCCCGGCATAGGCGTCGATGGCCTCCCGCATTTCGCGGAAAAATCGGGCTACCGACTGCCGTTGAAACTCCACGAAAAGCTCTTTCAATTTTCCCCCTTCATATCGGCGAAAAGCATCGCCCACCGGTGCCCCTTTGGCCCGGAGATATTCTCGGTAGTTAAATGTCTCTAGATCTTCGATTCCCAAAGTCTTGGTATCTACTTCACCTTGTTTTTCCTTGAGAAACTTTCGGAATCCCTCCATGCAGTGGGGACAAAAGCAAGCTCCCCAGTCGACGGCCGCTAAATTGGTTCGCGGGTCATCCATTTGCAGGGCGTCGCACCCGGCATCCACAGCCCGCTTGGCATAGGCCAAATAACTTTCCCGATATTCAGGGCTGTTCACACACCCCCAATAACTTTCCTTCCATCCTCGCATCCAAGGGGCAGTCACGGGGTTACCGTCTAGATCGACAATCCGGCCTCGCCGACGGGTATTGCCTGTCGGCTCATCCGGCACCAAGGAGTTGATGGCTAGAAATACCTTTCCCCCGAAGCTTTTTGCCCGGCGGACAAAGTTCGGGTCGAGCGAATATGTCCACACAAAGTCCGTTGCCGCAAATGCTTCGGCGGTCTGAAAAGTATCATGGGGATCAGATGGTTTTGCCGGGTGGAACCATCTGCTGGAAAAGCACACAGCACTAAGGGCCGGTGCTGCCTCCGGGCGAGCCACCGGCTCCACACGGTTGGTATAAAGGGGAAAGATGTCCTCCTCCGCTGCATGTCCTCCTCCGGCGGCCAGCAGTGCACCCAAGGGAAGCAAGAAGAAGATCGCCCCCTTGAACCCCCCTTGCCAAACCTTTTCCCCCAAGGGGGATGTTGAAAAGGTTACCCCGAGGGCTGCCAAATCCACTGCTTTTCCTACCATAAAAGCACTTCCTTACTCTGGCTTTCCTCAATTTCGGTGCAGATTTGCCGAGGCATTTTTGTTAGCGGTCTCGCGGCAAGCCATTCAGGTCAAGTGGTAGCTCCACAACCAAAACCAGGCCACATTCCCTGACGACCGTAAGTCGTAAGAGATCAAATCAGGGCCTGAAGTTCGCACGGGGATTGGTTCCCGGGCAACCGTGAAGCCTCCTGTTCTTTTCCCTTGCTCTCCCCCCAGGCTGTGGGACCGAAGAATAACCGGCCAAATGCAAGGCACAGATTCCTTGGCTAAATTCGGAGGTACCAAATGCGGGGATAGCAAGGCCCGCTCGCTGCCCGTGGCCTTACCTGGGTCCCCAAAACCGGCAGCAACCTTGGGCTTGCTGGGGGATAGCGGGTGCTTTGTGGGAATCTGTTCGCTGGCCAGGGAGAAAGCTTTCCTTTTGGGCAATCTTCAAGCTACTTGCGGGTTGGGGTAATATCAATCAAAGATTCGCGAAAGATTGCGAACGTTGGCTAAAAATTGGCTATTGTGGGGACTTTGCCGACTTGGAAGCTGCCCGAGTAGCTCGGGCGGAGAGGGTACCTCCCGAGGTGGAAGGAGACAGGTGGAGAAATAGATCCGATTATGGCCGAAGAAACCTATCACCATTGCTCTTCTGTGCCGGAAGCTCACCGCCGCACGGCACCGAGCGAGCTTCGATGTGCGGTGATTACCGTCAGTGATACCCGCACTTTCCAGACCGATCGGGGTGGGCAGCTGGCGGGGGAATTATTGCAAAAGGCAGGGCATCAGCTGGTCGACCGGGCTATCGTCCGTGACGACGTCGAACAGATCCGGGGCAAGGTCAATGCTTTGCTGCAGGGGGGAAGTGCTCAAGTGATTATTCTCACCGGTGGAACCGGGCTTTCTGCCCGGGATCAAACAGTGGAAGCTCTTCGGCCCCTAATGACCAGAGAAATTCCCGGGTTCGGGGAGCTTTTTCGGATGCTCAGTTTTCAGGAAATAGGGGCTGCGGCGATGCTCTCTCGGGCTTTTGCGGGGGTAATGGGGAAGGTTGCAATTTTCGCACTGCCTGGCTCGCCGGCTGCTGTTCAGCTCGCCTTGGAAAAGCTTATCCTGCCCGAATTAGGTCACCTGCTCGCCGAAATTTCCAGATAAGACGTTTGTGCCTCTGTCCGATGAAAGCTACCAAAGACGGCTGAAAGACTTTATCCCCGTGTTCATTTAGCTGAGGAGCCCAAGCTTTCTTGTAGCTTCCGAAATGGGGCCTGATCGGTGAGAGCCGGACCCTTGTGGCCACTTTGGAGAAGATGGGCTACGCGGAGCCGCTCTCCGAGCCGTTGGATCCTCGTACGGAAAGATTTCCCCGGCGGAAAGATTCGGCTAAAGCCAGGGGCACTTCTGCTTCCGCCAAGATTCGTTGGGCAATCTCCTTGATGACCTGGGCTCGGTTTTCTGCCTCGGAAGCGGCAGCTAAAGCCCGCTTGCGTTCTGCCCGGGCTTGGGCCACCTGCATTTCCGCCTGAGCCTGCTGTTGGCGGAGTCGGGCCCCGATGTTTTCCCCCACATCGATATCGGCAATGTCGATGGAGACAATCTCAAAGGCCGTCTGCGAATCCAACCCCTTGCGGAGCACAGCCTTGGAGATATTGTCGGGATTTTCAAGGACTTCCTTATGGTTTTCCGCCGAGCCAATTGCTGTAATGATTCCCTCTCCGACGCGGGCGATAATGGTTTCCTCGGTAGCCCCGCCGATCAACCGGTTCACATTCGTCCGAACGGTAACGCGGGCTCGGACCCGAAGCTCAATCCCGTCTTTAGCAATGGCACTGAGGAACTCCGGTTCTCCGGGTTTGCGGGCGGGGCAGTCGATCACTTTTGGGTAGACGCTTGTACGGACTGCCTCGAGGACATCGCGGCCGGCCAACTCGATAGCTGCAGCTCGGTCGAAGTCCAACGGGATTCCTGCCCTTTTGGCTGCAATCACCGCTTGGATGACTCGCCGAACATTTCCCCCGGCCAGGTACAGTCCTTCCAGTCTTCCTGTGGTGATGCCGGTTTCCCGTTCCTTGCCTAGCCCGGCTTGGACGGCCATGATCTTGCATTCCACGATTTCCTTCGCATCTACCCCCCGAAGGCTCATCCCGATGAGGCTCAGGAAACTGACCCGAGCCCGGCACATGTACGCCCGAAACCACAACGGTCCATAAATCCAAATTAAAATTCCGAAAAGGATGGCGAAAAGCCCGACGAGAACGGTCAGGGCAACTGTGGGGGCACTGACTGCCGCAACCGGCACAAGGTTCATGGAATCACCTCCGATTCGTCGAGCTTACTCGCTTGGCCGAGTATTCTTGGCTGCTTTCGGCGGGAACTCCCGGATTTGGCCGGCCTCGGTGGTCCCCGCCGAATCTTTGCTCTCCTAGGGAGTTATGGGTTTGTGGGGGGAGCCTCCCCGGGCTTTTGGGTTTTTAGCCTCTCATAGGCCACCCGCAACAAAGGATGGGTCGGCTGCTGTCGGAGGGCGGCTTCCAGGGCTTGCAAGGCTCCCGGCAGATCTCCTTGGCTTTCCCTGACAGCACTGAGAGCAAAGTAGTTCTGAGCGGTGGGGGCCACGGTGACCGCCCGTTCGGCCAGATCCCGGAGATCTGCCAACTTATGCCCGTAGGAGAGAGCCAGATCCACCAAGGCCGACAGTGGTTCCGGAGCTTCCGGGGCCAATTCTGCGGCTTTCCGGTAGGACTTTTCTGCCTCTGCGAACATTCCTAAACGTTTTTCCACTTCCGCTTTGCGGAACCAGTGCGGAGCTCCGGCTGTGGAATGAACCGCGATCGCTACCCACTGCTCGTGGGCCTCCGGCAGTTGTTGGTTTTTCTCGTAATACTCGGCCAAGGCCAGTCGACAATCGGTGGACCCCGGATGAACCGCCGCTCCCCGGATCCAATGGGCTTCCGCCTTTTGCGGATCCCCAAAATTGGAGTGCACGTTTCCGGCGGCCAAATGGTATTGAGCAGCAAATCGTTGTTGGACCGACAAATCATGGAACTCCCGGGTACGGCGTCGATCCTCTTCCATATCCTTTTCTTTGAGCACCTGGAACTTTTCTCGCCACTTTCGGGCCTCTTCCCTTTCGCCCAACCGGACACACACTAACGAAAGGGAGTGATAGGCGGCGGTATATTCCAGGTCATAGCGGATGGCGGCAAGATAGGCCTTCTTGGCTTCCTCGATCTGACCCAGTTCCAGGAGGGCTTGTCCTAACCAATAGTTGCTGTCGCCGGCCTGCGGAAAAACTGCCACATATTGCCTAGCGGCCACCACCGCTTGTTCCGGCTTACTCTGTCGCAGGAGCACATCTACTAGAAGACTGTGCGAATGTCCCGCGTAAGGGTCCAGAGCGATCGCCTTGCGAAGGTATTCGACGGCCCGATCCAGCTCCCCCCGCCGGGCAGCCAACCAGCCAAGCCCGCTATAAGCCGGGGCAAAATTCACATTCAGTTCCAAGGCTTTGTGCCAGTAGGCTTCTGCTTCTTGGAATCGGGACTGTCGGTTGTGGAAAAAGGCGGCTAGAGCGAGTGCTTCCGGCCGTTGCGGCAGCTCAGCCACCAGGCGTTCCACCACCAACCAAGCCTCGCGATTGCAAGCTTCCGCGGTTGTGGGGAGCTCCCGCGGAAGCCCGAGGATCTCTGCTGCCTTCTGGAGACGTTCCTCCCAGCTTTTTGCGGGCTGGGCCGGATCTTTGACCCGGGGGCGGCGGTCAACCCCGGAAGTTGTCTCCCGAGCGGTTTCGGCTGGGGCCATCCCGGCCGAGGCCAACCCAGCCTCGCTATCATCCTCTCCAGAATCTCCTCCCAGCCCGCCTAATCCCCCAGGCCCTAATTCCTGACGCAGGAACCATTCCCACGCGATCACCAAGGAAAAGGCTGCCGTTCCCAAAAGCAGCAGAGTGAAGGTCCACACCAGGAAGTTGGCCCATGCCGAGGAAGCCGCTTTCCACGGCCCGG
>Ga0308410_1000365_pt1 | contig 24142 bp, 19 predicted proteins | sample HotsprOSTMatCore_FD_203467 | JGI IMG/M metagenome (GOLD analysis project Ga0308410, IMG submission 203467) | Hot spring phototrophic mat microbial communities from Octopus Spring, Yellowstone National Park, Wyoming, United States -... | ecosystem: Environmental > Aquatic > Thermal springs > Hot...
GCATTTCATAAATCACAAGTTCATTCATTGGAATTTTAACCCAGTCTGTCCCTTCCCAATCAAAATCATCTTTAAAAATTAAAGTTCGAGATTCATGTTCGTAAGAATTTTTAGAAGCAACAGCAGTGGAATAAGGGTCGGCAATCAAAACATTGAAATCAAACATTTCAGTTTTATCGGAAGGTCCATCAACTCGATAAGCATAATACTTCCCATAAAGCTCACCATTAATTTCACAACTCCACACACCATCTCTATCTTTGCTCATAAAAAATTCTTTACCTTCCAAATCATCGTAGTTATCAAACAACACGAGTTTTACAATTTTAGCTCGCGGCGCAAACAAATTGAAATAAGTTTTACCATTTTTTATCTCCCAACCTAACTTTTTATTGGAATAAAATTTATCTAAAATACGGGTTGGTTCTAATTTCTTTCTTCCAAAACCTTTTATTTCGATGTAGTGAATTTCGGATAGATCTATTTCTGAAGTGGTTAGAAAAATTATATCATGATGTTGCTTGAAACTTTTGATTGATGAAATTCCAATCAATTTGATATCTGAAATATCTATTTTCAAATCGTTCCTTGAAAGTTTTACTGCAATTGAATCTATATCCAGTATTTCTGCTGATACAATAAATTGCTGTGCTTGAATTTTTCGCGGCATAGGCATTACTAAAATTATTATTGATATTAAGAATAAAATTGATTTTATTATTGGGGAAAAATTTGCCTTCATAGGTTTAACCACTAATTATGATATAATATGAGTGAATAATAAATTTTTCTATTAAACCACTTTATTTTCTTAAGTAATGGAACGAGCTTTCAATTTTTCTATCACCATCTGCCGAATTAATTGATCTTGACTTGTGAGATTAGACATATTTTCATCTTGGCTTGAATCTTGTTCGTCAGCTTTGTTATTCCATTGATTAACAACAATTGGAATTTCTTTTTCTGGTGGCTTTTCACTAATAAAAAATTTATAACCTACTCCAAAAAATTCTTTTGATTGTTTAAAAAGAAAATCACGATTTGAATTAAGCACTAATGGATTTGAACTAAGTAAATCTGAATGGAGGTAAAGAACATTATCTTCAATTCTTACAACTTTTGAATCATTTAATACTTCACCAAGTTGTTTTTGTTTAGAACCAATTATTTGAACGAAATCATTCCATTTAGATATTACTCTCTGAACTGCTAAAGGTAAATTCTTTGAAGAAGATGCTCCAAAGAAGATTCTATTTTCACTATTTCCTGCAGATTTATTACTTGAAAGGTTCAATTTAGGTAACTCAGGCTCCTTTAGCTCAGTTACTTGGCTTTTTTTTTCCATTGATGATATTGAAGTTTGAACCGAATTATTCGAAACTGGCAATCCTTCTTTTTTAAGTTTTTTAATTTCTTGAATTAATTCATCTACCTCAGCTGCTCTTGGTAGATCAATCAATTGAGCAAGTGCAATTTCTAATTTCATTTTTTGATTAGTTGCTTGCTTCAATTCATTTTGTGTTTTCGAGAGGAAAGAAAGAATTCTCAATAAATCTCGAGCTGAAAAATCTTTTGCCGAGTTTTTATACCGCTCTCTTGTAATTTCAGACTCATCGATTAAATCCGTCTTATCTGTTACTGCAACAGTTAGAAAGTTTCTAAAGTGTTCTATTAAATCATTCACGAAAGTATGAAGATCCCATCCATTAAAATATATTTGATTTACAATTCGAAATGCTTCTTCTATCTCTCGATTCTTAATTGCTTCAGAAATTCTAAAGTAAAGGTCTATATCGATTATATTTAAGATGTCTTTAACTTCATCTAAGACAACTTTTCCATTTGAATAAACAACAATTTGGTCAAATAAACTCTGAGCATCTCTCATTGCACCATCGGCACGCCGAGCAATAAACCTCAAAGCGTCTTCATCATACTCGATATTTTCGTATTGAGCAATTTTAATTAAGTGATTTTTTATCTCTTCAGTTGTTAACCTACGGAATTCATATCTCTGGCATCTTGAAAGAATTGTCGGTGGAACTTTATGAATATCAGTTGTAGCAAAAATAAAAATAACATGCGGTGGTGGTTCTTCCAGAACTTTAAGAAGTGCATTAAAGGATTCAGTTGTGAGCATGTGCACTTCGTCAATAATATAAACTTTATATTTCACTGTTGAAGGTGCATATTGTACTGATTCACGAAGTGTTCTGATTTCATCAATTCTTCTATTCGATGCACCATCAATTTCAATCACATCAATGTTTGAACCATTCGTTATTGATTCACAAACATCGCATTGATTGCAGGGATTATAATCTTTTTGATTTGGACAGTTCAATGATTTAGCTAAAATTCTTGCAGTTGAAGTTTTTCCTATTCCCCTTGGACCACTAAAGATAAATGCGTGAGCTATTTTACTACTCTTGATTGAATTCTTGAGGGTTTGAGTTATATGTTCCTGACCAACTACATCTTCAAATTTTTGTGGTCTCCACTTACGGGCGGTTACTAAGAAGTTTGTCATATCAATTTATAATTAAGTTGTTTTAATTTATTAGAAAGAATTGAGACAAGCATCTCAAGATTTTTTTTGTCTGTCTCATCGAAATTTGAGTAATTGTAACTATCAATGTCAAGTACGCCAATGATTTTATCATCAATAAAAATTGGAACGACGATTTCGGATCGAGAATTTTCATCACAGGCGATATGACCAGAAAATTTATTCACATCTTCAACCACAATCGTCTTTTTTTCTTTGAAAGATGTTCCACACACACCTTTACCAATCTCAATTGATGAACAAGCGACTTTGCCTTGAAATGGACCAAGGATTAATCTGCCATCTTTCAAAAGATAAAATCCAATCCAGGAAAAAGATTCAAATGATTGTTTCAACAAGGCTGAAAAATTTGAAAGTAATGATAGCCATTCTTTTTCATCATCAACAAGAGCTTCACAAATCGGAATTAACGATTTATAAATTTCTTCTTTGTTTTTTTGATTCAGATTTACGCTTATCACTTTTTAATTTCTTTTTAAATTTCTCTTTTATTTCAAATTTATCGAAGACAAAAGGGATTGCATCAATTATTTGTTCAATTGAGATTATCTTTAAAGGCTTTTTAACAGAGTCTGGTATATCGGCAAGATCAGTTACATTATCTTTTGGGATAAGAACTTTCTTAATTCCGTATCTTTGTGCTGCAAGTAGTTTTTCTGTTAATCCACCAATTGGAAGAAGATTGCCCCGCAGAGTTATTTCACCAGTCATTGCAACATCTGTGCGTGCAGGAATTCTTTTAATTGCAGAAATCATTGCCATTGTCATTGTAATACCTGCAGATGGACCATCTTTCGGGATTGCTCCTTCAGGAAGATGAATGTGAATTTCTTTTCCTTTGTAAAAGTGAGGATCAAGTCCAAGCAACTCTGCATTTGACCTGATGTAACTCAATGCAGCTTGAGCCGATTCTTTCATCACTTCGCCAAGTTGACCAGTAAGAGTAAGTTTTTCAGGCCCATCCATTACAGTTACTTCAACATTTAAAATATCTCCACCAACGCTAGTCCAAGCCAAACCAATTGCAGTTCCAATTCTATTTTCTGCAGAAATTTTCTTGACCTTAAATCTTGGAATTCTTAAGTATGTCTCAATATTGTCCCCAGTAATTTTACGAGCAACTTTCGCTAGATTTTTATTCTTTGATTTCTCAAGTGCAATTTCTTTTGCGATTTTTCTTAAGATTGAAGTAATTTCTCTCTCGAGATTTCTAACGCCAGCTTCTCTTGTATATTCACGGATGATTCTAAGAATTGCATCATCAGTGATTTGAATGTTAAAGTTTTCAAGCCCATGTTCTTTCAATTGTTTTGGGATAATGTGTCTTTTTGCAATTTCTAGTTTTTCGTGTTCGAGATAACCAGGTAATTCAATGATTTCCATTCTATCCTGCAAAGGAAGTGGAATGTTATATCTCACATTTGCGGTTGTGATAAAAAGCACTTTCGATAAATCGTAATCAACATCAAGGTAATGGTCGTTGAAAGCGTAATTTTGTTCTGGATCTAAAACCTCAAGCATTGCGGCAGATGGATCACCACGAAAATCCATACTCATCTTATCAATTTCGTCAATTAACATAACAGGATTTATAACACCTGCCTTTTTCATCGACTGAATTATTTTACCTGGCATACTTCCAATATAAGTTCTTCTGTGTCCACGAATCTCAGCTTCATCTCTCACACCGCCTAGCGAAATACGAACAAATTTTCTACCGAGTGCACGAGCGATTGATTTTGCCAGAGAAGTTTTACCAACTCCAGGAGGGCCACAAAAACACAAAATTTGTCCACGCATTTCTTTTACAAGATTTAGAACAGCGATGTGTTCAAGAATTCTCTCTTTTGGTTTCTCAAGTCCATAATGATCTTCATCCAAAATCTTTCTAACATGATCAAGATTAAGATTATCTTTTGTCCTCTTACTCCACGGCAAATCAATTAACCAGTCAAGATAATTTCGAATTACTGTTGCTTCGGGAGACATTGGCGGAGTCTTTTTGAGTTTGTTCAATTCTTCAAGGGCTTTTTCCTCCACATCTTTTGGCATTTTTGCTTTTTTAATTTTGTCTCGAAGTTTTTGAAACTCAGGTGAGATCTCTTCTTCTTCTCCTAGCTCATCTTGCAAAATTCTAATCTGTTCCTGAATCAAAAATTTTCTCTGAGCTTTCTGAATATTTTCCTGAACTTTCATATCAATTTCTTTTTCGATCTTAAGAATGTCAATTTCAGAATTCAGAATTTTTATAATTCGATAAAATTTATCTTTAAGTGTAAGCTCTTTCAGAATTGATTGTTTGACTTCAATATTTTGTTGAATATTTGTAGCAGCAAAATAGAGTTTTCGCGCTGGGTCACTTAAATTCTCAAATGCAGAAATGATGTCGCCAGGAATATTTCTATTTAATTTAATGTATTCAGTGAAAAGACTTGACATGTGTCTGACCAAAGCATCAAGCTCAGGACCTTCTTCAATCTCATGAGAAATAACTTCGATTTCTGCTTCAAGGAAATAAGGGTTTTCAACGAAATTTTTAATTATACCGTGAGCAATTCCATCAACTATAATTTTTAATAGACCATTGGGGAGTTTTAAGACTTGGATTATTCTTGCAATAGTTCCTTCTAAATATAAATCATTTGGTTTTGGTTCTTCAATCTTTGGATCTTTTTGAGCGACAAGAAATATTAACTTATTAGTGTCGTTGGAATGGTTGGCAGCTCGCATTGAAGTTTCCCTTCCAACGAGTACTGGATAAACCATAAAAGGATAAATTACCACATCTCTTAATGGCAAAACAGGCAATCTATTATTGATGGATGCGAGTTCCGATTTAATGTCAACCTGCGTTTCTAAGTTTTCCAATTTTCTCTCCAATCTCCCATTTTTAAGAGCAAATTTACTAAAAATTAAATAGTGAATTGAGCTAATTTCAAATGAACAAAAAAATTGTTCTTGTTATCTTTGAGTGTTTCACTTAAACTCAAATTAATTTATAATAAATTGAGAAATATACATTGATAATCATTAGTGCGTCTCTCTTGATAGAGGACTTGTCTTTTAAAAGTCGTAATTGCTTTTTAAAATTTTGTGCAATTAAATTTAATTAGTCACATTATTCAGCAGGAATATTTTTAAGTTTCCTCGAAGATTTCTAAAAAATATTTTTCTCTTAGTGAACTCAGTGTTCTTAGTGGTTTAGGTAATTTTTTTTGAACCACTCAGAACACTAAAAACAGTTAGAAAACATCTCTCCTCTACCAATAATTTAGATACCTAATCTTTATTTTGAATGTTGATATTTTGATGTTGAATTGAAATTTAATTATTAATTCAACTCCAAGTGACTCAAAACTGAAAAATAAATAAATACTCTAATATGGTTCGAAAGCGATTTTAAGTTACGAATGTTGAATGTTGAATTAAAAATTCAACATTCAGATCTTAACATTGATTACTAGCTAAAGATACTGCTTCAACATTTGTAAAAATCAATAACTCAACCTTCAATTCCCCGCAAGAGGGAACTTTAACTTAAAGAAGAGAGAAGGAAAAAATTTTGGCAGTCTAAAAATTTATAAAATATCAGGATGTGCCTATCGAAGTCAGACATTTATCGAAAAATTAAACATTGTAAGTCTAAGTTTTAAATTAAAAATTACTTTTCAGTCAGCCCTTAACTTTCTGATTAAATTATGTGATAACTCTTCATTTATTAAGTGTAGAGTTATTAGTTAAATCTTCTGCATTTTTTTCAAAACAGAAATCTAGGTTTTTTGATGGGACAATGAGGACAGATGTGGATTTTATTTCTTCAACGAAGAATAGACTTAGTCGGTTATTTATTAGATTTCATCTGAGAGTTTCCTTCATCTTCTTACAGCTTTATTGTTCTTTTTTCTTTCAATTTGATTACTCAATCTTTTAATTTCAAATAAAAATTAATATGCGCCTCCTTAGGGAATGTTCTTTGGAATTTATAAAAACAAAAGCATGATTTTTTGAATAATCAAAACACCCTTTCTCTTTCCCCTTTTTGATTGATGCGACCAAATAATTATCTTATCTATATGAGAATATCGGATAAATCCATAAAGGAAGTTTTGCTTAGAGCAGACATTTTAAGTGTTGTCAGCAACTATGTGCGTCTTAAGCCTGTTGGCAGAAACTATGTCGCTCTATGTCCATTTCACAAAGAAAAAACCCCTTCATTTACCATTTCACCGCAGAAACAATTATATCATTGCTTCGGATGTGGGGCGGGTGGAACTGTTGTCGACTTTTTAATGAAAATCGAAAATTACAGTTTCCCTGAAGCAATTGATAGTCTAGCAAAATTATTCGGAATTAAACTTGAATATGAAGGTAAATCTTCATTTGAACAGGATGAAGAAATTGAAAAGTTTTATGAGTATTCAGTTATTGCATTAAGATATTTTAATGATAAACTTTTTACTACAAATGAAGGGCAGAACGCTCTAAAATACCTTAAAAGCAGAGGAATACAGGAATCGACAATTAAAAATTTTGGATTGGGATATGCATTAAGTGCTTGGGATGGGTTTGTGAATTATATTCTGTCAAATAATTACGACATTGAAATTTTTGAAAAGCTCGGACTTGTAATCAAGAAAGAAAATGGTGAATATTATGATAGATTTCGTGGTAGAATAATCTTTCCGATTTATTCGACTTCAGGCCGTGTTATTGCTTTCGGTGGAAGAAATCTTATTGATTATGAAGAACAACCGAAATATCTCAATTCTCCTGAATCAAAAATTTATATTAAAGGTAAAACACTATTTGGACTTTTTCAGACAAAGGATGAAATACGAAAAAATCAATCGGCAATTCTTGTTGAAGGTTATATGGATTTTCTTTCTCTCTACCAGAATGGGATAAAAAATGTTGTAGCTTCAGCAGGAACTGCCCTAACAATGGATCAAATCTTTATTCTTTCAAGAACAGCGCCGAACTTATTCTTAGTTTTTGATGGAGATGAAGCAGGACAAAAAGCTGCAATCAGGTCAATTGAACTTTTGCTTCAAACTGATGTTAATTTTAAAATAGTTGGATTGCCAGAGAAAGAAGATCCAGATTCTTTTATTAAAAATTACGGAGTCTTGAATTTCAGACAACTAATCAACAGCGGTAAAAATTATATCGATTACATTTATGATCTAGCAGAAAAACACAATGCTTTGAGTGAAAGTCAATCAAAATTAAAAGTAGTTGATAGCGTTATAGAATTCACTGCTCGAGTTAGAGATCCAATCAGAAGAGAGTTACTTGCACGAGAAGTTGCATCGAAATTTAAATTAACGGATAGCTCTGTCCTTCTTAAACTTGATCGAATCTTAAAAAATTATAACAAGATTGAACAAAGACAACAGGAACTCAATCGTGAAGTTGAACTGCGAAATACTGAGAAGATTAAATATCAAGAACTCTCACCAGCTGAAAGAGGAATTTTGAAATTAATTTGTGAAGTTGATTATATCTACCTTGAACCGATTTTCACAAATATTGAAGAATGTGATTTTATAAATCCATTAGCAGGGGAAATCTTTAGAGTCTTAAAAGATTATTATCTCGATTTATCTGCTAACGAAAAAATTGATAGTTTATTAATTATCAATAAGCTTGAACGAGATGAACTTAAAGGTCTTTTCACTGATGCATTAACCGAAAGGTATAAAATAAGTGATGGATGGGAGGAAGTTCAGGAAATTAACATTTCTGAAAGTTCAATAGAAAAGACTCTTACTGATTATATTAAAAATTTGAAAGAAATCTCTCTTTCAAAAAAAATCGATGATCTGAATCAAAAAATAGAAATAACAATTGATTTCGATGAAGCAAATCAAATCTTTCAAGAAGTGGCTAAGTTGATGAAAGAAAGAAAATTTTATCAGGAAAGTTTTGAAGTGAAATTAATTAATTGATTCTTTGATTTTGCTTTAAGGAATGAATAAAGGTAATTTGCTCCAACTAAAAGGCATCCAACAAAGAACAATAACCAGTTGAACTTTTGCGGAACATAACTCTGAATCACATCCCAGAATTCTTTCTTCTCGGTAATGTTTGGAAAGTATGACCAGAAATTATGTTCATTAAACAAATTCAAAAAATCATAAATGAATGTGTAAATAATTATAAAAACTCCAAGTGTAATCAAAATAATTTGTATTGCATTAAATTTAATCTGAAAATTTTTCTCCTGAAGGTAAACATAAATCAATGCAATTAAGATCATTCCAATTGAGCAAATAACGGGTGCTAAGACTGGTCCAATCCAAGTAATCGGAATCAAAAACAAAACATCCCACTCTGAAATTGATTGAGGCCAATCTAAGAAAAGTTTCAAAGCCACATAGTAGAAAATATCCCACACACCAAAAACAAAAATGAAAAACGAGAAACGCTCACCCTTAGTTTTCCCGAGGATCCAACCGATTGATGCAAGCATAATTATTGTGCAGATTTCTCTCACGATTTCAACTTTGAGCATTTGAGGGTCCAAAAGTGAAAGTGGAAAACGAAACCCATTGGGGTAATAAATAGCTCGTAAATAAACAACCACAATAGCTTCAAGAAATCCAAATGCAATTCCAAATATCGCAGCAGGGATAAAACGTTTCATAGTTCACTTTAGATTTAAAAGTGATTTTGTGAACGATGCAAGTAGATAGGTTCAATAGAATAACATTAGATATCGCTATGATAGTAAAGATACACTTAAAAGTTTTAAAATTCTTGCTTATCATACTTCGATTGTAATGCAGTCTAAAATTGGATACGAAAACTTTTATCATAAAAGCCTATCAAAAGATAACTATTAAACAATTAAAAAAATCTGAAGCACCTCACAGAAAGCTCAAATTTTTGCTTAACCTAATATTGAAAATATCACCAAAGTTTTTTAAGAGTAGTAATCCTATTTAACATTCAGAGATTATGCCTCAATATTTATTCTTACTTCAATTCATCTGAATTGATTAAGATCGCTCCAGCTTCTTCCATATCCTTAAAAGCTTTTTCTACATCACCTTCATTTTGATAAATCCCTTCAACGCCATCTTTGATAACAAATGTCTTAAATCCATTTTTTAATGCATCAAGAACTGTTTGTTTTACACAATACTCAGCTGTTAAGCCTGTTACATAAAGTTCTTCGACATTATTTTTCCTAAGGAATTCGGCAAGGTTTTCGTTGGTTGCTTCAAATGCAGAATAGCCATCATCTTTATTTCCAGTTCCTTTTAAGAAAACTTTATTAATTTTTTCTGAATTTAGCCCATCGGGGAAGTCAGCACCTTTTGTATTTTGAACACAATGTTTTGGCCATTTTTGAAAGTGAATTGAATCTTCTGGATGCCAATCCTTTGAAGCAAGAACAATATCAAATTTTTCCATTATCTTGTTCAATACTGGAATTATAACATCACCTTTTGGAGTGGGCAAAGCTCCCCACGGGCAGAAGTCATTTTGTAAATCAACAATAAATAATGCTTTCATATCGTATCCTCCTTGTTTTTTCGAATTAAATTATCTCTGAGTTCTAAAAGTTTCGGACTAATACCAACTTTATAAATATGCGGATACTCAAACCTTTTATGTTCATCAGGCAATTGAGAAAATCTAAATTCAGTATAAGACGCTATTTCATTTATTGATTTATCTTGAATGATTACATTACCATTTCTAACAACCTGCTCCAAAATTTCCTCTCGCTTTAAATCTTTAAGATTGCACTTTTTGTAAATATCAAAAGGATGAAACATCAAGTCAATATCATTTTCATCATTCAAAGCAATGCAATCAGCATAAAATTTATCTTCACCATTAAAGTAACGATAAATTTTCTTAATTCCCGGCAAAGTAACTTTACTTATATCTTCAGATAATTTTATTGTTGGCCTATTTTCAATCTGACTTATTTTATAGACACCATCTAATGCAGCATCTTTTTGCCCAGTGATTAAATTTGTTCCAACTCCGAAGAAATCAATTGGAGCACTTTGTTCATCAAGACTTTTAATTAAATATTCATCCAGTTGATTGGAAGCGGCAATCTTTACATAATCTAATCCAGCTTCATCTAACATTTTTCTCGCCTTTTTTGAGAAGTAAGCAAGGTCTCCACTATCAAGACGAATTGCTTTAAGTTTCTTCCCTTTTTGTTCGAGTTCTTTTGCTACTTTAATTGCGTTTGGAATTCCACTTTTCAATGTATCGAATGTATCAACCAGAAGAATGCAATTATCCGGGTAAATCTCAGCAAATTTTCGGAAAGCTTCCAATTCATCACCAAAACTTTGAATCCACGAATGAGCTTGTGTCCCGGCAGGAATCAAATGATAATTAAATGCAGAAAGAACATTTGATGTGCTGTTCACACCTCCAATAATAGCTGCACGACTTGCAAAGAAAGCTGCAAGTGCCTGACCTCTTCTCAAACCAAAGTCTGCTATAATTTTATCTTTAGCAGCAAATCTAATTCGTCGGGCTTTTGTTGCAATTAACGACTCAAAATTTATGATATTAAGAAGAAGTGATTCAATAATTTGAGTTTCAACGATATTTCCTTCAACACGAATCAACGGCTCATAAGGGAATACAATCTCGCCCTCTTTAGCTGAATATATATCTCCTTTAAAACTAAATCCTTTTAAGTAATCCAAGAATTCATCTTTAAATCCTTTTGATTTTAAGAAGTTGATTGATTCCTCGCCAAACCGAAACATTTGCAACAAATCGAGAAAATCAGCCAGACCAGCAAAAACAGTGTAGCCAGTTCCGAAAGGATTATTTCTAAAAAAGTAATCGAAGTTAGCTTTCAGATTGTGTCGATTACTCAAAAAATAACCTTGAGCCATAGTAAGCTCATAGTAATCAAGATAAAGTCCGAAGTTCTCAAATATATTTTTCATAGCAAATAAAAAATATAAAAAGGAAAGGAATTAATGAAACAATTTTATATCAATCAATTGAAGCTAAAATTTTTCGTATGGTTAAAATCTTTGAAGAAGAAAAAAGGTTTAGCAGAGAAATAACTACTAAACCTTTCGAAATTTGAAGTTAAATTGAATTATTCGTTATCGTCTTGATTTTGAATCACAGGCAAAATGATAGTCGAAGTGCTTTCATAAGATTCATTTTGAATTGGAATTCCCGACCTATATTCTTCTGGTCTAACATCAGGATAAACGAAGGTTTCATACTTATAATTTCTTAAAATTAATTTTTCATCATCTTGATATAGAATGTACTGAGGTAATAAGGGAATTTTACCACCACCACCTGGTGCATCAATCACATAATAAGGAACTGCAAGTCCAGATATATGACCGCGAAGTTTATCCATAATTTCAAGACCGATTTTAACAGGAGTTCGAAAATGATTTGCTCCCTTCGTTAAATCAGCTTGATATAAATAATAAGGCTTAACTCTTATCAAGAGTAATTTTCTAAAAAGCTCTTTGATAATGTCGGGGTCATCATTTACGCCTTTCATTAAAACAGTTTGATTTCCAATAGGGATTCCCGCATCAGCTAAAAGTTCGCAAGCTCTTTTGCTTTCTGGAGTAATTTCCCATGGATGATTGAAATGAGTATTAACATAAATTGGATGATATTTCTTCAGCATCCTTACAAGTTTAGGGGTAATTCTATGAGGAAGAACAACTGGCATTCGAGTTCCAAGCCGAATGATTTCAACATGTGGAATTTGTCGCAATCGCTGAAGAATTTTTTCAAGCATCGTATCGGTTAACATCAAAGGGTCGCCACCAGATAGAATGATGTCTCTTATCTCTTTATGTTCTTCAATGTATTTGAAAGCAGATTCAAGTCCTCGCATTGAAATTTTTGATGAGTCGCCAACTTTTCTTTTTCTCGTACAGAAACGACAATACATTCCACACTGACTTGTAGTCAGAAAAAGAACTCTATCCGGATATCTATGAGTTATATTTGGAACTGGACTCATCGAGTCTTCTCCCAACGGGTCTTCCGGTGCATCAATATCATTAAGTTCTGTTTCATCTGGAACGCATTGCAACCAAATTGGGTCACCGGGATAACGAATCAAACTTAGATAATATGGATTGATGCGAGCCTGGAAGAATTTATCCAGTCTTTCAGCGACTCGTCTGTCGAGCTTAAATTTCTCGACGAGTTGGTCGACTGAATGAATGCTATCTCTTATCATTTTTTGCCAGAGTTCCATAATTATTCCCCTTGATTTTGTAAGTATTTGCCGAAGATAATTAAGCTATCACCTTCTTTGTAAAAATCTTTAATGATAGCGAGTTCTTTATAATTATTCTTTTTGTAGAAACTTCTTGTTATTTGATAATCATCGCGTGATGATGTTTCAGCTAAAATCAATCTACCATTCTTTGAAAGCACATATTGTTCAGCATCATTAATTAATTTTGAACCAACACCTGAACCATGAATTTGAGATTCAACAACAATCCAATACAAATCATAGACACCATCGGTTAATGCGCGATGACCTATGCAGTAATAACCTAATACTTCACCGTTTTCTTCGGCCACTTTAAAGTAATAATCTTTTTGTTCTGGATTATTTAAGGCAATATCAATCAATTCTAATCCAATTTGTTTTTCTTCCATTGAAAAATTTTCTGTATTAAATAAAATTTCTTTCAATCTTTCTCTATCTTCTTTTTTCATCTCTCTGATTTTCATCTTTTTCTTTCTAATGCAAAATCTATTATTTGTATCAGAAGCTCGTCATAACTTAAACCATAAGCTTTTGCTGCTCTTGTAAAACCTGCATCAATCGAAATATCTGGATTTGGATTCACTTCAAGAATATATGGCTGATTGTCTTTATCAATTCTAAAATCAACACGACAATAATCACGACATCCAAAAAGATTTGAAACTTCGAGAGCAATCTTTTGTATTTTTTCTGCAAATTCATCTTCAATTGGTGCTGGACAAATAGGAATTGTGTTTTTATAATAAAGACTATCCTTAATCCACTTGCCATCGTAAGTTACAATTTTTGGTAAATCATCGGGCAAAGTTTCGAAGCTAATTTCAGAAAGTGGAAGAGCAATTTTTTCTCTATGACCTAAAATGGCTGAATTAATTTCTCGGCCTTCAATATATTCTTCTACTATAATAGATTGTTTTAATGTATGATAGAGAAATTCAAGTTGTTCTTTCAATTCATTTTCATTATAAACAACCGATTGTTCACTTATGCCAACACTTGCATCTTCATGAGAAGGTTTAACAATTAATGGAAACTCTGGCTTTGAATCGAATAATATTGTTGATGGATTAAGATAAAGTCGCCATCTTGGCACATTAAAACCAGCACCTTTCATCATTAATTTTGCATAGTGTTTATTTAAACAAAGCCCAAGTGTAACCGCACTACATCCAGTATAAGGAACATCGTAAAGTTCGTAAATACCAGCAACAAACATTTCTTTAATAGATTTACCACCTACACTCTCAACCAAATTGAAAACTACATCGTAATTTCTGGTACTAAGTCTTAAACAAAGTTCATCTATATTATCAAGAAGATTAAAAGTTTCTGTTTGATATCCTCTTTGATTTAGTGATTCTTTAATTGCTTCAAATTCTTCAATTACACCTATTTCAGATAAATCAATTGAATTGTAAGACTCTGACTTCACTCTTCTTCCATCATAGCTTTCATAAATTCCACTGACTGGTTGATTATATGCTAATAGTATCTTAATGTCCTCTTTCATAATCCGTATCTCTTTCTGGCTTCATTTAATACTGCATTAATCATTTCTACATAAGTCATTCCAGCTGCACGTGCAGCCTTAGGATAACAGGAATTATCCTTAGGGTCTGGAAGAATTCCAGGCAAAGGATTTATCTCAAGAACATTTGGAACTTCATTTTCATCTAGTCTAATATCAATTCTTGACCAATCTCTACATCGTAAAACACGATAGGTTAAAAGGGCAATTTTTTCAATTTCGCTTTTTAATTTTTCGTTAATGTTAGCAGGACATTCATAAATATCGAGTGGGTCTTCTCTGGTATCGAAAATCCATTTTGCTTCATAAGAATAAATTGGTAAAACTCCTTCAGGCAATTCTTCAAATTTCATTTCTATAATTGGAAGAACTCTTGCATCCTTTCCATTTCCAAGAATTGCAACAGTGAATTCCCTTCCTTCAAGGAATTCTTCAACCAGAGCTGATTGATTATAAACATTATGAACTCTCTGAATTTCTTTAATTAATTCTTCTCTTGTTCTCACAACAGATGAGTTAAAGATTCCTTTGCTCGAACCTTCTGCAACTGGTTTAACAATAGCTGGTAATGGGAAATCAAAAGAATTGAAATCTTCTTCTTTTTCAATCAAAAGAAATTTTGGAGTTGGTATTTTATAGAAAGATAGAATCTCTTTTGTTCTCGATTTATCGAGACAAATTCCAAGAGTAACTGGGTCGGAACCGGTATAAGGAATATTTAAAAATTCTAGCATTGCAGGAATTTGTGCTTCACGACTAATTCCATTGAATCCTTCAGCAATATTAAATACAATGTCAGGATTTAATTCACGGAAGGTTTCAAATGCATCATTGTCAGCTTCAACTAGAGTTACATTATGATAAATTGCAAGTGCATCTCTAACTGCGTTAATTGTTTCTTCCGTATCCCACTCTGCGAATGTATCTTGACTTATATTAGCATTGTAGTTGAATTTTTTGAGAAAAGGATATTTAGCCGATGGAATGTCAAAACTTTCCTGTTTAATGTTATAGGTAAGAGCAACATTTAATTTTTTTTCAGAAGAAGTAAAAGTACTAATAAATAACTCTCACAATTTGTTCAACATATTTATTTGATTCACTTGCTAATATATGATTTATAAAATTTTTGTCAATAGGTTTTAAAAAATTTTTAAAAGTTTTTTTTCGATGATTGAAGTGTATGATGATTAATATTTTTTGATGAGTGATGATGATAAGATGATTACAATTCAACTCAAAAAAAATATTTTAATGTGTTTGTAGAAAAAAATTTTAATAAAGTTGAGAACAAGAATTTTTTATGTTGTTGTTAAAATTGATTAAAGAAAAAAATTGGATTAATCAAATTAGGAGCGAATCAGTAACTTTCTTTTTCGTTAGGGAAGTCACCACTGCGAATATCTTCGATGTAACGCCTAAATGCATCGAAGATTGTTTCTGATAGGTGTGCATATTTTCTCACAAAACGTGGATTGAATTCTTCAGTTAAACCAAGCATATCATAGACAACAAGAATTTGACCATCAACATATTTACCAGCGCCAATTCCAATTGTTGGAATCCTAACAGCATGAGTAATCCTTTTTGCCAATTTCGCTGGTACTTTTTCAATTACAATTGCAAAAGCTCCAGCTTCTTCAAGTGCTTTAGCATCACGAATTAATTGTTGAGCTTCTTCTTTTTCTCTGCCTCTTGGTTGATAACCACCAAAACGATGAATTGATTGTGGCGTCAAACCAATATGACCCATTACAGGAATTCCATTAGCCGTAAGTTTAGCGACTGTTTCAGCAAAAATTTCACCACCTTCAATTTTTACAGCACCAGCATCGGTTTCTTTCATAATCCGTCCAGCGTTTCGAAAAGCTTCTTCAATGTTCGTTTGATAAGTCATAAAAGGCATATCAACAACAATCATCGCTCTTTTAACACCTCGTTGAACGGCTTTAGTGTGATAAATCATCTCATCAAGAGTGACAGGCAAAGTTGTTATATGTCCTTGAAAAACATTTCCAAGAGAATCGCCTACCAAAATTATATCAATTCCAGCGCGGTCACAGAGTCGAGCTATCAAAAAATCGTAAGCAGTAAGAGCGGTTATTTTTTCTCCACTGTCTTTCATCTCCTGAATTTTTCGTGTAGTCACTTTTTTAATTTCCAATGTTGCACTCATACGGTCACCTCGTTTTCAATAAATGTGATTTCAAAAACTTTTTCAAATCCTTTTTTCAAACAATCCTTCAATTTCTCAAGAATAATTTCTGAATTAACTATTTCTTCCAATGAAATAGTTTTCTCATCTAAATCGCTTTTCAAAAATTTCTTTTCATCATTATTAAGAATAAGATAATCAACAATTCTTTTATGATAATCACCAATTAAAATTGAACCATGCTGAAGAATCACATCGTTGATTACTCTTTGAGCCGAACCAATCAGCTTTTTATTCTGAAATTTAATTTCATTCTTTGCTGAACTTGAGAAGCAAGGGATTGAACGCGATAACTTATAAAAATTTTTTAAATCAATTTGTGATTTTTCAAGTTCAACTGATTTCAACTTTTCATCATAATGATGTAAACCATCAAGTAAAGCTAAATTAATTTTAAAATAAATTTCTTGTGGCGAAAGTCTATCAAATGGAAGAGTTACTGAATAAGTTAATTCATCGGAATGCAGAATTGCCCTACCACCTGTTGGTCTTTTTACAATATCAATTCCATCTTCTTCACATAATTTAGTATTTATTGATTCAATACTCTGATGATATCCAAGTGAAATTGTAAAGGGCTTCCATTGATAAAATCTGAGAAAAGCTATTCCTTCCTTTTTAACTTTGTCTACAAGTTTTAAATCAAAATCCATATTAAAACTTCCAGTATTTTCACCAGTGTCAATAAAATACCAAACTTTCATTTGCTAATTCCACGACGAGTTTTTTCAATAAAGCTTAAAAGGTTTTTTACTTCAATAGTTTGTTTGACTTCTGATTTAATTTTTTCAACAGCTTGTGAAGTATTAAAGAAAGGACTATAAAGAATGTTGTAAGCTTCCTTTAGTGAGTTAATTGCTTCAGAGGAAAATCCACGACGTTTTAATCCAATTTTATTTAATCCTTCATATCTTATTGGATTTCCACTGAACAATGTATATGGTGGAATGTCTTTCACAATTTTAGAGCAAGCACCAATCATTGAATGCTGGCCAACATTTGTAAATTGATGAACACCAGTTAAGCCACCAATGATAACATAATTTTCAATATTTACATGACCTGCAAGCTCAACACAATTTGCAAGGATACAATTATCACCCACAACACAATCGTGAGCAATGTGAACATAAGCCATCAATAAACAGTTATTTCCAATAATTGTCATTTTAGTCGCTGATGTTGCACGACTTATCGTTACAGCTTCTCTTATTGTATTGTTATCGCCAATGAAAACCTCTGTATATTCATTATTAAATTTTAAATCCTGTGGAACACCTGCAATAACAGCGCCTGGAAAGATTTTGTTGTTCTTCCCGATTCTTGCACCATTGTAAATCACAACATGACTTAAGAGTTTTGTCCCGCTATCAATTTTAACATCATCTTCAATAATGCAAAATGGGCCAATTACAACATCATCAGCAATTTGTGCATCTTTTGAGACAATTGAGGTAGGATGTATCTCAGGCATAAAATTTATTTTTGTGATTTTTGACTCTCTTCTTTGGGAACAACAGCAGCCATAAATTCTGCTTCGGCTGCAAGATGTCCATCGACAATAGCCCGCCCCTTCATTGTAAATGTCTTACTTCTTGAATTGACTAACTCGACTTCCAGAATTAATTGGTCACCTGGAACAACTGGCTTCCTAAATTTTGCATTGTTGATTGCCATAAAATAAACTAGGCTATTTTCAAAATCTGGAATTGAGTTGAGAAGCAATATACCACTTGTTTGTGCAAGCGCTTCGATGATTAAAACACCTGGCATCACCATTTGACCAGGGAAATGTCCCTGAAAATATGGTTCGTTGATAGTCACATTTTTAATTCCAACAACTTTCTCACCCATTTTCAAGTCAACAATTTTATCAACAAGAACAAAAGGATATCGATGCGGAAGTATTCTTAAAATTGCATTAGCATCAAAGACAACACCTTCTTTTTTAACGAACTGATATCTCTTCTCAAGTTTTTTCTGTTGATAAAGTTTTCTAATCATTCGAGCAAATTCAACATTTGCTTTGTGACCTGGGCGAGCTGCCAGAATTTGTGCTTTGAGTGGAACACCAATCAACGCAAGGTCTCCAATTAAATCCAAAACTTTATGACGGGCAGGTTCATTCTTAAATCGAAGAGTTTCGTTATTAAGTATACCATTCTCTCCAATAAATAAGGGATGCTTTATATTCAACTTTTGAGCTAAATTGTTCAATTCATTTTCACTGAGTTTTCTATCAACAATTACAACAGCGTTATCTATATCTCCACCCTTGATTAAATTTTGATTGACGAGTTGTTCAACTTCACTAAGAAAACAAAATGTTCTAGCCGTTGAATATTCTGTTATAAACTCTTTCTCAAGACTGAATAAACTCGAGTGTTGACTTCCTAAAGCTGGATTGTTGTAATCAATCATTATTGTAATTCTAAAATCGTCAAGTGGAAGTGCGACTATATCAATTCCTTTTTCTTCATCGTGATACATTACGGTTTGGTCAATTACTAAATAATCTTTCGGTGCTTCCTGTTCAACTATACCGGCTTCGAGTAGTGCATCGACATAAAGTTTTGCACTTCCGTCACCAATTGGTGGTTCAATTCCATCAAGTTCGATTTTCAAATTGTCAATTTTTAAGCCGTAAACCGCAGCAAGGACATGCTCAACAGTATGAACTTTCGCTTCACCCACTGCAATTGTAGTTCCTCTAGAAACATCAACAACATTTTCAACAATTGCAGGAATTTCAGGATTACCACCTAAGTCAATTCGAATAAATCTAATTCCATAATTTTCTGGTGCAGGTTTGAATGTCATTGTACATTCTGTTCCAGTATGAATTCCAATTCCTGAAACCGTAATGGGCTTGGCAATAGTTCTCTGTTGTTCAACCATAAAATTTCTCCTATTTGTTTTCTTTTAGTCTTTGTTCCAATTCATCAATTTTTTTATTCAATTCAAATAATTTTTCTCTCAGCTCAGGAAGATTTCTAATTAATGCGTTTAACTTAAATGCTTCTCGAACCTCCAATGCTGGATAACCGAAATAGACTTTTCCCTTTTTTAAATTGTGAGATACACCAGATTGGGCCATCACAACAACATCATCTTCAATTTCAATATGGTCAGCAAAACCAACCTGACCAGCAACAATTACATTATTTCCAACTTTTGTACTTCCGGCAAAACCAGCCTGACCAGAAATTGCACAATTTTCACCAATCACAACATTGTGAGCAATTTGAACAAGGTTATCTATCTTCGTCCCTTTTTTGATTCTTGTTTCACCGATTGTTGCACGGTCAATGCAAGTATTTGCACCTATTTCGACATCATCTTCAAGAACAACAATTCCAATCTGCGGAATTTTTTTATAAGTTTTGTCCGGTTTTTTATAATAACCAAATCCATCGTCTCCAATAACAGCACCTGCGTGAATTATATTTCTATTTCCGACTTTACATCTCTCGCGAATTATTACATTTGGATAGATAATTGTATCGTCACCAATTTCAACATCATTTAAGATTGAAACATTTGAATAGATTGTCACATTATCACCGATTTTACAATTTTTCCCAATCGAGACATTTTCTCCGCATCTGAAATTTTTCCCGAATATAAAATTAACTTCGTCAGATTTTTTATCAAACAAAGGAGGTAATTCAATTTCGGGGAGAAAATATTTTTCGATTACTTTGATAAATGAAAGGTAGGGGTCGACAACTTTTATTAAAGTCAATGCGGGGAAATTTTTGGTGAAGTCTTTTTTGACTAAGATTGCAAAAGAAGAATCATTACTCAAAAACTTTTCGTATTTATCTTGATATAAAAATGTTAAATCATCTTCTCCTGCGTCTTCAATCTTTGCAACATTTTTAATTATCTTATTCTTATCTCCAACAACTTCACCATCAACAAGTGCGGCAATTTCTTCAACTGTAACAGTCATAAAATCACTTCAAAGCTTGTAAGACTTTGTTTGTTAAATCATATTTCTCATTTGCATAGAGAAGCAGAATTTCTCCGCTTTTATCAAAGACAAAGTCATATCCTTCTTCCTTTGCAATTTTTTCAAGGGCATTAAAAATTTTGTTTTGAATTGGTTTCATAAATTCTTCTTGTTTTTGGAAGAGCTCGCCATTTTGTCCGAATTTTTGCTCACGATATTGCATGATTCTGTTTTCAAGGTCAACAAGTTCTCTCTCTTTTTCGGCTCTTGTTTGGTCGCTCATTATTAATTTATTACGGTCATAAGCATCATATTTTTGTTTCCACTCAGATTCAAGTTTTCGTAATTCAGCTTGCCATTCCTGAACAAGATTATCAAGTTTCCTTTGAGCATCCTGAGCTTCAGGAAGCTCTTTCATTATTGCTTCCGAATTTATGTAGCCGATTTTTACCTGAGCAAAAATCGGAAGTGCAAAAAATAATGCAGAGAGAATAATTAGCATTCTCATAAAAGCCTCATTTTATTTGACTTTTCCACGCCTTAATTGGTCTAAAACTTTGAATGTCAAATCATAAGATGGGTCTGAATATAGAACAACCACATCGCCAGCTTTATCAAAAACAATAGTAACTTTTTCTTCCTTTGCAACTTTTTCAATTGCTTTAATGATATTTTGCTTTATTGGTGTTAATAATTCTTCCTGCTTTTGTGCGAAATCACCTTGTTGACCAAATCTCCTTTGACGAAAATTATAAATTTCTTGCTCAAGTTTCATTATCTCCTGTTGCTCTTTAAGCTTAACTTCGTCACTCATTAATGCTTCCTGCTTGCGATAATTTTCAATTCTTTCCTGATATTCCGTCGAAAGACTATCAAGTTCATTTTGCCATCTCTTTATGATTTCATTTAACTGGTCTTGGGCTCTTTTGTATTCAGGAAGCTGACTTAAAATTATTTCAGAGTCTACAACACCAATTTTAACTTGCGGTTGTTGCGCCAATAATAATGTTGATAATAGAAACATTAAAGGTAAAATTAATTTAATCATTTTCACTTTTAACCTCTTTATTTATTATTGTTCTACATTCCTCTACCAAATTGGAAATGGAAAATCCATTGTGGGTCATAACCACTCACGGACTTTCTATCAAATCCATAGCCAAAGTCGAATCCAATCATTCCAATCGGATTAATCAGAACCCGAGCACCGAAACCGACACTTCTCTTTAAATCAAATATATTAACATCTTTCATTTCTCTCCAGACATTTCCGGCTTCCGCAAATGCTAGGACATACAAAGGCATTGGCTGTAATGTTATAGCAAATCTTAATTCAAAAGTATTTCTTGAAAATATTTTTCCACCAATTACATTACCATTCACATTCTTTGGACCAATTGAGCGGTCATCATAACCACGCAAAGGTTCTGTTGCAATGATTAAACCACTACCGCCCATATAATAATATTCAAATGGTTGTATTGGCGTGTTCGGTACAAGTTCATAAATAAAACCATAATAATTTCCAAGAAAGAGAGTAATCCTATTAGTTCCAAATAATCTTCTATAAACTTCAAGATTTATATCTGTTTTTAAGTAATCAACATCACCAGGAAGAAATGGTCCACCAGATAAATCGAAGTCAACGCTGAACTTACTTCCTATGCTTGGAAAAATCGGATTATCAATATCTTTTCTACCTATAGCAAGAGTTAAAGAATATTGCTTGTACATTCCCTCCCGATAGTAACCGCCGCCGCCTTTCACATCATTCATATAATATCTAAAACTTCCATTAATTGTAAAATAATCATCGGGCCAAGATAATCTTCTTCCTAAGCGGACACTTCCACCATATTGCCTTAATTCATAAATGTAAATCTGTCTTGTATCAAAAACATCAAAACCAATAGAAGTCGGAGTATCCATAAACCATGGCTCAGTAAAACCGAGCTGAAAAGTTCTGTAATAATTTCCAATTCCAAATTGCCAATTAAAGTTTAAAATTTGTCCACCGCCTAAGGTAAATGGTCGAGCAAGAGAAAAATTTGTCAATGTGATACCAACTGCACCACTAAATCCCCAGCTTCCACTATAACCTACTGAAGCATTTAAATAATCACTTGACTTCTCTTCAACTTTATAAGTGATATCAACTGTTGAGTCAGTTGTTGGAAAATAATCGAGTCCTTCCTGATAAAGTTTTTCTGGATTAAAATATTGAAGATTTGCAAGTTGTTGAAGGCTTCTTAAAAGTAAAGCGCGATTGAAATAATCACCAGGACGAGTAAATAATTCACGACGGATGACTTTATCCATCGTTTTGTCATTGCCTCTAATCTCGACATTACCAATCTTAAACTGATTTCGTTCAGCAATTCTTATTATAATATCTAATGAATCTTCGGCAACTTTAATCTCTTCAGTCTTAAGTGAAAAACCTAAATATCCATTATCAAAATAAAGTGAAGAGACATCAGATTGTTGTTCGTTTTGTCTCAGATTTCTTTCAAATTTTTCATAATCAAAAATATCTCCTTTCTCAAATCCTAACCTTTTATTCAATACTTCAGTAGGAAATACTGTATTTCCAACCCATTCAATATTTCTAACTTTATATTGTGGACCTTCATAGAGATAAATATCGATGAAAAGATTTTTCTTATCCTCACTAATATAAATTGAATCTCTCAAGATAGTTACATCTTTATAACCATTCTTCTTATAAAATTTAATCAAAGCTTCTTTATCTTTTTCAAAATTTTTTCTATCGAATTTTTCTTTCTTCCAAAAACGCCACCATCTTTTTTCAACAATCTCATCAAATTGACTGAGTAGTTTACTTCTTGGGAAATTTTTGTTCCCATAAAAATTAATTTTCTTTACAAGTACAATTCTACCTTCATCGATTTTAATTTTTAACAAGACTCGCCCCTGAATTCGTCGGATTGTCTCTGCATCAGGTCTATCACTGAGATTAATTTCAGTTTTGTAGGTATCTTCTGTGTCGTATTTGTTTGTCCAATGAATTACGAGTTTTTTCTTAATTGTATCAACTCTTGAAAATTCGTGAATGGATGTTGTGATTTCAGCATTCAACATACCTTTTTCTTCATAAAGGCGGAGAATATTTCTTTTAAGTTTACTTATATCAGAAGGTTTTAATATTTGTCCCTTAATCAAAGTAACTTCTTTCTTCAAGTCCTTCTCGCTTATTTCTTTATTACCTACAAAAACATAATCTTCCAATCGAGGAAATTCTTGAACTTTAATTAGAATGTAAATTCCATCACTAATTTGTCTCTCTTTAATCAATTGAACATCTGAAAAAATATTTAAGGCTAAGATTCTCTTAATTGCATTGATTGTTGCATCGCTAGGAACTTGGATTACATCACCAATTTTCAATCCACTTGATGCAATAATCACACTTGGGTCAGCAGTAACATTTCCTTCAACAGAGATTCCAAGGATTTTGTAAGTCGATAAACCTTGTTGAGCAAATGTCGAACTATAAAAGAATAAATTTATGATGAAAAAAATTATGATATGAATTTTAGTTTGTTTTTCTGATAAGAAAAGCATTTTTACCATATCCTTTTATCTGTTCACTGACT
>Ga0308410_1000370_pt1 | contig 23971 bp, 15 predicted proteins | sample HotsprOSTMatCore_FD_203467 | JGI IMG/M metagenome (GOLD analysis project Ga0308410, IMG submission 203467) | Hot spring phototrophic mat microbial communities from Octopus Spring, Yellowstone National Park, Wyoming, United States -... | ecosystem: Environmental > Aquatic > Thermal springs > Hot...
TCGCGCCGCGCACCGACGGGATGAACATAGTTCTTGGGAGGGCTACGCCCTCCCAAACCCTCCTGCGAGGGGGCTATGCTCACATCAGATCGCGATCACGCCCCCCACGTAAAAAGCCACGCTGCTCGAGCAGGGCCACGATGCGGCGGGCGCACGCTTCGGGGGACGTGTCCTCGGTGGTCAGTCGCAGTTCCGGGTCGATTGGCGGCTCGTAGGGGTCATCAATGCCGGTGAAGCCGCGCAGTTCGCCGCGCCGCGCTCGGGCGTAGAGGCCCTTGGTATCGCGCTGCTCACACACGGCCAGCGAGGTGTCCACAAACACCTCGATGAAGCGGTCGGGGCCGACCATATGGCGCACTTCGTTGCGCACGGCGCGGTAGGGACTGACGGCGGCGCAGACCGCCACGCCCCCGTGACGCACGACCTCCGCGGCGACGAAGCCGATCCGGAGGATGTTCGCGTCCCGGTCCTCCCGCGAGAATCCCAGCCCCTTCGACAGGTGCATGCGCACCACATCGCCGTCGAGCAGGGTGATCTGCCGGCCCTGTTCCAGGAGCAGCGGCAGCAGGGCCTCGGCGATGGTGGACTTGCCGGCCCCGCTCAGGCCGGTGAACCAGACGCAGAAGCCCTGCCGGTGGCGCGGCGGGTAGACTTCGGCGAGAATGGCCGCGGTTTCGGGCCGGGTGAACCAGGCCGGCAAGGGACGGCCCCGGGCCAGGTACTCCTCGCGCACCTGGCTCCCCGAAATGCTCAGCACCCGCGCGCCGGGCGGGATGGCGCTGATCTCAACGTAGCGGTCCTCGTCGGGCAGGTAGACCAGTTCCTCAAAGGGCACCATCTGCACGCCGATCTCGTCGGCGTAGCGAGCCACCAGTTCCTGGGCCTCCAGCGGGCCATAGAACGGGCGTCCCTGGCTGTCGTGGCCTGGACCAGCGTGATCGCGCCCGACGATGAAGTGCGAGGCGCCGTAGTTGCGCCGGATGATCGCATGCCAGAGGGCCTCGCGCGGGCCGGCCATGCGCATCGCCAGGGGAATGAGACTGAGCAACGTGCGCCGCGGGTCGTAGTAGCGTTCGACCACCGCCTGGTAGCCCCGCACGCGGCTGTAGTGGTCCACGTCGCCGGGGCGGGTCATCCCCACCGCAGGGTGGATCAGCAGCGCCCCACCCACAGCGTCGGCGGCGCGTTTGGTCAACTCCTCGTGCACGCGGTGCAGCGGGTTGCGGGTCTGAAACGCCACAACATGGCTGTAGCCCAGGCTCGCCAGCCGCTCGCGGGTCTGGGCGGGGGTCAGGCGTAGATTGGCAAAATCCAGGGCGCGAGGCAGGTCCAGCACGGTCATCGGCCCGGCCAGGCAGCGCTCGCCCCAGCCGCGCATTTCGGACACCAGGGGATGGCGTGGATCGGTGGTTCCCAGCACGGCGCGAGCCTCTTCGTCCGCGTCCCATCCATAGATCTCGTCCACGCGCATCAGGGCTACCGGGTTGTTGCGCTGGTCGGCCAGGGTGATCTCGTCACCGGGATGAATCGCCGGCGTTGCCGGGGCGCGCAGGACGATGGGGATGGGGAACAGGGTTCCGTCGGCCAGGCGCATCTCGGCCAGCACGCGCCGGTAGTCGGCAGCGCCCATGAAGCGATCCAGGGGCGAAAAGGCTCCGGTGGCGAGCAACTCCAGGTCGCAGAGGGTGCGGGCGGAGAGCTGCACCACCGGCAGGCGACGCGCCCGCTCCAGCAGGCGCAGCCGCTCGGGGCCGGTCACGACCAGGTTCGTCAGCGTTCCGCCGTAGGGAGAGATGAGGGACATAGGGTCTCCTAACGTGAAAATAGGCTCTCGGCAAGGGGGATGGGGAAACCCGGTTTCCCCATACCTCAGCGGACGCGGGCCGGAGGCCCGCGCACCCGGGCCCCGGCCCCTGGGAGGGTTTGGGACGGCGGGTGTGGGCGGGCGTAGCACCCACGCGCCCGGCGCCCGCGCCTATGCGCGCCCACGGGGGGCGAGAGGGCAAAGCCCTCTCAAGAACAACCTTGTTTTCATCACCAGTTCCACACCTCCACACCTCCACACCTCCACACCTCGACACAGTTCACCAGGCCACGGCGCGCCCGCGCAGATCGGCCGGGGCGGCGATGGCATAGCGCGCCAGCAGCGTCGGCAGCACGTCGTAGATGGTCACCCCTTCAAGCCTCTGCCCGGCGCCGGGGCGGGCGGGGTCGTAGAAGACGAACAGGCCGTGCTGGGCGTGGTTGGCATCATCGGGGCCGGTGTCATTTTCCCGGCTGAACAGCCCCACGCCGCCGACCGTGCCGATGGCCCGCCAGGCCAGATCGCCGACGTAGAGCAGCAGGTCGGGCGCGACTCCGCGCACCTTGCGGTACAGTTGCTGTGGAGTGAAGACCCGGTTGCCGAGCGGCGCGCCGTCGGGGCCGGCCAGGGCGGTGAGCGCCGCAGCCAGGGCGGCCCGCTCGGCTTCGTACCCGGCGGGGGCGATGCATCCCTCCGGCTCGCGTCCGCGCACGTTGAGGAAGATCCGCCCGTAGTAGCCCCCGGCGCCCCAGGCGCGCGTGCGCGCCCAGTCCACCGCGGCGCGGTCGAGGGCGATGGGGGTGGCGGGTTGCTCGCGCAGGACGAGGTAGCCCTGTTCGAGGAGCCACTGGTTGAGGCGAAAACCGCCCATCAACGGGCGCGCGCCATGATCCGAGACCACCAGCACGGCGGTAGCGGCATCGCAGGCAGCGAGCAGATCGCCGATGCGCCGGTCCACGTGCCGGTAGTAGTCAAAGATGGCGTCGTGGAAGGGCGAATCGGGCACGAAGCCGGGGTGGGCAGGGTCCATGTGCTTCCAGAAGGCGTGATGCATGCGGTCAGTACCCATATCCACCAGCATCAACAGATCGGGTTGCTCCTCGGCCAACAGTCGCTGCGCGAGGGTGAAGCGCTGGTCGCAGAGGGCGTAGATATCGGTGAGGATGCGTGTTTTGTCTTCGGATCGAAAATCGGGCACATCGAGCAGATAAGGCCGCTCCAGCCATGCAGCGATGCGCCGCGCCAGTTCGGGCGGATGGGTGTAGGCGCCGGCGATAGAAGGGGCCAGGAAACAACTGACGGCGACGCCGTTCACCGCCGGGGGCGGATAGGTGCCGGGAACGCCGATGACGGCGACGCGCCAGCCGGCGGCGCCCAGGTAATCCCACAGGCGTGGCAGGCGCACGGCGCGTCCGTCGGCCACCACCAGGGACCCGTAGCCGCGATCGGCGCGGTTGCGAAAGCCGTAGATTCCCAGTTCGCCCGGATCGCGCCCGCTGAGCATGCAACTCCAGGCCGGAACGGTGATCGCCGGCACGCAACTCTCCAGACGACCCGACACACCACGCTCCATCAGGGCGTTGAGATGGGGCAGCTCGCCGCGCCAGCGTTCCACCAGCGCGGGTTCGGCGCAATCCAGGCCGATGATCAGCAGACGGGGCACTGGCATAGGTGAACTCGTGGTGTGAAGAGGTGTAGAGGTGTAAAAATCCAGGAGTTACGCAGTCGCCCTCCGGCGGAGAGAGATGGAAGGCCACAGGCCCTCCACAAACCGGTTGTTGCCCGCCCGCGGCGGGAGCGCTGCGAGCATTTCGCCAGGTCGCCTGGCCGCCGCGGGCGGGAAAAGGGGCGTGCGGGGAGGCTTCGCCTCCCCGCCCCCCTCCACTGCCTAAGTCCTGTAACAATCAGAGGGCGTTTCATGACGACACGCTGGCGCGCCCGGACGCTTCTTCGGAGCGAGCGGCCCGGTGGCGATAGACCAGGAACCCGCCGGCCAGCAGCATGGCCAGGGCGGAGAGCACGTGTACCACGTTGAAGGGCGTGCCGGGGAAGAACCAGGAATCGGTACGCAGAAACTCGATAAAGAAGCGCCCCAGAGGATACCAGATCAGATAGAGCAGCGCCAGATCACCAGGCTTGAGGCGATCGGCGAAGCGCCGCGCGATCCCCAGCAAGAGGGCGAAGCCGACCAGGTTCCAGAGGGATTCGTAGAGAAAGAGGGGGTGGAAGCGCGCGCTCTCTGGATAGGTGTTCAGGTCGTTATACGGTGGAATCCGATGTTGCGAGTCGATGCGCAGGCCCCAGGGCAGGGTCGTGGGAGGGCCATACAACTCCTGGTTGATGAAATTGGCGTTGCGGGCGATGGCCTGCCCCAGGGGCAGGCCGAGGCCGGCGCCGTCGAGGTAGACCGGCAGGTTCAGCCGGCGCGCCCGCGCGTAGATCAGCAGCGCCGCCGCGCCGAAGAGAAAGCCGCCGAAGATGTGCAACCCGCCTTCCCAGACCCGCACAATCGCCCAGGGATCGGCCAGGTAGCGTTCGAGGCCAGACGGCCCGCGGGGGGATTGAATAAACACGTAGTACAGGCGCGCCCCGATCAGGCCGGGGATCAGCACCCAGAGGAGCATATCCCAGACATGATCCGGGTTTTCGCCCTTCCAGGCCACATAGCGCGCCGCCACGGCGGTCGCGGCGAAGATCCCGGCGATCATCAGCACGCCGTACCAGCGTATGGCCAGCGGGCCGATCTGGATCAGCATTGGATCGACCGGTGGGTACATGAGGGATGCTCCGGTATCAAGAACTCAGACATATTACCATGGGCAGGGCGCGGGGAGACTGCGCGCCTTCTCGCCCCCGCCGTCCGCGGCAGCATGTCTCCATCCAATACGTTTCAACCATCCCCTCTCTCCAGTCCGCCCCCACCAGGGGCGGGAGTGCGACTCCTCCCCCCAGCGGGGGGAGGTTGGGAGGGGGGCTGATGGTGATTGAGACATTCATCCGATGTATGTCGGCCTGGCCGTGGGGCTGATGATCTTTAAGGCATGGTTCAAAACCGGATGAATTGCTCAAAGACCATCAGCCCCACGGCACAAAGGAGGTATGCGAGGAGGCGATACCTCCCCACAGCCCTCCACCGGGTACGTCCTGTTACTCAAGGTACCCCAGATCGCGCAGGCGCTTGCGCACCAGAGGATCATCCGCAGGTGGGCGCTCGGGCGCCAGGGCCGGCTGCGCGCGCCGCCGGAGAAAGGACCCCAGCGTCTCTTCCAGCGTATCGGCCCGTTCGGGGAGGATGGCGTAGAGATCGGTATGTTCCTCCAGGTCGTGCCGGTGGTTGTAGAGCGCCCGGTGACGCTCGCCGAAGCGGATCAACTTCTCATCGCCGCTGATCAGCGCCTGGCAGGGTTGATCGTAGCCGTAACGGCGCAGCAGGTCGGGATGGTGGCGGCGCACCAGGTCAACCACATTCGAAGGCGGTTGAGCTTCCACCAGCACCACGCCCCCGTCGGGATCGGCGGTGGCGGCGAGGCTCAGGCGTCGCTCGTCGGCACTGGCCAGTCCGGCAGCGTCGAGGACGGTGTGAAAGACCCGGCGGAGCGAGACCGGTTCCTCGCGCAGCGTGCCGGAGGGCAGATCGCCAGCGGGATGGTAAACGATCAGCGGCACGCGCGCAACTTCGTTGTAGGCGCCGAAGGAGTGGCCGACCAGTTGTTTTTCTCCCAGGTGATCGCCGTGGTCGGCGCAGACGATCAGCAGGGTGCGGTCCATGCGCCCGGCGGCGCGCAGCCGCTCGAGGAAGCGCCCCACCTGCTCGTCCTGCCCGGCCACCTCGGCATTGTAGACCCCGTCGAGGGTGGCCTTGTCGCCCGGGCCGAGAGGCGCGGCGAGGGGAGCGAGCCAGCCGTAGATGTCGGTATTGAAGCGCCGCAGGTAGCGCCGCGCCGCCGGATCGCGCTGAATGTGCGGACCAAAGCGCGCCAGATGTTCGGGCCGGGGATGGTACGGGGCGTGGGTGCCCATCAGGTTGATGAAGACAAACGCCGGCTGATCCGGCGCCAGTCCGCGCCGTTCGACGAGCAGGCGCGCCGCGTCGGCGAGGCTGCGCCCGGTATTGCCCTTGAAGCTCAGCGCCGTTTGCCACAACGGCACCATCAATGGCGTGAATGACAGGGCCAGCAGCACATCCGAACGGGCGAAGGAGTCCTGGATGCGCCCCAGGAGCGCGGCCAGGGAACGCTTGAAGAACTGCCGGTAACGACTGATCGGACCGCGACGCGGCCCGGCCTGGCTGGGACGCGAGGTCAGCAGACCGGCGTAGTTGAGGAAACTCTGGAAACCACGGCGCAGGCCGTTGTTCACCACGCCGACCAGGGGGTTGTTACAGAAGGCCGCGGTGGCGTAGCCGCCGACCACGAGCCGCTCGGCCAGGGTCGGCAGCGTCGCCGGGAGCACCCCGCGGCTCTGCACCAGCCCGTGGTCGTGGGGATAGAGACCGGTGAAGAGCGACGCGTGCGAGGGCATGGTCCACTGCGCGGCGCTGAAGGCGCGGGTAAACAGCGTCGCGCGGGCCGCAAGCGCATCGAGGGCGGGCGAGATCTCCTGGGGGTACCCGTAGCACGACAGCCGGTCGGCACGCTGGGTATCGAGCACGAGCAACACAATATCAAGACGCGCCACGCATCGCTCCCCTGACCCTGACAGGCACGTTTTTTGCCGAGAATGCCGAATTATGGCACGCAAAGATGAAGCGTAGATTAAGAAAGGATCATGGTATGCTTAAGTGGTGGTGCAACGGCTTATACCATTTCCTGTTGAACTTTCCGCATTGGTCGGAGTGCCGGATCGCACGGTGACGCCCTGCGGGGCAATCCACAATCCAAAATCGGCAATCAACAATGGTATTACTCCACTAGCACAGGAAGGAAGCACTGGTGGCATCCCTCGTCTACCGCGTGGCGCCAGGCAGCAAGGTGGACCTGGCGGCGATCGATCCGCGTTCGAACGGCAATCTGGAGCGCGCGGTCGCCGAAGCGGAGTTCGATGCGCTTACCACTGAGATTGACGATCTGCAGGAACTGCTCTACGGCGCGGGCACCCACAGCCTGTTGGTGATCATGCAGGGCATGGACACCAGCGGCAAGGACGGCACGGTGCGCAAGGTCTTCAGCAAGGTCTCGCCCCTTGGCAGCTACGTGTACAGCTTCAAGGTCCCCACCGAAGAGGAACTGGCCCACGATTTTCTCTGGCGCGTGCATCGCGCAACCCCGCGACGGGGGCTGATCGGCATCTTCAATCGCTCGCACTACGAGGATGTGCTGGTAGTGCGCGTGCATGGCCTTGTGCCCGAGCCGGTCTGGCGGGCGCGCTACCGGATGATTAACGACTTTGAGCATCTGCTGGCCAGCAGTAATACGATCATTCTGAAGTTCTTCCTCCACATCAGCAAGGAAGAACAGGAAGAGCGCCTGCTCGCCCGGGAACAGGACGTGGAGAAAGCCTGGAAGCTATCGGCGGGCGACTGGCGCGAACGCGAGCGCTGGGACGACTACATGGCCGCCTACACCGAAGCCCTGGAGCGTTGCAGCACCGCTGAAGCGCCGTGGCACATCGTGCCCGCCGATCGCAAGTGGTTCCGCAACTACGCCGTGGCGCGCACGGTGGTCGAGACGCTGCGACCCTACGCGAAGGACTGGCTGGCCTATCTTGGCAAGGTGGGCGCGCAACGCCTGGAGGAACTGCGCTCCTATCGGGCGGAGCAGGGAAGGTGAGGCGTGTGGAGGGATGGAGATGTGGAGATGTGATAAGAGTTCACATCACCTCCACACCTCTACACCTCCCCACTCCCCACCAGCGCCGCCACCACCCTCTCCCAGGTGATGCCGACCACCTTTGGGCGCCCGGCCCGGCCCAGGCGCCCGGCCAGCGCCGCATCGGCGGCCAGCCGATCGAGGGCCTCCGCCAGCGCCACAGGGTCGGGCGGGCGGACCAGACCGTTGACACCGTCCTCGACAAACTCCAGCACCCCCCCGGCATCACTGGTAGTCACCACAGGGCGCGCCGCGCCACAGGCTTCGACGGTGGCGAAGCCATAGTCTTCATCAACCGGCGCGTAGAACACCGCCCGCGCCCCGGCGTACAACTCCACCAGTTCGTCGTCGCCGACGAACCCCAGAAACCGCGCCCGCGCGCCAAGACCAAGGTCGGAAGCCAGCCGTTCCAGACGCTCACGCTCCGGTCCGGTTCCGGCGATGATCAGCGGCGCGGGCGCGCGCATACGCGCCGCGGCTTCCAGCAGCAGGTCCAGGCGCTTGGCGCGGTCGAGGCGCGCCACGGCGAAGATGTAGTCGCCATAGGGACCGGCCCGCAACCGGTGGGCGTAGCGGCTCGGCGGATAGAGCGGCGTGCTCTCGAGGCCGTTGAAGCGCCGCAGCCGCGCGCTGACGTTGCGCGAGATGCTGTAGCGCGCCCGGCACTCGCCGAGGCCGGCCCGGTCCATGCGCATAATCGCGTCGCGCACCTGCCGGTGTTCGGGGGTGTTGGCGAAATCGCTCAAGGGCGTGCCGTACCAGTCATAGGCCTGGCGGTGCTGGTGCACCAGCCAGACCACCTTGTTCGGGTGGCGCACCAGGTACGAGGGGAACTTGGTGGCAATCACCAGGTCTACCGGCTGCCCATTGGCGTGGCTGATGTCGAGCAGGCGCCAGGCGAGGGCGCTCTCGGGGATGCGTTCAACGGGATGCCACTGGTAGGGCAGGGCCACCACATCAACCCTATGGCCGCGAGCCGCCAGGGCCTCGCGCAGCCCTTCCACCAGGTATTCGGCGCCGCCGCGGACGAATGGCACCTGGGTGGCGCAGATGAGGATGCGTAGGGATTGGGGCATGGTGTGGTGATATTGTACTCGAGATACGGGGGAGCGACAACCCGCCGCGGGCGCGTCCTGTCACCGAGAACCCCGCGGGCGCGCCCGTTCCATTGCCTCCAGGCGCGCCCGCAGGGTTGCCTCGGCGGCGACGAGGGGGGGCATAGCCCGGGCCAGGGCCTCATTACAGGCATTCTGCTGCTCGACGATGGGATTGATCAGCCAGCGCAGGTACTGCCGGATGGCCCGCTGGCTGAGCGCTCGGGCCTGACCGAGCGGCCCGGCGCCGTGAAGATGCCAGTGGGCATTGACGGCCCGGCGCCGTTCTACCTGTTCGATCAGACCGCTCAGGTCGCTCCGGGACGGCGGGGCCGGGGCTGGCGTTTCGGCGCCGCCGGTGGGCGCGGGGGGCGGCTGGCGCTCCAGGTCGGCGATGCGGGCGCGCAACTCGGCGTGCGACTCGATCAGCAGGCGCAGCGCCTGCGCCGCACTCTCATTGAAGGCGTTTTGCTGCTCGACAATCGGGTTGATGTACCAGCGCAACCCGCGGCGCACCACCTTGTGCACCAGGATCCAGGCCCGCTCGTACAGGGTGCGGCCCTCCAGCGGCCAGTGGGCGCTGACTACACGGGTGATCTCCAACTGCTCGGCGGCGTGCCGCAGCTCGCGCTCGAGGGCGCTCAGGGCCGGGTCGGCTTCCTCATCGCCGCGCCGCGCCCGCCGGGCGCGCACCTCGGCCCGCAGGGCCTCGAGAATGGCGGCAACATCGGGGGGGTGATCTTCTGAGGGTGGCATATGGCATTCCGAACGTTCCATCAGCCGCTCATGCGGCTGCGCCGCACACTGACGGGATGAACATACGTCTTGGGAGGGCTACGCCCTCCCACCGGGTGGGAGGATGGGGAAACCGGGTTTCCTCATGTTCCCGGGAGGGCTGCGCCCTCCCAAACCCTCGATAGGGGAGGTTCGGGGAAACCGGGTTTCCCCGCGCGCCTCTGCATTGTACACCGAACCAGCATCCTCCTGATCCTGTGCTAGACTACGAGACACGGACTGGCACCAGCGGACCACTGCCGATGCGACTCCCCGGCGCAATCTTTTTGCTGCTCTGCGGCTTCTATCTGCTCACCATGAGCGGCCACACCTACTCGCCGGACGAGGAAACCATGCTTGCGGTGACCCGCGCGCTGATCGAGCGACGCGAGGTGGCCGTGGTAGTGGAGGATGGCGCGCCGGTGGCAGCGTTGCGCCCGGGGCGCGATGGAGGGCGCTACTCGCCCTACGGCGTGCTCCCCTCGCTCCTGGCCGTGCCCCTGCACCTCCTGGGCAGCCTGGTCGCGCCCGCGGGGCCGCCCGCCGACTACGCGACCCGCTTCGCCGTCACGGCGCTCAACGGGCCGCTCACCGCGGCAACGGCGGCGCTGCTGGCCTGGTGGGCCATGCAGTTGGGCGCGACGGGGGCCTGGGCGACAACGCTGGCCCTGCTCTACGCGCTGGCGACCATGGCCTGGCCCTACGCCCGCACGTTCTTCTCCGAACCCCTGGCGGCGCTGCTGATCCTGCTGGCCGCGGAGCGGGCCGACGCGGCGCGGCGCCTGCCCGCCGGCACGCCTGCCCAATGGCGCGCCTTGCTCCTCTCGGGACTGGCCGGCGGTCTGGTCCTGCCCACACGCATCGCGGCAGGCGTGACCCTGCCGGTGATCGGTCTCTATGCGCTCTGGGTGGCCTGGAAAGGATGGGGCGCGGCGGCGCCTGGAACAGGGGCGAGGTGGCCGTCCTTCGCCTGGCCCATCGCCGCCTGGGTAAGCGGGTTGCTCCCCGGCCTGGCGCTGCTGTTGTGGTACAACCTGGCCCGTTTCGGCACACCGATAGCCTCAGGCTATGCCAGCGAGGGCAATCTGTTTACCACGCCGTTGCTGGAGGGCCTGTACGGGTTGCTGTTCAGCCCCGGCAAGAGCGTGTTCCTGTATGCCCCCGCGCTGCTGCTGGCCCTACCGGGCGGGCTGATGCTCTGGCGACGCGGGGCGCGGGCCCCCGTCATCCTGACGGGCGGGCTATTTCTGTCCCACCTGGTGCTGTACGCCCGCTGGGGCGAGTGGCACGGCGGTGGGGTGTGGGGGCCGCGGTTCTTATTGCCGGTGGTTGCCCCGCTCCTGGCGCTGGCGGCGGGGATAGGCGCCCCGGGAGCGGCGCGCTGGCGCCTGGCGGCGGTGGCGCTCGTGGGGCTGGCGGGGTTGGCCGGCAACCTCGGCGGCGTGCTCTTCAACTTCAGCACCTACGTGGTGCTCGCCCCGCTGCACGAGCGGGTACACACCATCAGCGGCTCGCCCCTCCTCGCGCACTGGCGCCTGCTGGGGGAACGCTGGTCACGCTACGCCGTCGCGCCGCCAGCGTGCTGGCTCGGCGATGGCCTGTACGCCACCGAGGACCCCGCGGGCGCGCCGCTGCCCCGGCGCGCGGGGCCGACCGGCGCGATCCGTTGCGCGACGCCGCGGGGAGCGCGATTAACCCTCACCCTTGACGACCGGCGTCCTCCGGCCGCCCCTCCCAGCGCCCTGCGTCTCACGCTGAACGGGCGCTCCCTGGGCCGTGCGCCGGAGGGGCAGCAGCGGGCCTACGCCCTGCTGCTGGCGCCCGGGTCGGCGCGCCTGGAGATCGCCGCCCATCCCTGGAACCCGCTGGCCGTGGGTTTCAGCGACCGCGACGACCCGTTGGGGCCGCAGGTGGTCAGGCTGAACGGCGTGGTCGAGGATGGCGCGCCGGTAGCCGTGGCGGATACGGCGGTGGCCCCCATACCGGCACGGCCACGGCCGCGCTGGGCATGGTACTACGATCCACCCAACCAGCACCTGGTGGATCACTGGGCCTGGTATCTGCCGCGTTCCGAATTTGCCGGTAGTCGAGCGTGGCTATGGGGCGGGTTGGTCACTGGCCTGGGGGCCGGCCTGGTGGGATCCGGCGCGCGGCTGCTGGCGGCGCGCCGGATCACACACGCACAAAGGCCGACATAATCACAATGTCCTGCAGATGGCCGTCGCGGTCGATGGCATGCCGGACAAGCTGGCCCTCGACGGCAAAGCCGAGGCGGCTGAAGATCGCCTGGCCGGCGGTTTGCGCGGCGAGCATATCCACCGAAACCTTGGCCGCGCCGAGTTCACGGGCGCTCTCGACGATGGCCTGGGCCAGGTGCATGCCGAGACCGCTGCGCCGCCAGGAAGGGGTGACGATCAGGCGAATATCGGCCACGTGGTGCGACCAGCCCGGCATGCGGATAGCGGCAGCGTAGGCCACGATCTGCCCCTCATCGCTGAGGGCGACCAGTTGGCGCCAGTTCTCGGCGCGGGCCGCATTGACGAGACGGGCGATAATTTCCGGGTTGGTAAAATCGTCCTCGAGGTACAACAGGTCGTTTTTCGACAGGCTCTTGCCGAAGGCCGCCAGCGCCTCGCGGTCGTCCTCCTGTAACGGCCGGATATGCACCTGCCGGCCATCTTTCAAAAACGCTACACTGCCTACCGCATCGGTGCGCTGGACCATCAGTTGCCTCCTGGTCACGCTGGAAGGTTGGTGACGAACGAGGTCGGGAAGGATGGGTGAACTATAGCACCGAAAGTTACATCGGAGTTACTTCCCGGGCCGAACGCGCTGTAATTACTGCATCGCGTCATAACAATGCGCGGCAGCCGCAGGACGGGCAAGGCGCCGTCAGCAGCCGCGCGGGGGGCAATTGCCCCGATTCCCGGCCCCGAATCGCCGAGAAAGGACTACGCGCAACCAATTTTGCTGCTATAATGGCGCATATCCACCGGCCTGAACTGAAAGCCTGGACGTGCCCGGAGCAGTGGGCCCCGGGACGACAAGGAGGTCGACATGAGCAGCCAGCGGGAGGTCGTTATCCTCAGCGGTGTTCGCACGGCGATAGGCACGTATGGAGGTTCGCTGAAGGATCAGCCGCCCACGGAACTGGGTGCGCTGGTGGTGCGCGAGGCAGTGGCCCGCGCCGGCGTTGAACCCAGGGAGATCGAGCACGTTGTCTTCGGTAACATCATTCACACCGACCCTCACGATATGTACGTCGCCCGTGTGGCCGCGGTGAAGGGCGGTCTACCGGTGGAGACGCCGGCCCTGACCCTCAACCGCCTCTGCGGCAGCGGGCTGCAGGCGGTCGTCTCGGCGGCCCAGTCTATCCTTCTGGGCGACATCGACGCGGCAATCGGCGGCGGGGCCGAAGTGATGAGCCGTTCGCCCTACAGCAGCATGGCGATGCGCTGGGGCGCGCGCATGAACGATACCAGGATGGTGGACATGATGGTCGGCGCGCTCAACGACCCCTTCGATGACTGTCACATGGGCGTCACCGCCGAGAACGTCGCCGCCAAATGGGGCATTTCGCGCGAGGATCAGGACGCGCTGGCCGTCGAGAGCCATCGCCGCGCGGCGGCGGCCATCGAGGCGGGGTACTTCAAGAGCCAGATCGTGCCGGTGGAACTCAAGGTAAAGGGCGGCACGCAGATCTTCGACACCGACGAGGGCGTCCGTCGCGATACCACGATGGAGAAACTGGCCAGGCTGAAGCCGGTGTTCGTCAAGGACGGCACGGTGACGGCCGGCAATGCGTCAAGCATCAACGATGCCGCCGCAGCGGTGGTGCTGATGGAACGCAGCGTCGCCGAGCGGCGCGGGTACAAGCCGCTGGCGCGCCTGGTCGGCTACTCGCACGCGGCGGTCGAACCGAAGTACATGGGCATCGGTCCGGTTCCGGCGGTTCGCCGCCTGCTCGAGCGCACCGGCGTGCGTCTGGAAGATATCGATATTCTCGAGGTGAACGAAGCCTTCGCCGCGCAGGCCCTGGCCGTGATGCGCGACCTCGACCTGCCCCCCGACAAGACCAACCCCAACGGCAGCGGCATCTCGCTTGGCCACCCGATCGGGGCAACGGGCTGCATCCTCACGGTCAAGGCCGTTCACGAGTTGCAACGCACCGGCGCGCGCTACGCCCTGGTGACGATGTGCATCGGCGGCGGCCAGGGCATCGCCGCGCTCTTCGAACGCATCTAGGCCCAGGACTTTTAAGGTGACCAACCGATCTCCAGTCCTCCCCCGCCGGGGCGGGAGTGCGGCTCCTCCCCCCAGCGGGGGGAGGCTGGGCGGGGGCAACCGGGGCTTTCCCCGCGCCCCCGCCCGCGGGAGGGTGAAGGAGCAACCCTCGAGAAGGGGTACGGGGAAACCAGGTTTCCCCATTCCCCCACCCGGTGGGAAGGTTTGGGAGGGCGCAGCCCTCCCAATGACACCGCCCCCTCCCTCGCCCTCCCCCGCTGGGGGAGGGAATCGGGCGCCTCCCCCCAGCGGGGGGAGGCCGGGAGGGGGGAAACCAGGTTTCCCCATCCCCCCACCGGGTGGGAGGGTTTGGGAAGGCCGTGCCCTCCCAGGAACAACCGTATGTTCATCCCGTCGTTGTGCGGCGCAGCCGCACGAGGGTCTAACAGGGGGAGAGTCAGGGTGGGGGCGAAGAGCCGGGGCGAACAGTATACGCTCCGGGGGCGCCCCTTGGGGCTATCCTTCGCACCACGCTTCCGCCCTGGTTGTGTTCCGTGGGCACCGGCGTCCGGCGTCCCGCCGACACCGGTAGTCAACCGCGAGGGCCGGCAATGGGCCGGCGCGCACCCCTCAGGTCTGGACGGGCAGCGACCCGTGTCGAGCATAGTGTTGAGGAGTGACCGCAATGGGTAAGCTTGACGGACAGATAGCTATCGTGACCGGCGCAGGAAAGGGCATTGGCCGGGCCATCGCCCTGGCGCTCGGCGCCGAGGGCGCCAAAGTCGCCGTGAACTACCTGAGCAGCGCGGCAGCCGCCGAGGAAGTCGCCGCGATGATCAATGGCGAAAGCGGCGAAGACCGGGCCTTCGCGATCAAGGCCAATGTGAGCGATCCGGTCGAGTCGCGGGCCCTGATCAGCAAGGTTCTGGAACGTTGGGGCCGCCTGGACATTATGGTCAATAACGCCGGTATCACCCGCGATCGCTCGATCCGCAAGATGACCGATGAGGACTGGCTGGAGGTGATCCAGACCAATCTCAACGCCGTGTTCTTCTGCACCACCGCGGCGATGCAGCCGATGATCGAGCAGAAGTACGGGCGCATCATCAACATCAGTTCGATGAATGGACAGACCGCCGCCTTCGGCCAGGCCAACTACGGCGCCAGCAAGGGCGGCATCATCGCATTCTCCAAGACGGCGGCGCTCGAACTGGCGCGCTTCAACATCACCGTCAATGTAGTCGCCCCGGGCTTTACCTTGACCGACATGCTCGCCAAGGTGCCCGAAAACGTGCAGGAGCAGATCAAGTCGCGCATCCCCATGGGCCGCTTCGGCAAGCCCGAGGAGATCGCCAAGGCGGTGGTGTTCCTGGCCGCCGACGGGGATTACATCACCGGCGCGCAGATCAACGTGAATGGCGGCGCCTATATGTAGACGAGTCGGGGAAAGCACAAACAGGGGAGGATGGGGAAAAGGCCTCCCCGGAGCGTAACGCGGACCACCGGACGAACCGGGCCGCGGCGTGAGAATGGCCCTCACGCCGGGGAGGGGTTATTGCTCCTTTTCCCCATCCCCCGTGCCGCCGCGATCCAGAATGTCGATGATCTCGCTGGAATAGCCATCCCAGGCCTGCAACATCTCTTTACTGAGCTGCCGCTGCAGGCGGAGAGCGTCGGCGATCGCCTGTTCCGCCGAGCCGCGCAGGCTGCGGCTGTAATCCCAGTTTTTGAGCACCAGGTCGAAGGCCATGTCGGTACTGGCGGCCAGCAATTCGTTCCAGACCCGCACCGAACGCATCACCGGGTCCGTAACGGAACGGGGCCGTCGCGGGTGTCCATTGTCCTCATTCGCCATCTTGCGCCCTCTGGTGTATACTAACATGACGCAGCGCGTTGTTTTTCGCGCGCGGCGAGCGTCATGGTCTTCGTGTGAGTGTGTGTCAAAACGATGGTACCACCCGCGGTTACAGACAAGTTCGATACCAGGGAGCCACAGAGCGGCGTGTTGTTGACCCGCCTCGCGCCGCCGGCCCAGCAGACGCGCCTGTTGCGGCGCCAGCGGGTCGAAACGCGCCTGGCGGCCGCCCTTGACTACCCCCTCTGCGTGGTGGTCGCGCCCGCGGGAGGCGGCAAGACGACCGCCCTGGCCGCCCTGGCCTCCGTGGGGGGCTGGCCCGCCGCGTGGTGCCGCGCGCGCCGGGGTGACGATCCGGCGCTGTTCCTGCGCCACCTGGCCGCCGCTTTTCGCCCCGTCGTCGCGCTCGATGAGGCCCGCATCGAGGCCGCCCTGGCCCGCGGCGGCGATCCCCGCGCCGCAGTCGAGACCCTGGTCAACGAACTGGCCGCCGCGCTGGACGATGAAACGCTCCTGGTGATTGATGATTATCACCTGGCCGATGAACGCCCGGAGTTGCGCCATCTGGTCGATCATCTGATCAGCGTGCAGCCGATGCGCCTGCACCTGACCCTGGCCACGCGGGTCGAGCCGGCCCTCGCCGCAGTCGAGACGGCGCGCCTGCGGGGGGAACTGCTCGCCCTCGGCCCTGATGATCTGGCCTTTGACCTGGACGAAGCCCGCGCCCTCTTCGCCATTGCCGGCCAACCCGCGCCCCGCGACCTCAACGCGCTGATCGAGACCTCCCGCGGCTGGCCCCTCGGCGTGCAGGCCGCCATTGGCGCCGCCGACTGGCGCGTGGCCCTGGGGCTGCACGGCCCCTCGGCCCTCGATGGCTACCTGGAGCAGGAGTTGTTCGCCGAGTTGCCCGCGTCCCTGCAACGCTTCCTGCTGCACGTGGCCGGTCTGCGCTGGCTCGACCGGGCGCTGTGCGCCACCTTGCTCGATGGCGAGGCGCCCGAACCCCATCTCGCCGAACTGGCCCGGCGCCGTCTGCTGCTCCCCGTTGATGGGCAGGCCCCGCGCCTGCTGCCGGTCTTCCGGGCCTTCCTCGAACGCCGCGCCGCGCGCGATCTGCCCGGCTGGGGGCAACTGCACCGCCGCGCCGCAGACTACTACCGGCGCCAGAATGACCCCGACGGCGTGCTGCACCACCTGCTCTGCGCCGGGGCCGATGAGGAGGCGGTGGCCGCGGTGGTGCAACTGGCCCCCTCCATGCTCGGAGCGGGGCAACCCGAGAGTATGCTGGCCTGGATCCTGCGCCTGCCCGCCGCGGTGCGCGAACAGCCGCGGCTCCTGGAGTTGCAGGCCGCCGCCCTGCGCCAGATGGGCCGCTACGACGAGGCGATCAAGGCCGAGAGCGCCGCCGAGCGGGCCTACGCCGCCAGTGGCGATCTCGATGGCCAGGTGCGCGCCCTGCGCGGCCTGGCCGAGGTCTACCTGGATACGGTGCAGCCCGCCCACGCCACCGATCTGCTCAAACGGGCGCTGAAACTGCTGCCCCGCGAGCGCGTGGCCGAACGGGCCAGCCTGCTGCGCCTGCAGGCCGAAAACTGGGCCAATCGCGGCCGCGCCGATGTGGCGCTGATCCTCGAGCGGGCCGCCCAGGGTATCGAGGAGGCCGGCGCCCGCCGCGACGCCGATGGGCATCCGGCAACCAGCGCACCGCGTTCTGACGAGCCGGCGGCGCGCTCGGGGCCGGTGCCTCCGCGCCTGCTGCTGCGGGCCGGGCGGCTCAACGAGGCTCGCCAGCAACTCGAGGCTCAGCTCTGGGCCGAGGCCCAGGAGGGCCGGCAGGGCGTCGAGCGGGTGAATGCCCACCGCGAGCCGTTGCTGCTCCTGGCGCTCATCTACGCCATGCTGGGCAGCGGCACCCGCGCCCTGGCTATGGCCCGGCGCGGCCTCGCCGAGGCCCAGCAGTCAGGCTCGCGCCTCACCGAGGCCATCGCCGCCCTGCGCCTCGGCCACGCCTACCAACTGGTCACTACCAATGACCCCGCTCCCGCTCTGCAACATTATGTCGAGGGGATGCGCCTCATCCAGGCCATCGGGGTGGCCCGCACCCGCGCCGAGGCCTTCCTCGGCCTGACCCTGCTCTTCGGTCACGCCGGCGACCTGGCCCGCGCCGAGGCGGACGCCCGCGAGGGGTTGCAGATCGCCGCCGCCGCCGGCGATGAGTGGACCGCCGCGCTGATCCTGCTGGCCCTGGGCGGCGCGGGCGTGGCCGCCGGCGATAGCCGCGCCCTGGACTGGCTCGAACAGGCGCGCCAGCGTTTCGCCCGCGGCGGCGATACCTACGGCCAGGCGATGGTCACCCTCTGGCGGGCGATCCATGCCCTGCGCGCCAACGATGGGCCTGCCGCCGACGCCGCGATCGCGGCACTGCTCGATGCGGCGGCCACCCACGGCTACGTCGGCGTCCTCGGCGGGGCCAGCCTCTTCGGGCCGCGCGACATGGCCTCCATCGTGCCGCTGCTCCTCCGCGCGCGCAGCCTGCCCCGCCACGGCGACCTGGCCCGCGCCCTGCTGCGCCAGGGCTTCCCCACCATCGCCGCCGACGATACGGTAGAAGATTACCACCCCGGCTACACCCTGCGCGTGCAGATGTTCGGCACCTTCCGCGTCTGGCGCGGCGCCCAGGAGATCCAGGCCCGCGAGTGGCAGCGCGAAAAGGCGCGCCAGCTCTTCCAGCTCCTGCTCACCCAGCGCGGCCACTGGGTGCAGCGCGAGCAGATCTGCGCCGCCCTGTGGCCCGACGCCGACCTCGACGCCGCCGAACGGCAGTTCAAGGTAACCCTCAACGCCCTCAACGCCGCCCTGGAGCCGAACCGCCCCCCGCGGGTCGCGCCCTTCTTCATCCGGCGCCAGGGCCTGGCCTATAGCTTCGCCCCCTCCTACGGCGTCTGGATTGACGTGGACGAGTTCGAGTTGCGTGCCGCCGCCGCCGCCGCCAGCGATGACCCCGACTTCGCCCGGCGTAATGCCCAGATCGCCGTGCAGCTCTACCGCGGCGATTATCTGGCCGAGGCGCTCTATGACCCCTGGACCATCGAGGAGCGCGAGCGTCTGCTGGCCCGCTACCTGGACGTGGCCGTGCGCTACGCCGAACGCCTCAGCGCCGAGGGCGATCAGGCCGAGGCCATCCAGATCTGCGAGCAGGTGCTGCGCCGCGACCGCTGCTATGAAGAGGCCTACCAGTGCCTGATGCGCGCCCACGCCCGCGCCGGCAGCCGCTCCCAGGCCCTGCGCAGCTACGCCCGCTGCCTCCACGCCCTCCAGGATGAGCTGGGCATGGCCCCCCTGCCGGAGACTACGGCCCTCTATGAGCGGTTGAAGCGGAATGAGGCGATTTGATTTGTGATTTTTGATTTTATCCGTGGGCGGGGGCGTGGGGAAACCCGGTTTCCCCACACGCCGCTCCGAGAGCCTATGGTCACGTGAGACGGTCATGGCGCACCACGCCGCGATGACCATGCCCCTGGGAGCGCGGGCGTCCCGCCCGCGCCACGGCTCCGCGGCCAGGGCGCCGGCCCCCTCCCTGACCCGCCCCCACCGGGGGCGGGCACCCGGCGCCTCCCCCCAGCGGGGGGAGGCGGGGAGGGGGGCCGAACGCGGCGCGCGATGGTCACCTCAGCCGTCTCTGCGGCTCGCGCGCCGCACCCCGACGGGATGAAACCCCTTCCTGGGAGGGCTGCGCCCTCCCAAACCCTCCCGCGGGCGGGGGGAGGGGGAAACCCAGGGTTCCGGGGACCCCTTGACGCCGCGCACCAACAGGAATAAAAAAAGGAGGGCTCCGCCCTCCCAGGGGGTGAGGGTCCGGGGAAGCCAGGGATTCCCCGGACCTCTCCGGCTCACTCGACGGTATACTCACCCTCGACGACGCCCTCATCGCGCCGGGGAGCGCCGGGGCCTTTCTGCCCGGAGGTCGCGCCGTCGCCGTACACGCTCTGCGAGACGCGATACATCGCCTGCTGCAGGTCGTTCATCAGGCTCTGGATGCGATCTTTGTTCTCCTGCGCGATGGCGTCGCGCAGATCCTTGATCAGGCCCTCGATGCGCCCGCGCTCGACGCTGTCCACCTTGTCGCCGAGTTCGCCCAGGGTCTTCTCGCTCTGGTAGGCCAGGCTGTCGGCCTGGTTCTTGAGTTCGACCAGCTCGCGCCGCGCCCGGTCCTCGGCGGCGTGGGCCTGCGCCTCGCGCACCATGCGCTCCACCTCCTCCTTGCTGAGGTTGGTGCTGGCGGTGATGGTGATGCGCTGCTCCTTGCCGGTGGCCTTGTCGCGGGCGCTCACATTGAGGATGCCGTTGGCGTCAATGTCGAAGGTCACCTCGATCTGCGGCACACCGCGCGGCGCCGGTGGGATGCCCTCCAGGCGGAAGCGGCCCAGGGTCATGTTGTCGGCGGCCATCTCACGCTCACCCTGCAAGATGTGGATGTCCACCGCGGTCTGACCATCGGCGGCGGTCGAGAAGATCTCGGTCTTCTGGGTGGGGATGGTCGTGTTGCGCTCGATCAGCCGGGTCATCACGCCGCCGAGGGTCTCCACACCCAGCGACAGCGGGGTCACGTCGAGCAACACCACGCCCTTCACGTCACCGCCGAGCACGCCGGCCTGGATCGCCGCGCCGATCGCCACCACCTCGTCGGGGTTGACCGACTTGTTCGGCTCCTTGCCGATCATCTTCCGCACCAGTTCCTGGACCACCGGCATGCGCGTCGAGCCGCCGACCAGCACCACTTCGTCAATCTGGCTGGCCTGGAGGCCGGCATCCTTGAGGGCCTGGGTCACCGGGCCACGCAGGCGCTCGGTCAGGTGATTGGTCAGTTGCTCGAACTTTGCCCGGCTCAGGCGCATCTGCAGGTGCTTCGGCCCGCTGGCGTCGGCGGTGATGAAGGGCAGATTGATCTCCGTCTCGGTCAGGCTCGACAGCTCCATCTTGGCCTTCTCGGCGGCCTCCTTGAGCCGCTGGAGGGCCTGGCGATCCTTGCTCAGATCAATCCCCTGATCCTTGCGGAACTCTTCGATGATCCAGTTCACCACCGCGGCGTCGTAGTCATCGCCACCCAGGTGCGTGTCGCCGCTGGTTGATTTGACCTCCACCACGCCATCGCCCACTTCGAGGATGGACACGTCAAAGGTGCCACCGCCGAGGTCGAAGACCAGAATGGTCTCATTGGCCTTCTTATCGAGGCCGTAGGCCAGGGCGGCCGCGGTCGGCTCGTTGATGATGCGCAGCACCTCCAGCCCGGCGATCTTGCCCGCGTCCTTGGTGGCCTGGCGCTGGCTGTCGTTGAAGTACGCCGGCACCGTAATCACCGCCTGGGTCACCGGCTCGCCCAGATAAGCTTCGGCGTCGGTCTTGAGCTTCTGCAGGACCATGGCCGAGATCTCTTGCGGCGCGTACTCCTTGCCCGTCTGCGGCACATGGATGCGCACGTCGCCCCGGGGTCCCTTGGTAATCTTGAAGGGCAACATCTTGCGCTCGGTCTCGGTCTCATCGAAATCGCGACCGATGAGGCGCTTGACCGAGAAGATCGTATTGTCGGGGTTGATGGTCGCCTGGCGCTTGGCCGTCAGACCGACGAGGCGCTCGCCGTTCTTGGCGAAGGCCACCATCGAGGGGGTGGTGCGGTTACCCTCGGCGTTGGGGATCACCACCGCGTCGCCGCCTTCCATCACCGCGACAACCGAGTTCGTCGTGCCCAGGTCAATGCCAACAATCTTTCCCATATTCTCACATCCTCCTCTTTGAGACGTGGAAGATTCCACATGCTTGGACTGAGGGTAGCCCTCCATGCGGCTCCACCGCACACCGACGGGATGACCATAGGTTGTTCCTGGGAGGGCTGCGCCCTCCCAAACCCTCCCGCGGGCGGGGGGATGGGGAAACCGGGTTTCCCCATCCCCCTGCGCAAGGGCTGCGCCCTCACCTTCCCGCGGGCGGGGGCGTGGGGAAACCCGGTTTCCCCACACCCCTGCTCCAGCAGCCTATTTCCACGTTAGTGTAGCGAGTTTTTACTTGCTGCACACTAGCGGCGCGTTAGAAGATTGTTGGAATCGCGCCGCGGGCGAGGATCTCGGCCGCCGCGCGATAGCCGCTCTCAATGGCGCCATGGACGGTGGCGAGATGGCCGTTGGTGACGGTGGCTTCGCCGGCGAAGTAGAGCGTTTCGGCGAGCGGGGTGGCCAGGATGGCCCGGGCGTTGCCCATGCCCACCGGGCTGTAGGTGTAGGCCCCGAGGCTCCAGGGATCGCGCGACCAGTCGGCGAGGCGGCCCCCCAGGCAGGCGGCGCGCATATCGGCGCCGAAGAGGGCGGTCAATTCGGCCAGGCCCGTGGCGATGGCGCCGGCTTCGCCGCGGGCGGCCAGCCCGAGGGCCGCCGGGCCGCCGACGTAGCCCATCAGCGTGGGCGTGGCGGCCCCGGGCACGGGCCACCAGGTAGCCACCTGCCCATCGGTGCTGAGCACGGTGAACTCGGGCCAGCATTGGCGATCGAACCAGAGGATGAGTTTGGTCACGTGCCCGACGCCGATACGCTCGAGCGCCGCCAGGCGTTCGGCGGGCAACGGCGGGTCGAAGGCCGGGCGTCCGGCGCGGAGCACGCCGGCGGGCACGGTGAGCAGGGCGCGACGGGCCGATAGCGCCTCTCCACGGGCCAGGCGCGCGACCACGGCGCCGGGCCGCCACACCAGACGCGCCACGGGCGTCCCGAGACGAATGGGCAGGCCGGTGGCCAGGTGGGTGGCAAGGCGATCGTAGCCGTCGAGCAGATGAAAGTTGCCGGACCCATTGTGGCTATCGGCGCGCTCGCGCGCCAGCGCCGCGGCGCTCAGGCGGGCCGGATCGGCGGCTTCGAGGTTGGCGAGCCAGCGCAGGGCGAACGCAAGGGCGGGATCGCCGGACGCGGCGTGGCGGGCCAGCAATTCGGCCACGCTGATCTCGGGGCCGGCGTAGGTGGTGGCAAGCTCATAGAGCGTGTAGATGCGCCCGATGGCCGGATCGTCGGGAGGTAGCAGGCGCCCGCCGCGGGCAAAGCGGCGGTTGGTGCCCCAGGGCCGGGCGCGCAGCCCGGCGGAGTGGATCGCCTGCCAGGTGCAGGCGCGATCGCCATGGACGAACTCGGCCCCCAGTTCGACGGGGCCGTAGGTCCGGTCGGTGGCAATGCGCCCGCCGACGCGCTCGCGGGCCTCCAGCACGCAGATGCGTTGACCGGCGGCCTGCAGTTGGCGAGCGGCGGCCAGGCCGGCGGCCCCCGCGCCGATGATAAGGGTATCGTAGCTCATGACCGTCAGGGATATACGCTTCGACTAACGTGACCATGGGGGAACCAGGTTCCCCCATCCCCCCGCCCGCGGGCGGGCATGGCTCTCATGCAGGGGGAGGGGGAAACCGGGTTTCCCCCTCCCCCCACCCGGTGGGAGGGTTTGGGAGAGGGCGGTTCGGCACGAGCCTGTGCCAGCCAGCACAGCCCTTCTGAATCCAGATCTTAGCGCTCCGCCAGCAGTGGCTGGCGCCCGGACTCCTCAGCGGGCGGTTGCAGGCCGGCGCGGGCGATAATCGCCCGACCCGGCGGCCCGGTGATAAAGTCGAACAACGACTGGGTAGGGCCGGGGCCGCTGCGTTCACGCACGCGAACCAGAAACCAGTTCACTTCGAGGGGCCCGCCGGCGAGATCGACGTGGCCAACGCCCTCGCCACGGGCCGGCGCGCAGCTTCGGGGCAGAAAGGCCAGCCCCAGGCCGGCGCGCACGGCCTGCAACTGGGCAGTGGCGCTATCGGTCTCCAGAGACGGGCGCAACTCGGCCAGGGCCGCGCCGCGGCGCCGAAGCAAATCCTCGATCGCCCGGCGCAGGGCCGTGCCGCTGCGCGGCAGGATCAGCGGATACTCACGCAACGCGGCGGGGGGGAGTTGCTCCTGCTTGAGCGCGGGATGGCCCGCCGGGGCGGCAAGGATCAGCGGCTCGGCGGCAAGCAGGGTAGACTCGAGACCGCGGCGGCGCTGCGGCTCCTGGAGGAGCGCCAGGTTCAGGCTGCGGTCGGCGAGGCCATCGAGCAAGGCGTCGGGAGAGGCGATCTCCAGTTCCAGGCCGACGCCGGGAAACTGCTCGTGAAACCCGGCCAGCAGGCGCGGGAGCAGCCGCTCGCCGCCTCCTGACGTACAGCCGAGCACCACGCGCCCGGACACCTGCCCCTTGAGCGCCATCAACGTCTCTTCGGCCCGTTCGGCGAGGCGCACCAGTTCGCGGGCGCTGACCAGCAACTCCTCGCCGGCATGGGTAAGCACCATGCGCTGGCCCACGCGCCGAAAGAGGCGGATATCGCCCAGTTGCTCCTCCAGGGCGCGGATCTGCTGGCTCACCGCCGGCTGGG
>Ga0308410_1000372_pt1 | contig 23857 bp, 20 predicted proteins | sample HotsprOSTMatCore_FD_203467 | JGI IMG/M metagenome (GOLD analysis project Ga0308410, IMG submission 203467) | Hot spring phototrophic mat microbial communities from Octopus Spring, Yellowstone National Park, Wyoming, United States -... | ecosystem: Environmental > Aquatic > Thermal springs > Hot...
TCGGAATCGACCCGGTGCATCTGGGCGTCATCTTCCTGGCGAACTTGCAGCTCGGCTACTTGACGCCGCCCGTGGGCATGAACCTGTTTCTGGCCGCTTATCGGTTCGGCAAACCGCTAACGCGCATCTGGCGGGATTCGTTCCCGTTTCTGGTGGTGATGCTCGTCGGCGTGCTCGTGATCACCTACGTGCCCGCCCTGTCGCTTAAAATGCTCGAGATCTTAGGACGTTAGCCGGATGAACCGCCGCACTTTTCTCCTCTCGCTAGGGGCGCCGCCGGCCGGCCCGCTGCTGGCGCACCGGCCGCTGGTCTCCGACGCCCGGGACATCTCCGGCAATCATCTGCACGGAATCGCGCGGGGCGTGCGCTTCAGCGCAAGCGGCGCAGAGTTCGACGGGCGGAACTCGCGGATCGAGGTCCCGGCCTCGCCGGCGCTCGATTTGGGCAGGCGCGACTTCACGGTCTCGGCCGAGTTGGAGCTGGCGCCGGAGGCGGACGACATCGGAGGCGGCATTCTCATGAAGTTCGATCCGGCGAAGCGGCGAGGCTTCGTGCTGGCGATCCGCGACAACGCGGTCACGACGTCGCTGGCCAACCACCGCAATCTGCACTTCGGCATCGACGACGGGCGCGGCGGCGCCGATTGGGCCGACGAGGGCCGGCCCGGCCGATCCGTTTTCACCATGGCGCTCGCGGTCCATCAGGGTGAACTCTATGCGGGCACCTGCGAGCCGGAAGAGGGCGCGGCGGGCCGGGTCTGGCGCCGGGCGGAGAGGGGCCGGTGGATCGATTGTGGGAACCCGGACCGCGCCAATGCCGTTTCCGCTCTCGCCTCCTACCAGGACCATCTCTACGCCGGCACGGCGAAATACCGCCTGGCGGGCTCGGCGCTGCCCGAATCGGCCAATCCCCACCTGGGCGGCCGCGTCTTCCGGCTGGAAGATGACGGGAGCTGGCGCGACTGCGGGCGGCTCGGCGAGGCTACCGCCGTGGCCTGTCTCACCGTATTCCGGGGCAAGCTTTACGCGAGCTCCCTCTATGCCCCGGCCGGAACCTACCGCTACGAAGGCGGTGACCGATGGGTGGCTTGCGGGACGCCCGAGGGGCTCCGGGTCGTGGCCCTGGGCGTCTTCGACGGCCATCTCTACGGGACGGGCTACGACAAGGGCCAGGTTTACCGCTACCTGGGCGGCAGCGACTGGGAGATCGTCGGCGAGCTGCCGGATACGACGCAGACCTACGGCTTTGCGGTCTACCGAGGTCGGCTCTATGTGTCGACCTGGCCGACCGCGACCGTCTTCCGCTAAGAAGGCGATCGCCGGTGGAGTCCGGTGGGCCGCCCGGGCCAAGAGCTGGAATCGATGGCCCTGGCCGTCTACAACGGCAAGATGTACGTCGGCACGCTTCCCCACGCGGAGGTCTATCGCTATGAAGACGAGGGCCGCTGGACGCGCCTGGCCGAACTGGACCGCACGCCGGGCGTGCGCTACCGGCGCGCCTGGTCGATGGCGGTCTACAAAGGAAGACTGTTCTGCGGAACGTTGCCCTCCGGACGCGTCTGGTCGATGGAAGCCGGGCGGAACGCCACCTGGGATCGCGAGCTCGCCCCTGGCCGGCACCATGTGGCTGCCGTCCGGCACGGCGGCCGCCTGCGGCTGTATCTGGACGGGGTCGAAGTGGCGCGTTCGGAGACGTTCTCACCCGGCGACTACGATCTGACGAACCGGGAGCCGCTCCTGATCGGCACAGGCGACCAGGACGTGCTCGACGGGCGCCTGCGCGACGTTCGCCTGTATGCGCGGGCGCTCGTCCCCGCGGAGATCGCCGCCCTGGCCGGCGCGCGTTGAGCGCGACAGCCGGCAGCTACTGCACGCCCGGGCGCGGGCGCAGTTCGTAGCTCGAGAGAACGCGCATGTAGTTGGCCCGCTGGAAGGCGGCCGGGTCGGCGACCCGCTGGGCACTCATCGAGCCCTGCATCTGGCGGATCGACTCGTACTCATGCTCTTCCATCCAGCGGATCAGATCCTCTTCGAGCCGGGCCGCGTAGTCGATACCCTGCCGCAGCAGCGCCGAGGTCATCATCGCCACCTTGGCCCCGGCCATCATGCACTTGAGCACGTCCTGGGCCGTGTGCACGCCCCCAGTGATCGCCATGTCGGCGCGGATCCGGCCGTAGAGAATCCCCACCCAGTGCAGCCGCGTCAGCAGCTCGCTCGAGTTGCTTAACACCAGGTTGGGAACCACCTCGAGCGACTCCAGGTCGAAATCGGGCTGATAGAACCGGTTGAACAGCACCAAGGCGTCGGCGCCGGCCTCGTCGAGCTTGGCGGCCATATTCGGAATCGAGCTGAAATAGGGCCCGAGCTTGACCGCCACCGGGATGCGCACGCTCGCCTTGATATGCCGGACGAGCTCGACATACTGCCGCTCGACCGTGGCGCCGTCGACGGAGGGATCCGTGGGCAGATGGTAAATGTTGAGCTCGAGCGCATCGGCGCCGGCCTCCTCGATCAGCCGCGCATAGCGGATCCAGCCTCCGGTCGAAACCCCGTTGAGGCTTCCGATCACCGGGATGTCGACCGCCTGCTTGGTGCGCCGGATGTGCTCGACGTATTCATCCGGACCGATGTTGTACCGCCGCAGATCGGGGAAGTAGCTGAGCGATTCGGCGTAGCTTTCCTCGGCGGCCGACAGGTGGCGGTCGAGAGCCTGGCTCTCGATCAGGATCTGCTCCTCGAACAGCGAGTGGAGGACGACGGCGGCGATGCCGGCGTCCTCCATATGCAGGATGTTGCCGATATTCTGGCACAGCGGCGAAGAGGAGGCTACCAGCGGGCTCCGCAGCTTGAGTCCGACATAGGTGGTCGTCAGGTCAGGCATGCTTTTCCTCCTTGGCCAGCTCCGCCTTTTGCGATCCGTTCATGGCCATGGAGGCCATGTGCTCGTAGAGCTTGAACCGGAGCTGGGCGTCGCGCTGGGCGGCTTCGAGCAGGCGCCGGGCCCCCTCCGGATCGCTGCGCGCCAGCATGGTGAAACGGGTCTCGTTGTAGGCGTATTTCTCGAGCGGAATCGAGGGCGCTTTCGAATCGAGCTGGAAGGGATTCTTGCCCTGGGCGAGCAGCGACGGATCGTAGCGGAACAGCGGGAAGTGGCCGCTCTCGACCGCCGCCTTCTGCTGGTCAAGGCCGTAGACCATGTCGTAGCCGTGCGCGATGCAGTGACTGTAAGCAATGATGATGCTCGGCCCGTCGTGAGCCTCCGCCTCCAGGAAGGTCTTCACCGTGTGGGCGTCGTTGTAGCCCATGGCCACCCGGCCGACGTAGACATTGCCGTATTGAAGCGCCATCATGGCCAGGTCCTTCTTGCCGGTGGGCTTGCCGCCGGCAGCGAACTTGGCGACGGCGCCGCGCGGCGTGGCTTTCGACATCTGGCCGCCGGTGTTGGAGTAGACCTCGGTGTCGAGCACCAGGATGTTGATGTTGCGCCCGGTCGACAGCACGTGGTCCAGGCCGCCGTAGCCGATGTCGTAGGCCCAGCCGTCGCCGCCGAATGCCCAGACGCTCTTCTTCACCAGATAGTCGGCGACGAGCATCAGCCGGCGGGCCTCGGGCGAGTCGATGGCGGCGAGCTTCTCTTTGAGGAGCTTCACGCGCTGGCGCTGGGCGCGGATGCCGGCCTCGGTGAACTGGTCGGCTTCGAGCAACTCCCTGACCAGCTCCTCGCCGATCTGGGGCGCTAGCACCGCCAGCAGGTCCCGCGCGTGCCGGTTGTGCTGGTCGATGGCCAGACGGAAGCCGAGCGAGAACTCGGCGCAGTCCTCAAACAGGGAGTTGTTCCAGGTGGGCCCGCGACCCTCCTCGTCGACCGTGTACGGTGTGGTGGGCAGGTTTCCACCGTAGATCGACGAGCAGCCTGTGGCGTTGCCGATGATGGCCCGGTCGCCGAACAGTTGCGTGACCAGCTTCACATACGGCGTCTCGCCGCAGCCGGTGCAGGCGCCGGAGAACTCAAACAGCGGCTGGAACAGTTGCGTGTCTTTGATGACGCTCGGCTTCAGCAGGTCCCGGTCCACATTCGGCAGCTTGAGGAAGTACTCCCAGTTGGCTCGCTCTTGCTCGCGCAAGGGGATCTGCGGCGCCATGTTGACCGCCCGGCGTTTCACGTTGCTCTTGTCCTTGACCGGGCAGGCAGCGACGCACAGGGCGCAGCCGGTGCAGTCCTCCACCGCCACCTGGAGCGTGTAGAGCATGTCCTTGAACTCTTTCCAGCGCGCCGGCACGGCCTTGAAGGTGGGCGGCGGATTCACGAGCGCGCTCTTCTCATACACCTTGCTGCGGATGGTGGCGTGGGGGCAGACGATGACGCACTTGCCGCACTGGATGCACAGCTTCTCGTCCCAAACCGGCACCTCCAGCGCAATGTTGCGCTTCTCCCAGGCGGCCGTGCCGGTGGGGAAGGTACCGTCCGGCGGCATGGCGCTCACCGGAATCAGGTCGCCTTCGCCGCGGATGATCGGCGCCACGATCTTCTGGACGAATTCGGGCGCCTTGGGCGAAACCGTCGGCGGAGGCTCCGGGCCAGTGATCCGCTCGGGGTAGTGCACCTCGTGCAGGTGGTCGAGAGCGGCGTCGACGGCGGCGAAGTTCTTCTGCACGACGGCCTCGCCGCGCCGGCCGTAGGTGTCCCGGATGGCGTCCTTGATCTTTTGGATCGCCTCCTCACGAGGCAGCACGCCGCTGATGGCGAAGAAGCAGGTCTGCATGATGGTGTTGATGCGCTGCCCCATGCCGGTCTTCTTGGCCACCTCGTAGCCGTCAATGACGTAGAACTTGAGCTTCTTGCGAATGATCTGCTCCTGGATGTTACGCGGGATGTGGTCCCAGACCTGGTCGGCCGGGTAGGGACTGTTGAGCAGAAATACGGCGCCGGGTACGGCCGCCTTCAGCACGTCGAAGCGCTCCAGGAAGACGAACTGGTGGCAGGCGATGAAGTTCGCCTTGCTGATCAAGTAGGTCGAACGAATCGGCTTGGGGCCGAAGCGAAGGTGCGAAACAGTGACGGCGCCGGCCTTCTTCGAATCGTAAACGAAGTAGCCCTGGGCGTAGTTGTCGGTCTCCTCGCCGATGATCTTGATCGAGTTTTTGTTGGCGCCCACAGTGCCGTCGGCGCCGAGACCGTAAAACAGGCAGCGAATGGTCCGCGGATCCTCCGTGGAGAACTCCGGATCCCACTCCAGACTCGTATGCGTGACGTCGTCGTAAATTCCTACGGTGAAGTGGTTCTTCGGGTTCGGCTTGGCCAGCTCGTCGAAGACGGCCTTGACCATCGCCGGCGTGAATTCCTTCGAGGATAGACCGTAGCGGCCGCCGATGACACGCGGTAACGGCCGGCCGTCGTAACCCTCGTGAAGCGCTGTGATGACGTCGAGATAGAGCGGCTCGCCGATGGCGCCCGGCTCCTTGGTCCGATCCAAGACGGCGATGGCCTTCACCGTAGGCGGCAAAACCTTGATGAAGTGCTCGACCGAGAAGGGCCGGAACAGGCGGACCTTGATGACGCCCACCTTCTCGCCGCGCTCCACCAGGTACTCGACCGTTTCATGGGCCGTCTCGGCGCTCGAGCCCATCAGCACGATGACGCGCTCGGCGTCAGGCGCGCCGACGTAATCGAAGAGATGGTAGTGGCGACCGGTGAGAGCCGCGAACTTGTCCATGACGTTCTGCACGATAGTCGGACAAGCCAGATAGTACGGATTGGCGGCCTCGCGCGCCTGGAAGAAGTGGTCCGGATTCTGCGAGGTGCCCCGCAGCACCGGCCGGTCCGGGGTCATGGCCCGCTGGCGATGGCGGCGGACGAGATCGTCGTCGATCATCGCCCGCAGATCGTCCTCGGTGAGCTGCTCGATCTTGTTCACCTCGTGGGTGGTGCGGAAGCCGTCAAAGAAGTGGACGAAGGGAATGCGCGATTCCAGCGACGCCGCCGTCGCAATCAGCGCCTGGTCCATCACCTCCTGAACCGAGTTGGAGGCCAGGATGGCGAAGCCGGTCTGCCGCACGGCCATGATGTCGGAATGGTCGCAGAAGATCGACAGCGCGTGCGTGGCCACGGTTCTGGCGGCGATATGGAAAACGGTCGGCGTGAGCTCGCCCGCCACCTTGTACATGGTGGGAATCTTCAACAGCAGGCCCTGCGCCGAGGTGAAGGTGGCGGCTAGCGCGCCGGCCTGGATGGCGCCGTGCAGCGCTGCGGCGGCGCCCGCCTCGCTTTGCATCTCGATGACGGTCGGCACCGTGCCCCAGATATTCGGTCTGCCCTCCGCTGACCATTGGTCAGACCACTCGCCCATCGGCGAGGAGGGCGTGATCGGGTAGATCGCTATGACTTCGCTGACCTTGTGGGCGACATAGGCCGCCGCCTCGTTGCCGTCTATGGTGACTTTGCGCCTCTGCATGGTGTTTGCCGGTTAGCCAGTTCAGAGCGGCATTTTTCGTTCCAATAACTTAGCGGCGAGGTTTGTGCTGCGGATTGAAGACGTTAGGCTGGGTTTGGCACTCGACGTGCCAGCGAGAACTGGGGCATAGCTCGCCGCAAAATGCTCGAAGCCGTGCCCATGGGGCATTTGACCCAGGCCCGGCCGGTCCGAGCCAGGCCTGCCTCAGGCCTCGGTCACGCGCCGGACGATCTTCGGGTGCTGCCAGACCTCGGGCTTGATCACCATGCCGAAGCCGGGCAGCTCGGGGGCGGAGATGACCCCGTCGCGAGGCAGGGGCGGATTTTCGAGCATCGCCGGCCAATCTCGCTCGAAGAATCGCTGGCAGCTCTCCTGGATCCAAACGTTCGGCGACGCCGTGGCGAGATGCAGCGAGGCGTAAAACAGCAGGGGCCCGCCGGCCGTGTGCGGCGCGATGGGAAGCTGATAGGCGTCGGCCATGGCGGCGATCTTGCGGGCCTCGCTTAAGCCCCCGCACCAGCAGACGTCGAACATGATGTATTTGGCGGCGCGCGCCTCCAACAACTGGAGAAACTGGTAGCGGCCGGCCATGCGCTCGCCGATGGTGAGCGGAAGCGAAGTGGCCTCGGCAAGCTGGCGGTACTGGTGGAAGTTGCCGGGCAGCAGCATGTCCTCGAGCCACATCGGCCGGTAGGGCTCGAGCGCCTTGGCGATGCGTATGGCCGAGGTCAGGTTCCACATGCTGTGGAACTCCATCAGAATTTCGATCTTCTCGCCGTAGACCTCGCGGAGGCGGCGCACGGCGAAGAGAGCCTCGTCGATCTCCTCGGGGGTGATGTATTGTCGGCGGTTGCGCCGGGCGATGACGTCGAAGGGCCAGATCTTGATCGCCCGGATGCCGTAGCGCTCCAGGACCTCGGCCATGATCTTCTCCGGCTCCTTGTGGAAGTCCCAGCGCAGCGGGAAGCAGGTGTTATAGAGGCGCACCTGCGGATTCGCCTTGCCGCCGAGGAGACGGTAGACGGGCGTGTTGAGCAGCTTGCCGAGCAGGTCCCACAGCGCCAGATCGATGGCGCTGAGCACGCGCATTTCGGCGCCGCCGCTGATGCGGTAGTCGAAGGTGTGGTAGAAGTCGGCCCAGATGCGCTCGATGTCGCGGGGATCGGCGCCGAGCAGGGTGCGCGCCGCCTGGGTGTGCACCATCGAGGCCTCGACTTCCCCGTAGGGGTAGGTCTCGCCCAGCCCGACGTGGCCCGTGTCGGTGTGCAGGCGCAGCCAGACCCAGTGCGGCCAGAACGGAGCGTCATCTCGGCTCGGCCAGTAGCAGGTCTCTACGCGCGTCACCTTGACCGGAGGCGCCGCTTGCGCCGCGCGCACAAGCGGCGCCAGAGCACCGCTGAGGAAGTCCCGCCGCCTCATGGCTGCCCCCTCGCTAGGTCACGCCCGCCTTGCGTTTACGAGGCCGCCGCGGCTTCTTCGGCGCGGCGACCTCGCTGACGATCTCCTCCGAGATCACCTTCGTGTGAAGCTCCGGGGCGCCTTCGGGCAACGCGGGCGGGTAGAACTCGGGGCCGAGGAAGACCCGGAGACCCTCCTCTTCGTCCGGCTCGATTCGCACCACGAGCTTGTCCTGCGCGTAGTTGAGCAGCTCGGCAAACTCGGTGAAACCGTACTTGCGCAGGTCGAAGTCCGGCACCTCTTCATTCATCCAGTTCTCGAGCTCCTCGGCCAGGCAGCCGTTCTCCAGCTCCATCCGGTGCGTCTCGAGCACGTCGCGCAGGTGCGGAAGCGCCAGTTCGGGATCGACCAGGGCCCGCTCGGGCGCGGCAGCCTTCCTGGCTTCGATCATGGTCTGGCCGCCGCTTCCGGTCACATTTACGTAGCCGGCCTCCTTGAGCTTGTCGATAAACTCCGAGAAGCTCCGCGCCCCGTAAGCCCGCTCGTCGAAGCGGGAATCGAGTTGCAGCATCGTGGACTTGAGCAGGCCCGCCTGAGGCCGCAAGTTCCGCCGCTCGAGAACCTGGAGCGCCCGCTCGACCAGCGGGACCGCCTGCTCCAGATCGAGCGTGGCTCGCTTGCGCGGCTGCTTTTGCGCCGGCGGGCGCTGGTCGGCCTGCGCCGGTTTCTGGACTTGATTCTTCGGCGCATCCTCGATTAAGGATTCATAGCTGATGAACTCGTGGCAGTTCTTCTGTAGGATCGTGCTCGTAAACGCCTTGCCCCCGACCACAAAGACCGTCTTGCCGTACTCCCGCAGCTTGTTGACCAGGGGGATGAAGTCGCTGTCGCCGCTGACGATGGCGAAGGCGTTGATGTGGTCGTGCGTGAAGGCCATCTCGAGCGCGTCGAGCGCCAGATTGATGTCCCCGGCGTTCTTGTCCCCGCGCGGCGACGGGTTGCGCTGCACCATCTGCACGGCATTTTCGGCCATCTGGCGGGTGGCCTGCTCGTGGCGGCTCCAGTTGGCGTAGGCGAACTTGGCGACGATGTCGCCGCGCTCGCGCAGCGCATCGAGCGTGCGCGAGACGTCGAACTCACGGCGGAGAGTGGACTTCAGGCCGATCTCGATGTTGTCGTAGTCCACAAAGACCGCGATGTTGAGTTTTTCCTCCATATCGAAACGGGCTCGCCCTCCCGACGATACCCGGTGCCATTATAGTGGATCGGGCGCCGGCCGGGTGCGGCCGCGTTAGCATGCGCAACATGGGCAAGCGACGCAGGATTCGACACTGGACAAGCGGGTCCTTCTATCTGGCGGTGGCGACTCTGGGATTGCCGGCGGCGGAGCCGAAGAAGATTCTGGTCACCGGTCTGGCGCCCGAGCAGGTGGCCGAACTCCAGGCCGCCGGCCCTGAGGCGCGGATCGTTCCGGTTAGCGCCAAAGATATGGTCGCCCACGTGGCTGACGCCGATGCAGTAATCGGAACGATAACGCCGGAGGCGGTCCGGGCCGGCAAGAGGCTCAAATGGGTGCAGGTGGCGAGCGCGGGCGTCGAGCGCTACCTGCACCTCGGCCCGCCCGAGCTGCGCACGAGCGACATCGTACTCACCAATTGCAAGATCATCCAGGGTCCTCAGATCGCCGACCATGCCTTCGCCCTGCTGTTGGCGCTGACGCGGGGCGTTGCTCACTACCGTGACGTCCAAAAACAGGAGGAGTGGGTGCGAGGCGGCCCGCCGCTCATTGAGCTCAGGGACAAGACGGCGGTCATCGTCGGCGTCGGCGGCATCGGCATGCAGATCTCCGTCCGCGCCAAGGCGTTCGGCATGAAGGTGATCGGCGTCGATCCGGAGGACTTCCCCTATGTGCCGCACGTCGACGAGTGGGTGCGCCCGGACCGCCTGGACGCCGCTTTGCCGCGCGCCGACGTCCTTTTCCTCACCGCGCCTCACACGCCCGCCTCGCACCAGATGATCGGGCCGCGACAGTTCGAGCTACTCAAGCGAGGCGCCTTCTTCATTGCCGTCTCTCGCGGTCAGCTCTTTGACGGTGACGCGCTGGTGCGGGCCCTGGATTCACGGCACCTGGCCGGCGCCGGGCTCGACGTGACCAACCCGGAGCCGTTGCCCAAAGGACACCCGCTATGGAAGTTCCCCAATGTGGTCATTACGCCCCATGTCGCGGGCGGCTCGGATGCCGTGGGCCGGAGGCGGCTGGAGCTCTACAAGGAGAACCTGCGCCGGTTTCTGGCCGGCGAGCCGCTGCTGAACGTGGTCGACAAGCAGAAAGGCTATTGAAACGCCTTGAGTTAAGCCCTCAATTGCTACAATAGCGGGCGCGGATTCTGAGGCGAGCCTACACGGCGCTCGCTTCAATCGCATGCCCTCGCCGATCCTCCTGCGCGGGGCCCGGCAACTGGTGACGTTGCGCGGCCCCAGCGGCCCCCGCCGCGGCGCCGCGATGCGGGAACTGGCCATCATCCCCGACGGCGCGCTGCTCATCTCCGACGGCGTCATCCAAGATGTCGGTCCCAGCCGGCGCGTCGAAAATCTCGCGGCGGCGCGAAACGCCGCCGAGATCGCCGCCGACGGCCGCGTGGTGATTCCAGGCCTCATTGACTCCCACACTCGTCTGGTGGGAGGCGAGTCGCGACTGGAGGAGTACGAGGCCCGGCTTCTCGGCGTGGTCGAGGAGGCATGGGATCCTCCGGGCGGCGCTCCGCCCGGTCTGCGCGAGCTTCGCGCCGCCTCCAAACAGCGGTTGGGCCTGCTGGCGCGGAAAGTCGTCAAGCAGCTCGTCCGACACGGGACGACGTCGCTTGAAGCCAAATCGCCCTGGGGGGTCGATGCCCGGACCGATCTGAAGATTCTGCGCGTGCTCGAGAGCCTGCATGGCAAGCCGCTCGATGTCTTCGCCACCTATTACTTGGGGACGGCGCCTGCCGAGACGCAGCGCCAAGTCGAGGAGTACATCGAATGGCTGTGCGCCGATATGCTGCCGCGCCTGCGGGCTCGGCGTTTGGCCCGCTTCGTACACGTGCGCGTAGGCCAGGAGGCCTATTCGGCCGATCAGGCGCGCCGGATCCTCTCGGCGGCCCGCGCTCTCGGGCTGATCCCCAAGGTGACGGCCTGCGAGCGGGCCTCCGACGGAGGCGTCGACGTGGCGGTCGAGCTCGAAGCGGCCAGCGCCGACCGGTTGGACTGCATCACGCGGGCGGAGATGGATCTCCTGGCGCGCTCTCCCACGGTCGCGACCCTGCTGCCCGGCGTGGCCTTCCATCAGCGGCTGCGGCGCTTGCCTGGCGCGCGTGAGCTCATCGAAGCCGGCGCTGCCGTCGCCCTGGCCACCGGCCTCAGCCCGGACGGCTGCCCCAGCTTGAGCCTGCCGGCCGTGATGTCGCTCGCCTGCCTCGAGCTGGGCCTGACGCCGGCCGAAGCCCTCACTGCGGCCACGATCAACGCCGCCCATGCGCTGCGGTGCGCCACACGCCTCGGCTCGCTCGAATACGGAAAGGATGCGGATCTCGTGATGCTGAACGTCGGCGATTACCGCGAGTTAACCTATCAGTTCGGAGTCAACCTCGTTGCCATGGTCATGAAGCGCGGCCAGGTCCTCTTTCCGAGGATGGAGTTCTAGGTGACCGGGCCCCTGGTGGAGTGCGTGCCGAACTTCTCCGAGGGGCGCAATCCGGAGCGGGTCGACGTCTTAGTGAAAGCCATTATCGCCGTCGGCGGCGTCAAGCTCCTGGACGTTCATTCCGATCCGGACCACAATCGTTCGGTTGTTACGTTTGCCGGAGCGCCGGAGGCGGCGCTCGAGGCCGCGGTGATCGGCGCCGGCCTGGCAGCCGAGCTGATCGATCTCCGGCGCCATCGGGGCGCTCATCCGCGGATCGGCGCCTGCGACGTGTTGCCCTTTGTGCCGCTATCCGGCACGAGCCTGGAGGAATGCGCCGCGCTGGCCGTCCGCGCCGGCGAAGAGATCTGGCGGCGCTTCCGCGTTCCCGCCTACCTCTACGAAGCCGCCGCCAGGCGGGCGGACCGCCGGGATCTGGCGGCGATCCGCCAAGGCCAGTACGAACGACTTCGCGAACTCGTAAGGACGGATCCGCTCCGCCGGCCGGACATCGGCGGTCCGGAGCTGCATCCGACGGCCGGCGCGGTTGCCGTGGGAGCTCGTCCCATTCTCATCGCTTTTAATGTCGAGCTTTCAGGCGGCGACCTCGGCGTCGCGCGCGCCGTCGCCGCCCGAATTCGCTCTGCGGCGGGCGGCCTTGTGGGGGTCAAGGCGATGGGAGTCTGGCTTGCCTCCTGCGGCCGGGCGCAGGTCTCGATGAATCTCACCGACTGGGAGCGCACGCCGCCGGGCCGGGCGCTCGAGGCCGTCGCCGTCGAGGCGGCACGCCTGGGCGCAGGGATCGCCCGCGCGGAGGTAGTCGGGCTGGCGCCCCGGGCGGCGCTCGAGTCGCTGGCCTCCTCGGCTTTCCCCGTCGCCGGTGCGGGCAACGTCCTCGAAGAGCGCGTTGCCGCGGCATTCGCCGACCCCTAGTCTGCCAGAATAGAGACAAGTGCTCGTCAGCATCGCCAACGCGCAACCCAAACGGCCGGCATGGCTGCGCGCTCCCGCACCGGCGGGCGCCAACTATTTGGAGCTGAAAGCGCTCATCCGCCGCCTCAACCTGCACACGGTTTGCGAAAGCGCCGCCTGCCCCAACGTGGGCGAGTGCTGGAACCGCCGCACGGCCACCTTCATGATCCTGGGCAACGTCTGCACGCGCCGGTGCGGCTTCTGCGCGGTGCAGAAGGGCGCTCCCCTGCCGGTCGATTACGACGAACCGCGTCGGGTGGCCGACGCCGTGGCGGCGCTGGGGTTGCGTTATGCCGTCATCACCAGCGTGAACCGTGACGATCGCAAGGACGGCGGCGCCGAGCTGTTCGCGCTCACCATCCGGGCGATCCGCGCGAAGGTGCCCGATTGCAAGGTCGAAGTGCTGATACCGGACTTCCAGGGGTCCGAGGCCGCCTTGGCGCTGGTGATGGAGGCGGCGCCGGACGTGCTCAACCACAACATCGAAACCGTTCCGCGGCTCTATCGCCAGGTGCGCCTCGGGGCCCGCTACCAGCGTTCGCTCGATCTGCTGGCCGCAGCGAAACGAATGTCGCCCGCGACCCCTACCAAGAGTGGGCTAATGGTGGGATTGGGAGAGAGCACCGACGAGGTCGTCGACGTGATGCGCGATCTGCGGCGTTCCCAAGTGGACATTCTCACCGTGGGACAGTATCTGCGGCCGTCGCCTCGGCACCTGCCGGTGGCGCGCTTCGTCTCGCCGGAGGAGTTCGCCGCTTATCGCCGGCTGGGCTTGGAGATGGGCTTCGCCCATGTGGAGTCCGGCCCACTGGTACGGAGCTCCTACCACGCCGACAGCGCCGTCAAGACGGGCTGCGATGCTTCTGGCTGAGTTGGTCGAAACGTCGCGGCACGTCGCCGAGACCTCCAAACGGCTGGAAAAGATCGCGCTGCTGGCCGAGCTGCTCCGGCGCCTGGAGGGAGAGGAAATCGAGATCGCCATCGCCTTCCTGAGCGGCTCGATCCGCCAGGGACGACTCGGCATGGGACCGGCCATGCTCGCCGAGGCGGCCACCAGCCCGGCCGCTGGAGCACAACTGGCGCTCGAGGAGGTCGACCGCAGCTTCGCGGCGATCCTGGCGGAGCGCGGCCCAGGCGCCGCAAAACGAAAGGTGGAGCTGCTCGGGTCACTCTTAGCCCGGGCGACGGAGACCGAACAGCGTTTTCTGTCCTCGCTCGTTGTGGGCGAGCTCCGGCAGGGGGCGCTCGAGGGCCTGATGGAGGAGGCGCTGGCGCGCGCCACGGGAATCACAGCGGAGCGGGTGCGCCGCGCGCTCATGGTCGCCGGAGAGATCGGGCCGGTGGCGCGGGCGGCGCTCGAAGGCGGCGAGAGGCGCTTGGCCGAGTTTTCTATTCGCCTCTTCCAGCCGGTGCGGCCCATGCTGGCCCAAAGCGCCGAGGATATCGAGGAGGCGCTCGAGGAGCTCGGGGAGGCGGCTTTCGAGTTCAAGCTGGACGGCGCGCGCATTCAGGCTCACAAGTCCGCAAGCGAGGTGCGCATCTTCTCGCGAAGCCTGAACGACGTCACGGCTGCGGTTCCCGAAATCGTCGAACTGGTGAGCGCCCTGCCGGCTCGCGAGGCGATCCTCGATGGAGAGGTGGTGGCGTTCCGCTCCGACGGCCGGCCCGAGCCCTTCCAAGTCACCATGCGGCGCTTCGGCCGGAAGTTGGATGTCGACCGGATGCGGCAGGCCCTTCCTCTCACGCCCGTCTGGTTCGACCTGTTGTACCTGGACGGCGGCGACCTCACCGGGGAGCCGCAACGGCGGCGATTCGGCGAGCTGGCCCGCCTGGCGCCGACGGCGTTTCTGGTGCCTCACCTTCTGACGGCCGACCGCGAGGCGGCCGAGCGGTTTCTCGAGGAGGCGGTGGCGCGTGGTCACGAGGGGATCATGGCCAAGTCGCTCGAATCGGGCTACGAGGCAGGCAACCGGGGCCAGAGCTGGCTGAAGCTGAAGCCGGCGCACACGCTCGATCTGGTGGTGCTGGCGGCCGAATGGGGACATGGCCGCCGTCGGGGCCGACTCTCGAACCTGCATTTGGGTGCCTGGGATGCCCAGCGCGGCGCCTACATCATGTTGGGCAAGACCTTTAAAGGGTTAACCGACGAGATGCTGGCCTGGCAGACCCAGGAGTTGCTCAAGCATGAAATCGGCCGGGATGAATACACGGTCTGGGTGGAGCCCAAGCTGGTCGTGGAGGTCGCCTTCAACGAACTCCAGCGGAGCCCGCGCTATCCGGGAGGTCTTGCCCTGCGCTTTGCACGCGTCAAGCGCTACCGTCCGGACAAGTCTCCCCTGGAGGCCGACCCATTCGAGAAGGTGCAAGCGCTGGCGGGCGAACGCCGCTGAAACTCCGACCGGCTCAGTACTGTTCGGGCTCCGAAGGGGCGTTCGGAGGGGTCTCGTCGCCGGCGGGGGCGGAGGTCCGCGCCTCCTCGAGCACCTGTCGCGCCCGCTCGAAATCGACTCGGGGGACACGGACCAGGAAGCGAAGGTTCGGATAGAGCGGAGCGCCCACGAGAACGCTCTGGATCCCGTTGGCCTCAAGAAGCGAGCGCACCGAGAGTGCCTCCATTTCCGCGGTGGCCCCCAGAGCGTCGAATACGGTCTCCAGGTCCAGCTCATGGGACGGGTTACCGGGCTCCCGCGGCGTTTCGGCCGCAGTGCGGATCAGCTCTTCGGCGCGGGCGGCCTGCGCGGCGGGAACGCGCACCTCCCAGACGCCGGGCGGCACATCCGGAGTCGAGTCGTCGCAGAGGAGCGGGGCCAAACCTGCCTCCTCGAGCAAGGCGCGGATCTCCTCGGCCTCCTCTTCGGCGGAGTGGTCCCCGGAGCGGAAGACCACGACCAGCTCGCCTTGTTCGTCCATATCCCCGAGAATAGCAGAGGGCGTCGCCCTGATATACTCACCAAGGGAGCGTCTCATCATGTCGAGCAAGACGAATCTCGGCCGCCGCAGCTTCTTGAAGGGGGCCGCCTCCGGCCTGGCTCTCGGGGCCCCGGCCCTGCTGGCCCAGCGCAAGCCCAACGAAAAGATCGGCGTCGCCGTCATCGGCGTCGGCACGCGGGGCTTCTACCTGATGAAGCAGTTCGAGGCGATCGAGGACGTGGAGGTGCGCTCGGTCTGCGACCTGTATGACGGCAATCTCAAACGCGCCCGCGAGGCGAGCAAGAATGACCGGCTGCGCACCACCAAGGAGTGGGAGCGCGTGATCGCCGACCCGGACATCGACGCTGTGGTGATCGCCACACCCGACTTCTGGCACGCGCCGATGACCATCGCCGCGGCCGAGGCCAAAAAGGACGTCTATGTCGAAAAGGCCTGGTGCGTGACGCTCGAGGAGGCCAAGCGGATGCGCAAAGCGATCCTGGCCAACGGCATCGTCATGCAGCTCGGCCACAATTACAATAGCGAGGGCACCTTCCACAAGGCGCGCGAGATCTACCGCTCGGGCCAGCTCGGCAAGGTGACCGCGATCCGCCTGTATATCGACCGGACGCGGCCCTGGCCGGAGTGGCAATTCTTCCAGGACTACGAGATCATCGAGATGCCGAAGGATGCCGGGCCGCAGACGATCGACTGGGAGCGTTTTCAGGCTGCGGCGCCCGTCAAGAGGGAATTCGACGCCGAGCGCTTCTTTCTGTGGCGGAAGTGGTGGGAGTACGGCACCGGTATCGCCGGCGACCTGATGAGCCACCTCTGGGACTCGGCCAACATGGTCACCGGCATGGGCATTCCGGCCTCGGCGGTGACGCAGGGCGGCGTGTACTTCTGGAAGGACGGCCGCGACGTGCCGGACACCTGGAACGTCATGTTCGACTACCCGCACAAGGAGCTGGTGGTGACCTTCCAGTGCACGTTCCACAACCGGCACTACGGCGAGGTGGAGCAGTTCCTCGGCCGGGAGGGCACGCTCGAGGTATCGCCCCAGTTCTGCCGCGTTTTCGCGCCGGAGTGGAAGCCCGAGTTTGCCGAACGCCAGAAGGCGGCTGCCGAGCTGGCGCGGAAAGTGGGGCTGGCGCCGCGGGACTTCCGCGTTCCCCCGGTCTTCTCGATGGGCCGCGGCGAGCTGGAGGTGAGCACGCACTGGCAGAACTTCATCGACTGCGTGCGGAGTCGGGCGATGCCGCGCTGCGGCGTCCATCAGGCCTTTGAGGAGGCGGCGGCCGTGATGATGTCGGTGGAAGCCTTCAAGCGCCAGACGAAGGTGCGCTGGGACCCGCAGCGCGAAGAGATCGTGTAGAAATCGGGGACAGTATACGAATTCCCCAATTTCGCTGCCGCTGGGGGCCTGGCGTCAGCTAATCTGCGGCAGCTCGTAGCCTTTGCGGCGCGGCCGGGAAAGCAGGCTGTCGGCCTGCTCGTCGCCGACGAAGCGCTCGGCTCGGGGATCCCAAACGAGCTTGCGCCCGAGATCACGGCAGATATTCACCAGATGGCAGAGCGTGGTGGCGCGGTGGCCCGCCTCCTCATGCGCATTGGGCCTCTCGCGCGTCCGGATGCAATTGAGGAAGTTTTCGATGTGATAGCGGTTCTCGCCGGGACCCTCGGGTGTGTCCGGCGGGGCCCCTTCGAGCAGATCCGGCGGGTCGGCCACACAGCTGCCCCGCTTGATCTCCAAGCGCCACCCGTCGCCCACAAAGATGGCGCCCAGGTCGGAGTGGTCCGGGCGCCGGGCGCCGTGCAGCTTGACCAGGACGCCGTTGTCGAAGCGCATGGTGACCTTGGCGTCATGGGCATCCGATTCGGGCCAGATCTCGACGGGCCCGGTGTCGTCGGTTCCAAGCGCGCACTGCACCTGATCGAGCGCGTGGGTCCCCCAGCCGGTGACTCCCCAAGACTGCCCGCCGCCGTCGTAATCCCACCACCAGGCCCATCGGCGCCGCAGCAACCTGTGGTACGGCCTCAGCTCGGTCTGATTGCACCACTGGTCCCAGTCCATGCCCTCCGGCACCGGCTCCGCCGGCCGCGGATACCAGCCGGTGGGACCTTCGAAGTTGCACACCAGCACCTCGCGAACTTTGCCGAACCGGCCCTCACGCACCTGGCGGCTCGCCCAGACGTTGATGGGGATCGAGCGCTGCTGCGTGCCCGTCTGGAGGACGCGGCCGTAGCGGCGCACGGCGTCGCAGAGGGCGCGGCCCTCGGCCACGGTGAGCGTCAGCGGCTTTTCCCCGTAAACGTCCAGGCCCGCCTGCAAACAGTGGATCATGATCAACACCCGGGCGTGAGTGGTCGTCTCGACGAACACCGCATCGAGCTTCTCGCGGTCGAGCATTCGCCGGTAGTCGTCGTAGATCTTCCAGCGCTCGCCGCTCGGCTTGATCTTGGCCGCCTCGTAGCACTGCCGCACCCTGCAGTCGGCGACGGCGACGATGTCGGCGCCCGGGTACTCTTCATGGTGGATCATCCAGCGGGCCCGGCCGCCCAGTCCGATGAAGGCGAGCCGGAGGCGGTCGTTCGCGCCGAAGACAGAGCGCGGAACCACCAGCGGAGCGCTGACGGCTTGAAGGACTTGTCGACGGTTCATGGGTCGGCCCGCGTGCCTATCGTAGCGAGGTCGGCCCGCAGTTTCGAGCGCGGTGTCCTCCCGGTAGACTAGGGAGAAACAGTAGATCGGTGCGCATCCGGTGAGCAGCCCCGTCATCGTCGCCTTGGACGTCGCCTCGGCCGAGGAAGCGCGCCAGTTGGTCCGGCGCCTGAGGCCGACCGTGTCGTTCTTCAAGGTGGGGCTCGAGCTCTACGCCGCCGCCGGAATGCCGTTCGTGCGGGAGCTCGTGGCCGCCGGCAGCGACGTGTTCCTCGACCTCAAGTTCTACGACATTCCGGAGACGGTGAAGCGCGCGGTTCGGCAAGCGGCCGCCAGCGGCGCCCGCTTCCTTTCCGTGCATGGCAGCGGCCCGGTGATGCGCGCCGCCGTGGAAGGCAGAGGGGACTCGCCGCTGCGGCTGCTCGGCGTCACCGTGCTGACCAGCTTTGACGAGGAGGACCTGCGCGATCTCGGCTATCCGTGCCGGCCCGAGCAACTCGTAGAGTTGCGGGTGCGCAAGGCGCGGGAAGCCGCTTTAGACGGCGTCGTCTGTTCACCGCTCGAGGTCGCGCAGGTGCGCCGGATTGCCGGACCCTCGCTGATTCTCGTCACACCCGGCGTGCGCTCTTCTGGAGCCGCCTCGGCCGACCAGAAGCGGACCGCCACGCCTGCGGAGGCGATCCGCTGCGGAGCCGATTATATCGTCGTCGGGCGCCAGATCACCCGAGCCGCCGATCCGGCCGCCGCGGCCGCCCGCCTGCTCGAAGAGATCGCTCAGGCGCGGGGCGCGTGATTCCGAGGCCGGCTTCGTCTCAGCCTACGGCCTCTATCGCCGCCTGGCGTGAGCCGCCGTATGCATCGCCAGAGCGATCGAGTGGATCTTGGTCTGGGCCGATTCCGCCCGCGAAAGCAGAATCAAGGGCACCTTCGCTCCGACGACGATGCCGCCGGACTCGCCCCGGGCGAAATAGAGGATGGCTCGGTAGAGGATGTTGGCCGCCTCGATGTCCGGTGCGACGAAGATGTCGGTGTTCTCGATGATCGGGCTGTCGAGATTCTTGCACTCGGCGGCGAATCGGCTGAGCGGCGCATCGAGCGCGATCGGCCCTTCCAGGTAGCCGCCGGTGATCTGCCCGCGGCGATTCATCACCACCAGCGCCGCGGCGTCCACCGTAGCAGGCATCTCCGGGTTGACCAGCTCGAGCGCGCACAGCAGTGCGACGTTCGGCTTCTCGATGCCGATCGCGTGCGCCACCTCGATGGCGTTGCGGCACAGCTCGGCCTTCTGCGCCAGGGTGGGGGCGATGTTGATGGCCGCATCGGTCATCAGCATCAGGCGCCGGATGCCGGGCACCTCGAAGACGATCACCTGACTGAGCAGGCGCCCGGTCCGCAAGCCGGAGTCGCGGTCCAGGACGACGCGGACCAGCTCGGCGGTGCCGATCTTGCCCTTCATGATCAGCTCCGCGTTGCCGTCGCGCACCATGGCCACCGCGCGCCGGGCCGCCTCGACGTCGTTCGGTTCGTTGAGAACCTGGTGAGCCGGAATCTCGAAACCGGCCTCGTCGGCCAGCGCCCAGATCTTCTTGGCGTCGCCGATGAAGATGCCTTCGGCGAGCCTCATTTGGCTGGCTTGCTTGAGGGCCTCGATGCACTCCGGGCTGTGGCCGGCCGCGACGACGATCCGGGCAGGACCGTGCGCCTTGGCGGCCTCGACCATTTCCGCCAACGTGTGAAACATGCTGTCTCCGGAGTTTGGCGTGGCGAGCCGGCTCAGCCGAGCACGTCGGCGAGGATCTCGTCAAACTCCTCGTCGGTGAGCAGTCCCTTCTTTTCGACCGAGCGCTCCTTGACGCGGCGCAGGATCTCGGCGGCCTGCTCCGGCGCGGCCGTCCTGCCGCGGCGCTCCAGATGCTCCTCGATGTTGGCGAGTCCGCTGCCTTTGCCGAGGGCGATGTCCACGGCCGGACGCCCCACCATCTCCGGCGCAAAGGGAATGTATTCGAGCGGCTCGACGTTGCGGCAACGGCGATGGAACATGGCCACGATGCCCGACTCGATGCGGTAGAGCCAGTCGCCGACGATGGGCCGATTCTTGGGAACGCTAATGCCGGTCAGCTCCTGCACCAGCTTGCTGAGCTCGTAGAACTTCTCGGTCTTCACCCCGGTGTCGACGCCATAGAGGGCGTGCAGCGCCATGACCGTGTCCTCTAGCGGGACGTTGCCGGCCCTCTCCCCCGTGCCGGTCACCGTCACGTGCGCCACCTCGGCGCCGTTGGCGAGCGCGGCGATCGTATTGATGACGCCCAGGCCGAAATCCTCGTGGCAGTGGATTTCGAGCGGCTGACGGAAGCGCGCTTTATAGCGCTTGACGAACATGGCAATCGCCTGCGGCGTGCAGCCGCCGAAGCTGTCGGCGATCGTCATCGCGTCCATGTGCCCGTTGGTGGAGACCTGGTCGATGAGGTCGAGGAGGCGCTCCGGCTCGCAACGCGTGCTGTCGATCGTGAAAAAGACCGTATACAATCCGGCCTCCTTTGCAGCCAAAGTGGTCTCGATCGAGGCCTGAACAGCCCACTCCAGAGACTTTCCGTAGGCGTTGCGGATGATGTGCTCGCTCGAGGGGATCTCGGTGATGATGCCGTAGACGCCGCAATCCTTGGCCAGCTTCACATCCTGCGGCATGCAGCGGGCAAACGAAAAGATCTGCGACGGCAGGCCGAGCTCAACGATGTCGCGAATGGCCATCTCGTCCTCGGTGGAAACGGCGGGCATGCCCGCTTCGATGCGGTGGATGCCGGCCTCGGCCAGTTTCTTGGCGATCGCCACCTTATCGGCGCGGCGCATGACGATGCCGGTCTGCTGCTCGCCGTCGCGCAAGGTGACATCGTGGATGCGCACCTGCGGAGGGAAGTGAAGCTGCTCGCGCACCTCCGGCTCCCAGTTCCACGGACTGGTGAACCAGCGGTCGGTCTTCCAGGGTTGATTCATGAGGACACCTCCGTCTAACTCCATTCGATCAGAACGTCAAAGCAACCCTACGATTTTATCAAGCCTTTTCGCGGCACGCCCGCTCCGGGGCGCCGCCGTGATAGGATTGGAAAACAAACCGGTGGCGCCACTTGATCAGAGGGGCGGAAAGAGAGGGGGTAGGGCGATGAAACCGCGGCTTATCATCATCCAGCCGACGTGTTACACGGGCCCGGACAGGAAAAGGCTGGTCAAAGCTCGCCGGCGCAGTGTGGTGAACCTGACGCTGCCTTATCTGGCGGCGCTGGCGCCCCAGGGCTGGGAGATCAAGCTGGTGGATGAACTGCTCGAAGAGGTCGACTTCAACGAGCCGGCCGATCTGGTCGCCATCACCACCTGGACGCAGACTTCCTGGCGGGCCTACGATCTGGCCGCCGAATTCCGAAAGCGGGGCGTAACGGTGCTCATGGGCGGCCCTCATATTCATTTCCACGCCGAGGAGGCCGCCGCGCACGCCGACGCGGTCGGAATCGGGGAGGGCGAAAAGATCTGGCCGCGAATGCTCGAGGATGCCGCCGCCGGCCGGCTCAAGAGGTTCTACCGGGCCGAGCCGCTCGAGGAGCTCAGCCGCCTGCCCAAGCCCCGTTATGACTTGATGAACCTGAGGCCGTACGGCATTTTCAAGACCTTCGCCGTGCAGTTTTCCCGGGGCTGCCCCTTCAAGTGCGATTTTTGCTCGGAGCGGTTTTATCTGGGCGAGGCCTATCGGACGAGGCCGGTCGAGGACGTCGTCGAAGAGATTCGGCACTGCGGATTCAAGCTGATCTTTTTCGCCGACAGCAACTTCGCCGGCAAGCCGGCCAAGGCGATGGAGCTCATGGAGGCGCTGATACCGCTTAAGATCCGCTGGTCGACGCTGTGGACTTCGAACGTATGTCTGGATCAGCGGTTCCTGGACCTGGCCGCCCGCAGCGGCCTGTTGCACGTCAACATCGGCCTGGAAAGCATCGAACCGGAGACGCTCAAAGGGATGAACAAGCGCTTCAATAAAGTGGAGCGCTACCGGGAGATCTTCGCCAACCTGCGCCGGCGCGACATCAGCTACTCGGTGAACTTTATCCTCGGCTGGGACGGGGAGACGCTGGATGTGCTCGAATCCACCCTCGAGTTCTTGTACCGGGAAAAGGTCCCCGTCGCCTACTTCAACATCCTGATGCCGGATAAAGGCACGCCACTTTACGACCGCATGCTCGCCGAAGAGCGGCTGGTGAATCTCGACTTGCTGGGTCGGCTCCCGGGCCAGCGCTGCCTGATCAAGCCGCAGCGCTACAGCGCCGAAGAGCTGGAAGCGGCTGTGGAGCGCTTGTACCGGAGATTCTACAGCTACCGGTCCATGTTCGCGCGCCTGCCCCTGCCTTTGACGAAGGCGCGGATCGCTTCCTGGACGATCAACATCTCGCAGCGGCGAATGGCGCGCAGCGGGATGGCCCAGAACAACTTCGAAGCGTACTAAGCGTTGGCGGGGCGACGGGCGGGAGGCGCTCAGGAGGAGCCCCGCTTGTGTTCACCCGCGCTGAGCTCCGCCTGCAACTCGTCGCGCTCGGTGCCCTCCCAGAGGGGCACGCCGATCAGGTAGGCGGCGCGTGCAATCATGTGTGCGGCCACAGGCGCAGTGAGAAAGAAGAAGCCGATGATCAGCACGGCGCGGGCGACCGCTTCGAGGTCGGCAAAGTGAACGGCCACAGCCAGCATCAGCGTCCCAATGCCGAGGGTGGCTGCCTTGGAAGAGGCCTGCATTCGGCTGAACAGGTCCGGCAGGCGCAACACGCCCAAGGCGGCAATCAGCATCCAGAGCGCTCCGAAGACGAGCAGGCCGGAGACCAGCCAGGCTCTCATCGCGAAGCCCTCTTTTCCAAGTAACGGGCGAAGGCGATCGTGCCGAGAAACGCCAGCAGCGCTACCACGACCGCCGCCCGCAGAGGCAGAAGATCGCCGGTTGCGACGGTGTCGGCCGCCAACAGGCCCACCATTAGGATCGCCATGAGGTCCAAGGCCACCACGCGGTCCGGAAGGCTCGGACCGCGCAAGAGTCGCACCAGGCACAGCAGCAGGCCCGCGCAGAGCAGCCCCGTGGCGAGGCGCGCGGCCGAAAGCGTGGGATCAAAATCGCTCATCGCAACACCTCGAGCAGGCGGCGTTCGAAGCCCTCTTTGAGCTGGCGGCGAAACTGCTCGGCGTCGTCGACGAACATGGCGTGGATGAAGAGCTTGCGCCGGTCATCGGAGACCTCGATGCTGAGCGTGCCCGGCGTGAGGGTGATCAGACTGGCGAGCAGCGTGATCTCTTCGTCGGCGCGCGCCTCCAAAGGAATCGCCAGAATCGACGGCCGCATGTGCAGTTTGGGCGTGATTACGTCGTAGGCGACGCGCAGGTTCGCCACCAGCAGCGCCCAAAGGAAGAAGAAGGCGAAACGGATGAACTGAAGAGGCTTGCGGAAGTAGCCGGACTCGGGCAACAGGGGCCGGCACAGCCACAAGGCGAGGTAGCCCAAGGCGAAGCCCTTGCCCAAGCCCGCCCCGCTCAGCTCGCCAGTGGCCATCGCCCAAACCAAGGCAAGGACGACATTCCAGAACAAGGCGGTCATCGATCTCCTCCGAGCACTGCCGCCAGATAGGCCGAGGGCTCAAGAAGCTGGCCTGCCGCCTCCATCGAGAGCCGCAGCAGCAACTCGGCGCCCAGGCCGAAACTTACCGTCAGCGCGGCCAGCGCCGCCGCCGTGCCGGCGGCAATTCCGTAGCCCGGGCCGCTCGGGGGAGGCGCTGAGCCGCCGGCGGC
>Ga0308410_1000378_pt1 | contig 23708 bp, 15 predicted proteins | sample HotsprOSTMatCore_FD_203467 | JGI IMG/M metagenome (GOLD analysis project Ga0308410, IMG submission 203467) | Hot spring phototrophic mat microbial communities from Octopus Spring, Yellowstone National Park, Wyoming, United States -... | ecosystem: Environmental > Aquatic > Thermal springs > Hot...
TCCGCCGCGACGGATGATTCCGATGTTGGTATCAACCTGTTCTGTAAAAGTCATCCCAATCACAAGAACGTGTACCCGCTTGTCCTGAAGAACATACCGAATGGCCGCGGAAGGAAGCAAAGGAATGCGTCGGGGATCTAAGCTAGGTACTACGTAGCGGGACCAGCGCCCCAACCAACCAGCACCCAAAACTTTCATAGCCACGATCCCCATACCTCGGGCGTGTGCCTGAGCCAGACATTCATCGCGAAGTTTTGTCATTCGTTCTCCTCAGATCGTGTTGTGACCGCGAGGAATAAAGCCGTAGGACAACATGCAGAGATCGAATTCGCCAGTGTTAATTAGCGCAAGCGCCTTATCGAAATAGCCGTGGGCAGAAAAGCCGATAAAGCGGATTATTTTCTCACTTTGCAGCTTTACAAGCTCGGCGTGGATTTTCATAGCCTGAGCCACCCTCATCTGTTCCAACCCTGGGGTGCCGTGGATAAGGAGGATGTCCAGATAATCGGTCTGAAGCTCTCGCAGGGATTTCTCCACCGCCTTTCGGACCATCGTCGGTTGGGTAGTCTCCACCTTGGTCACTAGACACACATCTCGTCGGCGTTCCTTAAGCGCCTCGCCGAGAATCGCTTGGCTTTCGCCGTAATTCCCAGCGGTGTCGAAGTAACGCACCCCTCGACCGTAAGCGTACCGAACCAGGGCCACGCGCTCCTCATAACTCAGCGGATTGTGCCAGAAACGCGCCAGCGATGCCCCGCCATATCCCAAAACCGGGACCTTCAAACCGGTCCTGCCCAGTGTGCGCACAGGAAGTGCAGCGGAGTCCCCGGCCTCCGGCGCACCGGAAAAACCAGCGAATACACTTGCGGAGCCAAGTCCGCTTTCCAAGAACCGACGACGGGTTAACATGGGATATCCTCTCCGTGCGGATAGCGGTAGTCGGCTTTCGGGTTTGTGGAAACCTGCTGGGTCGTGCCGTCTCCGAGCCGGTACACAAACAGCTGGCAATTACCGGGTTTGCCCGCATGGAAGACAATGGCTCTGCCTCCATCAATCCAGCGCGGATACCCGAACCACAGAGGTTTGCGCTCCTCGTTTGCAAAAGGTTTCGGGTTGGAAATTTCGCGTTTTGCCACATCGAAATCGGCAATGTAGAGCGTACGCCCGATCATTCCTTTACCAATTAGCCAGGGTTGAAACTCGAAGCATACCTTCTTTTCGTCGGGAGAGAGGCTGACGCGATCGAGTACTCCCCAGCGTGCAAGCTCACAGTGGATGCGTTCGAACTTAGGCTCGCCACCGGGCTTTGGGGTCATCAAGTAATATCCCCTCCCAAGTTTAGGTGGAGCGGAAGCTACCAAGAGGCGTCCGTCGCTGAGGGAGGAATGAACCCAGGAGCTGTAGGTTGCGTCCGTCAGAGCTACCTCTTCCCCAGGCTTTGCCCCCAGCTGGCTTGCCATAATTTGGTAGTTACCGGTGGAGGGATTCTTACGATTCCAAAGCGGTGTATTTTTTCCGTCGCGCGTCCACGTGGGATTGAAATCGGTGAACGTACCATCAGAAATCTGGTGGAACCCGGTCCCATCTATGTTAATAATGCAAATCGCTGTAATCCACCTACTCACATCGGGGTCGTTTTTCAGTCGCCGGAAAAACACCAGCATGTCGCCGTTTTTGGACCATGAAGGCTTGAAATCCCAATGACCGGTGGTAACTGGCTTTCCCTCGGGCTGACCAGGAATGTTCACGTGAATTTCGCCGTTGCAGTAATACGAAATCCTTGAGCCAACCGGGCTTGAGCTCTGATCCGTGATTTCACCAGAGACCCACGACCGCGCTCCAACACCGAAAACTAGGGCCCCCTGAGCCGTCTCTTTAAGAAATACGCGACGTGAGAGTGGCAGGGTGTTAGCTCTCATAGTTTTTGCTCCTTAACAACAGGGTTAAACTCTGAGGTCCTGAGGTTTAGATCCAGGTATTGATCGGCCTTGAGGTTGACCAAGGAGATACTTTTACCGCTGAGCAACGTGACCTTAACATCCGCCCGTGTCGCCTTTCCGAGACCGAAATGGGCTTCCAATGGGCTGCCGCTTTTGTACGTCTGATCACTATGAATCCAACGAAATTGTCTTCTTCCTTCGGCGATAAGTTCCACGCGGGCACCGATAAGCTCGGCGTGGCTTATACCGCTAAAACGTAATCGTAACCAGTGATTGTGTTTACCGCCGTGCTCGCCGGTATTCCAATAGACCTTGCTCTCGTACCGGGCCATGCTGAGCGGAATGCCGGAATTGTCCGGGTCAGCAGCAAAGACGAGGTCCAGCAGGCCGTCGTTGTTGAGATCGGCGGCCTCGCCACAGATCCCACTACCGTCCAGACCGCTCCACGTGGTAGGCTTCGGCTCGAAGGTTCCGTCGCCGCGATTCATAAACAAGATAGCACGGGCTTCGGGATTCATCGACTCGCTGCGATCGAGAACGACCAGGTCGATCCAGCCGTCGTTATCGAAGTCACCGAAAAGAGCATCGGCAAAATAGGGCCGGCGATCGCCAGGGTCCCGCCGCGCTCCGGGACGTTTGCGCGGCATGGGCGCGTCGAAAAACTTGCACCAATCCCGATAGACCCAGTTGAGCGCAGAAAGCCCGGCGGCATCGGTGGCCTCCTCAAACTGGAAGTTCCCCTTGTTCCGCCAGAATCGCCCGCTAACATATTCCGTGCGCGGAGCCCAACCGGGGTCGGCCGGACCTACTGCAAGTACGTCCATCAGTCCGTCGTTATCCACGTCGGCAAAGGACAGGTAGGGAAGGCCCGGCGCCTTGCCCACCGGTGTAATCGTCCTAGTAGCGCGGTCGAGCTTTAGATGAGCTTCGCAGGCAAGCCCGTTACTTGTGATCTTCTGAAATTGCAATGTGGCTGTCTCCACCAGAAGGTTTTTCCAGCAAAAGACACCTTGGCGATACTCCACCGGAGAGAAAGGGAGCAATGGATCACGGATGTCCACATGGTAGGATTGAATCAAATCGAGATCCCCGTCATCGTCCAGGTCGCGCAGGTTGATATCTGGCCCTGCCTTGTCCTTTGTGCTGTCGTGGTAGAATCCGCCGAAATCGGGGACAACGTCCGTACCGCCGATGTCTTCAAAATGGCCGTCCAAGAAGTTGGGGCCGTTCGGCTTGAACACATAGAGCCGACTGTGGGGGAAGCCGCCCATGGCGTTGCCGATGTTGTCGCAGCCGACGGCGATATCCAGCCAGCCGTCCTTGTTCACATCCCCGAAGGAAGGCTGCCGATTGTAGGCTTTTTCGTTCTGGATGCCCATCTTGACCGACACATCACGGAACCTGTCCCACGCCCCATCGCTCAGGTAGAGCCCGTTGCCGAGCTTCTGATCGTTGGGATTGGATCGACCACCGGACATTTGGGCGTGGCGGGTCACGAAAAGGTCGAGGTAACCGTCGCCGTTAAAGTCGGCCAGATTCGGCACCTGGCCTCGGCCAAATGCGTCCGACGATACTTTGGAGTCGAGGATCGTGATTTTATGTTCTCTAAACCGGAAGCCGCCTTCGTTGAGGAACACGCGCAGCCTTTCGCCGGCACCCCAACCTCCGCCTCGACTACGCGGAGGAGAATACGTAGCCACAATGTCCAGCAGGCCGTCCTTGTTCAGGTCCGCGATGGCCAGGCCGTTCATGCCTTCTTGGATGCTGGTGAATCCCGGCACCACGATACTCTCAAAAAGTTGCCCCCGACCGGCTGCATCACGAGCCGGATCGCCATCGGGCATCTTCTTAAGCGGCGGTTCGCCTGGGCGCTGTTCGGCGATCTCCTCCTTATGCGGCTGCGGCTCAACGCCGCGAAGCTGCCTTGTGATCCGCTCCAGAAGCGACTGCGGCTGCTGCCCAGCGGTGGCATTTGGCTTGGAAGAAGCTGCGTCTGCACTTTGGCGCCGTGACAAGATGGCCTGTGCCTCTTCCAGCGTGAGAAAACCATCTTGATCGGTGTCTAATCGGTCGAAGAGAGGTCTTGGGAACTCTTCGCGACTAATCCTCCCGTCGCCGTTGCGATCGAGTTGGAGGAAGCGCTGAAGCAGGTTACTACCGGCCCGAGAGGGCGGTTCCTGTGCAGGGAGTGGGCCGGCCAGCGCGCTGAGCGCGAAAGAAAGCAAGGCGACCGTGGCTCTCATGGTTTTGCCTCCTTAAGAAGTAGTTGCTCTGGTGTGGACGTTGCCTGCCGCCGGGGCGGACAGGATTTGAAGAAATTCCAGATCACTTCCAGTCCGTCGAAATCCCTGCTTGTTTTACCGACGAACATTTCGCGCAACATTCCCCCAGTGCTTCGTCCTGGCATCGTATGCCCGCCACCTTTGACCAGGTAGTACTCCACGCGCACGCCGTCGCGGCCGGGCGGCCAGCGCTATATCTCAGTAATTGTCCCATCATTGGGGTCGCGATCGGGTAACTCCTCTACCAGGGGCGGGTCGATGATCCCATTATGGGCTAGGTACTTCTTGAGCATCTCTTCGGTAGCAATCACGCGACCACCGCGATCCGAACCGGCAATCGGCCCGCCGCCTATTGGCACGAGCGGATCGGCGTCGCCCTGAATGACCAGCAGGGAAATAGGATGGCTTGGTTTGAAGGTAGAGGCAACCGGTTCGGCCAGGCCGCCAATCACGGGGGCAATCCCCGCGAACAAATCCGCTGCCTTCGCTGCCAGGTAGTGGCAAAAAATACCGCCGTTGGAGGCACCCGTGGCAAAAATGCGCGAACGGTCAATTTCGTACCGGTGTGCCAAATCTTCGACGATCTCGCGGATAAACTTCACATCGTCCACGCCTTCCTGCTGAGAGCGAATCCGGGGGGCATTTCGGCCGTCGTTCCAATTGCCTCGCCACCCGTCGGGATAAACGGCCAGGAACTGCTCTTTTGCCACCATTTCCCGAAATCCCACGGCGGCCATGTTGGCGCCCCGCCCACCGCCGCCGTGAAAGAAAAAGACGACGGGCAAAGGACCACGCGGTTTTTTAGGTGCCTGCACGATGTATGTCCGCTCGCGCCCATCGACGACAAGTCGATGTTCGGTTTGCACATAGGTGGCGTCCGGCGGCGGGGTGATGGCGGGGGTCCGCCTCGCCGCCCACTGATTCCGCCAAACTTGGAGCTCTTGAACGGTCAAAAAGCCATCCTTATCGTGGTCTGCAGCCGCTAGGACCCACTCCAGGGCAGGTAGCTGGGCTAGCTCCTGACGTGAAAGTTTGCCGTCGCCATTCTTGTCGATTTGCTTGAAGCGATCGGCCTGAAAAGGTAACGGGCTTGTCTCCTGCGCAGCCGACCACCCGGCAAGGAATGAAACCGAAACACCCAGAAAGAAGGCAGTCCGCAGAAGGATCATTTTCCCTCCTCCTTTTTGCGCAGCAGGAAACCGAGGAATTCTGCATCACTGAAACCACGGCCACCGAGGAATGCACCTTGGCGGACGATGACCAGCTTCAGTGAGGGTATCACATAAAGGCGTTGCTTGCCTGCCCCGGCCGCCATGAACAAATCCTCCGGCAGCCAGTCCGAGCGTACAATGTCCTCCATCTCTCGTCGGAGGAGGAGCACTTGGCGAAGAGTAGAATCCGGCACCGGCTTTTTCAACCACCACGTCAAACCATACGCTGGGTTTTGCTTGGTACCGAGCCAACATTCGGCAAGAAGCTCCTTACGGATGATTTCCTTTCCATTCCAAGTTCCCCCTTGCCGCATAAACTCGCCGAATACAGCCCAGTCGCGCGCTGTCATCGCACCGCCGCCGCCCACTTGGGGGTTGCCATCGGCGCACCGAATCCGCCATTCCAGCTTGATGCCCAGTGGGCGGAGGATACGACGCTCCAGATACTTTTCGAACGTTTCGTCGTTGAGCTGTCGCTGAAGGGCCTCGGCAAAGGCACAAAGCTGATACGCCCCGTACTGAAATTGGCCTCCCGGTTTACCTGTCATCGGTTTGGCAACAATCTCTTTCCACCCGGGCGAGCGCACTGCGCTCATGGGCTCGCCGGGCATTAGGCCGCTAGTCATCGTAAGGAGTTGCCGATAGGTGATCTGCGATTTTAGGGGATCGGTTTTCCATTCCGTCAGCGACTCGCACACCCGGTCGTCAAGCCGGATCAACCCGTCCTGGACGGCTGCGACAGCGACTACGCCGACGAAGCTTTTGGTTCCGCTGGCCAAAGGCTGGAGGCGGTCTTTACCGCCGCCGTTGGCGTAACTCTCGAAGAGGATCTTCCCGTCCCACATCACCACCATCGCCTGTCCGCCGGCTGATTCGCTGTACCGCCGCGCTGCTTCTAACTGTTCCGAGGTGGGAGGCGACGCCTGGGCAGCAACGGTGAAAAACGCAATAATGGTTGAGAGTGTGCTTGTCGCGAGGGAGCTCATGGTCGGCTTCTCCAAAGTGGTTTAACTTTTTCTTCGGTCACGAAGCCGTCTTTGTTGGCGTCGGGCCGGTCAAAGAACGCGCCGGGCAGGCTCGGTGCGATCGAGGTTGCCCTCGGCGTTTTTGTCGCGCTTGAGGGAAAGACCCCCGGCGGCAAGGGGGCGTCTTCGAACAGCCCGATGCCACGCCACCACTGCCCTTGCCCACTCGTCCGGCACGTAATTTCAGCCACCAACGCAACGATCCAAGCGACGCTGAGGAAGGTTCTTTTCATCACTATTTTTCCCGATAGCAAGTTACCAATGGCTCCCACTATAAAACTTACAAACTGTGTCAGTCCGCTACACCCAATGGAATTTCCACCCGATAGAGCGCCATCCGGGCGAGACTGCGGAAACTCGCGGGAACCGTTGTCCGTTGCCGAACAGTCTCCTCAAAGCTTCCGCCAAGGTTCGGGAGACTCTTACTCTCCTGACGAGAGGACAATTCCTCCATCATCGGCCGACTATAGAAAACCCACACATGGTCCGGAGTAAGCAATGGTTCGGGTTCGGTAACCGGCTCTGGGCTGTCGGGAGCGATAAGCCACTGTCGCACCGGATCGGCGCTCAAATCGGCTAACCAAATTTCTCCGGGTTTACCGAAACTGGTATCAAAGAATCCCTGCCCTCTCTCGTTGACCTGGTACACCGTGTAGAGCTTACCTTGGAAATGAAAAGGTTCGTGCGACTGGGCAAGCGCCGGTTTGGTAAGACGAGTAGATCCTGGAGAAAGAGTCTTTAACAATTCGAATCGTCTGTCCGAAGCTTGGCCTGCCGGACGACGGTAAATGTAGCTCGTAGCGGTCCCGTCGATTCCAGTAAATACATATTCATATTCGCCGATGACCGCCGGATATGGATCGATGTGATGGCGTCCATCCACGATGAGGTCAAAAGGTTTGCGCCCCGGTTGGTCTGCGTCGATAGCGCGGATTTCGACTTTTCGGGTTCGGCTCGCCAGCGCGCCGTAGGTAACGATGGGCCGGCCACGCATCCAACGGACAAACCCCACATCCATGGGAGCAAAAGCTACCGGCGGAATCTCCTGCCGTTCGATAGGGATGACCTTTGCTGGGTCTGAGAGACTGATATACTGGAGTTCCACCCACGTATTGCCGGTAGCCCGCACTCCGGCCCCCGGCGTCTTTTCATTCTGAATAAAGAACACAAACCACCCGGCCCTGTTCGGCAGGCAGGTGGGATACACAGCCCGCCGTCGTGGATCAGGGGGAGTCGGCAACTCAGTTGCCTTTCCTTGGGTGGGACCTTTCGGACGGACCAATATCAAATATCCCTCTCGGTCGGCGCCGATGTAGTAAGGACCGTCCTCGTCGTATCCGGGATTCGCGCGCGCCCAGGAGGTCGATTCGAAGGCTCGAAACCCACGACCGTCGGGAGGGATCAGATCGCCTGTGTGGTGGTCCACGCCGCAGTGCCAAACAATGCCGTTTACTGAGTCGCCGCCCACGCCCTCCAACCAGATCATGTATTTGCCATCGTAGGTGAACTCTACATTGAGATAGTTTGCCTTGGGGTCTCCCACCTGTTTGATTTTCGGAAGCCACGAAGCATTTGCGGCGTCCCGGACATGGTGCTTCTCGGCAAGGTAGTTGGCGGGAAGGCAGTGCCTTTTCAAGAAGGACCAGATGATTTCTGGGCCATTGATGTCCAGACATTTTCGCCCCAGTAAAATAGGTCGATCTGGCGTGTTTCCGCCGGGCAGATTATGGCCTCCTCCCTGAATTCGATACAGAATAACTTCGACGGGGTTGCCCTCTGCCTGATACTCTTCGACCTGAACGGTGCAACGGTCCTGCGGCTCTCGGTCCTCCAAAGAGTGGATCTTCGGTTTTGGCGGCAGATGGGCGGCCTCGACCCAGTACCGCACGGTTTGCTCTGTGGACAGCACGGAGCCGAACTCCCGGCCGAGCACCCGAACGGCGCCGCCGTTCCACGGCATCATAGGGTCCTCGGTGCCGTTCATAATGAGCACAGGCAGTGCGCGCACCGGTTTTCGCTGGGCGATATTTTCCGGCAAATTGGCAATCACCGCGGCGATGGCTGCCAGCCGATCCCCAAGCTCAATGCCCAGCCGATATGTCATCATGCCGCCGTTGGATAACCCCATGACATAGATGCGGCTTGGATCGGCGTGGCCTTTGCGCACGAGGGTATGGATCACTTCACCGATAAACCCCACGTCATCCACATGGGTGTTATCCTTGGCCTGCCGAAAGGTTTTTCCCCGACCATCATTCCACTGACCGTCAATACCCATCGGATAGACGACGAGGAAGTCTTCTCGATCGGCAATGCGATTTATCCCGGTTCGCCGCGCCATCTCTTCGGCATCGGCGCCCCCGCCACCGTGGAGTACAAACAACACGGGTTTCGGGTTCGGCGGGGGTTTGTCCCCCGGATAATGGACGAAATAACTCCGTTCCGTACCGTCCCATACCAGTGTGAACGGCTGGAGAGCCTCGGTTGTCGCAGGAGGTTTTCTCGCCGCAATAAGGATAGGGGTAAGTGTTAAACTCATAAAAATTAGCGAGACTTTGATCCCTATGAAGAACGGAGCCATGTTGTCTCAACCTCCAAAGTGCCTTTGTAAACCCAGGCGGTGTTCAGTTTGGGCACTTGCCCGTCGGCTCCGGCGAAAAAGCCGCCAAAATAATACGTATTTGGTTCGTCGGGAAATGGCGATTTCTCGACCGTGCGGGTTCCGCGCAAGTGGTGCCCGGTAGGCAGGCCAGATGGAATTTTCCCCCAGTCATAAACGCCGAGTACACGTCGAATCAAAAAGTACACTGCGTTCGCGCCTTTGGCCGGATCATCGGGATGAATGAGAAATAGCATGACGAATCGCTCAATCTTTCCTGTATTCGGATTGATAAGCGGCTGAAAGTAATTCGGGGCCGCACACTGCCAGCCAGCGTCGGGATTCTCTTTGCTAGCGAGCGGGATCTGCGTTATCCTGCCAAAGGCTGCAGTAAAGCAATCGTGCTAATTTAATTCCTCCACAGCCGGGTGGTCGCGATAGGGCTCGATTGACACGATGATCGGCTCCGGCGGCCATTGGACGCGCGCCAGGATAACTTGTTCGCCATTTCCGTCCTCAGCCGGATCAGCAGTAATACCATGTGCGTTCTATTTCCAGGTGGAACACCGTGGACCGTGATTGAAACAGACACGTTCCCACCTTGGGTTGGAACCATCAACGCGCCGAAAAACGCCTCCGCGTTGGTTCTGCACGGTGAATCCACCGTAATCCGAGAAAATATACAGGGAGCCTTTGCAGATGCTCTTGCTGTGCACTTACCCGAACGAAGAATCCAACTCAGTATCTTGCAGCGACCGGATCTTGCCCGGCACGTTAGGATCCTAAACCCCCTTGTAAAGACCGCCGAAAGCAGCCCCGACAAAAAGGTGCTGCCGGCCAGGGGTTTGATCCCTATGGACCCTCATCTTGCGAACCGAAGCGAAGCCCCGCTCGTCATCCGCCACCCGCGTTACCTGGCTGATGCTCCACTTGTCCGCGGCATTATCACGGAAGGCCACCGTGATCTAGCGGCTGAGTCCGGAAGCCAATCCCGCGTCCGGGTCTGCTGAAATCGCGCCTGAGGATACTTTTGGCCACGCTAGGATCCACCTCCAGCGGTGCGGCGATGTCCTCTGCCCCTGGGCCAATCAGCGCGTCTTGCCGAAATCCCAAATCCCGGCGACAAGCATCTCCACCGGTTCTTAAAGCCGGTGACCCTCACCATCTTCCGTGAAACGCATCACTTCTAGGCAATCGGTCCGCACATATCTCCGTCGGAATGAAACATCTACTTTCCAGTCGGCCTTAGAACTCGATTTGCGGAGGACCTGGCAACCGGTATACTTGGGTTTACCCGTGCAGCCACCCGGATCCGTAAACGCGCTCGTGGCTGCAAACAACTGGCTGCGATAAGCAATAATCCGCATCAATCCTTTGCCGGCGCGCGTCTGACCCTTAGAATCTCTTGTTCCAGGCGTGTAATCGCGCGTAAACTGAAAGGGACTTTGGAACGTACTCGGACCTTTCCCGCAGGGGGCACCGTCGGTGCTGACTGCGTCTCAACTCGCTGGCCAAGCTCCTCGAGCGTAAGCGCGCCGTGTCTGTTTCGGTCAAGCCAATCGAATCACGCTGCTCTGCTTGCTTCTTCCCGCGTAACTTTGCCGTCGCGGTTGCGGTCGCCTTGCTGGAACCACTCCACAAGTCCACCGCCAGCAGGCCGAGGCGATTCCTGGGCCAAGACGTTGAGCGAAATTAGCAGCATCACCAGAGTAAGGGTTCGGATGGTCCTGAGCATCCGTTTTCTGCGTTATCTCAGAGGCTCTCCGCAAATCCCTGTTGTCGGATGCACGCCCCACGGGTGGCCCCGGGACTGCCAAAAACTCGTAAAACACCCTTCGAACGAAATCAAAACCCCTTACATAGGCACTGGAGCTGCCGCTTGGGACGAATAGCCTCTCACGGCGAAAGAAAGCGATCGTGTAATTTCCCCAAAGAGTTCCAACCCCTTATGGCAAAAAAGTTTCGCGAAGCACATTTCGGTGATTCTCAAACCACCCAGTCTTTTGCTGCGACCCGATTAAAAGCTTTTTAACGTTCCCTTAGAACCTGTAGCCAAACTTCACAAAGCGCGCTAACTGGTGACAAAAGCACGAAGCGATCAATGGGGCGCGCTATACCATTCTGTGTCCTTCAAATAATCACAGTCTGTCGGTCGCACGAGCACGCGACCGGTGTTTCGGAAACAGACAGATTTTGGCCGGATCCAAGTGGCTGCGATGTCCCTTCTGCATAACCAGCGGTGGAGCCACCTTTTCGCACCCAGATTCCCTCCGCCGGCCTGGACACCGCTCCCGTGTAGTCGCGGCTCGCGGGGCCCTTTCCCACCAGGCACCCTGCACCTTGCTCCATCTGGCAAAAGTGTTATGGGAAATCACATCACCCCGCGGCAAACCCCGCCAAACGAAGCGTTCCCTCTGCCCCGGCACCGAGCCGCCCAAACAAGCCATCGGGAGCCAGCTTCCGGAGACCGTCCAAACTCCCTCTTTTTGGTAGACACCGGACATCAGCCGGAGGCCTTACTTTGCTTGGGTAGGAACCAGGCGTCCACATTGGGCCCCACCAATCGGCTTAAAATCCTCCGCCGGCGATCTGGTTGAAAATGGCGGTCTAAAATCTGAAAGGGGTCCGTGAGGTTTCCCTCAAGTTCGTACCGCAAATGTTCCACCGGCCGAACCTCAATGAGAGTGAAAGTTACCATTGAGGTTGCCGCACTGTGCTTGTGGACGCGTGTCAATGTAAGCTTCAGGACAGCTTTGCTTTCCGGGTCGAGTTCCACGATAGCCCTTCGCAGCCAAGTTTGGCGCGACCATGGTCTTGGCTCGGCGTAGATGATCCGGCGATGAGATTTCCTGGCATCAAAGTCTTCACGGAGGCGGCAGTGGGCCAAAATATGCGAAAGTAGTGCTTCCGGCCGCAGGCTGAAAAGCTCGCATGCCCAGCGAAGTGCGGGCCCCTGTTCGTCGGGTGCAATCCGCAGGCCCCGATGGGGATACCAGGCAATCCAGACCGTTCCGTCGCTCTGTCGGCCCCAGGCCCACCGAAAGTTGCCCCCGGTGACTTCCACACGGAATTTATCCCCTGCGGCCCACAGCCGCATTTTCCGGATGGGTAGCGGATGCTCCTCTACTGCATTCCCATTCTCCGGACGAACCTCCACTAGATAGGACCGTTCCAAAGGAAGTTGGAAAAGTTCCTCGGCCTGCCGGATTGCTTGTTCAGCCTGCACCTGATTGGAGGGATTGAATACGAGCCATCCGAGAACACTCACGCTCACCAGGAGGGAGACCATCCCGAGGGCCCACACAACCCACACACTCCGAGGTTTCACTCTTCCCTGAACGGAGAGCCTGCGGAGAGGTCGGACCTCCTGGGAGCGACTCAAACGGATAATCCTTGTCGCTAGCGGTTCGATCTCCAGCGATCCTTCTTGTCTTTCCAGATGCTCACGCAGCAGCTCCAAAAGAGGATCCGAGTGGGGCTTACTCTCGCGGTTCATCTTCGGCTTCCGATAAGAAAGGTTCAAGTTCTGCTTGGAGTTTTTTTCGCGCCCGATGAACCAGAACGCGGGCATTGGCATAAGTGGTACCGAGTACCTCTGCCACCTCGGGAAGTGAGTATCCCAATGCAGCCAATACGATGGCTGCCCGCTGGACCATAGGGAGTCGGGCCAATGCCTCTTCGATGCGATCGGACAATTCTCTCGCCACGACCTCCTGCAGGGGATCAGGAGTTTTTCGCTCCGCCAGCGGTTTGGCCGGGTAAGAGGAATCCTCTCCTAAATTGTGCACAAGGCGGCGGCGAATCGTCCGATCCCGACACTCATTCCAAATCGCTCGAAGCAGGATCTTCAGGCCGTCCCGAGGCAGGTTGTAGTCGTCCGCATGTTGCATGAGGCGGAGGTAACAGTCCTGAACCACATCCTCAGCCGCCACCGGGTCGCCTAGAAGCGCCCGCGCGTACCCCAAGGCACGCGGGAGTGTTGCCCGGACCCAATCCTCCAAAGGGTGGTCAATACCCATGTTTCGGCAGTACTCGAACCATCTGCTCTTATCTCATAAAAACGCAGACCTCGGCAAACTGTTACACTACCAAGTTGACCCACGCCTAATTTTCACAGGAATCCCCCAAAATTGGTGGCTATTCTGGAGATCCTCCGAGATTGTTCCAGCCCGAGCAGGATACTTGCCGTGCGGGGGTGCCTAGGGTCTGGCTTCCTTCTCCGCTGGAATCCGATCCCACCGCACATATCCGCGGGGCGGGCGAAACTCACCCAACCGGGAAGGCAATACCCACGGGCACCTCGACGGCCTCGGACCTCCCAGGAAGGCTAGCGATCTTTCCCCCGGTAACAGAGGATCGCGACACCACCATGAACCGGAGCCTTGGACCGGGGTTAAATGTTAAGATTGGAATCGCACTGGGTATCACTTGCGCCTCTCGGGCGAACCGACACACCCCGAGAAATATAGCTCCCCACGGCGGCTGTGCTTTTTGTGCCCGTAAAATGGCAAAAACACAGCAAGGTGGCAAACAGCTCCGAAATGAGGTGCTTTCGAAACCAACAGGCTACCCCAAAGTTGCATCCTTTACCCGGGAACCCACGATGAATGCCCTGGTACCAACCCGAAAAACCAGCTACCACGGGATTGTGGCCAGTGCAAACACAGTCGTTCAGCCCAAACATTTTGGAAAGAAAGTGCAGAGCCGGCATGCGGGGTAGGCTTCGCCGGAACCTCAATCAAACGAATCTGTGAAAACAAACCAATCTTTGGATAAGCAACTCGTCTCGGAAGGAGAAAGTGAAACCCGAGTTATGCCTCGGGGGACCTGCACAAATTAGCCCCCCGGTTCTGCGGAAAAGATTTCCCCCAGGTTTTCGAGCAAGCGTTTGGGCACTCAATCGCCGAAAGGATTACCGTCGCCTGGGAATGGCGTTCATCTAAAGAGTCCCTGCCTCGGCTAGGCTGCCGCTGTTACCCAAATCGCGATTATTTCTAGGACCGCTGTTTGGGCTTTGGCAAATTACTCCCCGGGCCGGTCTGTGAGGGTATCCTTAGCAACCCGAAACCAACTGGCCCGGCTTTTTCCCAGGCAGCGGGGTAAATCCGTGCAGGATAGATTCAGGAAGGCCAATCAGATTTCGAAGCCTGCCCAGAGCCCGCTAAAAAAGAGCTCCTATGCGGAGCACCCAGGGTATGATGTTGCTGGGTGTCCTATCTCGTTGCTCGCCCCACCAATATCGACGGATGGCAAGTCCGCAAGAACTCAAGTCTCCACCGGACAATCCCAAGACGATGCCGACTACCGCGGGCCAGTAACTTTCGGAGAGCATCGCGACTCCACCTGGGGCATTGAGGAGCGACAACAGCTATTGGATCTGGCACTCCAAAATGCCGGCGGAGAAATTCTCCTGGAGTTGAACCACCAATCTCAAGCTAGTGGTTTTCACCGGTTCGAACGGAACCCGGTTAAATCGGTCCCGGTCGACACCGTAAGGGCCCAACGCTTTAACTGGCTGCCACTGCTGCCCATCGAACCACTCTATTTGCCAATTAGAAGGTACCCGACAATGACCGAATCCGGTATCGTCGAACCAGTAGACGGCAACCTCCCGGACCACCTGAGGCTCGGGAAACCGACATGCCACCCACTCTGTTGTCCCGCGATGATCCCACCACGTAAAGCGGGGGATTTGACGATCGGCCGAGCTTCTAGGCAGGATTCCGTCGTTAATCGCCTGCGGGGTGTCCCCTCGCCAACAATGGGAGGCCGTCCATACAACCGCCGTCGGCCTTTTCCAACGATGGGCTTCCGGACTCGAGGCCACTATAGGAAAGCTGCTAATTCTCAGCCGGGCACACCCCATGGGAATCAAAGTAATGATTTCCTCCGGTTCCTCCGTCCACACCGGGCTAGGCTGAAGCCGAGCCACTAAGCCAAATTCATCTAGTTCCCATTCCGGAATTCGCTTGGCTTTGGTTCGAAGGATGATCGGGGCAGCATCGGGCGTGAAAGGCTGATCATCCTGCGGCCAGGCTTGCCGATGAATCTCGATCCCGGAAGTGGGATCTGGCTGGCTGAGAACGAGGCCGTAATTCCACGCCGTTGTGGGATGGATTTCCCAGGCCGGCCAACGATCGGTGCCACCCACGCGGACGTACTTCTCCCCGATCTTCAGGGAAAAAGCAAGCGGGCCCCTGTATACGGAAACACTATTTTTGTTTTTCTCCCAATGCTGGATCCGTAACGGCATCGTCAAGCGGAGGAGAAGCCGATCTCCGCTCTGCCACTTCCGACGAATTTCAAAAAACCCAGGACGAACCGGTCCTGCGAAAACTTCCCGACCGTTCAGAACAAGTTCGACTTCGGGGCACCACTTAGGAACTCGCAGGTACAGAGGGAAAGAGGCCGGCTCGGCCATTTCACAGCGAAAGGCAATCTCTTCGGAAAATGGGTATCGGGTTTCCTCCGTAATCCGTACCACCTGCCCTGAACCCACCTTAGCCTCCACGGAAGAGGGAGCATACATTGCTGCCACCAAACCATTTCCCGGGCCTGCAAGCCAAAGATGTTGTACAAACTTCGGCCAACCATGACCGATGTTATGCTGACAACAGCGATGCATCCAGGGATCCATCCGCAGCATTGGCCCCGAATTCTGCAAGCCCGGCGACTTACTTGCACTGTCGGATATAGCCATGTTGGGAGCTGTGAGGTATCGCAGGGCCTTCAGATCGGCGGTCATACAAGCCGGGAAAGAGTTCAACGCGACCTCCTCGCAACGATCCGCCCAAATGCTATCCCCAGTAATGGTCAGCATCATTTCGTGGGAAAGCATCATTTCCACCATAGAACAACTCTCGGCGGCCTGGCGAGGATCATCATATCCGGGGCGACAATTTTCGTCGGCCGCAAACATTCCTCCCGGCATCTGCCCATAAAGATCCATGACCGTTTCATAGTTCTTTTCCACCTGAGCCAAATGCTCCGCCTGCCGGGACTGCATCCAATAGATTCCCGGGCTCCGGAAACATTGGCAAATGTTTACTCCATGCCAATTGGGTATCCCTTCGTGCCAAGGAGCCATGTTTCGGAAGATCTTGGTTGCTAAATCCAAAAGCCACTCCTCACCCGTGCGGTTATAGAGCCAGTAAACGGAAGCCAGATTATCCCCAGCACGTTGTTGTTGCCAAAAGGGCGGGAGGAAATCCTCGTCCGGCACATTCAGCTGCCACCGGAAATACTTCCGCATCAGCTCGATTACCCGGGGATCTTCGCGGAATTCGTAGTAGGATTGAAGCACATTCAGCATAATCATGTTGGGCCAAAGATCCGGCCTACCCTTGGTTGCTCCCCCATGAGCAGCGGTTAAATTGGCCCGGGGGCCGAACCAACCATCTTCTCTCTGACTTGCAATTACGGCCTCCACCCACTGGTGAGCCTCGGTGATAATTCGTTCATCACGGAGCAGATACCCGAGATCGATAAAACCCTTAAGCCAATAAGGGACCTCTTCCCAAAAACTATGACCCTCCCCAGTCGGACTTAGCCAGGCATTACCCTCCTTCTTGAGGAACTCGCTTAGCTCCATAAGGTGACCGGTAAACCCGTCTGCTTCAAGCTGTAGCTGCTTCAAGAGCCACCCCTGGGCATGCACAGTACCTATCGGCAGTTTGATGGCAGGGCTGGGCTCAAGCGGCGGCCGATTCCCCACATACAGCGTGTTGGGCGGAAGCCCTCGAAGAGTGGGAATGCCGCGAACTTCTACCCCGATTTCCCCGAAACTCATTCCCCTAGTCCCCATGCATATGTACAAAAATATCCCCGCAACCACCACTGGCACCACTTGCCGGTAAGCCTTGGAAAACATGGAGGTTCCTCCTTTTCTTTGTCACCCCGAAGAGGGTCTGAATTCCAACCACTTCAAAACCGAATGGTACACCTTGGCGGCTCAGGCAGTCTCACGTACGGAACTTCCCGCCGGGCTTGCAGAAGAGATCAACGTAAAGCTGCCTGCCCCGCAGGAGCAAGCTCCCGGCACACCGCCTCGATCGCCGCTGCCAGCTCCGATCGCAATTGTTCCAACTTTTCCGGTTGGGGGAGGATCTGAGTCGAATATCGGCCTAGGGGAGCCGGCAGGGATAACCCCTCGAGGATTCGCGCTAAAGCTTCTTCCAGCTCGCGAACAAGTTGGGACTGACGATTCTCCCTGCCAAATTCCTCCAAAAGCCGCTGGGCGAATACTAAATATTCGTAATCCTCCACTCCTTCACGAGCCTGCTCCAATCGAATACTGCTCAGGATCTCCCGATCCGCACCAGGCAACCCCGGGTAGATCAAGTAACCATCCCCATTGGGATACCGTACGTAGTAAGATCGGCCTGGCTCGTCCGTCTGGTGGATAAATGCATGCCAGCCGAACTTATGCGGGTCATAGGTAAACCACGATACTCCCCAGAATTCGTAACCTTCCGCCCCGAACTTAAAGCAGTAGTAGGGCAATAGTCGTTCGATCGCACAAAAGGGAGTATCCAAACACGTGTGCCCATCGGTGGTAAACCAGATCCGTTTTCCCCGGCTTTTCAACTCTGCTATCTTTTCCGCCGGGACAATGCCGTAATGCCCAATGCCCCAGGTATCTAGATCCTCCACCCAATCGGCGACGAATCGCCAAGTGCTCGAGTAGATGGGGATATGCGGATCCACCTCGTGGATCATTCGGCAGAGAGCGAGGAACTGTTTGCGGATCTGCTCCTGATGGGCAAACGGTTCGTCGGACAAATACAGGAGAAATCGATTGGCCCAGCCCCGCTGGCGAACATGATCCCAGAAGGTTCGCAACAGGGCTTGATAGGCCTGCTTGTACTCGGGAAGAAGCTGCGAACGATCCACATCAAGATAGGGAGGTTCTCCTGCGTAGGGGGCAATACCAGCAACACGTTTCGGGGGTAATCCCCACCCAAACAGATAAAAATCAAAAGGTGTATAAGCGACAGGTAATCCCAATTTGTTGAAATACCAGTCGGCAGCCTTGTCGAATTCGGAAAAGTCGGCTTCCACTTTTCCGTCGACCCAACGCAGCCGCGGTGCAGGTCGGATGGTGTCGGGGCACAGTCGCCGCTCTGCCATGAATTCCACAATCTTTGGATACATCTTCTCGAAGGGCTGGGCCCACCAGTGCCGTCCAGGGCCGTAGCGGACATCATACAGGGCGATAAACCGCGAGCGACTGGGAAGGGTAAACTCCCAAACCCGGACGGCTATTTCCTGCACTGCCAAAGTCTGCCCCGTTTGCGGTTGGCGGAAGAGTACTCGGCCGCGGTATACTCCTGATCGTGTGGTCTCAGCAACTTTAAAAATCACCCACACAGCCTGAGTTTCCCCCGGCTTGAGGGTCAAAGTGTGCGTGGGGATCAAAGGATCTGGCCACCAACCAGGCCAGCCGTCGCAACCGGGTGCCCCCCGAGGGATCCGCCTTTCCCAAACCGGACCCTCGTGCCGGTAATAGTTGCTGGGGGTATCCACAGGAACCATCCCACAGCGAAGCACCTCCAAATCGGCTAGCAATTGTCCGGAGGAGTGCCGGGGCGGTTCGACCTCAACTGCAACCGGGCCCGACCACTGGCAAGATCGCACCGCAAGCTGGAGAATCTCCCACTCACCTCGGGCAGCAGTAAGCTCGGAAAGCCTCTTCTTCTCCAGATCCAAAGGCGGTAGTGTATCGGGAAAAACTTTCACAAGCGGAGAAACCGGCCAAACTTGGAGTGGTGACCCGTCAGTGGGTGGAGCCTCCAGGCCCACAATCCACCCTTGCATCACTTCTGCAACCAGGATTCCGTCGTAAAAAACCTTCCCGGGGCAATTTGTGGTCAAATGGATTTCCAAAAAAGCCGTTTCGGGGGTCGTGGGGACAATCCCGGAGAGAAGCTCCCACCCTTCAGTACTTGAGATGGCGCGACCAACGGAGGTGATTGCCCCCGGGCCGGCCAAGCTCCCGTCCGCCTGCCTCCGGTGAACGTGGATTTGCACTTTTCCTTCCAGCTTCTCCGTTCGCAAGTATCCGGCCACAAAAAAAAACTTCCCCCCCTCAACCGGTACCGACTGCCGAAATCCTCTCCATTGGCTGGGGATCCCTTCCGGAACCTCCAAACACAGAACCCGGCCGCCGAGACCGGGGATAGGCGGGTCGAACGGCTCGCAGGAGCCCAGAGCTCCGCCGGGACCAATGCCTGCGAGTTGCCAGCCCTCCGGGATCCCCTCCCCAATTTCAAAACTTGGATTCCGCACCCGATTAAGCGGACTATTCACCAAACGAGCGAACGTTTGGTAATCCCTGCTGGTCGCGAGCACTGGATCTCGGGTGAAATACATGAAAGCATCCAAAATGCCCTTCTCGCGAACCGGAGCCTCGAAAAGAATGAGATCCCCCAGAAGAAAAGAGCTTGGTTCGCCGCCGACCGTAACCACAAGATTGCCGGGATGGAAGTGCCGACCAAGGTGGGCCTTCAATCGTGTGGTACCTACCGCCACCAAGACTCGATCTTCTTTCGGGGGTGATAAACAAATCCAGCGAACCCGGGCCCGTCCTTCCCAGCGGATCCCTCCGTCTCGGTCCCCCGGCCGACCCACAGGTGTAGCAGCCGACAAGCTCCAGATTTCATCGGGAGGGATTTCCCTCGAAAGGTCCAGCCGTTCAGTATTTCCCACCAGAACTTCCAAATTCGGGTCGTCTAGGCATTCCAAACTGATTGCATCGAACCACGCAGTCCCGGTACCCCAGAGTACGGTCCCCACGCTTGCCCGGGTGACGGCCGGCGGAGTGGTCAATTCGACCTCTACAGCTTTCCAATCATAGGTACCACCTCCAGCCGAGAGCATCGGAGCCGAAATCATGGGGTTTTCCTCATTTCCTAAGTGGAGATACCATCCTGCATAGCCTTCCACATTGTCGGCCTTAACCCAACCTCGCAGGCGGTAACGAGCTCCACCCCGGATCACTATCCCGCCTTGCCGCGTCGATATCCAACTGGGGGGTGCCCCCAGGGAAACTTCGGTCTTCAAAGCCCACTGACCCGATTTGGCCGTCTCCTTTGTCCAGGAAGTTCGATATTCCCGAGTATTCGGGTCGTGACGCCAGCCCTCAGGAACATTTTCAGATCCGAATTCCAGATCTCCGTTGATAATCCCCGGATAAGCCTCGAAAAAGTCCGGAACTGCCCAGGCGAGAGGGTTCTCAAAATAAACGAAGACCGTCGACTCCTCTTGAGCTCCGCAGACAGCTGGCAATACTAGTCGAGCCCCCTTCGGAATAAGCCCAGAACGGATAATCCGTCCCTGTTGATCGCGAACAGCAAAAAGGAGCTCCACACCCGCAGAATTGCAAACCCGAAGCTCTTCCACACGATGCCGCCCCGCTAAAGGCAACGCCCCATCGGGATCGAGCGAGACAGTTATCGGATATCCCTCGACCGCCACCGGACCCTTGTTTCGCACAATAACTGGCACGCGGGCTTGCCACCAGCCGCCTCCAGCACAGGAAAGGAGGACCGACCATGAAACTCCTTGCGGACCACCCCCTGGCTCCTCGCCGGGTGATTCTACTGTTCCAGCCCACAAAAGGAGCACGAGGCAAAGCCGCAATAAAAATTTCGTGAAACGATTAGGACATCGTTTCTGCCAGCGAGGCTGCCTAATCACCCAGATTTTTAAACCGGAGAAACTTCTCAGAACGAAACAGTAAAACCCGTTCTGCACTGACCTTGCCCGGAAAAGAGTTAAAAAGATCATATTCTCCCACCCAAATTCCCCCGCCTGCAACTGGTTGGTGAAGATCCGAGAATTCAACGCCGGCCGGTTAATCTCGCAAAAGTTTTTTCCGCAAAATGGCCGCGATCCGCTCATTGTACTTGCCCGAACGGGTCCTTGGAGGAACCCAGTTCTCGTAGTCGAAATCGGGATATTTCAACGGTTGGTTGATGCCCATGTGATAAATATAAAAATCCCGGACCTTATCGGCCGTTTCCGGATCATCGTACTCCCCTAAATCCACTTCCAATCTATCCGGTACCGGCTGAACCATCTGCTCCAACCCACACCCTACGTAAACGTGGAAGCCCCTGAAATCGAGGGCGGCATTGATCTGGGGGCCACCACCGTAATCGGCCACCCAAATCTGCTCGTGGATGGAAATGACCCTTCCCGGGAGGCTCACGCATAATCGGACTTCCGAATCGGGCGGAAACCGCCTCAAAAGCTCGATCAACTTTGCCGTCTTCATTTTCTTCACAACATCGGCTGAGCCAAAACGATATCCATTTTTTAGAACAGGCCCCATTTCCGCTGCCTAGATACAGCGAAAACTAGATACAGCGAAAATCTAGATACACCGAAAATGACGTGCAGCCGCAAAGCCGAAGCCAGGGTGCCCCAAAACTGCCCCTGGGAAAGGCCCCTTCCACCTCTTACCCAAATGGGTAGATTGCCCCTTGCCACTTCCCGTTATGTCTTTTCCCATCTGTTTCTTCTTTCTCTGCTCCCGCGAATCCTGGGGACCCTTTCCCCCGAACCCTGGGGACCGTTTTGCTTGATCAAAACTCGGAGATCTACGCCCTTTGGGTCCGGTGGCCTTAAGAGCCCTCAAACTTACCAGACGTACAGAGCTTCGCCTTCAAGCAACACCCACACTTCCACCCTAGCTCGACTTGCCGTGCCCCCGGAACCCTCCACCAGTTTGCCTTCAGCACGAAGAATCAGCTCATTAACTCCCGGAATGACCTCAGGAGGCACCGACTCCAGTGATATCTCGGCCACAGGTTGACTGTGACGATTGTATACCTTGACAAGTCCTCCCTGGAACCACTCTGCATAGTCCCCCGTCTCCAGACTTACAGGCATCACAACCACCTTGCCGTTTACCAAAATACTCGGATTTGAAATGCCACCTTTCAAAACTGGCAAGGCCAATACCGGGCCCAATCCACAGCGAACTTCTTGCCCGGGCGGAAGATCGTTATAGTAAAGGGTGAGCTGATCCACTTCCTTGCGAATCAGCGGATTCCGATAGACGGCATAATAATCCGCATAGGGCCATTGATAGTCCCCGTGCCGATCGGCATCCCGCTCCTTAAAGTGAAGTTCCGCATACCTCCAGCCGGAAAAGTCCACCGACACATAGTGCTCATCGAAAGTAGGCCAATAGTAGCTGGGATTGGAGAGCTGAAAGTTCATGACTTGCTGATTTCCGTCCCCCCGGATCCAAACCCCCAAGGCTCCCATCTTGGAAAGATCCTTCGCCTTCGCAAAACGGATCACCGCTCGTGCCCAGGCCCCCCGTCGAGAAGCACCTTCATTGCGAGCGATAAATTCCACACCACGAGACACCGGAGAGCCGGGAAACTCCGCAGGGTGCCACGAGGCAATCACCCCTGGTGCGGTTTCAATCTGAACCTGGTCGCCCAAAAAATCAGTAACCAGAACCGCTCGGGCCGAGCCGTATGGCTCCGCAACGTCCAGAACCCGCATCCGCAATTTCAACGGCTGAGAGCCGAATCGATTAGTAATCTTCCAACTTACTCCGCCACTGTCCTGAAGTTCCAATCGCTTCGAGATCCACTCGCAGGGGACCAACTCCCAACGACCATCTGGTCTTTGTCGCAGCCGGAATTCCTGCTTCTCCTCCCGAAGTCGCTGCAAGACCTCCTCGGGCACGGATCGAGAAAGCCGAAGCCCCTCATACCGGCCCACCAGCTTTAGATACTCATCCTGGCGGCCATGAGAGGCCTGCCCAATTCCAATCCCCTGGAAAGACATGGGCATATCCCAGGCAAGTGATTTCACACAAAGATACTCCAGTTCATCCGGCAATTCGGCATAATGGTCGGGACCATCCCCCAAAATGGCCCACCAACCCAGCTGAGTTGGCAACAACGATGCCGACTGGTAATCCAAGTTCGAACGTACATGGAGATCTACGAACCGTTTCAGTCCCCAATTGGGATGATCCCATGCCCCAGTCCGGGAGTGAAACGGCCAAGAGTGATAACCCCATTCACTTGCCTCCACCATAACCCGGCCTTGGAGCCGAGCAAATACCTCTGCCCGCATCCGCGAAACCCCATACCACCCGCCAGGAACTCCCTCGGCTCCATCCATATAGACAAGATCTGCCTGACAAGCGTTGACCACACCCGCAATGTGATTTGCAATTTCCGCGATCAGATCCGAATCTTCATCAGGGTAAAAAAGCGTATAAATGGTATACAAGTGCTCTATAGCAGCTCCTGCCTCATGGCTTGCAGGCCTAGTACCGAATACCCCCCGGCGACACCGGGCAAAGCCCGGAGGACTCTCCGACAAAGCACCGTACTGGATGAGCTCCTCCCCGATCCGCACAACGTTTCCCCGGCTCATGTAAGCCCACACGGTGGGCAAATCCTTTGGAGGTGCCGTGGTGGGCAAGAAATCTGCCTTCGCATCCACGGGCTCTGCGAGCTGGAAGCGCGCGTCCACCTTTAGCCGGCGATCCGGCACGGGAGTGGCATAAAGATCATTGGACGAAATGCCAAAAAGGAAATGTAAGCCGGCCTTTAGTCCAGCGGCATGAATCTTTTCGATTGTCCGCTTCAGACTCGAAAGCTCTTCGGGAAAGGCAT